>WNGJ01017809.1_pt1 | contig 13099 bp, 12 predicted proteins | sample 5400611 | NCBI WGS metagenome assembly WNGJ01 (sample SAMN13153375, study PRJNA577476) | soil metagenome | isolation source: 40 cm soil or saprolite under Garry oak tree replicate 1 | place: USA:California | collected 2016-06-15
CTTCGGCCTGTTCTGGACCGGCGAGGGCTTTGGCGTCGCCTGGCCGGGCCCGGATCTGGCGATCCTCGCTTTCATCGCGCTGTTCCTCGGCACCGGGCTCGCCTGTGTCGCGCTGCTCAAAGGTCGTGTCGCCGCCAGTAGCGCGTCATGAATAATTTATCAGCGCCGCTGCGTGAGCTCGCCGGATTGTTTGTCGAAGACGGCGCGCTGGCGCTCGCCATCGCCGCCGTCGTGGTCCTCGCCGGGATTATCGCCGCGCTGGCCCCCGCCGCGGCATGGCTGAGCGGCGCCATTCTGTTGCTCGGCAGCCTTGGCGTGCTGGTGGCGAATGTGCTGACGGCCAAGCGGCGCTGAATCTCCCTCTCCGGTGGGAGAGGGTTTTTATTATTGCGCCCGCCGGCAAGCTTCCCACAGCCGCCGCGCCGAAGCCGGCATATCGAGATGCGCGCCGGCGCCGCCCGGGATGGCATCGGCGACCGCATTCATCACCGCAGCGATTGCCGCGGTGGTGCCGGCCTCGCCGACGCCTTTGACGCCGAGCGGATTGGTGGTCGCCGGCACGTTATGCATGGCGTCGCGCAACGGCGGCATGTCCTCGGCGCGCGGCATGGCGTAATCCATGAACGAGCCGGTGACGAGCTGGCCGGCATCGTCGTAGATCGCGCTCTCCATCAGCGCCTGGCCGATGCCTTGCGCCAGCGAGCCCTGCAGCTGGCCCTCGACGATCATGGTGTTGAGCGGCGTGCCGCAATCATCTACCGCGGCATAGGCGACGATCGCCATGTGTCCGGTATCGGGATCGATCTCGACCTCGGCGACGTGGCAGCCGTTGGGAAACGACAGCGGCGTTTCCGTCGTCGTTTTGGTATCGAGGTCCTCGGCAATCTCGCCGCGCTTTTTCATTTCCGCGGCGCGCGCGGCGACCGCGAATAGCGCCACGCGGCGATCGGTGCCGACCACGGCGAAGTGACCGTCTTTATAAGCGATGTCGGCTTCGCCGGCTTCGAGCATGACGGCGGCGATCGGCTTACCTTTTTGCAGGATGGCCTCGATCGATTTGGCGACCGAGTGGCCCGCGGTCATGGCCGAGCGCGAGCCGACCGAGGCATAGCCGGGCAACTCGTTCGACGAATCGCCGTTGCGGTGCGCGACTTTCTCGAACGCAATGCCGAGCTTTTGCGCGATGACGCCCGGAAACACCGTGGCATGGCCCTGGCCGGTGTTCTGCACGTTGAGGCTGAGCAAAAGCTTGCCGTCGCGGAACGCCAGCATCGCGGTTTCGACCGGCGAACCGCCGGCATGTTCGAGCATGCAGGAAATGCCGAGCCCGCGATATTTGCCGTGCTTTTGCGCGTCGCGGCGGCGGCGCTTGAAATTTCCGTAATCGGCAAGCTCCAGCGCCTTGTCGAGCATCGGTGCGAAATCGCCGCTGTCGATCGTGGTGCCGACCGCGGTCTTGTACGGCATCGCCGATTTTTTGATCAGATTGCGCCGCCGCAGCTTGACCGGATCGATGCCGGTGACGCGCGCCGCCTCGTCGACCACGCGCTCCAGCACGTAATTGGCTTCCGGTCGGCCGGCGCCGCGATAGGGCGCGGTCGGGATCGTATTGGTATAGACGCATTTGGTCGCGACATCGATGTGCCGGATGTCGTACATGCCGGGCAGGCAGCGGGTGAAATTGAAAGTCGGAATGTTGGCGCCGACGGCGCCGATATAGGCGCCGAGATTGGCGACGCTGCGGATGCGCAAGCCTAAAAATTTTCCATTCTCGTCGAGCGCCAGCTCGGCCTCGCTGTACGTGTCGCGGGCCTGATTGTCGCTCAAGAACGCTTCCGAGCGTCCTGACATCCAGTGCACCGGCCGGCCCAGCTTCTTCGCGGCGACAAGGAGCGCGATATATTCGGGATAGGCCGAGGTTTTCAGCCCGAAGGCGCCGCCGACATCTTCGGTAATGACGCGGATGCGCTCCTTCGGCAGATTCATGATCGCCATGATATTTTCGCGCATGGCGCCGGCGCCCTGCGAGCAGGTCCGCATCAGATAAGAGTCTGTGGCGGCGTCGTAGCTTGCGGTGGCGCCGCGCGGCTCCATAGAGGCGACGATGAGGCGCTGGTTCATCTCGGCGATGCGCGCCACATGTTTCGCGGAAGCGAAGATGCGCTCGCCCTCCGCCGCATTGGCGTCGGGATCGCTGGCGGGACCCGGCCAATCGACGGCGAGATTGCCCGGCGCGTCCGGCCACACCTGCGGCGCGCCCGGCTTGAGCGCCGCGCGGGCGTCGGTCACCGCCTCGAGCGGCTCATATTCGATATCGACGAATTCGCCGGCATCCTGGGCGGCAAGCGCGCTCTCGGCGATCACCATCGCCACCGCCTCGCCGATATGCACGACGCGGTCACGCGCGAGCGCCGGACGGTGCGAGAGGACGAGCTTGGCGCCGCCGCGGCCCGGCACCGGCGGGTGCCGCGCAATATTGCCGACGCCTTCCATATCTTGCGCGGTGAGAACCGCAATGACGCCCGGCGCGTTCGCTGCCGCCGAACCATCGACGCGGACGATGCGGGCAAAAGCGTGCGGCGAACGCACGAAAAAAGCGTAGGCTTGGTTCGGCAGCGGCGCATCGGCGATGTAGCGGCCGAGGCCGCGAACCAGCGCGTCGTCTTCGACGCGCCCGCGATGCTCCGCTGGTCGGGTTGTGCTTGGCTTATCCGTCGTGGCGTCCATCGTTGCTACCGCAAATGCTTTTGATTTCGGGCTGCCCTTTATAGCCGAAACGTTCGATTAGAAAGACCGTTTGTCGGTGAAGGCTGCGCAATAGCCGTGAGCCTATATTGCATGGCTCCATATTGCATGGGGCTGCCGGATATGCGCACAACACGCCACAATTCCGAGGAAACGCAATGACGCGAACGATCGACACTCACACCCATGTGCTGGCCGACGCCACGATCAAACTCCTGCAAAAGGAAATTCCGCAGCTGGGCCTAAAGCTCACGCCGATCGATGCCGACAACGCCACGCTCGAAGTCGGCGGTGTGCGCTACCGGCCATTCCCGCGCGGCGGTCACGACATGCCGCGCCGGTTCGCTGACATGGCGGCGGCCGAGGTCGACATGCATGTGCTCTCCGCCACGCCGCAAACTTGGCTGTACAATCAAGATCCCGCCATCACCGCCGCCGCGGCGGCAATCCAGAACGACGAGATTGCGCGGCTCGTGAAGGAGCATCCGGATCGCTTTGCCGGCATCGCTACTTTGCCGATGCAGGCGCCGCAACAAGCCGCCGACGAATTGCGCCGCGCCATGACCAAGCTCGGCCTGCACGGCGCCATGATCGGTTCTAATGTCGAAGGCAAAAATCTCGACGATCTGAGCTTCGAGCCGTTATGGGCGACCGCGGCCGAGCTCGACGCCTGGATGATGATCCATCCCGGCAATGTCGCCGGCGCCGAGCGGCTGCGCTCCTATTATCTGACCAACTTGATCGGCAATCCGCTCGACACCACCATTGCGGCGGCGTGCCTGATCTTCGGCGGCGTGCTGGCGCGGCATCCCAAGCTCAATTTCCTCATGGTGCATGGCGGCGGCTTTATTCCCTATCAGGGCGGGCGCTGGGTGCATGGCTGGCAGGTGCGGCCGGAGCCGAAAGTGCATCTGCAACATTCGCCGGCGCAATATCTCGACCGCATTTTTTATGACACCATCCTGCATTCGAAGGCGTCGCTGGAATTCTTGATCGCTTCGGTCGGCGCCGCGCGCGTGTTTCTCGGTAGCGATTATCCCTACGACATGGGCATGATGGATTGCGTCCGGCACGTGCGCGCGCTCGCTATCGCGCCGGCCGACCGGGAGACGATCCTCGGCGGCCATGCCACGGCAATCCTCAACAAGCAGCGCCAGCCGGCGGTAGCGAAGTAGATCATGACCAGCGCCGAAATCGCGCGCGAGCCGTTCAGCGTTCCATGGCGCGCCACGCATTCCATGATCGCCGATGCGCTCGCGGCGGCTGGGTTGCCGGACGCCGATGCGGCGCGCTGCGCCGAGCTGATGACGCAAGCCGACCTCACCGGCGCCGACGGTCACGGCATTTTCCGCCTGCCGCAATATGTGCGGCGGCTGAAAGCCGGCGGCTTCAACAAGCAGCCGAACATCACGGTGTCGCGCTCCGCGCCGGCGACGGCGATCGTGGATGGCGATAACGGCATGGGCCATCTGGTGATGTCGCGCGCCGCCGATGAAGCGATTGCTATTGCGCGCGAGACCGGCGCCAGCTGGGTCGGCGTGCGGCGTTCCAATCACGCCGGGCCGGCCGGGCTTTATGCGGAAATGCCGGCAGCGCAGGGCATGATCGCGCTCTATGCCGCGGTCGCCAATGCCAATCACATGGCGACGTGGGGCGGCGCCGATCTTCCGCTCGGCACCAATCCGCTGGCGATCGGCGTGCCGACCGGCGACCAGCCCTTGGTGTTCGATATGGCGACCTCGATCGTCGCCTATGGCACGGTGAAGAAATATGCGCTGCGCGGGCTCACCATGCCGGAGGGCTGGTTCGTCGACGCCGCGAGCGGCGCGCCGATCACCGATCCGGCCAAATCGGCTGCCGGGCTGCTGTTGCCGATGGGCGAATACAAAGGCAGTGGATTGGCGCTGATGATCGGGCTGATTGCCGGCGTGCTCAACAGTGCCGCCTTTGGCCGCGACGTCATCGATTTCAATGCCGATGACGAGAGCGAGACCAATACCGGACACTTCATCGCCGCAATCGACATCGCGCGATTTTTGCCGTTGCAAGCTTTCACCGCCGAAGTCGATCGTCACGTCGGCGATCTGCGCCATTCGCGCCGGCTCCCTGGCGTCGATGCGATCCGCCTGCCGGGCGATCGCCGCGCCGCCTGCCGTGACGGGCGCCGCCGCGACGGCGTGCCGGTTCCGGCGCCACTTCTTGCCCAACTCGACAAACTGGCGGCGGAGTTGCAGATAAAGCCGCTGCGCGCGCGCTGAATCGAACGCTGCCGCTTTCGCGCGCATTATCCGGATTTTGCCCGATGCTCCGCCCCGGCACGTTCGCGCTCACTTTGCTGCTGTCCTTTCTGACCGCGCTCGGGCCGCTGTCGATGGACATGTATCTGCCGTCGCTGCCGGATATCGGCCGCACGCTGCAGGCGCCGACGCTCGACGTGCAACTGACGATTTCCAGTTATTTGTTCGGCTTTGCCGCCGGCCAGATTTTCTACGGACCGGTTTCCGATCGGCTCGGGCGCCGGCCGGTGCTCTTAGCGGCGCTCGTGCTCTATGCGGTCGCCACTATCGGCTGCGCCGTCGCGCAGTCAATCGGCGGATTGATCGCGTTGCGCTTTCTCCAAGCGGTCGGCGGAGCCGGCGCGATCGTGCTAGCGCGCGCGGTGGTGCGCGACATTTATTCCGGCGTTCGCGCCGGCCGCGAATTGTCGCTGATGGGCGCCATCACTGGGGTGGCGCCGATTATCGCGCCGGTGATCGGCGGCGGTTTGCAGATTTGGTTCGGCTGGCGCGCCACCTTTGTGCTGTTGGTGCTAATCGCAGCCGTCATTGGCGCGACCGCCGCGCGCCTCTTGCCGGAAACATTGCGCGATCCGATCAAGACGCCATTTTCGCTGCGCGCGACGAGCGAGCTGTACCGTTCGGTCGCGGTGCACCACGGCTTTCTTGCCAACCTCGCGATCCTCACCGTCGTCTTTGTCGGGCTGTTCGCCTGGATCTCGGGCGCGCCGGTCGTGATGCAAAGCGCGATTTACGGCCTATCGCCATTCGCGTTCGGCGTGACTTTCGCGGTCGGCGCGGCGGGCTATGTCTTGGGTACGTTCGTCGCGGCGCGCATCGTGATGCGGTTCGGCCTTGATCGTCTGATCGGCCTTGGCACGGCGACCATGGCCTGCGGCGGGTTGCTCATGGCGGCGGTGATAGGATTCGCGCTGTCGCACGTCCTCTGGTTTGTCGGCGCGATGACGCTTTATCTGGCCGGGCTCGGTTTCGCGCTGCCGGCGACCATGGCCGGCGCGCTCACCCCGTTTCCGGATCGTGCCGGGACTGCTTCCTCGGTGATGGGCTTCACGCAGCAAACCGGCGCCGCGATCACCGCGGCGGTGGTCGGCGCTTATCTCGGCCACTCGGCATGGCCGGTCGCTTCCGTGGTTGCGGCGATGGGCTGCTTGTCGTTTTTGATTTGGCTGATGACGCGGCGCGTGCGCACTGAAATTTCATGGCCGCGCGCTCAGTAGCCGTCGTGAAGGGTGTGATAGGACGGCACGATGGTCATCACGGTAACGACAGTGAGATGACGACCGATGTGCAAAGTTGAGAAGCTTCCCACGCGTTCGCTTGGTTCCTCCGACATCGCAGTGTCGGCGATCGGACTGGGCTGCATGTCGCTGTCCGGCGTGTACGGCGCCAGCAGCGATGACGAAGCCATTGCGCTTATTCGCGAGGCGCTCCATCGCGGCATCACGCTGCTCGACACGTCCGACGCTTATGGCGCCGGCCATAACGAACACATCGTCGGCAAAGCCATCAAGGGTCACGATGGCGAGGTCGTGCTGGCGACCAAATTCGGCAATGTCGGCGGGCACGGCGGCAAATTCGCTGACGGCCGTTCCGAATTCGTCGTCACCTCCTGCGAGGCGAGCCTCAAGCGCTTGGGCGTCGAAGTCATCGATCTTTACCGTCGCGCTCGTTCCATTCGCTGACGCCAAGCTGCCGGTAGCTCCGGAACGCGCGCCGAAGTCACCGGATACACTCGCCGGCTTCACAAATGCCACGGCTGTTATTGCGGTGCCCATTAGTTTTGTGCATTGCACAATGACCCACCAAGTCGCATGTAAGGTAGTCCAAAAACAAATAATATAAACACATAAGGACTTGATATCATGAATAAATTTGTCTTGATGGCCTTTATACTAGCGGCGTTCACTGCTGGTGGCGCCGCGTTTGCGCTCACTCGAATAACGCATAACCAGGTCACCCAGGTCAGCCCTGATGCTGTGTCGGGTCAGCCGGTGGCGAATGCTGCACCCAGTGGCACTTTCCTGTCCCGCACTTGCGAACAACAACAATCTCTCTGTGATCTGCTCGCTTACTGAGTTGAGCAAGCCTACGTCGAAGGCGAAAGCCGGATCCACACAAGCAAAGATTCTTATCCGATTAATGCAAATCGCCATCCACTTTTCGGATCATGCTTTAAGGCCGAAAATTCCATTCGCGGCCGATATTGTTTGAACATGATCTTTTCCGACCTGCCTTCGCCCGCCGAAGCATCGAACGAAACGACAAATCGGTGCCTGGGCTTCGCGCAGGCGGGAAACCGGTATCCACTTTTCGGGATCATGCTGCGGATCAGCCGCGCTTCATCAAGCCGGCCGGCGTCAGGAAGACGAGGAAATTAGCGATCACGATCGTGGTGGCGAGGAAATAGAACGCGCCCATCAGGCCGAAATGATCGGCGACGATGCCGGCGCTGAGCGGCCCGACCGCCTGGCCGAAGGCCTGACTAGCGAACAACAAGCCGATGGCGCTGCCGCCCATCGCCGGCGGGGTCGCGTCGAGGACCCAGGCCTGCAGTACGGCCCGCACTGCGAACAGAAAAAAGCCGAGCAGCGAGACGGTGCGGAAGGCCGAGCCGGCGGCGAGTGTGATCAGCGCGCGATTTTTCAAAAGCGCGCCGAACATGCGCAGGCGCTCGAAGCCGGAGATTGCCGAGGACGCGGTATCGGCAAGGCCGGCGTCGCGATCGACGCCCTGCTTGCGTCCGAGATAGAACATTATGAAGACCGCCAGCAGCATGCCGGGCAGGACATTGACAATGACGACATCGCGCCAGCTGAGAACGCCGAGTAGCGCGCCAGCGACGAGCGGCGCCACCGCGTCGCCGACATTGCCCCCCATGCTGTGAATCGACATCACCAGGCCTTTGCGCCGCGGAAACCTGTTCGCCAGCCAGGAAATCGCGCTCGGATGCCAGAGATTGTTGCCGATGCCGACCAGCGTCGCGCAGCACAGAATCATCCAATAGGCATGCGAAGTGCCCATCATGAGATAAGGAAAGCCGATCCAGAACAGCGACACCGCCATCAGCAGGCCTTTGCGGCCGACGCTGTCGACAAAGATGCCGCCTGGAATATTGGCGATGGCGCCGGCGAGATATTGGCAGGTCAGCACCGCGCCGATCTCGCTGTAAGACAGGCCCAGTTCTTTGCCGATCAGCGGCAACAGCAAATAAAACGTCGCCGGATACCAATGCGTCAGCGCATGGCCGAGACTGATGACCCAGACTTCTTGAAACGAGCGCCGCGGCTGCAGGCCGGCGTCAACGGTGATGGCCGTCATTTGCCTTCAGGTCCGCACGCGCGATCATTTGCAGACTGCCGACCCCCCTCCCGGACCGCTGCGCGGTCCGACCTCCCCCGCAAGGGGGGAGGTAAAGTTCTGACGCAGCCGCTCATGAGCCGAAGCCTCCCGTTCGCGTCCGTGCACGCCAACTAGTTCGCGCGCCAGCGATTCTTTTGTAAGTTCAGCCGGACGGTCGAGCAACGCCGGCCCTGCAAGGGGGGTATGCCGGACTAGGGCGTGTACTCCTAAATGCCGTGGGGGCGTTGTCCACTTTTGGGGGAATAGCGGACATCGTGATTTGACCGCGTCATGTCCGGCTGTGACCCATCTGAGACATCGGCCGCGAAATTTGCTGTGATGCACAAGCGGAGTCGCCCCCGGATGTGATAGCCTCAGCTCGTCCGGAGTCTGGGCAAGCGGGGAAGGCCGATGAGGCGACGGAGATTCATCGCACTTCTCGGCGGCGCGATAGCAGCGTTGCCACTCGTGGCGCGGGCGCAACAAGCGGCATTGCCGGTTGTCGGTTTTCTTGGCCCCGGTTCGCCGGAATCCGACTCCTATCGAGTGACGGCATTTAAGCAGGGGCTAAAAGAGGCCGGCTTTGTTGATGGCCAGAATATCCGGATCGAATACCGCTGGGCGAAGAGCCACTATGTTGAACTGCAGAACCTGGCGGCCGATTTGGTTCGCGCGCGGGTGGCCGTCATCGCCACGTCCGGCACTCCGGCGGCGCTCGCAGCGAAGGCGGCAACCACGACCGTGCCGATCGTGTTCGAAACAGCCGCAGACCCGGTCCAGATCAAGCTTGTCGCCAGCCTCAATCGGCCGGGCGGCAACGTCACCGGCGTAACCCAAGCGGCTGAAGAAGCAGCGCCGAAGCGGCTGGAATTGCTGCATGAGCTTCTTCCCGCGGCACGCGTCTTAGCTCTGCTTGTCAATCCAGCCGCGCCTGTTCTCGCGGAACCTCAGGCTCGTGATGTGCGTTCGGCGGCCCAAACGCTGGGACTGGAGCTCCCCGTGCTCGGCGCCAGCACCGAAAGCGAATTGGAAGCGGCGTTTGCAAAATTGACGGAGTTGCGAGCGAGCGGCCTGGTGATCGGCGGCGATGCATTTTTCACCAGCCATAGCAAAGAGCTTGCTGCGCTCGCTATTCGTTACAAAGTGCCCGCTGTCTATCAATGGCGTGAATTCGCGGCGGCCGGAGGTCTGATGAGCTACGGATCCAACGTGACGGAAACCCACCGTCTCGTCGGACTCTATGCAGGCCGCATTCTCAAAGGCGATAGGCCTGCCGATCTACCGGTGCAGCAGGCAACCAATATTCAGCTGTACATCAACCTAAAGACTGCCAAGGCGCTCGGCATCTCCATCCCCTTGCCACTGTCTGGTCGCGCTGATGAGCTGTTCGAATGAGAAGTGCATGTCCGACATAAGTCCCGTTATTGGGGGCTGAACAAACGTGACGCAGACGTCTGATTTCGGCAGATATTGGCCCAAACCTGGCACTGACGGCCATTTCAGCCGTTTGATTTTAAGCATCTTCAGGCCGGTGAATAAGCTTGTAGACGGGAACACTTGTTGAGTCCGTCTCATCCATAATCTGCAAGCACACGACGCACTTTGCGATATTGATCTCTTTTTTTGCGGCTTGCGTACGGGTAACGGAATAGAGCGCACCGCATTTTGGGCAAAAGAATTTTTCCCCTTCGGAAATCGGACCAGCTAACGGCATTTCGCACCTCCTCCAGGAAAACAAGCGCGACAGCGGATCGAACGTCCACCAACAGATTATCAGCGCTATTCAGCCTTGATGTTCGCGGCTCTCATCACTTTGGCCCACTTCTCGGTATCCCCCACAAACAGCTTTTCAAACTCAGCCGGCGTGCCCTTAAGCGCCGTGCCACCGAACTCACTGAGTCGCGTATTGAGCGACTGGTCGGCGAGCCCTGCATTGATCTCCTTGTTGAGCAGTTGGACGATCGCGCCTGGCGTCTGCCTGCGCGCTGCGATGCCGAACCAAACGCTGGCCTCATAACCCGGCAGGAATTCGCCGATGGTAGGTACTTCCGGAAACACAGATGAACGAGTTGCGGTTGTGACTCCTAACGCGCGCAGTCTTCCGGACTGTATGTATCCGACCAGCGTCGGCATTGCTTCGAACATGACATTCGCGCGCCCAGCCAACAGATCGGTGAGGGCCGGTGCGGCGCCTTGGTATGGAACGTGGAGCAAGTCGACGCCCGCCATCATCTTGAACAACTCGCCGGTCATTTGAGGCGTGGTGCCATTGCCGACCGATGCCATTATGATTTTTCCCGGATTTGCCTTCGCATCGGTAATGAATTCGGGAACTGTTTTAGCTGGAACCGACGGATTGACGACCATGACGAGAGGTTCGAGCGCAACGCCAGAAACCGGTGTAATGTCGCGGACGAGATCGAAGCTGAGGTTCCGGTAGTACGACGCGCTGATGACGGCGGACGTGCTGACCAATAGCAGCGTGTAGCCATCAGCGGGCGCAGTGATGACGGCCGCGATGCCGACTGTACTTCCCGCACCGGGACGATTCTCAATGATGAACGGCTGGCCGATCCGTTTTGACAGCCATTCGCCTATTAAACGCGCAAAAATGTCGGTAGGACCGCCAGGTGGAAATCCGACGATGATGCGCACCGGCCGTGACGGATAACTCTGCGCTCTTGCAATGTGGGGGGCTGACGGCAGCGCGGCCGCACCTGCCATCAGATGGAAAAATTGTCTGCGAGAAAGCTTCATGGTGATGCTCCACGAACCTGAGCACCTTCCCAAACACACTATCAATCATATCCCAACATCGCTTGACGCCAAACGGCGGTGCGCGGCTGTTTCCGCTCAGTTGCTTGCAACGGACTTCATAAGACGACGCTCACGATCGAATGGGAAAGGGCTGGGACGTTGCTTTGGCGATGTGACGCGAAAGGCAATAGTCGCTGTGTTTGCCGCCGCATCCACGTCAGTCTGTGCGCAGGACTTCATGGCGGAATCGGGGACGCCAGCTGTCGCATTTCCGAAACCGGGCGTGCAAGGCGCCATAGCGGATCGCCTATGCGCCCATCGCGCGCGCCAGTGAAACCTCGAAGTCGCCGGCGCTCGAAACACGCTATTCGATGCCGGAAACGTCTGCTTGTGGCCCCGAGCGGACATTCTGCGAATGCGGTCTAGAGTCCGCTTTCGGGGGTAAAACGGACAATGACCAACCGTTGCTCATCGACCTCGATTTATGAGTACACGCCCTAGTCGTCTCAGGCGGCCGGCAGCGCGCTGCGCAGGATGTCGCGCGCCGGCTCGGAGCCGTCCACCAGTCGCAGCGTTCGGCGTTTGATCTTCCAGCCGGACGGGGTTCGTAGGAGGTCCCAGCGGTTGGTGACCACGCGATGGATGTGATAGCCGCGCGAGGCGCCGTGATTGGGAACTTCGACCGCGTCCCCGGTTTTATTCGGGGTGAGGATTTGTAAATAGGAAACGACTACCGCGGTATCGCCGTTAATCGTGATGTGCGGCAGCGAAGCAAGATGCGCCAGTCCGCCGGCGATGGCGGCTTGATGGCCGGGACTGTGCAGATGGGCGCCAATGGCCTTGTTGCCGACCGCCCCGGAAAGGTCCGCACCGCGGTCGAATACGGCATCTTCCGTAAAGACTGTCTCGGCATAGTGTCCGGCGCCGGTATCGGCGCTCGGCGGGTGGCGGGCGATCAGATTATAGATTTCGAGCCGATCTTCAATGGCGCGGATGCGCGCTTCTAGCGTCAATTCTTGCTTGGTCATGATCGATTCCTTCAATTGTGATCCACACCGCGGATCGGCTAAATTAGCATCGGCTGAAGTGAATCGTTGCAATATCCGCGGCCCCGATTTGGCTTGCTTGGATCTTTGGGCGGACCTCTGGGCGGACATTGTTAGCGGGGGAGTTTCATGACACCCGACGGCGATCTCGATCGCCGGTCATTGCTAGTCGGCGCCAGCGCGGCGGCCGGAGGCCTGACGCTGGGCTTTGCCATTCCGTTCGCCGACGCGCCGGCGCACGCCGCCGATGGCGCGCCCGAAATCAACTGCTGGATCGCGATCGCGCCCGATAACACGGTGACGATCCGCGTCGCGCGCTCCGAAATGGGGCAGGGCGCGATGACCGGCCTGGCCATGCTGGTCGCCGAAGAACTGGCGTGCGACTGGAGCAAGGTCCGCACCGATTTCGTCTCGCCGCGCCTCAATCTCATGAAAAACCGGATCTGGGGCGACACCTCGACCGGCGCGAGCCGCTCCATCGCATCATCGCAGGAATATCTGCGGCGCGCCGGCGCGACCGCACGGGAAATGTTGATCGCGGCTGCGGCGGCGCGCTGGCGCGTGCCGCCGGCGCAATGCGTCGCCGCCGACAGCACCATCACGCATCGCCCGAGCGGCCGCACCGTCGCTTACGCCGCAATCGCTGCAGCTGCGGCCAAGATCAAGCCGCCGGCCGAGGTCGCGCTCAAGCCGCCGGCGCAGTGGAAACCCGCCGGCACGCCGCAAAAGCGACTCGACGTCTTGGACAAAGTCACGGCCAAACCGGTCTACGCCATCGATGTGCGGCTGCCGGGCATGCTCCATGCCGCCATCGTGCACTGCCCGATATTTGGCGGCGCGCTGAAATCCGTCGACGAAACGTCGATTGTGGCAATGCGCGGCGTGCGTGGCGTGGTGCGCATGCCTGACGCGGTC
>WNGJ01008903.1_pt1 | contig 13098 bp, 12 predicted proteins | sample 5400611 | NCBI WGS metagenome assembly WNGJ01 (sample SAMN13153375, study PRJNA577476) | soil metagenome | isolation source: 40 cm soil or saprolite under Garry oak tree replicate 1 | place: USA:California | collected 2016-06-15
GCCGTGGTCGGGAGGCCGAACGTGGGCAAGTCCACCCTGGTGAACGCGCTCGCCGGGCAGAAGGTCGCGATCGTCTCCGATAAGCCTCAGACGACCCGTCGCGGGATCCACGCGATCTGGACGACCGAGGGGGCGCAGGTCGTGCTGACCGACACCCCCGGGTACCACAAGCCGAGGACGCTGCTCGGTGCGCGGCTGAACGAGCTCGTCGGCGACGCGGTGTCGGGCGTCGACGTCGTCCTGCACGTCGTGGATGCGGCCTCGGGGGTGGGGACCGGCGACGCGTTCGTCTACGAGCACCGGGTCCGTCCGACGGGGGCTCGAGCGATCTGCGTCGTGAACAAGATCGACGCCACCTTCGGCCGGTCGGAGGTTCCCCAGCTCGCCGCAGCGGGAGCGCTGGGCGACTACGACGAGATCGTGCCCGTGTCCGCGCGGCAGGGCAAAGGCGTCGGGATGCTCCGGCGGCTGATCCTCGAACGGATCCCCGAAGGCCCCGCGCTCTATCCCGAGGAGACGATCACGGACCAACCGCTCGACGTGCGGCTCGCGGAGATCGTGCGCGAGAAGGCGCTGGCCGTCACGCGGCAAGAGGTCCCCCACTCGATCGCGGTCCTCGTCGAGGAGCTCGAATACGACGACTCGCTCACGAAGGTGCACGCGTCGCTGATCGTCGAACGTGAGTCGCAGAAGGGGATCGTGATCGGCCGCGGCGGCGAGACGCTGAAGACGATCGGGTCACGTGCCCGCGAGGAAGACCTGGCCGTTCGCGCCTCCGTTGAGCTTCTGATCGATCGCGGTGCCGGTGACCGTGAACGTGTGCAGGGTGCTCCCGGTGTTCTGCAGCGCGATCGTGGACCCGGTCGACGCGCCGATGCAAGAGGGTTCGAAGGCGAAGTCCTTGAGGTCGACCGTCGTCGTCGGGCCGCTCGGCGCGCACGACGAAGGGGTGCCCGAGCTGGAGCACGACATCCCTCCGGCGCAGAGCATCACGAGGAGGAGGAGTGATCGAAGGGTCCGCATCGGCCCCCGAGCCTAGCGGTGGCGCCGCCGCCACGACACGTCGATTACCCTGGTTACGTGAGCAGCCTGGCGCCGCTATCGCCCGTTATCAGCTCGTCCGAGGCCTCGACGATGATCACGCGCACCGCCGCCGTGGACGCGGTCGGCTTGGAGGGGCGAGCCGCCTCGCTCGCCACCCGGTCTATCAAGCGTGACGCCAAGCTGTGGGCGCTCGACCTGGCGATCCGGTGCACGGACCTGACGACCCTCGAGGGCTCGGACACCGTCGGCAAGATCGTGGCGATGTGCTCGAAGGCCGTGCGCCCCGACCCGCTCGGCGCGGCGGTCCCCTCGGTCGCGGCGGTCTGCATCTACCCCTGGCTGGTCCCGACCGCGGTCACCCAGCTCGCCGGGTCCACGGTCCGCGTGGCGAGCGTGGCGGGCGGGTTCCCCGCGGGGCTCGGCCCCCTCGAGGTTCGGCTGCAAGAGATCCGCGACGTCGTGGCGATGGGCGTCGACGAGGTCGACATCGTGCTCAACCGGTCGCTCTTCCTGGGAGGCCGATACCAGCAGGCGTTCGAGGAGCTGGTCGCCGCTCGCGAAGCCGCCGGCGTCGCGTCTCTCAAGGTGATCCTGGAGACCGGCGAGCTCGGTTCCTACGATCGGGTCCGCCAAGCGAGCGCGCTCGCGATGGCGGCCGGCGCCGACTTCATCAAGACGTCGACCGGCAAGATCGGGGTGAACGCGACGCTCCCGACCGCGCTCTGCATGTTCGAGGCCGCGCGCGACTTCCACCGGGATACCGGCCGCCCCGTGGGGATCAAGGTCGCCGGCGGCGTCCGCAAGGCGAAGGATGCGATCCGTTATCTCGTCGTGATCCACGAGACGCTCGGTTCGGCCTGGATGACGCCGGATCGGTTCCGGATCGGCGCGTCGAGCCTGCTGAACGACGTGTTGATGCAGATCGCCAAGGAGCGGACCGGCCGCTACCAGGGTCCCGACCACTTCACGGTGGACTGATGGAGAAGGATCGTTCCTACGTCGAAGCGAACCGCCGGTCGCTCGAGCGGATGGCGACGTTCGTGGAGACCGCGACCGACGATGACCTCCGGGCCGGGATGCCCGCCGGGTGGACCGTGAGCGCCGTGTTGGGCCACCTCGCGTTCTGGGACCAGCGCGTGCAGGTGGTCCTCGACATGGTCGAGGACGGCGTGAAGCCACCGCCCTACGACGAGGGGTCGGTGGACTGGATCAATGACACGGCGAAGCGCTTCCTCCTCGCGATGGAGCCCCGGGCGCTCGCTCAGCTCGCCCTCGAGATCGCGACGAGGACGGACGAGCGGGTCGCCCATCTCTCCGACGAGGTCCTGGACGAGGCGACCCAACTCTGGTTCACCGAACGCCGCTGCGACGATCGCAACGAACACCTCGATGAGATCGCGCAGGCGCTCGCGGATCGGAGCGAGCGGTGAGCGACATCGAACGCACCGCGCCGGCGCAGCCGGTGATGCCGGCATGGGAGTACGCGCCGGCGCCTGAGTCCAAGGACATCGTCCGACTGCAGGATCGGTACAGCGCGTACGTGACCGCCTGGCGTGACCTGCCCGGGTCGGAACGAGCGAAGTACCTCTACCGGATCGCGCGCGCGCTCCAGGAGCGCGCGCGCGAGTTCGCGGTCCTCGAGTCGATGAACGGCGGCAAGCCGATCAAGGAGTCGCGCGACGTCGACCTGCCCCTCGCCGCCGCGCACTTCTTCTACTACGCGGGATGGGCCGACAAGCTCGAGTACGCCTTCCCTGCGATGAAGCCGACGCCGCTCGGGGTCGCGGGGCAGGTGATCCCCTGGAACTTCCCGCTGTTGATGGCCGCGTGGAAGCTGGCGCCCGCGCTCGCGGCCGGCAACACGGCGGTGCTCAAACCCGCCGAGACCACGCCGCTCACGGCATTGCTCCTCGGTGAGGTGATCCAGCAGGCGGATCTCCCGCCGGGTGTGGTGAACATCCTGACCGGAGCCGGCGCGACGGGCGCGTCGCTCGTCGGACACCCCGACGTCGACAAGGTGGCGTTCACGGGCTCCACGGAGGTCGGGAAGCAGATCCGCCGAGCGGTCGCCGGGTCGAGCAAGCACCTCACGCTGGAGCTGGGCGGAAAGGCCGCGAACATCGTGTTCGAGGACGCGCCGATCGACCAGGCGGTCGAGGGCGTCGTCAACGGGATCTTCTTCAACCAAGGCCACGTGTGCTGCGCGGGCTCCCGCCTGCTGGTGCAGGAGCCCGTGTTCGAGGAGCTGCTCGAGAAGCTGAAGGTCCGCCTCGGCACCTTGCGCGTCGGCGACCCGCTCGATAAGAACACGGACGTCGGCGCGATCAACTCGCGGGCGCAGCTCGAGAAGATCGGGGAACTGGTCGCGAGCGGCGTCGAGGAGGGCGCGGTGATGTATCAGCCGCCGTGCGACCTGCCGGAGCGCGGCTTCTGGTTCGCACCAACGTTGTTCACCGGCGTGTCGCAGTCGCACCGGATCGCGCGCGAGGAGATCTTCGGACCGGTGCTCTCGATCCTCACGTTCCGTACGCCGGCAGAGGCCGTCGAGAAGGCGAACAACACCCCCTACGGGCTGAGCGCCGGCATCTGGACCGAGAAGGGCTCGCGGATCCTCTGGATGGCAGAGCGGATGCGCGCCGGCGTCGTCTGGGCGAACACCTTCAACCGGTTCGACCCCTCTTCGCCGTTCGGTGGCTACAAGGAGAGCGGCTTCGGTCGCGAGGGCGGCCGGCACGGTCTGGAGCCGTACCTCCGGTTGGAGCCGGTGTCGTGAGCTCGGACCAGCGCCTCCCGGTCCGGCGGACCGCGAAGCTCTACGTCGGCGGGCAGTTCCCCCGGAGCGAGTCGGGCCGGACGTTCGAGGTCTGGTCGGGAGACGGGCGTCTGTTGGCGCACGCGGCGCGCGCGTCCCGGAAGGATCTCCGCGACGCGGTCGTCGCTGCTCGCGGCGCGCTCGAGGGTTGGGCCTCGAGGACCGCGTACAACCGAGGCCAGATCCTGTATCGGGTCGCCGAGATCATGGAGGGCCGCTGGGCGCAGCTCGAGGACGAGCTCCGAGACTCGGGCGCGGAGGACCCCGCGGGCGAGGTGAGCCTCGCGATCGACCGCTGGGTCTGGTACGCGGGCTGGGCCGACAAGATCGCCCAGGTCGCCGGTGGCGCCAACCCGGTGGCCGGCCCCTACTTCAACTTCACCCTCCCGGAGCCGACCGGGGTGGTCGGGATCGTCGCGCCCCCGGAGCCCGCGTTGTTAGGACTGGTAAGTCGCATCGCCCCGGCTGTCGTGTCAGGGAACGTTGCGGTCGCGGTGGCGAGCGAGCGTTCGCCGCTCCCGGCCGTCTCGCTCGCCGAGGCCCTCGCCACCTCCGACGTCCCCGGCGGGGTGATCAACATCCTCACCGGTTCCCCGAGCGAGCTCGTCCCGTGGCTCGCAGCCCATATGGACGTGAACGCGATCGATCTCACGGGCTGTCCCGACGAGCTGGTCGCGGACGCCGAGCGCGCGGCCGCCGACAACGTCAAACGGGTGCACAGGGCCGGGCCGGCAGGGCAGCACCTGTCGGAGATCACGGCGTTCGTCGAGTTCAAGACGGTGTGGCACCCGATGGGCGCCTGACCGCCTTCGGCCGCAACGGAAACGCCACACTCCGAACAGGGTTCTCGCAACACCTCGGGCGCTACCATCCGCCCATGCCCCCCTATAAGGAGCAGGGGATCGTCCTGCGCTCGATCAAACTCGGCGAAGCCGACAAGATCGTCTCCATCTTGACCCAGGGTTCGGGCAAGGTCCGGGGTGTCGCCAAGGGCATCCGGAAGACCACCTCCAGGTTCGGAGGGCGGCTCGAGCCGTTCACCCACGTCAACCTGATGCTCTACCGGGGTCGCGGCGCGCTCGACACGATCACCCAAGCGGAGATCATCGCGCCGCACCGGAACATCCGTGACGACCTGAGCCTGTTCGCGGCCGGCGAGACGATGCTCGAGGCCGTCGACAAGGTGTCGGAGGAACACGAACGGAACGTCCGGCTCGCGCTCCTCCTGCTGTCCGGACTCCGGGCCCTGGACGCGAAACCGGCCGACCCGGCGGCCGTCACCGAGTCGTTCCTCTTGAAACTCCTCTCCCTCTCGGGTTTCCACCCTGCGCTCACCGCGTGCGCGGTGTGCGGATCGCCCGACGTGCGGCTCTGGTCCGCCGGGCTCGGCGGCGCCGTGTGCCCGGCGTGCGCCGATCACGACGCCGCTGCCGTGTCGCCCGAGGTGCTCGCGCTGCTCGCGCATCTGGCGACCACCGAGCTCTCCCACGCGGGCCTGGTGCTGGAGGTTGACGAACGGACCCGCCGTCGCTCCCGTTCGCTGCTGTTCGGCTTCGTCGAATACCACCTGGAACGGCGGATGAAGTCCGTCCCGATGCTCGTCAGGACCGCGTTGTGAGCAGCTACCTCAACGACATCGACCGGACCAAGGTCCCCGAGCACGTCGCGATCGTGATGGACGGCAACGGCCGCTGGGCGACGCAACGAGGGCTCCCGCGGACGGAGGGCCACGGCGCCGGCGAAGAGGCCCTCTGGGACACGGTGAAGGGTGGCGTCGAGGTCGGCCTCAAGTGGCTGACCGTGTTCGCCTTCTCGACCGAGAACTGGTCGCGGCCGCCCGCAGAGGTCCTGTACCTGATGAACTTCAACCGGGGGCTGCTCCGCCGCCGCCGGGACGCGCTGGATCGGATGAACGTGCGGATCCGGTTCATCGGGCGTCGCAACTGGCGGGTGCCCCGTTCGGTGCTCAAGGAGATCCGGATCGCCGAAGAACTGACCTGCGCGAACACGGGCATGACCCTCACGATCGCGTTCAACTACGGCGGCCGGGTGGAGATCGTCGACGCCGTGAAGCAGATCGCGCGCGACGTGCAGGCCGGCAAGCTCAAGCCCGAGAAGATCGACGAGCGAGCGATCGCCGAGCGGTTGTACGCGAGCGATATGCCCGAGCCCGATCTCCTCATCCGAACGAGCGGCGAGATGCGGATCTCCAACTTCCTGCTCTGGGAGGCTGCGTACTCCGAGATGTGGTTCACACCGGTGTTCTGGCCGGACTTCGACCGCGAGGTGCTGTTCGAAGCGATCCGCGACTTCCAGAAGCGCGAACGTCGGTTCGGCGCGATCACCGAAGACGCCTGACCGGCTCAGCGATCCAGGTACACCCGGAAGAACCACCACGGCAAGCCGATCGCGGCCAAAGCCAGCACGATCGCCTTTGCGGGGGCCGGCCCGTAGGCGAACACGAGGATCGCGGCGAGTCCGAACGTCCACCGGATGATCCGCCCGATCTGCTCCCCCCGGGTGAGCTCCGGGTGGGGCATCTTGGTCACGGGCAGCGGGGGGAGGTCGGGCTCGACCGGCACGACCCACCCTTTCGCCCAAACGGCGTTCAGCACGACCGCGGCCACGATCGGGAACGTGATCAGGTACATGAACCCGCCAGAGGTGACTGCCGGAAGGAGCATTGCGAACAGGAGCATCGTCGCAACCACTCGACCGACGGGGCCGAAGGTCGTCGCGCTCTTCTCCCATCGGGACCAATGCGGGATGTGGCCGCCCGTCGGGATCGGCGAACCGACGAAGTCACCGTGGTGCAACGGGGCGCGCGTCGCGAACAGCGTGATGGGCTCGTAGCACTGAGGGCACCAGGGCAGGTCGGGGAGAAGCGTTTCTCCGCACTTGCGGCACGTTCGTGGCGACGTCATCTCCCTATCTGGTGTCGGCGTCCCGCGTCTCTGGATGAAAGGTTTTCCGAGGCAGCTGGGGTGACATGACAACTTTCACAACACTTTTACGCGGGCTAAGCCGTTCGGGGGATGCAGTTCCGCGCAAGACCTACGACGATTCAGTCGCTCGCCCTAAGGCGAAAGGAGGGGTGGCGAAGAGGCGAGTGCAAGGCAGGGAGGGGTTTCGCAGACGCGAGACACACGTCGCTGGAGGGCCGCGTCGAAGCGTCCGATCGGACACGACCGATCGGATAACGCATAGGGGAGGGATCCACATGCGAAAGGTGATCCTCGTGGTCGCGGTTTTCGCCGCCTTGGCCTTGACGGCCCAGTCGGCGCTAGCGGTCAGTGTTCACTGGAAGAAAGGCAGCCCGCAGTTCCATGACAATGGGCTGACGCTGACGGAAACAGGCACCGTATCCGGGGTCGGCGGGGGCGATGTGCTGATCACCCTCACCGCGCAGGCGAACGTGAATGCGACCTGCACGAACGGCGGCTCTCATCAGGCTCCGGGCCAGAACCCGGCGCCGATCAGCGTCAGTGGTTCGCAGTCGTTCCCGGCGAGCGAGATCAAGAACGGGAATCTCGCCTACTCCGTCACGACGAACTCTCCGGGGTCGACCGTCGCCGGAGCTCCGGACTGTCCGAACTCGAACTGGACGGAGGACATCAACGACCTGGCGTTCACGAGCGCGACCATCACCGTGACGCAGGGCATCACCGTCTTCGGAGCGCCGAAGTCGACGTGCAGCTTGACGCCACTGGCATACCCCAGCGGTGTCGGCGACGTGACGAGCTTCAGCTGCCCTAAGTAGCAGCCGCGGCGAAACGCGAAGCAGGCGGACGACGAGGGGGCACCGGCAGGTGCCCCCTCGTTCGCGTTGCTGATCACCTCGCGGCGGCTAGAGCGAGTCCGCCCTCACCTCGACCTCCGGGTGTTTCGCGCCGGAGTACGTGTGGCTGTCCTGCTGGCCTTGGCTCTTGTTCTTCGTGGCGCCGCCGCATTCGCCGTTGAAGTTCGTGTTGACCGGCTCGCCGAGCGCTTTCAACGCGTCGCGAACGCTCGCCGGGCTCGCCCCCGGGTGGGTTGCGATGTAAAGTGCCGCTGCGCCAGCAACGTGTGGACTGGCCATGCTCGTTCCGGACAGCGTGGCGTAGCCGCCGCCTTTGTACGTCGAGTAGATGTCGACACCGGGGGCAGCGATCAGATGAGCGAGGTCGGCCGCGCCCGTCGCGTAGTTCGACCACCATGGGAAGTTGTCGTCGGCCGAATACTGCGTGGCCTTCCCGGCCTCGCATGGCTGGCCGTCCGAGTCTCCCAGTGCTGAGACGGTGATCACCTCGTCGTACGCCGCGGGGACGGTCGTGACGGACTGACTCAGATCGATGCCGCTGTTGCCTGCGGCGACCACCAACGTCACCCCGTCGGCCACCGCCCGGCAAACAGCCAAGTGCAGCGCGTCGCCGTTCGTGTTCCCACAGTTCCCGTCGTCACTCCCGAACCCGCCGAGGCTCATGTTGGCCACCGTGATGGGACCGCCCTTCGCCGGAGAGAGCGAGTCGACGAAGTCGATCCCACAGATCACGTCGGACCAGGTTCCGGTTCCGTTCTTGTCGAGAACCCGCACGGCCCAGAGCTTGGCCGCGGGAGCAACCCCGACCACGCCGATCCCGTTGTCGCGCGCCGCGATGATCCCGGCGACGTAGGTTCCGTGGCCGTTCTGGTCGCCGTAGCTCTTGGGTCCACCCGTCGAGCAGTTCGTCCCGCCAACGATGTTGCCAGCGAGGTCGGGGTGGTTCGTGTCGATGCCGGTATCGATCACCGCGACGTTGACGTCCGCACCCTTGTTCGTCTTGTTCTCCGCATTGATGCGGTTCACGCCTGTGCCGATCGTCTGATCGGTCGCCTGGACCTCTGCATCGGGCGACAGGAACCGGACCTCGGGATCCGCCTTCAGGGCGGCGACGCGATCGGAGGGGATCGTCGCCGCGAACCCCTTGAACGCCAGACGGTAGACGTGGGTCACCTGGGCGCCGTAACGACCTGAATCCCGCGCCGCTACCGCTCCGGGATCGCCGGCAGACTCCTTGAGAACCACGATGTACCGCTTCGCCGGCCCCCTGGCGGCGTGAACCGACAGAGGCTCGAACAGGGTGAGGGTGGCGAGGATGAGCATGGGGATCCACCACCGCCAGGAGCCCCTCGAGGACGCGCGCGCCATGCCAGTCCACCCCCCACAGCCCGGAACGAGGATCGACGATCACCGATGTCGGTTTCCGCGGGCCGTTTTCGACATCGGCATCTTGGGAGGGGGTTCTTGAGCGAAGACGTGGGGCCCGGGCCGCGAACGGAGCGGCATCGCTGCAGGTCGAAGAGAAAGCGGTTTGCCACGCATCCGACACGTTCGAACAAGGCGCGAGCCGACCCGAGATGAAGGTTCCTCGAACCTTCGATGGTGACAAGACCGCTTTCACAACACTTTTACGCGAACTAAGCCATTCGGGGGATGCACCCGGCCGCATGACCTACGACGATTCGGGGGCTCGCCTGGGGTTGAAAGGAGAGGTGGCGCAGAGCGGGCGCAGGAGAGGCACGGTTGGTTCGGTCGTGAGACACAACGTCGCTGGAGGGCGCGTCGAACCGCAACCCAGATAACCAGATAACCAGATAAAGGGGAGGGATTCATGAGTACCGATTCGATTCGACGGTCCTCCGGGAAGCTTCCGAAGGGTCGATCACTGTTCACTCTCGTTGCGACGTTGATCGTTCTCGCGGCGGTTGCTTTCCCGTCCACGAGCTTCGCCGCAGTAACGCCCGGTTGCGACTTCTTCGCGACCGCCAAGGACGGCACCACGTCGGACCTGTGTGTGAACCACCTTAGCGGCAGCACGTTTGCGGGCGCGGACGGCAACCTCCTGACGCTCCCCAACAACTTCGGGACCACCGATTGGCAGAACGTTGCCGGCCTGAACGCGGGCATCGACCTGGCCAGTGGCTCGGGCGACAACTCGTTCGGTCAGGGAACCAAGGACGACGATCCAGCCGTCTCTGTCGTCTCTGGGTCGATCCCTCCGAACAAGAGTGACCTGACCCGCTTCTACCAAGCGTCGGAGACCACCGGCAGTGGCGCCTCTGCCCAGACATTCCTATACCTGGCCTGGGAGCGGACCAACGTTCTCGGCAGTGCCAACATGGACTTCGAGATCAACCAGGCAGCCACCGCCAACCTCGGCACTCCAGGTAAGCACACGCTCAACCGCCAGTCCGGTGACCTGCTCATCACCTATGACTTCACCAACGGTGGCGGCAAGCCGACCCTCGGGCTGAACCAATGGCTGATAAGCGCGACGGATCCGGTCAATCCGAGCTTCAGCACGAACGTCTGCCTGTCGAGCAACACCTTCCCGTGCTGGGGCGACCACATCACCCTGAACAGCCTCATCTCCGAGGGGGCCATCAACAGCGACGCGGTGGCGGACCCGATCCTGCCGAGCGGCCTGAGTCATTGCCCCACTGTTAGTGGGACGAACACATGCCCGACCGGCACCTTCGGTGAGACCGCGATCAACCTGACCGGCGCAGGTGTCTTCGGCTCAACCGGCTGCGTTACGTTCGCCAGCACGTACCTCAGCAGCCGGGCCTCTGCATCGTTCGGTGCGGAGAAGAAGGACTTCGTGGCACCGGTCCCGACCACGATCTCTAACTGCGGCCAGGTTACGATCATCAAGCACACGGACCCGCGGGGGGTCGACCAGGCCTTCTCCTACGACTCCAACGTCGCGGGCACCACTACCGCCGCCGGAGCCACCGCCTGCCCGACCGGGGCGGCAGCCTTCTCGTTGAATGACATCGGGAACACGGCTACGACGGATAGCGCCGGCAACACTCAAGACTGCTTCAACGTCCCGATAGGGAACTACACGGTGACAGAAGGCACCGAGCCTTCCGGCTTCGTGTTGGAGAGTCTGTCCGGCACTGGAACGACTGGTACGGGTGCCAGTTGCACGCAGCACGCGGCAGCGTCTCCACAGGCGGATATCGTGGTGACTGCCGACAGCCACGTGATCTGCACCTACACCAACCAGCAGCAGCACGGGGCGATCAAGGTCACCAAGATCGCGAAGAACGCTAACTGCTCCACCGCAACGCCGCCTGACGGATGCTCGAGCGGAAACGCTCCTTTGGCGAACGCTGGGTTCGAGATCTGGCAGGAATCGAACGGCGTCACCGGCTTGCAGACGACCGCAAGCGGCGGCACAGCCGCCGATACCAAGATCGCCAGCGAGCAGTTGACGGCGCTCAGTGGGTCTGGATCGGCGACGGAGGCTTCCACGTGCTTCGATAGCCTCTCGTTCAACGATGCAACACACCCGTATTACGTCCACGAATCGTCGCCTCCCACCGGCTACAAGGGAGCGGCTGACCAGACTGTGGTCATCAGCGCGAATAGCTCCTGCGCCAGCTCGCCGGTGACCAAGTCGTTCACCGACACGCCACTGTCGCAGATCAGGGTCACATTCCACTCTCTGGGCGGATCCGGCGTGACCACGGCGACGATCCAATGCACCGGCGGGCTTCCCGGCGGAGACGACACATCGGCCAGCAACTTGCCCGACAACTTGACCGGGCGGCTGCTGGACAACCTCCCGCCCAACACAAGCCCGGGGTACACCTGCACGGTCAAGATTGATCCGTAGCCTGCAGAAGGACAGGCGGAAGAACCGAAGAGAGGCGGCCCCCCTCCGGGGGGCCGCCTCTCTTGTTTTCTTGTGGACTCAGAAGGTCGTGGGTCGACGACCCCCTCAACTCACGCTGAAGTTGCAGGTCGTCACCATGCCGAGGTTCTTGTTGGCGCTGCCCGCATAGATCTCCGCCGTTGCAGGTCCGCTGATTGCCGGGGAGAACGGGCCCCACAGCGAGCTTTGAGTGGCTCGCGCCGTCCCCGAGAGCGAGAACCTGCCGCCGTTCCCGATCTGTCCACCCAGCAGGACCCAAGTGCCGTCCGAGTAGTACAGATACGCGTTCACCCAATCTCCAGTGTGGCCGGCCGTTCCGGAAACCGTGAGGCTGCCGCCCGATGCCACCGGGCTCGGTGAGACGGCGCACCACGAGGAGGACTTGGAGACCGCTCCGGCGCCGGTGGTTGCCAGGGTCAGGATTCCGATTGCTGCAACGACGACGAGGAAATGACTGCCTGTACGGCTCATCCCTACCCCCTCATAAGTAGCTAGTCAGCTAGCCCACGTATCGGCAACGGAGGGCCGGAATCTGGAGTCCGAAGGTCGACAAGTTGTGGCTATGCCGATTCGTGGGGGACGTTCGGCCAGCGCTACGTGGGGAATCTGAGGACGACAGCACTGAAAGCAAGAGAGGCGGCCCCCCTTTGGATGGGGGCCGCCTCCTTCGTTAGAACTGTTCTTGAGTCGCGCGATCTTTCAGGTCACGCTGAAGCTACAAGTCCCAACCACACCCAGGTCCTTGCTGGCGCTGCCCGCATAGACCTGCACTGTCGCTGGCCCGCTGGCGGCCGGGTAGAACGGACCCCACAACGAGGTGTACGTCGCCACAGCCGTACCCGACAGCGAGTATCCGCCGCCGCTGATCGAGCCTCCGAAGAGCTTCCACGTGCCATCCGAGTAGTAGATGTAAGCGTTCACCCAGTCTCCAGTCCGACCGGCAGAGCCAGAGACGGTGAGAGCTCCGCCCGAAGCCACTGGGTTGGGTGAAACGGAGCAAGAACTTCCCGACCCTCCCGCGCCGCTGTGGCCGCCCTTCGCTGCCATCGCCGGCAGCGCGATGGTCATCACTGCACAAAGAAGAACGAACACCTTGAGGCCGCGGTGCCGCGAGCCCTCACGTGCTGATCCGGTCATGTACGAACCCCCTCGGTGCGTGTGAATGACTCCATCGGTCTTTGGGCGCGCAGACTTGACCGGGCGGTCCAGACAAACAGGATGATTGCCTTATCGGTCAATTTGCGGCCCGCTGTCCGAAGGACCTAGGTCTTCGAACAGGTGGGGTCGCCGCGACATGGGCCGCCGGCTGTGCCGCCGGGTGCCGAGGGAGTTGGATGGATGGGAAGAGAAGTCTCAGGACTCCTCGGGGGGAAGGATCCTGACGTGGCGGTCTCCGGACCGCCAGACGGTAGTTCCGCCAGGTTTGGGGAGATGCTCACGTTGGGCATGAGATCGTCCTTTCTCCTGCAGGTGAGGTGGCGCTCCGGTTGTCCGGTCTTGCCTCCCTTCTCTCTCCCTCAAAAACGAAAGCCCGCCGGACATCCCGTTGGGCTCGCGCGG
>WNGJ01016012.1_pt1 | contig 13098 bp, 17 predicted proteins | sample 5400611 | NCBI WGS metagenome assembly WNGJ01 (sample SAMN13153375, study PRJNA577476) | soil metagenome | isolation source: 40 cm soil or saprolite under Garry oak tree replicate 1 | place: USA:California | collected 2016-06-15
TGAACACCCCGTGGGTCAGCAGGTGCAGGAAGCCCGCGCTCGCGAATCCGGCGCCGATCGCCGCCATCATGTAGCCCAGCTGGGAGACGGTGGAGTAGGCCAGCACCCGCTTGATGTCGCGCTGCACGCAGGCCAGGGTGGCCGCGAACAGCGCGGTGAAGGCCCCGATCCAGCCCACCGCGGCCAGCACCTCGGGCGCCTGCTCGAAGAGGAACGCGGTGCGGAAGAGCAGGTACACGCCCGCGGTCACCATGGTCGCGGCGTGGATGAGGGCCGAGACCGGGGTCGGGCCCTCCATCGCGTCGGGCAGCCAGACGTGGAACGGGAACTGGGCCGACTTGCCGGCCGCGCCCAGGTAGATGCAGAACATGACGAGGCCGAGACCGGTGAGCGCGTCGCTGCCCCCCTGGGCCATCTCGAACAGCTCGGAGAAGTCGAAGGTGCCGGTGCGGCTCCACAGCATGACGATGCCGATCAGGAGTCCCACGTCGCCCGCCTTGGTGACCCAGAACGCCTTCACCGCCGCGCGCGCCGCCTCGGGGCGAGCGTACCAGTAGCCGATCAACAGGTAGGAGCAGAGACCCACCAGCTCCCAGCAGATGAAGAGCTGGACGAAGTTGGGCGCCAGCACCAGCCCCATCATCGAGAACGCGAAGAGGGACTGGTAGGTGTAGTACCGGCCGAGCGAGGCCGGCGGCTCGTCGGCCAGGTAGCCGAGCGAGTAGACCTGCACCAGGAAGGAGACGAGGGCCACCAGGATCAGCATCAGCGTGGAGTCGGCGTCGGCGAGCACGCCGACCGAGGTCAGCACCCCGTCCTCCACCGGGATCCACTCCCAGAGCATCCGCCGCGCCATGTCCGGCACCGACGCGTGCCACGCGGAGACCGCGGCGACCAGCGCTCCCGCCGAGAGCACGATGGAGAGCCACGCGGCGGGCTTGCCGGAGCGGCGCAGCGGCACGATCAGGCTCAGGAGCACGAAGGACAGGGCGGGCGCGAGCCAGGCCCAGAGCGCGAAGTTGCCGGATGCGGCCATGGTGAGACTAGCCCCTGAGGAGGTCCAGTTGGTCCGCCACCGCGGTGCGGCGGATCCGGTAGATGAGGATGACCAGGGCCAGGCCCAGCGCCACCTCCGCCACCGTGATACAGATGGTGAACACGGTGAAGATCATCCCGGAGACGTCGCCCAGGAAGCGGGCGAAGGCCACCAGATTGATGTTGACCGCGTTCAGCATCAGCTCGATACCGAGCAGGATGCCGATGGTGTTCCGCCGGGTGAGGACGCCGAACAGCCCGATGCAGAAGAGCATGGCCGCCAGCGTGAGATAGGCCTGGAGCGTCACGGGGTCAGTCGTCCGGCCGCGCGAAGTAGAGCGCGCCCACCAGGGCGGCCAGGAACAGCACGCCGAGCAGCTCGAACGGCAGCACGTAGGTCGTGAGCAGGCTCTGCCCGATCGCTCGGGTGAGGTCGCCCGAGACCGCGGGCCGCGGCACCGTGAGCGGGGACCGGCGGAAGATCGCCAGGATCGCCACCAGCAGGGCGCCCGCGATACCAAAGCCGGCCGCGATCTGCCGGCTGGTCTGGGTGATGCGGTCGCCCACCAGCCGCTCGGTGACCACGATCGCGAAGACCACGATCGTCACCACCCCGCCCGCGTAGAGCAGGAGCTGGATGGCGGCGAGGAACTCCGCGTCGAGCGACAGGAACACCCCCGCGGTCGCGGTGAGCGCGAGCGCCAAGTAGAGCACCGAGTGGAAGAGGTTCCGGGTCAGCACCACCGCGAGGGCCGAGGCCAGCAACACCACCGCGAGAGCCCAGAAAGCGATCGACTCGAGGCTCACTCCGCGGGGCCTCCCGCCTTCGGCGCCTTCGGCGGCGTCTGCATGTCGCGCAGCAGGTTCCCGGTGGCCCACGACGGCTCGAACTTGAGCCCGATGTCGTGGAGCCGATCCTTGTCGAGCAGCAGCTCGCGCCGGTCCGCGGTCGACATGTCGAACGACTTCATCATGATGATGGCGTCGGTCGGGCAGACCTGCACGCACAGCTCGCAGAACTCGCACGCGTAGAGCTCGAGGGTGAAGGTCTTGGCGAAGTTGCGCTTCTCCGCCTTGAGCATCTCCACCTTGATGACCTGGGGCGGGCAGATGTACTCGCAGAGCCGGCAGCCGATGCAGTTCTCCTCGCCGGTCTCCTTGTCGTAGGTGAGCGCGAGCAGGCCCCGGTAGCGGTCCGGGTAGACCCGGGTCTTGGTCGGGTAGTGCACGGTCACCGGCCGCCGGATGAAGTTGATCAGGGTCACCTTCATCGCGCGGGCGACCGCGCGGCACAGCTCGTAGAGGTCCCGCCAGAAGCTCTCGCCGAGCGGGGGTCTAGCCATTGCCGGTGCTCCGCAGGGCCACCACCAGGCCGGTCGCCATCAGGAGCACCAGGCTCGCGGGCAGGAGCAGCTTCCAGGAGATGGCGAGGATCTGGTCCACCCGGATGCGCACGAAGCTCCAGCGGATCCAGGTCACCAGGAGGAAGACAAACATCGCCTTGAGCAGGAACCAGGTGGCGCCCCACCCGGCCGACGTGTCCGACCACGGTCCGGACCAGGCGCCCAGGAACAGGAGCGCGCCCAGGAACGAGGTCCCGATCACGTGGGCGTACTCGCCGAGCTGGATCAGGGCGAACTTCATGCCCGAGTACTCGACGCGGAAGCCCGCGATCAGCTCCGACTCGGCCTCCAGGATGTCGAACGGCACCCGGTTCTCGGCGGCCAGGGTCGTGACGATGTAGGCGAGGAAGGCGAGCGGGCCCAGCGGAAACCAGAACGGGGCCCAGAGCACGAACGGCATCCAGGCCTGGGCCGCCGCGATGTCGGAGAGCCGGAGCGAGCCGGTCAGCACCACCGGGATCAGGGCCACGAAGATGAACGGCAGGTCGTAGGAGATGATCTGGTTCACCGCCCGCATCGCGGAGATCAGGGCGTACTTGTTGTTCGAGCCCCAGCCGCCCATGAAGAGGCCGACGATCTCCATCGCGGAGACCGCGAGGAAGAAGAGGATGCCGATGTTGAGGTCGGCGACCCCGAGCCCGGGCGCGAACGGCAGGGTGGCGAAGATCAGCATGCAGGGCACGAGGAACACGATCGGGGCCAGGTTGTAGACCCGTCGATCGGCCTGCCGCGGGACCACGTCCTCCTTCATCATCAGCTTGAGCGCGTCCGCGATGGGCTGGAGCAGGCCGTGGGGGCCGACCCGGTAGGGGCCGATGCGGGACTGCATCCGCGCCGCGAACTTGCGCTCGAGCAGGGTGACGTAGGTCACCATGCCGATGATGACGTTGAGGACGATGAATCCCACGATGAAGGCGTGGATCGCCTCCGTGGCGAGCGGGGGCAGCGCCGGCATGCTAGCGGTCCACCTCGCCGAAGACCGGGTCGACCGAGCCCATGATCGCGACCACGTCGGCCACCTTGGTGCCGATCAGGATGTGCGGCAGCACCGACAGGTTGGAGAAGGACGCGCCCCGCCACTTCATGCGATAGGGCTTGGCGGAACCGTCGGAGATCAGGTAGCAGCCCACCTCGCCGCGCGGGCCCTCGACCCGCGCGTAGCCTTCGCCCTTGGCCACCCGCACCTGGCCCACCGACTTCACTCCGGGGCGCGACGCGATCGGCCCCTCCGGCAACCCGTCCAGCGCCTGCCGCACGATGCTGATCGACTCGCGGAACTCGACCATCCGCACCCGGTACCGCGCGTAGCAGTCCCCCGCGGCCTCGACCGGCACCTTGAAGTCGAACTCCTCGTAGGAGGAGTAGGGCTCGAGCCGCCGGATGTCGTAGCTCACCCCGGAGCCCCGGATCAGCGGGCCGGAGAGGCCAACGGTCTGGGCCAGCTCCCGCGAGATGATGCCCACCCCCTGGGTGCGCGCCTGGAAGAAGGCGTTGCGCTCGAGCATGTCCTCGTACTCGAGGAGGCGCCGCTCGACGAGGTCGATGGTCTCGCGGCACTTCTGGGCCCAGCCCGCCGGAATGTCGTAGCGGACCCCGCCCACCTGGTGGAAGCCGTAGAGCAGCCGCGCGCCCACCAGGGCCTCGAACAGGTCGAGCACCCACTCGCGCTCCCGGATGCAGTAGAGGAACACGGTGGCGCCACCCCCGAGCGCCCCGCCCATGTCGAGGCACCAGGTGCCGAGCCAGAGGCAGTGCGAGGCCACGCGCTGCAGCTCGCTCACGATCACCCGGAGATACTGGGCCCGCTTGGGCACCTCGATCTTGCCCACCATCTCGGCCGCGCGCACGTAGGCCAGCTCGCTGCACATCGCGGCAACGTAGTCGGTCTTGGATGCGATCGACGGGTACTGGGTGTAGGTGAGGGACTCGCCGAGCTTCTCGTGGCAGCGGTGGAGATAGCCGATCACCGCGTCCACTCCCACCACCGTCTCGCCCTCGAGGGAGAGGATCGCGCGGAAGACGCCGTGGGCGGACGGGTGCTGCGGCCCCATGTTCATCGTGAGGCGCTCGCTGCCCCCGTAGCCCAGCTCGACGACTTTTCGCGCTTCTGGGTCCATGTGGCCGGGCTAGCGCATCGGGGAGAACGCGGCGGGGTTGAGGACGATGGACTGCATGTTCGCCAGCAGCGGGGTGGACTTGGCGAGGAAGGCCTGCCACTCCGCCTCCTGGGCCATCTTGGCGCGGGCCGCCGCGCGGTCGTTCAGGTCACGGTAGACCCACATGTGGACGACCTCGTTCAGCTGGGCGACCTCCGTCTGCCAGAGGCCTACCCGACGCGTGAACTTGTCGCGGAACGGCAGGATGTCCTTGAAGAGGCCGAGCCACTCGCCGGCGCGCCCCACGTGCGCGCGGTACCAGCGCAGCTCGTAAACGTTGCCGGTGTCGGCGGGAGGTGTCATCGGGACCACCGCGGAGAGGAGCTTGTTCTCCTGGGCCAGCATCATCGGGCGGATCTTCGGGATGTACTCCTTGGTCCACGCCTCGTCCCGGCCGAGCGCCGCCCGCAGGCGCCCGCGCTCGCCGAGATCGGCGTAGCTCCAGAGGTGCACCAGCTGGTTCAGGGTGCCGAACTCGGTGGACCAGTAGCCCTCGAGCTTGCCGTACTTGTCGCCGCGGATCTTGCGGCCGATCTCGCCGTTGAGCTTGAGATACTCGCCCTGCTTGCCCGGCATCAGCGTATACGTACGCAGCTCGTAGATCATGGTGGCGCTCCGCTCAGCGATAGGGGGGATGAGGGGTATCGACGGCGTAGGACTTGAGGAGCGGATGCCCCTCCCAGTCCTGGGGCAGCAGGATGCGGCGCAGGTCGGGATGGCCCTCGAAGCGGATCCCGAACATGTCGAAGCACTCGCGCTCCATCCAGTCGGCTCCCGGATACAGCGGCACGAGCGAGGCGCACGCCGACTGGCCGGCGCCGAGTCGCGTCCTGAGCATGAGGGCCAGGCCCACCTCGAGGTTCTCGACGCGGGCCACCACCTCGAGCCCCTGGTCCTTCCAGTCGACCGCGCTCAGGAAGTTGAAGTAGAGGCAGCCGAGCGCGTCCTTGGCGACCGAGGCCAGCTCGCGCCACCGGTCGGGCGGCACCGCCACGGTGAGGAGGCTCCCCTCGCCTTCGGCGGCCACACCGAAGCGCTCCTGGATCCGGGCCCGCGCCGCCTCGTGGGTCACGCGCTCAGTCGACTTTTTCGGTGGGGGCGGCGCGTTTTCCGGTCTGGCGGAAGTGCGCGATCTGCTCCTGCAGGAGGAGCAGCCCGTTGAGCAACGACTCGGGCGGGGGCGGACAGCCCGGCACGTAGACGTCGACCGGGATCACCCGATCCACACCCTTGACCACGTGGTAGCCGTGGCGGAAGGGGCCGCCCGAGTTGGCGCAGGAGCCCATCGACACCGCCCACTTGGGGTCCGGCATCTGGTCGTAGATCCGCTTGAGCATCGGCGCCATCTTGATGGTGACGGTGCCCGAGACGATCATGAGATCCGAATGGCGCGGGGAGGCCCACGGCACCATGCCCAGGCGCTCCACGTCGAAGCGCGAGGCGAAGGTGGCCATCATCTCGATCGCGCAGCAGGCCAGCCCGAAGGTCACCGGCCACACCGAGGACTTGCGCGCCCAGTTCATCACCGCGTCGGCGAGGCCGGTCGCCACGAAGCCGCCCGGGAAGTTGTAGACCCCCTCGGTCGCGCTCTCGAAGAGCGCGGAGTGCTTGTCCCCCTCCGGCCGCTCCTGGTGATACTTCTCCCACTCCTGGAGATCCTTGAACTCGATCCAGTTGGCGGGTGGGATCTGGGGAATCGGCGCCTTTATTTCCATTCGAGTATCCCCTCCCTATACGCATACACCCAGCCGAGCGAGAGGATGCCCAGGAAGAGACCCATGGTCTCCATCGCCCAGAGCCCGAAGCTCCGGAGCACCAGGGCCCACGGAAAGAGGAAGATGGCCAGCGCGTCGAAGACCACGAAGATGAGGGCGACCAGGTAGAAGCCCACCGGAAACTGCACCCAGGCCTCTCCGATCGGCTCTGCGCCGCACTCGTAGTTCTCGAGCTTGGAGAAGTACGGCCGGGCGGGGCGCAGGACGAAGGCCGCCCCCAGCGAGACGACCGCGAAGGCCACGATCAGCGTCAAATAGATGAAGACCGGCAGATACCCCGCCACTGGCAACCTCCCTGAATGACTCCAAACCCCGCGGAGTATAACACATCCGGGGGGTCCGGTCCGACCACCGAAGCCCTCATCATGTGTTAGGCTCTCGCCCTCGCGTCGGCTTTCCTCCAAACCGTCAGCCATCTATACGCAAATTTGACACCTGCCGCGCCGCAAGGGGCGAATTTTCTTAGTCAACATATTGATTTGACTCGCCTCCTCCCTATGCACTGGATGGCATTTCAGTTGCTTCCCCTTAGCGCGCTAACCCAAGAGCGTCAGCGCGCCCCTACCGACACGATGGGAGAACCGTGAGCAGCGACGATCTGAACCGGGAAATCGCCTTTGCGGGACAGCGGGTCAAGCAGAAGGTCATCTTCGCGCTGACCTTGGCCTCGGTCATCCCGCTCCTCATCCTCACCTACGCCTTCCAGGCCCCGGTCCGCCAGATCCTGGGGCCGATCGGCCAGTACACCGAAGCCTTCACCATGCCGGCCCTGCTCATCTTCACCGGCCTGCTCATGGCGGGCGGCGGGTTCGTGGTGTGGGACGTGGCCTCCGCCATCTCGCGGGCCGCCCAGCTGGCGACCGCGACCAAGGCGTCCGAGATCCCGGTGGTCCCGAACCGCAAGGACGAGATCGGCACGCTGATGAGCTCGTTCGCCAAGATGCTCGCCACCATCGAGCAGCAGACCGACGAGATCAACCAGTTCCCGCGCCGGCTCGACCAGCTCGCCCGCCAGGCCTTCCGCGACCCCCTCACCAGCCTGCCCAACCGGGCGCTGTTCATGGACCGTCTCCAGCACGCCCTCACCCGCACCGAGCGGCGGGGGGAGCAGCTCGCGGTCCTCTTCCTCGACCTCGACCGGTTCAAGGTCGTCAACGACAGCATGGGGCACGGGGTCGGCGACCAGCTCTTGATCGGAGTGAGCCAGCGCCTCTCGTCCTGTCTGCGGCCGGAGGACACGATCGCGCGGCTCGGCGGCGACGAGTTCGCGATCCTGCTCGAGGACGTGAAGGACGACAAGGGGCCCACCTCGGTGGCCGACCGCCTCACCGCGGAGCTGCAGCAGCCGTTCACGGTCGAGGGGCGCGAGGTCGTGATCACGGTGAGCATCGGCATCGCGATGAGCACCGCCCGGCGCATGACCCCCGAGGACATCCTGCGCGACGCCGACCTCGCCATGTACCACGCCAAGGGCAAGGGCAAGGCGCGCTACGAGATCTTCGACAAGAGCATGAACGCGCCGGCCCAGGAGCGCATGGACCTCGAGCTCGACCTCCGCAACGCGGTGGCGCGGGGCGAGTTCGTGCTGCACTACCAGCCGGTGGTCGACCTGCCCACCGGCCGTATCACCGAGGTGGAGGCGCTCGTCCGGTGGAAGCATCCGCAGCGCGGGCTCCTCTTCCCGGCCGACTTCATCGGCCTTGCGCGAGACGCGGCTCGACGCAGCCGACCTGCGCCTCGAGATCACCGAGACCGTCGTCATGCACGACGCGCCGACCACGCTCGCAAAGCTCGAGGCCCTCAAGGCCCTCGGGGTGCAGCTCGCCATCGACGACTTCGGGACCGGCTACTCCTCCCTCGGCTACCTCAAGCGGTTCCCGGTCGATACGCTCAAGATCGACCGCTCGTTCGTGAAGGGCATCGGCGACGACGTGGAGGACAGCGCGATCGTGCGCGCGGTCATCACGGTGGCCAAGAGCCTGAGCCTCTCGGTCACCGCGGAGGGGATCGAGACCGCCGAGCAGCTCGAGCACCTGCGTGCGCTCGGCTGCGATCACGGCCAGGGGTACTTCTTCGCCAAGCCCATGGCCGGCGAGCGCGTGCCCGCGCTGCTGCTGGCCACCTCGCCCTGGGGCCCCGCCACCGCCACCAACGGCCACGCCACCAACAGCCACAACTAGGGGTCAGGTCTCGCATTCCGGAAATGTCGGAATGCAAGACCTGACCCCGTCCGGCCTACCCGCCGCGTCTAGCGGGGGGCGATGCGAATGGCGGCAGGGCCCCCGTTGGTCTTGATGCGCTGCCCGGTGTCGGTCAGCGTGCTCCCGTCCCACCGCAGCACCTGGATCTCCCGCTCCACCATGTTCTGCACCAGGATGGTCCGGCTGTCCGCCGAGAACGCGATGCCCTGCGCCCACCGGCCGATCCACGCCGCCGCCACCGGCAGGAGCCGGGTCCCGTCGACCCGGTAGAGCAGGAGCTTGCCGTTGGGGTTGTAGAAGGGCGAGTCCTTCGGCTTGTTGCTCCCGTTCATCACCTGGACGGCGCAGAGCTTGCCGTCGGGCGAGAGCATGATCCCCTCCGGCGTCTGGCCGACGGTCACCGTCTCCGCCACCCGGATCGGGTTGGCCCGCATGTCGATGACGCTCACCGTGTCGTTGTCGCCGCTGCCTCGCCCGATGTTGGCCACCACCGCGACCGATCCGTCCGAACTCATCTCGATGCCGTAGGGCCGGAGCCCCGCGCTGAGGTCGCGCTTGGTGTACTCGACCTTCGTCCCGTCGATGGCGAGGATCGAGATCATGCTGTCCCCGTCCCGCGTCACCAGGGCGGTCTTACCGTCCGGGGTGAAGACCACGTGGCACGGGCCCGACTTGTCGTCGCCGAGCCGGATCAGCCCCGCCGGCGCCACCGTCTTGCCCCGGATCGTGAACACCGACACCGTGCCCGCCGCGCGGTTGGCCACCAGCGCCAGCGTGCCCTGCCGGTTGATCGACACTCCCGCCGCGCCCGCGCCGGCCTCGAGGGTGGCGATCACCCGAGGCGGCGTCGCGCGCAGATCGACGACCGAGACGCGGTTGTCGGGGATGGTCTTGGTGGGATCGGCCGGATTCACCTTCGTCGACGCGGTGATCAGCGCGAGGCTCTGGTCGGGGGTGAGCGCCACGCTCATCGGCGGTCCCACCACGCTGCCCGGCACCGGGAACTCGGCCACCACCTTGGGCGGGGTCACCCCGAGATCGATGATGGTCGCGGTGTCGGGCGCCGGGTTCGGCACCACCTTCACCACTCCGTCGTCGAGCATCACCTTGTTGTCGTTCGACGAGACCGCCCACTGCGCGGCGGCGCGCGGCGGCACCGCGAGCCCGCCGACGATCGAAAGGAGCAGCGAGGTCCACGCCAGGAGCATCACGCCACCACGTCGTGTCATGGGAGCCTCCTCGGGGCTGGGGAGTTGTCGGGTCGGACTTCGTCGGGCCGGCCAGGACGATACTGCGCGCGCGTCCGCCGCTACCGCGTCGTCGGGCCCGCGCCTAGCCCCATGACGCGCCCGACCTGCGGCAGCCGCGGCAGTGGCTCGTGCGCGGCGCGGATGCGCGCGAGCCGCTCCTGGACCTCGGGGGCCATCGGGGCGCCGCGGCGTGTCGGTCGGCTCACGTGCAGCGACATCAGCTCGTTGGTGGCCGAGAGGTAGCCCGCGTCCGCGTGATACATCTCGTGGATGTAGTGCATGCGCTTGGCGTCGAAGTCGAGCAGCCGCGTAGTGAAGCGCAGCGGGTCTCCCGCGCGGACCTCGCGATGGTAGGTGACGTGCGCTTCGAGACAGAACGTGGTCACCTCCCGCGCCCTCCGGTGCGCCCGGTCCAGGCCCACGAACCGCATCCACTCGTCGGTGGCGAGGTCGAACACCACCACGTAGTAGCCCATGTTCATGTGCCCGTTGTCGTCGATCCACTCCGGGCGGACGACGTCCCGATACGCGTCGAAGGGCGCGGGAATGTCTCCCACCGGGGCTAGAGCAGCGCGGTGAAGAAGCCGAGGGTGCGCTGGCGGGCCAGCCGCGCGCTCGGCTCGTGGTAGCTCCCCCGCTCGTCGCAGCTGAAGCCGTGGCCAGCCGGGTAGGTGTGGATCGGCACCTCCGGATGCGTGGCGCGGATGCGCGCCCAGTGCTCCGGCGGGATTCCCTGGTCGGTCTCCCCGAAGTGCAGCAGCACCGGGCAGCGCGGCGTCTCGCCCGCAGTCTCCGCGATGCCACCGCCGTAGTAGCCCACCGCCGCCTTCACCCCGTCGATGCGCGTGGCGGCGAGCCAGGCCAGCGTGCCGCCCAGGCAATAGCCGACCACCCCGGTCGGCAGCCCCTCGGCCTTGAGGGCCTCCACCGCGGCCCGCACGTCACGCACCATGTCCGCGATGTCGACCTTGCCGCGGATCGAGCGCCCGCGCTCGATGTCGTCGGCGGTGTAGCCGAGGCTGATGCCGGGCTCCACCCGGTCGAAGATCGCGGGCGCCAGCGCCACGTAGCCGTCGGCCGCGAAGCGATCGCACAGGCCCTGGATGTGGTGGTTGACCCCGAAGATCTCCTGGACGACGACGAGCCCGCCCTTCGGGGTCCCGCTCGGCGCCGCGCGATAGGCGGAGAGGCGGTGCTGGTCTTCGGCGGTGAGGTTGATCATCTGGCCCATCGGTTGGCTCCTTGTCGAAAAGTTGAGAGACGACTGCCCCTCAGAGGAGTGGGCGCGCGAGCACCACGAGCCGGGGCAGGTCGGGCTCGGGGCCCTTCAGCAGCACGGTGGCCGCCGCGGTCACGCGCGCGCCCGCGCGCTCGAGCAGCCGGCTGGCCGCGCGCGCGGTGCCCCCGGTGGCGATGACGTCATCCACCAGCAGGACCCGGCGGCCTTCCAGCAGCGGCCAGTCGAGCGGATCCAGCACCAGCGCCTGGCGGCCCGCGGTGGTGACGCTCACCGCGTCCTCCACCAGGGGCTCGCGCGGCCGGCGCGGCATGTAGTTCTTGAGGCCCTTGCGGAGCACCACGTAGCGGTCCTGGCCGAAGCACTCCGCCACCACCTGCACCATGCCCACCGCCTTGGACTCCGAGCACACCACCACGTCGAAGACCTCGTCGAGCGCCACGCCCTCGTCCATCAGCCGGCGATAGAGCAGGTCACCGCAGGCCTGGTTGAGCCGGCCCTGGCCGAGCAGATTGAACGACGCGATGTACTCCTGCGCCCCGTGGAGCCGGGTGATGGGCCGGTCGGTGGTGAGGTCGCCCGAGCCGATGCGCAGCTCGCACCAGCCGATCACGTCACCGGGCGCGCTCCCGCCCGCGGGCATCCCGCGCGGATCGGCCGGCTCCCAGCCCTGGGCCTGGGCGAGGGTGGCCGCGAGCCATCGCGCCGCGTCCATGTCGCCCCCGTCGAGCGTGGTGAGGCACTCGACCTGGGCCTGGCGCAGCCGCAGCCGGGCCTCGTCGTCGACCGCACCGCGCGGCAACACCGCGGCGGGCCGCTTGCCGCCCGCCCGGGCGAGCGCCTCCACCGCGGAGGCCGCGTCCTCGTACGCGCCGACGACGACGGACACGGCCGCGGGCCTCTCAGAGCTCGCCGACGGCCCGCAGGACGTCGGCGGCGTGGCCGTCGACCTTGACGTTGTCCCAGCGGCGCGCGACCTTGCCGTCCGGGCCGATGAGGTAGGTCATGCGCGCCACGCCCATGTACGTCCGGCCGTAGAGGCTCTTCTTCTGCCACGCGCCGTACTTGTCGGCCGCCTGGTGCTCCGGGTCGGCGAGCAGGGGGAAATTCAGCTCGTGCTTGCGCGCGAAGCGCGCCTTGCTGGCCGAGTCGAGCACGCTGACCCCGAGCACCGCGGCCCGGCCCTTCTTGAAGTCGGGTAACGTGTCGCGGAAGGCGCACGCCTCCCGGGTGCAGCCCGGGGTGTCGTCCTTCGGATAGAAGTAGAGGATCAACGGCCGGCCCGCGTAGTCACGGAGCCGGTGCGTCTTGCCCGCCTGGTCTGGCAACGCGAAGGCGGGGGCCTTGCGTCCCGGCTCGACGAGGGGCATCGGAAGCCTCCTGCTGTGCGGCGATAGTAGTGCGGCGGTCGGTGATGCGGCGCCCGGCCGCGCGCCGGCGCCCATCCTACTCCCGGCCGCGGGGGGACGCTACCGCCCCGAGAGCCGCCGACCGATACGCTTCTCCACCACGTGGGTGACCGCCGAGAAGTCCTCCCGTCCCCACCCGCTGTCGACCGCCTCGTCGTAGGTACGATTCGTCTCTTCCAGCATCGGTGCCGGCACCTGGACCGAGCGGGCCAGGGCGAGCGCCAGCATCGCGTCCTTGCGCATCAGCTCGAGCATGAAGGTGGGCGAGAACTCGCCGTCGAAGATCCGCTTGGCCCGCCGGTCGAAGTAGGTGCCGTAGGCCATGCCGCCGCCGCTGCGCACCACGTCGTAGAACGTGTTCGGGTCCACCCCGGACTGCACGCACACCGCGAGCGCCTCCGCCACCGCCACCGAGGTCACCGCGGCCAGGCCGTTGTGGATCAGCTTGACCCGGTTGGCCATGCTGGAGGCGCCCACGTACATGTGCATCTTGCCCATGATCTCGAGGTACGGCGCGATCGCCGGCAGGCGGCCGGCCTCGCCTCCCACGATGAAGAAGATCTGGCCCTCGACCGCCTGGGGCTGTGAGCCCAGCATGGGTGTGTCCATGTGATCGATGCCTCGCTCCTGGA
>WNGJ01018885.1_pt1 | contig 13098 bp, 11 predicted proteins | sample 5400611 | NCBI WGS metagenome assembly WNGJ01 (sample SAMN13153375, study PRJNA577476) | soil metagenome | isolation source: 40 cm soil or saprolite under Garry oak tree replicate 1 | place: USA:California | collected 2016-06-15
TAATAAGCAAATCGCGGCCAAATTGTCGGTCGAAGTGGAGACAGTCAAAACACACATGCGCTCAATCTTGCGGAAGCTCGGCGTCCGAAATCGGGTCGAGCTTGCCAGGCTCTTTGAAACACGGAAGCGAGACCGCAATGCCGTGGCATAATTTTTGAGTCAGCTCCCCCACTTGCTCACCTTTTCGAGGTACCTCGAAGGGTAACTCTAAAAGTTTGAGGACAGGACCTCTCAAGCGTTAATCCCATTTCCACTCTGTCGGGTGATTGTTGTCGCCTGCCGTGTTTCATAAAGTGAATCCGGACTTAGGAAATCACCGAAATTCAGCGGAGCTGTAATTAATACAGCTACGCCATCAGCTGCGAAAGTCAGGCTAAGTCCAACCCGACAACCGAAAGGAGATAAGGAGAATGCGAATGTCCAGAAACTCGCGAATCGTTATCAGCACGCTGTTCATCGTGGCGTGGCTTTTCTCAGCTTCCTCGGTGAAGGCGCAAGACAACGGCTCCAATCTGAGGCGTCTCTCTGCAGAATTCCAGAACAGTACAAGTTTAGGAGGGACTGGCGAGACGGCCACGAGTGCCGCCGCGACGCCAAGTGGCGGAGGCGGACTTGTGGTTTACGACAAGACGCTCACGGTCCCCGATGACGTGGACGTACTGTATGTAACGTTTTCGGCTCAGGGAGATGCGCACAATGGCTCGGCGCTTCTGATGAGCGCTTCGGTCAACGGAGACCTCATTGAGCCGCTGGCAGGGCAGAACTCTACTGGAGGCGGAGGCCCGCACCTACAGACCGGATGGTACACTTTGACCCATCTGCCTGCGGCTGATACGGGCACCAACTGTAACGACGGCGGCGGTGGAACGGCCGACTGCCATGACAACACCATCTATTTCTCGGGTTGTTATCGCGTCGGAAGCCACAATCCAAACACGCCTTTCGACGTCAAGATCAAGCTGGCAGACTTACCGGGAACAGGAACCAACGTTGCCTTCTACGAACGCGCGACCATTTACATTGACGGACAGAAGGACGTGAAGGGCAACCTCTGTAAGGGAGTTGGCACGGATCCCCACTAACCTCGTGTTTCTCCGTGAGTAGCGAGCTAGAGTACTGTGCGTGGGCGAGGTTGACCGCCTGAGCGAACTCCGCGCCGCGGCGGCTCCAATTTCGTGATGGCACGACAAGACTTTAGCTCGCTCGTGCGGTCGCAGGCGAAGGAAAGCGGACACTGATTCCGACGCAAAGCACCTGTGGTCGGAGCGAAGCGAGGCTGGCGCGTTGATCATTTCCGAAGTTGGCTTAGGTCGATCCGGAATGGCATTTTGGTCGAAGTTTGATTCATTCTGTTGATCGTCTCTTTCTTCGACGCCAAGAAAATCTTTAGAATACCGAACGCTGTGCGGCCCGGCGCGTGAAAACGCGCCGCTTTTATGTTCGATTGCTTGAAGTGAAAGCTCTATCGGCACGACCGACAAGTGTCGCGATCGTTCTGATTCTTTCCAGTCTTGAAAGCTCAGGTAGGGGACTCGAACCTACAACCCTCCGGCTAAAAGAGTCCACCTCACCAATAGATTCCAGAGAAACCATCGCGATTCCCCAAAGCTGAATCCTGAGACGAAATCTTAAGCTTCCGTTAGCGACTTTTTAATTAGCCGGGGCCTAGCATCGAATCTGGAGGCTGATTATGAGATGGAACACCTACGCAGCCGGCACCAAATTGCCAGCGCAGCAAACGGGCCACGAACAGATCGACCGCCTCAGGCGAGCAGGGATAACGACGGGCGTTTTCTGGATGGTGATTCCATACACGACGCCTGAACTGACGCGCGCCGCACTGCGTCATGCCGAGGTGTGCAGTGATCTGGATGTTCAGATATCCCTCGTGGACATACAAGTGGTTCCGTTTCCGTACCCGCTTGATCAGCCTCCAATCAATAGAGAATTTTCTGAGCAACGGTTGCGCAGATTACTCGAAGAAAAGCGACTGCCCGGGCAGGTCACGGTGCTGTATACGCGAGACCGGCTGGAAGCTTTCAAAAGAGTGCTCGAGCCGGGATCACTCGTTATTTTGGGGACGAAGAAACGTCGGTGGCCGAACCGGGAAAGGAAACTTGCTCGCAGTTTACTGAAGGCAGGACATCAGGTCATGCTGCTACCGATGTGAGGTGAATCATGCTGGATCTGTTTTATGTGGCTGTCGTGATTGTTTTCTTCGCTCTGATGTGGGGCTTTACCAAGGCGGCGGAACGGCTCTAGGAGGACCAAAATGGAATACGCAATTGCAGGAATCACGGCGGTGTTTCTATTCATTTACTTGATGTATGCGTTGCTCCGGCCGGAGCGCTTTTGAAGCGTGGGGGGACCGGCCGGCAGTAAAGAGGCCGCAAAGCGGCGTACCGAATTGATCCGGATGGTGGGCCCGACGCTAAGAAAGGTGAGTTATGACCTTATTGGGTGTTTCCCAAATCGTGATCTATTTCCTCATTGTGCTCGCGCTAACCAAGCCCGTGGGCGGGTTCATGTATCGCGTCTTTGAAGGGCAGCGGGGTTTCTTCATCCCGTGCTTCGTCCCATCGAACGATTGATTTATTGGCTTGGGGCGTGGAAGAAAAGGTCGAGCAAACCTGGGTGTGTTACACGGCGTCATTGATCTCTTTGAGCACATTCTGCTTCCTTTTCCCGTACGCGATACAGCGGTTGCAGGGATTGCTCCCTCTCAACCCGATGCACTTCTCGACGGGCCAGGCGCCAATGAATGCGACGCCGATGACGCCGGATCTTGCATTCAACACAGCCGTCAGTTTCATGACCAATACCAACTGGCAGGCGTACTCACCGGACACGACCGTCAGCTACCTGGTTCAGATGGCCGCGCTTGCGGTGCAAAACTTTGTTTCGGCGGCAGTGGGAATTGCTGTCGCTGTCGCCATGATCCGCGGATTTGCGCGGCACACGGCGAAGACGATCGGGAACTTCTGGGTCGATGTGACGCGCTGCACGCTTTACATCCTGCTTCCGATCTCGATTGTGGCTGCGCTCTTCTTCGTGTGGCAGGGATCGATCCAGAATTTTAAAGGTCCTGCGGCAGTGCAAACGCTGGAGGGAACTCCACAGACGATCGAGCAGGGGCCTCTCGCATCGCAACTCGCCATCAAGATGCTGGGTACGAACGGAGGCGGATACTTCAACGCGAATTCATCGCACCCGTATGAAAATCCTTCGCCATTGTCCAACTTGGTTCAGATGATGCTCATCTTCGTGCTTGGAGCCGGCTTGACCTACCAATTCGGCAAGATGGTCCGTGACACGCGGCAAGGATGGGCGATATTCGCGACCATGTCTGTACTCTTTCTCGCGGGCGCATTCATTTGTTATTGGGCCGAACAACGAGGGAATCCCATGACCACGCAGATGGGAATCGAGAGTACGTACACCGGTTCTCATCCCGGCGGAAATATGGAAGGAAAAGAAGTACGGTTCGGTAATGCCATGACCGCACTGTTTGCGACAGTAACCACCGATGCGAGTTGCGGAGCCGTGATTGGTATGCACGACAGCTTCACGCCGCTTGGCGGCCTCGTGCCGCTGTTCAACATTCAGACCGATGAAGTCGTCTTTGGCGGGGTCGGCGCGGGCTTCTACAGCATGCTGATTTATATCGTGGTGGCTGTTTTCATTGGCGGCCTCATGGTCGGACGCACTCCAGAATATGTCGGCAAGAAAATCGAGCAAAAAGAAGTGAAGATGGCGATCATCGCTATCCTGGCGACCTCGATGTGCATCCTCGGTTTCACGGCCGTCAGTTCGATTGCGCCTTTCGCCAAGGATCATTATTGGAATCCGCCTGGGCCATCGACGGCCAACACCAATAACAACGGTCCTCACGGCTTCTCCGAGATTATGTACGCGTATACCAGCGGCGCGGGTAATAACGGCAGTGCCTTTGCGGGGATCAATGCCAATACGCCCTGGTACAACCTGACTATCGGTATTGACATGCTCATCGCGCGATTCCTCTTCATTATTCCCGCGCTGGCGATTGCCGGAAGTCTCGCAGCGAAAAAACTGATTCCGGTGACCAGCGGGACTTTGCCGACCCACGGTTCGCTGTTCGTCATCCTGCTCGTGGGAACCATTGTCATTGTTGGCGCCCTCACATACTTCCCGGCGCTTTCGCTGGGCCCGATTGTTGAACATTTCCAGATGCTGAACGGAAAGGTGTTTTGACATGGCAACGGCGATTGCTCCTCCCGGAGAACCTAAAGTCGAAACCAAAACCGAAGGCGCGCAACTCATTTCCAAGGGTGTTCGGGCGCGGCCTCTGTTCGATCCGGAAATCCTCAGGCGCGCCACCAAAGACTCATTCATCAAACTGAATCCACGGATGGTTGCAAAGAATCCGGTGATGTTCGTCGTTGAGGTCGGAGCCGCGCTGACAACCGTTTTCGTGATCAAAGATGCCGTTACGGAAGCCGGCGGACTTCTCTTCGGCATTCAGATCGCCCTCTGGCTGTGGTTCACGGTGGTCTTCGCCAACTTCGCCGAAGCCATGGCGGAAGCACGTGGAAAGGCTCAAGCCGATAACCTGCGCAAGACCAAAACCGACACGATCGCAAAGAAGATCCTGCCGAACGGTAAATTTGAGATGGTCGCGGCTTCTCAGTTGCGCGCTGGTGACGTGGTCTTGGTAGAAGCCGGTTATCTTATTCCCGGTGACGGCGAAGTCATTGAGGGCATCGCCAGCGTGGACGAGTCGGTTATTACGGGAGAAAGCGCGCCCGTCATTCGTGAATCCGGCGGAGATCGAAGTGCGGTCACCGGCGGCACAAAAGTTCTTTCGGATCACATTACCGTCAAGATCACCTCAAATCCCGGCGAGACGTTCCTTGACCGGATGATCGCTCTGGTCGAAGGCGCCGTCCGGCAGAAGACACCGAACGAGATCGCCCTCAACATCCTGATCGCGGGCCTGACGCTGATCTTCCTATTGGCCGTCGCGACGTTGCCGCCTTATGCGAAGTATGCAATTCAGGCTGTCGGGAGCGGTACCGCGCCGACAGTCGCGGTCCTTGTTTCTTTGCTCGTTTGCCTGATACCGACGACGATCGGCGGTTTATTGTCCGCAATTGGTATTGCCGGCATGGATCGCGTGATGCAGCACAACGTTCTCGCGATGAGCGGAAAAGCCGTAGAAGCTTCCGGCGATGTCAATACGCTCCTGCTCGATAAAACAGGCACCATCACTTTGGGTAACCGCCAGGCTGTCGAATTCATCACGGTGGATGGAGCAAGCGAAAGCGAACTGGCGGACGCTGCTCAGCTCTCCAGCCTTGCGGACGAGACACCCGAAGGCCGCTCGATCGTTGTCTTGGCGAAGGAGAAGTACGGCTTGCGCGGCCGTGAGGTAGCCGAAACAGAAGCGCGCTTCATCCCGTTCTCTGCATACACGCGCATGAGCGGCGTTGACATGAACGGCCGGCAACTGCGCAAGGGTGCGACGGATGCGATTATCCAGTTCGTCCAAGAACATGGCGGTAACGTACCGTCAAAACTGAAGCAGTTGTCTGAGCAAATCTCCAGGAATGGCGGCACTCCTTTGGCAGTCGCCGACGGTTCAAAAGTCCTCGGTTTGATTCACTTGAAGGACATTGTCAAAGGGGGGATGAAAGAACGCCTGGCGGCATTGCGCGCGATGGGCATCCGCTCGGTCATGATCACGGGTGACAATCCGTCGAATACATCAAGAAGGAACAGGCCGGAGGCCGGCTGGTTGCCATGACCGGTGATGGAACCAATGACGCGCCAGCGCTCGCGCAAGCGGATGTTGGAGTCGCGATGAATACGGGCACAATGGCGGCGAAGGAAGCGGGTAACATGGTCGATCTCGACAGCAATCCGACGAAGCTTATCGAGATCGTCGCAATAGGCAAACAGCTACTCATCACTCGCGGCACACTAACGACCTTTTCGATTGCTAATGACGTTGCGAAGTATTTCGCGATCATTCCGGCAATGTTCGCTGCGATGTATCCCGAACTGAACAAGCTGAACATCATGCGCCTGCACTCGCCCCAGAGCGCCGTGCTCGCAGCCGTGATTTTCAACGCCGTGATCATTATTGCTCTGGTGCCTTTGGCTTTACGCGGCGTGCAATACAAGCCGGTCAGCGCCGGTCAGATGTTGAGCCGGAATCTTTTGATATATGGCCTTGGTGGAATTATTGTCCCGTTCCCGGGGATTTGGGCGATCGATAAGTTGATCGTCGCTCTGGGTTTGGCCTAGGCGCGGGGAAAAGGAGTTCATCATGATTAATGAAATTGGACTTGGATTCCGATTAACGCTCGTCTTCACTGTACTGACCGGGCTGCTCTATCCGGCAGTCATGACCGGCATATCCGAAGTCATTTTCCCAAAACAAGCCAATGGCAGCCTCGTGACAGTGAACGACAAGGTCCTCGGATCGAGTCTCATTGGACAGAATTTCTCCAAGCCGGAGTATTTTCATCCGCGGCCTTCATCCGCCGGCACCGGATATGACGCGACCGCGAGCAGTGGGTCGAACCTCGGCCCAACGAGCGCGAAGCTCCTGCGCGGCACAACGAAAATGGATGACAAGAAGAACGAAGTCGTAGACTTCGACGGCATTAACCTGCGCGTGGTGCATTACTGCATCGATAACGATATCTCGTATGAATCATCGATGCCGCTCGACCAGTTTAAAGATGCCAAAGGCGAGCTTGATGATGTGAAGCTGATCAAGGCCTTCAACGATGACAAGACACCGTTGCTGTTTAAAGCGACGGCGCCGGTCCCGCCAGATGCAGTGACCGCGTCCTCGTCCGGTCTTGATCCGCACATCAGTCCTGCAAACGCCGATGTACAGGCCACACGAGTCGCCAAAGCTCGTAAGGTTACAGTAGATCAGGTAAGGCAATTGATCACACAGCACACGGATAGAGCCGATCTCGGGTTTCTCGGCGAGCCGCGCGTAAACGTGCTGATGTTGAATGTCGCTATCGACCAGCGTTTCCCGATTTCGAAATAGTATCGTTAGCATTATTCGGCCGGCCCTGGTCCTCCTGAGCGTTTTTCTGGTTCTAGGATCGGCGGGCGTCGCCTATCAAGGCGTCCGGACGCTGCAAAGGTTAACCGCTGTCGAGGCTGATCGCGACCAATGGCAGCGTCCAGCCGACGTCATCCGGCCTCTGAACCTCAAAGACGGAAGCGTGGTCGCCGACTTCGGCTCGGGAGCGGGATACTTCGCCCTGAAGCTGTCTGATGCCGTTGGCGGCAGAGGCGAAGTCATTGCGATCGATCTTCGAAGGCTTTCGCTACTTTTCTTGCGCGTCCGAGCCTTCATTCAAGGTAAGCACAATATTCGGATCGTCGTCGGAGATCCGGATAATCCCCATCTGCCGGCAGCCACGGTGGATTCTGTGCTTATTGCCAATACGTATCACGAATTGACGGAAGCCCAATCGATACTGTCCCAGCTATCACGAGCTCTGCGCCACGGTGGGCGCCTTGTTGTTGTCGACCGCTCAGAAGCTGCGGATGAGCATCACGTATCACCAGAAATCGTCGAAGGCGACCTGCGCAATCAAGGATTTGAAATCATAAGCCGCGACGAATCCTTTATAGGAAGGCCTCGTGAAGATCCGTGGTGGCTCATTGTGGCGACGAAACCATAGTCATATAGAATTGGAAACGGACTATGGACTCAGAGCTCCGGCGCGATCCGCAGCGTCTGCTTGAACAAATCGAGGAGGAAGAGAGGCGTAAGAAACGTGGACGGCTCAAGATTTTCCTCGGCTATGCTTCCGGCGTAGGCAAGTCGGCAAAGATGCTCGCCGAAGGATTGCGCCGGCGGGAACGCGGCGAAGACGTCGTCGTTGGCGCCGGCCAGCCCAAATCGTCACCTGAAATCGACCGCCTGGTCGCCCAGCATGAAGTTATTCCCACTCTGAAAATCGGTAACCGGGATGTCATCGATATCGAACGTATATTAAGGCGGCATCCGCAGGTGGTCGTCATTGACGGACTCGCGTATACGAATCCTCCCGGGAGCCTGCATTCGGAGAGGTGGCAAGAAATCGAAGAACTCCTAAATGCGGGGATATCGGTAATGACGTCGATCAATCTGCACTACATTCGCGAACTTCAGGATGAAGTTGCCGCGATCACGGGTAAACGTCCGGCCGAGACTGTTCCGCTCGACTTTCTGAAGAACGCCGACGATATTGAAGTGGTCGATGCGCCTGCGCGGGAAAATCTCTCGCGGCTTCGCGAGATGGCGCTTCTGGTGGCAGCCGAGGTCGTCGAAAGCGAACTGCGTGCTTACCTCCGCGCACACCATATCGAAGAAATTTGGGGAACGCAGGAACGAATTCTCGTCGGCATCACACCGCGGTCCGATGCGCGTCCGATTTTGGAAAGCGGCCGGCGCAACGCGGACCGCTTTCATGGCGAGCTCTTCGTCGCATATGTACGCCAAGCCGATCTATCGCCCGCGGACGAAGCTGCGCTCGAAGAAAACCTGGCGATCGCCCGCGATCTCAACGCGACAATCAAAGTACTGGACGGTCAGCGGGATCCCGCCAGGGCTCTGATTGCATTCGCTCGCGAAGCCGGCATTACTCAAATCTTCATTGGACACAGCATGAGAAAGGGCTTGTGGCATCGATTGCGCGGAAACCCTGTGGAGCGCCTTATCCAGCTCGCCGAAGGTATCGACGTGCGGGTGTTCCCGCAGAGGACAACTGCATGAAGCAGCTTCAGCCCGCACGCCGCGGCCGTTTGAAGGTATTCCTCAGTTATGCTGCTGGAGCCGGAAAGACCTATCGGATGCTCGAGGAGGCGCAGGAGCTGAAGAAGCAGGGTGCCGATATCGTCATCGGCTACTTCGAGCCGCACGGCCGAAAAGACACAATCGAAAAGACGGAAGACCTGGAGATCATTCCGCGTCGAAGGATCGAATATCGTGGTTGCGCCTTCGACGAAATGGATACCGATGCGATTCTCCGGAGAGCACCCCAGATCTGCGCCGTCGATGAATTTCCGCATACGAATGTTCCTGGGGCAGAGCGTGCGAAGCGTTGGGAAGACGTGATGGTGCTGCTGGATGCCGGCATCGATGTCATGACCACGATGAATCTTCAACATCTCGAAAGCCTCAACGATCAAATCTGGCAAATCTCCGGCATCCGTGTCCGCGAGACGGTGCCCGATTGGGTCGTCAAACAGGCCGATGAAGTCGTGATGGTCGACGTCACACCGGAAGCCCTGATCAATCGATTAAGACGCGGCGTGGTCTACTCGCCGGACAAGGCAGAGCGCGCTCTCGAAAATTTTTTTAAAGAACAAACTTTGACGGCGCTTCGTGAACTGGCCCTCCGGCAAGCGGCGCATGAAGTCGACCTGCGGTTGAAGGATGAACGGCCGGCCGATCGTATCCTCATTCATATAACAGGTGAGCCGACGGCGGCGATGCTTCTCCGCCGCGGAAGGCGCCTCGCCGATTACCTCCGCGCAGAATGCTTTGCCGTCTACGTATCACCTCACGGAGATCTGTCCGACCTGTCAGCCTCGACACGAGCATCGGTCGAAAAGCACCTCAACTTTGCGCGCAACCTCCACATCGAAACGCGAGTTCTGCAGGGCCAGAACACAGCGGTGACGCTCGTCGATTTCGCCCATCGTTATGGGATCACCCAGATTTTCCTGACTCGCTCCGCTTCCCACCATTTCAATTTTCTGCCTGGACGAAGCCTCATCTCGCAAGTCTTACGCCTCGCTCAAGACACTCAAATCGCTGTTGTTGCGGAAAGAAGGAACCCAGTTCGCCCTTAGTGCGTTCTTAGCAGCTTCTTAGCAACTTCTTAGTGCCTTTCCAGCTAGCTTGTTGTTAGTCATGAAGAACGAAGCAGCTCGCAGCAGCAAGTTTGCAAGCGAACTCGCACCGGCTGCGATTTCCAATCTTCAGGTCGTTATACCGCATCGAACAGCCCAGCTTACAAGGGCCGCTCTGAAATATGCGGCAAGTCTGGCTAGTGATCTCAATGCACGAATCCGGCTCATCGATGTCTATGTCGTGCCCTACGGCGTTCCTTTGGATGAGCCTCCCGTCAATCCCAAACACTTGGGGCGGAAGCTCCGGCAATTAGTGCAGGAAAGCGCCGTGCCTGTTTCTGCTGAGGTTGTATATGCGCGGGACTGGGAGCAAGGGTTCCGGCGTTCATTGGCTCCGGGCTCGCTTGTGTTGATGACGATCAAAAGGTCCTGGTGGAGAACGAGCGACAAGAGATTAGCGGCGAGGCTTCGAAAACTCGGGCATCAAGTGGTGTGGGTAGAGAGTGAGTGAATCATGAAATCTCGATCAGATGCTGCACCGGCCAGCGCGCCGCGCGTGTTGATTGCCTCAACCGCGATGCTGGCATTCATCACGTTCTGGCAGGCGGCGGCCGTCGTGTTGAACGACATGGGCTCGTCTGCCTTTTATGCGGGAGCGATCGCGGAGCACTTCATCGGCAAGACAGCCCCTTGGTTCATCCTGGCGATCATGGTGCTTTCTTTCGCAGTGCGTTCCCTTTACATCGAAAGCTGCAGCATGTTCGTGCGAGGCGGCGTGTACCGCGTCGTGAAAGAAGCGATGGGCTCGATGCTGGCGAAGTTCTCCGTCTCCGCGCTCATGTTCGACTACGTTCTGACCGGCCCGATCAGCGGCGTTTCGGCAGGTTTGTATCTGGTCGGCCTGATGAATGAGGTCCTCGCCTATTTCCATTCCAGCATGCAGTTCCCGGTCAACGGGACTGCGGCATTCTTTGCGATATTGTGCACACTCTACTTCTGGTGGGAAAACATTAAAGGGATTCCCGAGTCGAGTGAGAAGGCACTACGGATCATGTACATCACGACGGTGATGGTGGTTTTGATGATCGCGTGGTGCATCTACACGATTTCGGTTCGAGGCGCTCAGCTTCCTGTCTGGCCGCACCTGTCGAATCTTGTTTACTCGGATGATGCGCTCGGTTGGCTGAAGACCACATCGCTGCCTTACACCATCGGTCTCATTGGAATCATGATCGGACTTGGACATTCTGTGCTGGCCATGAGCGGCGAAGAGACGATGGCGCAGGTTTATCGAGAGATCGAGCATCCGAAATTAAAAAATCTCGAAAAAGCCGGCATCATCATTTTTGCGTACAGCCTCATTTTCACGGCAGGCGTCGCCTTTTTTGTCGTAATGATCATTCCGGATTCGGTCCGCACCAGTTTCCAGGACAACCCGATTGGGGGGTTGTCCATGTATCTGGTCGGGCCGCTAACGCTTCGGATTGCCTTCCGCGCTTTCGTTGCGGTTGTCGGAACATTAATGCTCGCAGGCGCCGTGAACACCTCGATTGTGGGATCCAACGGTGTATTGAACAGGGTGTCTGAAGACGGCATTCTTCCTCAATGGTTTCGCCATCCCCATCGGCGGTTCGGTACCTCGCATCGCATTCTCAATCTCGTCGTGGGCCTTCAGATTTTCACGATTGTGCTCAGCCGCGGAAATATTTTTGTACTAGGTGAAGCCTACGCGTTCGGCGTGATGTGGAGTTTCGCGATGAAGGGCCTCGCGGTATTAGTGCTTCGGTACAAGCAGCGCGGCGAGCGTGAGTTTCGTGTGCCTTTCAATTTCAAAGTTGGGCACGTGGAGATCCCACTCGGCCTGGGATTGATCACGCTGACTCTCATTGCGTTGTGCCTCATCAATTTTGTAACCAAGCAGGTTGCGACGATTTCGGGCGTCACCTTCACGCTTGTCTTCTTCGCGATCTTTTCCATAACCGAAAGGACGACGCGGAAGCGAGCGACCGAACACGCGGAACTAGATCAATTCAATCTCGAAGCCAGTGACGATCTCACACCGGAGAGATTAGGCGTCCGGCCTGGGAATGTCCTCGTGATGGTCCGCAACTACAACACGCTCCATAATCTCAACGCCGTTCTCAACCGCGTCGATCCGCACAAGCAGGATGTTGTGGCGCTCCACTTGCGATTCTTACAGCGTTCGGGCGGAGGCGAGTACGAACTGACTCACGATCAGCTCTTCAGTCTGGAAGAGCAAAAACTTTTCACACGTGCCTTGGAGATTGCCGAAAGGAAAGGAAAAACGATCCATCTGGCTGTCGCAGCAGCGACGGATAGGTGGGAAGCCATACTGCGCGCAGCGCAGAGCCTGCAGTCATCGGCTGTGGCCTTGGGTGCGTCGAACAAAACGCCTGTTGTCGAGGATGCGCGTCTCGCAGGTCTGGCCTGGGAACGATTGCCCGATCCCAAACCACAACTGGCTGTTCAGTTCTATTTTCCGAGCGGTCAAGACGAGATCTTTTATCTCGGGCCGCATGCTCCGCACCTCACTCCGAAGGAAATCGATCTATTGCATGGTCTCTGGCTCGAACTCAGCAATGAGGTTACGCCTGACGAAATCCATCACCACGATGTCGTGCATTTCGCCTTAGAACAACTGGAACACGATATGAGGGATTCAAGACGGCCGGAAATCGTCAATGATCTCCGGCAGCATCTTCGTCGAATCAGAAACCGCCGTGTGCCGGCGCTAGGAGCCCGCCGGGAATAAGTGAAAACAATTTCTCTGTCGAGATTTCTTGACTGCCTCAGAAGAACAACCGGAAGCCATCGAGAAAATATACAAATCCTAGCACCGCCCCTACCAGTCCGGCGAACCATACGAATTTTTGCCGGCTTAAGGCCGCGACGGCTGCTAGCGCGATGCTGATTTGAAACATTGTCACGGCATATGCAAACCGGTGATGGTGTTCCATGCTCTGATTGGAACGCTCGCTATCTTCCTTGACTTCCTTTTCGAGCTCTTTGGCGGCCTTGCTGATTTCCTCTTCTTCAGCCGCATAGCGCGCAGCTTCTTGCTTTGCCTTGGAAGCGAGTTCGGGATTCGACCCCTGGGCAGCAGCGGCTTGTGAAGCGTAGATCGTCCCTTTGACGCTCTTCGCTTGATAGTAAGCCCACTGATCGGCCGCCTTCGTCTGAGCAAGCAAGGCTTCGTTTTTTTCAAGCAGCGCTTCGTTGGAG
>WNGJ01005716.1_pt1 | contig 13096 bp, 9 predicted proteins | sample 5400611 | NCBI WGS metagenome assembly WNGJ01 (sample SAMN13153375, study PRJNA577476) | soil metagenome | isolation source: 40 cm soil or saprolite under Garry oak tree replicate 1 | place: USA:California | collected 2016-06-15
CGATCGTGGGGGGTTCGCGAAAGATGATGATCTATGACGACATGGAGCCGAGTGAGAAACTGAAGGTATACGACAAGGGCTTCACGGTGTCCCACGGCGGCTCAGCCGAGCACGAGTACCCATGGATGATCTCTTATCGATCGGGCGACATGTTCGCGCCGCAACTCGATACGCGCGAAGCCCTCGTCGTCGAGGCCGACAATGTCATCGCCGCGATCGAGGGTCGGGAGGCGCTGGTCGCAGACGGCCGGGCGGGGTGGCGGGTTGTCCGCATCCTCGAGGCCACACAGCGCTCCATGGAACAGGCGGGTACCGTCGTCCCCATCCACGGGGCCGGAGTGTCCCCCTCCAGCCCCTGACCGTGGTCCCCTTTCTTGATCTGAAACGCCAGCACGACGAGCTGCTACCCGAACTCCTCGCGCGCATCCGAGTGGTTGTCGAGAGCGGGACGTTCGCGGGCGGCCCCGAGCTGGAGGCGTTCGAGCACGAATTCGCGCGGTTCTGCGGCGGACGCGACGTACGCTGCGCGGGGGTGGGGAGCGGTACCGACGCACTGCGGTTCGCATTGCTCGCGCTCGGCCTCCGCCCGGGCGACGAGGTGATCACGGTCCCCCAGACCTTCATCGCCACCACCGAGGCGATCACCCAGGCAGGCGGCGCTATCCGCTTCGTCGACATCGACGCGGCCACGCACACTCTGGACCCACGCCTGCTCGAGGCGGCGGTGACTTCCCGCACGGTAGGCGTCGTGCCGGTGCACCTGTACGGCCGGCCGGCGGACATGGAGCCGATCCTCGCCGTGGCGCGGCGCCACGGGCTCTGGGTCGTTGAGGACGCAGCCCAGGCACACGGCGCGCGCTACCGGGGGCGCCCGATCGGGACGCTTGGCGACGTCGGATGTTTCTCGTTCTATCCGGCGAAGAACTTGGGAGCGTGCGGTGAGGCCGGGGCGGTGATCAGCGCCGACTCGCGATTGATTGACCGCGTCCGGCTGCTCCGAGACCACGGGCAGGAGCACAAGTACGTCCACCGCATCGAGGGATACAACGGGCGCCTGGACGCCCTGCAGGCGGCGATCCTGCGGGTCAAGCTCCGTCATCTCAGCGCATGGAACGACGCTCGGCGGCGCATAGCGGCGCGGTACGGCGAGGAGCTAAGCGGAACTGCGGGAATCGAGCCGCCGATCGAGCCCCCTTACGCGTGGTCGGTCTTCCAGCTGTATGCGGTGCAGGTGGAAGACCGAGACCGGCTCCGCGAAGCGCTGTCCGCGGCTGGGATCGGGGTTGGGATGCATTATCCGACGCCGCTGCACCTTCAGGAGGCGTATCGAAGCTTGGGACTCGGGCTCGGGTCGTTCCCGGTGACGGAGCGCGTCGCCGCACATACTTTGAGCCTGCCGATGTTTCCCGAGCTCACGCGGTCGCAGTTTGGAGAAGTGGTGACCGCGATCCGCCGCGGCTGCGACTGGGCGGCCGCGCGGAGCATCGTCGCCGCCGACTGAATGCGGATCGCCTTCATCGGCGCGCGGGGAATCCCGCATGGCCACTCCAGCGCCGAGCAGATCGCGCTGCACGTCGGCAAGCGCCTCGTGCAGCGGGGTCACGAGTTCACCGTCTACTGCCGCCGTAATCTTTTTGCCGACCGTAGCCCCACCTACCAAGGCGTGAGGCGGGTGTTTCTCCCCACAATCGAGCACCGGCTTCTCGGGCAGGTGATCCACGGGTTGCTGGCGGGCATCCATGCGTCCGGCCACTCGTACGACGTTGTCCACGCTCAATGCCTGACGAACACGTTCCAGAGCGTGCTCCCGTGGTTGGTGCGTCGCAACGTGGTCATCAACGTAAACGGTCAAGAGTGGGACAACCCCAAGTGGCCGACGACGCTGCGCCACGTTTTTTTCAAGTCCGCCGTTCGGGCGACGCTGCTGATGTGTCGCGAAATCGTGACCGATGCGGAAGGGATGCGTGCTATCTACCGCGAGCGTTACGGCCGGGAGTCCACGGTGATCGCGTATGGCGCCGAGCAGGTTCAGCCGCGCGACCCGACGATCCTCGCGCGGTACGGGCTCGTGCCCCGCGGGTACTACTTGGTCGCGGCCCGACTCATACCCAGCAACCAGATTCACGCGATCGTGGAAGCGTTCAACGCCTCGGGCGCCAGCCGGGTCCTTGCGATCGCGGGGGGGGGGGCGTCCGGCAGCGCGTACTCTCAGGTCGTCCGCGCGGCGGCCGGGCCCAACGTCCGCTTCCTCGGACTGATCTCCGATCAGGCGCACATGGACGAACTCTACGCCAACGCGTACGCGTACCTCCACGGCGCGACGCTCGGCGGCATCAACTCGGCATTGCTCCGACCCCTTGGAGCCGGCTGCCCGGCGATCGCGGCCGACACCCCGTTCAACCGTGAGGTGCTCGACCGCGAGGACGGCGGCAGTTGCGGCTCGACGTGGCGTGACGCGGCGAGCCTGCGCGATGCGATTCGAGCGTTCGAGGGCGATCCCCAGCTGGTCGAGAGCCTGCGCGAGCGGTGCCGGCGGCAGATTCGCGAGAACTTCAGCTGGGATTTGGTGACAGACCAATACGAGGTTTTTTACCGCGGGTTCGTCGAGCAATGGCCCGTGGAGCGAATTCGCGCCACCGTCGCCGCCCAGAAGGCGAAGTACCGGATGTGAGCGGCCGCCGGCTCGCGCGCAACGCGCTTTACAACGTCCTCGGGCTGGGCCTGCCGCTCGTCGTCGGGGTCGCCGCCCTCCCGGTCACTGTACACGCGCTGGGCGATGTCCGGTTTGGACTCCTCGGACTGGCCTGGGCCGTCTTGGGCTACGTCGGAGCCCTCGACCTGGGTTTGGGTCGCGCCACCACGAAGTACGTGGCGGAGTACCTCGCCGCCGGCGATGAGGCACTTCTCCGCAACGTGGGGACGCTCGCCGTCGCAAGCCAGACCGCCCTCGGCGTCGTCGGTGGGGCGCTGTTCGCGCTGCTCACGCCGTTCCTGGTTGATCATGTCCTTGGAGTGGCCCCGGTGCTGCGCGCCGAGGCGCGGGGCATGTTGCTCGCTCTGGCCGTGTCCGTGCCGTTCGTCGTTCTGGCAGCTAGCCTCCGTGCCATGCTCGAGGCCGCCCAGCGTTTCGACCTCGTCAACCTGATTCGCACACCGACTAGCGCGGCTGTGCTTGTCGTGCCGGCCATCGCGGCTTCGCTCGGCGCCACTCTCCCCGTCATCGTCCTGCTGCTTGTGGGTGTGCGGATCGTCGCATGCGCCGCGAGTGCCGCGGCTATCCGCCGCGCGATTCCCGTTTTTCGCTGGACGCTCGCGCTCCGTTGGGAGACGCTGCGACCGCTGCTCGGATACGGGGGATGGGTCTCGGTCTCGAACGTCATCAGCCCGCTGCTCGTGTACCTCGAGCGGTTTCTCCTGGCTGGCCTCGGTGGCGTTGCAGCCGTCGCCTACTACACAGTACCGTCCGAAGTCGTCATGCGGCTGCTCATCGTGCCTGCAGGGCTGGCCGGTGCGCTGTTCCCCGCGCTCAGCGCTAGCGGCGCTGGAGTGGGCAGGGAGGGGGCAGGCCCCATCGAGCAGCTGCTGGGGCGCCCGCTACGGTTCTTGCTTCTCATCCTCGCCCCGATCGTTACAGCCCTCGTCGTATGCGCGGGGCCGCTGCTGCAGATCTGGCTGGGCGAAGCTTATGCGGCGCGCGGCACGGCGGCGTTCGCCGTGCTGGCGGTCGGCGTCCTGATCAATGGCTTGGCGCACTTGCCGTACACCTACCTCCTCGGCCGCGGGCGGCCCGACTTGCCTGCCAAGTTTCATCTCCTCGAATTACCACTCTACGCCGCCGCGGCGTGGCTGCTGATTCGTCGCTGGGGCGTCACGGGGGCAGCGCTCGGCTGGACCTTGCGTGTCAGCATGGACGCTGTGCTGCTGGTCGCGGCGGTGTGGCGGGTGTCGGGCATATCGCCGGTACGGTTGCTCGGTGATCGCGGCGGACGCGCCCTGGCGGCCGTCCTCGGACTCGCTGCTGTTGGCGCGACGTGCTACTCAATGGCGTCCCAGGCGGCCCTTCGATATGCGTTGGTCCTGGTGTCGCTCGTTGGCTTCGCCGTCGCTGTATGGCGCTTCGTGTTGGACGACAGGGAGCGCGCCGGCTTGCGGACGGTGCTGAGATGAGGGCTGGGTCGGCGGTCTTGCTCGCATCGGGTGCGCTCATGGCCGCGTGCCGGAACTTCGGAGAGCCGATGCCCCGTCTCGCAGTGACACCCCCCTCCTTGGCCTTCAATGCTGTCGCCGGCGGGACGGCGCCGCCTCTTCAAGCGCTTACAGTGGACGCGATCGGGGGCCAATTATCGTGGAACGCCCGCGCGGACGTACCGTGGGTTTCCGTGTCGCCGGCGAGTGCGACCGTGCCGACTTTCGTCTGGGTCGCGGCAAACATCGCTGGTCTCCAGGCCGGCAGCTACGCGGGACGGGTCACCGTTACCACGACCGCAGGCGAGAGCATGCAGGCGAGCGTTCCGGTCACGTTGGCTCTTGCTGGCGCGGTGTCGCTGACCGGACGGTGGGGGGGAGGCAAGGATAAGGATACGGTGACCATAGCACTGACGATCGCTCAAGCTGACACCCTTCTCACAGGCTTCGGAACACTGAATCCACGATTCCGCGTCGTCAGCGTGGTCGGCTCGTATCGCGATCCCGCCGTTCGGCTGACTCTCACCGCGTCGGACTCGAGCGTGACGACTTTTGACGGCTCACTCGTCGACGACAACACTCTGCTGGGCGTCCTGAACGGCGGGGGGCTGTCGAACTTCCAGCTGACCATCCTTCGACAGTAAGCCCGCCGCGGTGCCGCGGAGCAGCGCCCAGCCCACGGCGGGGCGGCCGCGTGCGAGCTCCGCGAGGGCCCGACCGGGCTTGGTAACCCCGAGGTACGCCAGCGCGGCCCAGCGCTCCCAGCCGCGGAAGTTGCGCCGCACGAACAGCGCCCGGTTGTAAGCCTTGAGGCGCTCGACCCAGGGGCTCGTGTAGCTGCGGCGCATGGCGGTGCCGACGGCATGGTACACGACTGCCCCCGGGGCATAGAGGACGCGCAAGCCTGCTGCGCGCGCGCGCCAGGAGTACTCGGCGTCCTCGAGATAGATGAAGTAAGCCTCGGGCAGTGGGCCAAGCCGGCCCCAGGCCTGGCGCGAAATCAGCATCGCACAGCCGGTCACAAACTCGGTGCCGATGGGCGCCGAGCCGTGCGGGACGGCGGTGTCGTGGACGACGAGTGCGCGCCAAGGCACGAAGTGACCTCCTGCGTACCATACCGCTCCGGGTTGCCCCGTCACGTAGATCGTCGGGCCGACGACGCTCGCGCCAGGCGCGGCCGCGATCGCGAGCGCGATCTGCCTGAAGAACTCGGGATGCACCGTGGCATCGTTGTTGAGGAGCAGGAAGTGCGTAATCGTGGGATCGCTGGCGAGCTCGGCGAGCCCAAGGTTGTTGCCGCCCGCGAACCCGCGATTCGATCCTGCCGCGATGACGGACACACTAGGGTCGTGTGCTAATGCGCGCAGAGCCTCGAGCGAGCCGTCGGTGGAGCCGTTGTCCACGACGACGACGCGCGCGGGCCCGGGTGTGGAAGCCGCCAGGGAAGCGAGACAAGCCGCCGTGTCTGGAAAGCCATTCCAATTCACCACAACCACGCCCACGCGCATTCGGTCCACGGGGTTAGCGGATCCCAACAATGTGCAGACGGATTGTCGTCGCGATTTCGAACGGCGTGTCGGCGAACTTATAGAAGCAGGGCACCGACCCCTCGCCGTCTACCAGCAGCGAGTCCCCGCCCAGCCGGCCCAACAGCGGGCCCGTGCCGAGCCGTGGGAAGTCGCACCAGGGATAGAGTTGCCGCACTGCCATGACGTAGGCAATCGGCTTGGGCAAGGCGCCGAACACGTTTACGACCAGCGTGCCCTCCGGACGCTCATCGCCGGCGAACAGACCCGAGTCCCCGAGCGCGGTGCGGTACGTGCCGTCGAAACGCCCGCGGTAGTGCAGGTCGCGGAGCGTGATCCATGCCGTCAGCGTGTCATTGCGCATCTCGACGTAATTCTCGTAGCTGATGGCGATTGTCGTCGTGTACGTTCCATCGATGCTCGGCACCGCCGGGCCGGCGGTGTCGTAGGCAACACATGCCGCTACGGTGGCGAGCGGCAGCGCTCGGACGGCACAACGGAGGACGATCACGGCGCCACGGCCTCGTACACCGCTGCGGTTTCGCGGGCAGTGCGCTCCCACGTGAAATGGCGCGCCCGCTCCCGACCCCGGCGGGCGAGGTCCGCTCGCCGCGCCTCGTCCGTCCACAGCGTCGCGATGCCCGCCGCGATCGCCTCCACTGATCCGGGGTCTACGAGCACCGCCGCGTCACCAGCCACCTCCGGCAGGGACGAGACATTCGACGTCACCACGGGACACCCGCAAGCCATTGCCTCGGCTACGGGCAAACCGAAGCCCTCCCACAGCGACGGATAGGCGCAAACCCGCGCGAGACCGTAGAGGGCCGCGAGGTCCTCCCGTGGCACGTGCCCCAAGAGGCGCACACCAGGGCCCGGGGTGGCGCCGTTCGAGAGCCAGCCCTCGGGGCCCGCATGGACCAGCATGACGTCCGCGGTTCTAGGCTGGGCGCGCAACCGTTCGATAGCCGCAAAGAGGCGCGGCAGATTCTTGCGTGGCTCCAAGGAGCCCACAGCGAGTACGAAGTCACCACCGAGCCCGTAACGCCGGCGAACCTCCGCCGCGCGCTCGCCCGCGGCCGCTGGCGCGTAGGACGGATGCACGCCGGGTGGCACGACAGTGACTCGCTCCGCGGGGATCCTCAGTTGTTCGACGATATCGGCTTTGGACGCTTGGGACAGCGTAATGATGGCATCGGCTGCCCGAGCGGCTCGTGGGAGCACCACCCTCGCGTAATGACGGAACCAGGGGCGGAACAGTCGTGGAAAGCGCAGGACGTTGAGGTCATAGATGGTGAGAACCATCGGCATGGTGCGGCGCATCGGACCGACGCCTGCGGGGAGGTGCAACAGTCTCGCCCCGGCGTGGCGCGCGGCCCGCGTGACGCCGAACTGGTGCCACCAGAGGTCGCGGCCCAAGGTGCGAAGCCGATCGCTCGTGCGGCGACGCGGCGGGACAAGTTGCGCGAGCTGGCTGGCGATCAGGCAGAGGCGGTCTCCCAGCAGGCGCTGCAGCGCGCTCGCGACCTCGGTGATGTACACGTGCGGTCCGGCGCGTCCGAGCTTCGCCACCGTCACGTCGAGCGCGACGCGAACGTCGCTCATGGACTGATCGCCTCCGCCTGATGTGACACGGTCGTCACCGACCCGGCTAGCCAGAAGAACGGGTACGCGAGCATCGGCGAGTTGAAGACGACGGCCGTCATAGCGTTCAACGCGATCCCGACCGTGGTGGCGACAAGCAGGAGCCCGCCGGTTCCGGCCGAAGTATTGGGGCTGCGGCGCAGCGCGCGCAGCCCGCTCACGAGTGCTGCGGCGATCACGCCCATATGCAACAGGAGACCGACGACGCCGAGCTCCACCCCGTACTTTAAGTACTGGTTATCACCCGTGAGCCCGGTGACCCCGAAGCGTGCCGCGACGAAATCGGTTGCACCGAGGCCGACGCCGAGCGGTTGTCGCACGACCTGATCGAAACCGGCGGTCCAGTCGCCTAGGTGCCACTCGCTGCTCGGGCTCTGCCAGGTGAGAGTCTCCCAGACGAACGTCGCTAGCCCGGGAACAAGAAGCATCGCGGCACCCAGGCCTGCCACGCCGACCAACCCGAGTCCTACGAGGGCGCCCCAGCGACGGCGCGCCGCGATGATGATCACGGTTTCGAGTACGCAGGCGACGATCGTCATGCGAGTCACGGTGAATATCAATCCGACCCAAAGGAGCCCATATCCGAACCACCTCGCGAGGGCGCGGCGCCCGGAGGCTGAGAGCGCCCATAGCGTCGCCGCAGGCAGGACGATGAGGAACGGGACTGCGAAACCCTGACCGGACATGTAGGTCGACCCCGCACGCTGGACGGAATGACTCCCGACCATGGTCCAGTAGTTGTCGGGGAGCCCGTACGGGTTGCCCGCGGCGATCACCGAAGCCCCGAGAAAATCTTGGATGTAGCGAGCTGCGCCCAACACCACGAGGATCTCCGGCGTTACGAACAAGCGTTCCAGCACTGCGATCGCGCTGGTTACGACGCCGACCAGAAACAGCGCTCGCAGGAGGCGCGGGCTCTCGGCCACCTCCGGACTTGCGCGCCCCACGAAATAGAGCAGGCTGACGAACCCCGCGTCGCGGAGCGCGTATAGCTGCGCCGCGAGCGGCAGGTCGGACCCGAAGAAGGCGTTCGCACCGACAGCGTATCCCAGGGCCAAAATCGTGAGCCCGGCGAAGATGAGGTCGGGCCAATAGATCCCGCGGATTGCCTGTGGAGACCGCACGGTACGCGTCACGGCCAGGCCGAGCAGTAGGGCAACCAGCGCTTCCTTCCACGCTGCGATCGCACGAACTACAGGGGCCGGCCAGCCGAGGGCTCCGAACATCGCTGTGATGACGAAGGCGTGAAACGGAAGCAGCCACGCGAAGGCGGCAAGCCCCCACGCGAGCCGGGGCCGACGCGCAGAGGCAACCGCGGCGGTCGCGGGGGCGGTCGGCATCCGTGTCTACGCCGCGCGAGCGTCGCGTACCCGGCCGGCGCGGCGCCGGCCGGGGAGAACTGCGGCAACCTCGTGCGACACCCGCGCGAACGCCGACTGGAGCAGCGCCGCCTGTTCGGGATTGTGGCGTGCCCAGTCGGCCGCCAGAACCCGCGCCGCTGCGACGAGTGTCCCGAGGCTGGCACCCAGCACCGTCGCCGCAACGAGCATGAGCCCGAATCTTGGCCATTCCCGCCGTCGCGGCGGCACCGCCCGATCTACGACGGTGATGACCGGCGTGTTGTTCACCTCGTCAATCCGCGCGGTCTCGTACTGTTGCCGCAGCGAAAGGTACAGGCTGTTCGCGGTCTCCACTTGGCGCCGGATCCGTCGCTCCTCCACGATCAGCCCCGGCGAATTCTCCCAGGAGCGGTTCCGCTCATAGAACAGCCGCTGTGAATCCTCTGTTGCGCGGAGCTCGCCGAGCGCTGCGGCCACGCGCGTCTCGAGGAAGTCACGGCGCGCACGTGCGCGCGACACACGCTGTTCCTTGTTGAACTCGCTCACGAGTGATACGGCTCGGTTCGCAACCTCGGCCGAGACGGGGGACCACCTCGCGCCTACCGTGAGCACGACGAAGTTGGTCTTGAGGTCCACGGTCACGCGCATCTTGCGACGCAGCAGCTTGACAGCGGTCTCGAGAGCCCGGTCCGGATCAGCGGTGCGAATCTGCAGCAAGCTGAGCAGCGTAGCGCTGTCGTCAGGAGTGGGCGTGCGCGGGTCGGGGAATCGCGAGAGTAACAACCGGGTGAGCAGCTCTCGGCTGCCGAGCAGCTGGGCGTAAAACGCCGGAGACTCTGACGGGTCGCGCGGGCCTCCCAAACCGAACTGGCTCACGAGGCCTGAAATGCCGGGTGACGACGCCAAGTCGGCCATCCGGCCCGACCCCAGCCCGAGCTCGGCGTCCGTCGTGACAAATGATGCCGTGGCGCGGTACGAGGGAGGAAGGATCAGAGCGAGGGCCAACGTGAACAGCAGCGTGCCGAGGGTTACCGCGGCCGCCGTGCGCCAGCGAGCCACGGTGCCGGCCAGCAGCGCGACGAACGTCAGGTGCCCTGAATCCATAGGGCGTGCATCATGTTGCGACGAAACCAGATAGTCAAGGCGACAGGGTCATCCGCACCTCCAGTGTCGTATTCAAGACGTCGAGGACGTCGTTCTGCGCCACCGGGGGCGGGTTGCACCAAGTTAGGTGGTAAAAGAACACATTCAGGCGCTCGCCGCGGGTGACTGTCGCCTGGACGCGGCCGAACCGTCCTTGGAGCGCACCCGTCACGCCGCCGAACAAGGAGACGTCGTGAGCACACCACTTGTTCGGGTAATAGCCAGGAAACGTGTAGAGCGCATCGTCGTCCCACCGGATCCGCCCCGCGAACGCTCCGAAACGCCATGCCGGTGCGAAGTAGTCGACCGCGAGCCATTGGCTCGACGCCCCAGGACCGATGGCAGCTCCGATCACCTGTCCGCGCTGTGTGTAGCCCTGCGGCGCCGCCGCGCTCGTGTACCAGCTGAACTCCGCATCGTTCCGGTAAGCCGGGGACTTCTCAACGTAAGTGACTTCCGTTTGGAAACGGATGGCATCGCGCGCCGCTCGCACCGGGCGCGCCCATTCGAGCCCGAGCGTGTACCCTTGCGAGTGATTCGGGCTGACGAGCAGTTCGCGCAGCGAACGGGGGGGATCGGTCCGCGCCCATTCGGCATGCACAGCAAATCCATCGGCGGGGAACACCCAACGTGCGAAGAGCGAGAAGATTTGGTCGCGCCTCGGTCGCCCGATGGAATCCCCGGGGGCGCGCCGCAGTCCACGATCCCGGAGCACGTCGAAGACATGCCCCAACACGTCCTGCCAGCCCACGAGGGGCGCGTACACCGCGCGCGCGGCGCCCACAGTGAGCGTCGGGACGCCGGGCGGGGTCCAAGTGGTGGCGAGGGCCGTGATCGACCGGCGATCATTCGCCGGCGTGGCGTCGAAGTACGGTGACTCGAAGAGGCCGCCCAGGAACCAGCGGACCGCGAACGTCCCCAGTCGTGTCCGGACCGGCCGACGCGTGCGGGCGAACGCCCGCCAGATGCCGGCCGCGTTGTTGCTCAGGACGATCGCGTTCCGTATCCCCGGTCCCCACCACTCGTTCTCCGTGGACAGGCCGACGACTACTGATCCCGCGTCGACCGCGAGTGTCGACTGTCCGAAGTCGACCAGCGAGAACCCTCGATCCCCGAAGCGCAACGGCAGATCAATCGAATAGTCCCCGACGTGCCAGGGCGTCGAGAACTGACTGCGTCCAGGCGGGCGCACGAGTTGGACGTCGGAGGGCGGCAGATCGTAATGTAGATTCTCGGTTGCGAGCAGCTCCGGCGCGAGGACGAGGGAGACGCGGCCCCACTGAGCGCGCAGACCGGCCCTTATCAGATTGCTCCAGCCCCGCGCGGCCCAAAGCGCGCCGTCGTTGAGCGAGAACGGCATCGCCGAATTGTTGACGACGGCGATGTCGGGTGTGAGTGCGATCCAACGGAAGTGTCCGCGCTGGCCGGGCAAAGAGTCGAGTGCGTCGGAGGGCGCACGTAGTAGGAACCGATCGCTCCCCGGGATGCCAAGCAGGTGACCAAGGCGGACGCGATCTTCTACGTCGCCGCCCAACCCCGGTGCCGGCGCCCAGCGTCGGGGAGCCACCTGTGCGCCAGCCGGACGACATACGAGTCCCATTACGAATATGGCGGGTATGAAGCGCAGCGGACGCATCCGACCTCGAATGGGATGGACACTCCAATCTACGGGCGCTAACCTGAGCGCGTGCCTAGCCGCGCCAGCCTAACTTTTCTCCTGCTTTTCAATTTGGCGGCCCGCGCGGCACCCGCCCAGCAAGGATATCGCGCTGCGGTGTTTGCCGGTGGGGAGACGGAGAACTACCTGCGTTATCTCCAGACGTTGAGCGTCGTGCCCCTGTACCCCTGGGGGGCACGGGCGTTCTCTCCATCTGAGCTCGACCGTCTCGCTCCTGTCGATACGTCGCACCCGTGGGCTTTGCGTTACAATTTCACGACGCCGTCGCGGCACCGCTCGCTGGAATGGTTGAGCCCAATGGCGAACACCCGCATCAATACGACGTTTCCGTTCGGCTACAATGACGGACCGGTTTGGGCAGGGCGCGGGGCCGAGCTCGACGTGCAAGGCGGGTTCGCAGCACGCTGGGGCGTGCTCTCACTCAAGGTCGCACCGCTGGCATTCGTGGCACAGAATGCGGCTTTCCCGCTCATGCCGAACGGTCAGACTGGTAACCTCGCCTATGGCGATGGCACGCATTGGGCGGAGATCGACCTGCCGCAGCGGTTTGGCAACGGGGTCTACGCGCGGGTCGATCCGGGTCAATCGACGTTCCGCTTAGACTGGCACGCTGTGGCGGCTGGCCTCACTACGGCTAACCAGTACTGGGGGCCGGCCACCGAGTTCCCGATCATGTTGGGCAACAACGCGCCGGGCTTCGCGCACGTGTTCCTGGGCACTGCCCGGCCCGTGGACCTTTGGCTCGTCCGGTTGCACGGCCGCTTGATCTGGGGCCGGCTCGGGCAGTCCGAGTTTTCGCCCGAGATTGCCGCAGCCGGCGTGCGCTTCGCAACAGGTATCGTCCTCGATTTCACTTCGCGTTGGGTCCCCGGCCTCGAGCTTGGTGTGACGCGCTTCTCGCACCGCGCGTGGCCGGCAGGTGGGCCGTCCATCGACGACCTGCTTCACGTGCTGCGGGGAAGCACGGCCGGGACAAGGAACGCGTTCGCCGGAGACAACCAGCTGGCGACGGCGTACTTTCGATGGGTGCTGCCGCGTAGCGGCTTTGAGGTGTACGGCGAGTACGGCCGCGATGATTACAACATAGACATCCGCGACTTCATCGAAGAGCCTGATTACAGTGGCGGATACACCATCGGGTTCCGCAAGGTGACGCGACGACCGGGTAAGCGATTGCTGGCGGTCCGTGTCGAAGTGCAGAACCTTCAGATTTCTCGCTTGGCGCAAGGGCGCGGGGGAGTGCCGTTTTACATTCATTCGGGCGACGTTCGCCAGGGCCACACGCAGCTCGGACAGCTTCTGGGGTCAGTAGCGGGACTCGGCGGGGCGGGGTCGGTGATCGCTGTCGAGTCCTTCACACCACGTGGCCGCTGGACGTGGTCTTGGACCCGGATTCTGCGGGCGCAGCGCGGCGATCTTGCGGGCGTGGCGCCGCCGGACCCGAACGGGTCCGACGTCCAACATGCGCTCGCAGGGGAGCGGCTGTGGTTCCGTGGGCGCTACGATTTGTTGTTGCGGGCGACGGGCGTATACGAGCTCAACCGCGACTTCCGGCGTGACGCGTTCAACCTGAATCTCATCGT
>WNGJ01006677.1_pt1 | contig 13095 bp, 12 predicted proteins | sample 5400611 | NCBI WGS metagenome assembly WNGJ01 (sample SAMN13153375, study PRJNA577476) | soil metagenome | isolation source: 40 cm soil or saprolite under Garry oak tree replicate 1 | place: USA:California | collected 2016-06-15
TGTGATCACCGGATAACCCGTAGGAGAAAGGCGGCGCAACGAGTGCTCCGATTCGCCGCGAGAGCCGGACCGCAATCTCGCTGGCGAGGATCGCGTCGGTGCCGTACGGCGAATGCGGTCCATGCTGCTCTGTCGAACCGACTGGGATCACTACCTTCGCGCTTCGCTCGAGATGCGCCTTGACCTCGAGTAGCGTGCACTCCGCCAGATAGAGCGGCAACTCGTCCGAACCCGCCTTGCGTTTGCTCGTCGCTACCTCTTGACTCGCTGACGGTAGATGCCCAGCAGCGCCAGGATAATCAAGCCCTCAATAAGTTGCTGAAAGAAGGCGTTGACCTGGACGCTATCGAAGAACTGGCCAAGGAAAGCCAGAACCAGCGAGCCACCGAGCACCCCAATCACCGATCCCTGACCGCCAAACAGGCTGACGCCGCCGATGACCACCGCTGTGATCGTGGTCAGCAGTAGTGTGGCGCCGAGGTCAGGGGTGCCGACGTAGGTCTGCGTCAGCTCGAGCAGGCCCGCCGCGGCGGCGACCACAGAGCAGATCACGTATGAGGCAAAGCTGACGCGAGTGGTACGAACGCCCGCCAGGCGAGCCGCCCCGCTGTCTCCGCCCACCGCATACAGGTGCTTTCCGAACGCCGTCTGTGTTGCCACATACCAGCAAATGCCCCAGAACCCGGCCATCACCAGGAGCAGGACGGGCACCCCGGCGATCGAGTCCTCATAGAGGTTGTAAAAAGACGGTGCCGCCTGGCCGACCGGATTGACGCTGTAGGAGTAGGCAACGCCCTGGAGGACGTAGAGCATGCCGAAGGTCGCAACGAACGGGGTTATCTTCACCCAGGTGACCAGCAGGCCGTTGATCACGCCGACCACAAGTCCGACACCAAGGGCCGCGCCCACCGCCAGTGGGATGTTCTGATCGCGGCCGTTCATGAGCACCGCGGCAGCCATCCCGCTGATGGTCGCGACCGAGCCGATCGACAGGTCGATGCCGCCGGCAACCACGACGAAGAACTCGGCCGCCGCCGCCATGCCTACAAACGTTGCGCCCTTGAACGTTTCGGTCACGACCGCCGGCGAACGAAACGTCTCTGACAGGACGGTCGTGAGGACAAACAGAAAGATGAGGAGCGACCATGCAAGCAGGGTTCGCGCTTGGCGCTTGACCCAATGGCTTGGCCATCCGACAGACAGAACGGACAGCGCCGGTTGCGAGCTCATCTCGCCGTCATGCCGTGTGATCAAACAGCATGGCCGCTGCCTTCGGACGTCGCCAGCTCCTGCTCTCGGCCGAGCACAGCAAGCCTGAGGATCCTCTCCTCGCTGAGCTCGCCACGTACGAGCTCGCCCACGATGTTGCCAGCGCTCATAACAAGAACGCGGTCGCTCATCGCGATGACCTCGGGCAGCTCCGAGGAGATGAGAACCACACCGCTTCCTCGAGCAACCAGCTCATCAATCAGGTTGTAGATCTCGTACTTGGCCCCGACGTCGACACCCCGTGTTGGTTCGTCCAGGACCACCACCTCGGCCGCCGGTTTGCGAACCAACCATTTGCCGAGCACGACTTTTTGTTGGTTTCCTCCGCTCAATGTTCCAGTCGCGACGTCGATCGCCGAAGGACGCACACCAAAGGCCTTGACTGCCTCCGAGGCAAGGCGACGTTCAGCCTTTGCGCTCACCATTCCGATCGTCGAGAGCTCCCTGAGCGAAGCCAGCGCGAGGTTCTCGCGCACGGAATGCGCCAGGATCAGGCCTTCGCGCTTACGGTCTTCAGGTATGACCACGATCCCGGCCCGCATGGCGTCGCTGGGTCGCTTCAGCCTGATCGGACGACCATTTCTCAAGACCACGCCGGCTCGCGCCGGACGGATGCCGCCCAGCGCGTTGGCCAGGCGGGTGCGGCCGGAGCCGACGAGCCCTGCGAGGCCCAGCACCTCGCCGGCGTGAAGCTCGAAGCTGATCGGCTCGCGGTCGTGGCCGAGCGCGAGCTTGTCCAGCTTCAGCACGATCTTGTCCCTGGCCGCTTCTGGCCTTAAACGCCGTGCTCCAATCTCACGGCCGACCATCAAACGGATCAGGTCCTCCATCGTCAATTCGTTGACGGGTCGGCCGGCCACCACGCGCCCGTCCTTCAGCACCGTCGCGCGGTCAGCGAGCTCGAAGATCTCGGCCAGCCGGTGCGAGATGTAGAGGATCCCTAGACCGTGTGAGCGGAGCTCCTTGATCACGCGGAAGATTCGTTCGAGCTCGACTCCTGAAAGCACGGCCGACGGTTCGTCGAAGATCAGAACCCGCGCTTGCAGGACGAGGGCGCGCGCGATCTCGACGAGCTGGCGGTCTGCGACGCTCAGGGTTGCGACTTCGGTTTCGAGATGGATTCGGGCGCCGATATTGTCGAGTGCGGCGGCGGCTTCTCGCCGCATCCTGCGGTGGTCGAGCAGGCGGAGGCCGAAGCGCTGCTCCCAGCCAAGAAACACGTTTTCGAGCACGGTCATGGCCGGGATCAGGCTCGGCTCCTGATATACCGCGCCGATGCCAAGCTCACGTGCCTTTTCCGGCGTGAGCTGAGCCTCTCTGCCGTCGACCAGGACCTGGCCTGCGTCCTGCTTTTCGGCCCCGGTCATGATCTTCACCAGCGTCGACTTGCCCGCGCCGTTCTCGCCTACAAGAGCGTGGATCTCAGCGGACCCAATGTCCAGGGAAACGTCGGCGAGCGCTCGAATTCCGCCGTAGTGCTTGTAGATGCCTCGTGCAGAAACGAGCGCCCGCTCAGCATTCATATATTTGGGCTTTCCGCCTTTACTTCACCAGGTTCAAAGCCTTCAGTTCATCGACCGTTAGAACTGAGTCAGTCCCGACGTACATGTCGTCGCTGAATTGAGGCTTGTAATACTTGTCCAGCGGCGGAAGGATGGGCCCGTACTGCGGAAGATCCGAGATGTTGATGCTTTTCGGAACATTCTCGCCCTTGGCCGCCTTGTACGCGGTGTCGATACAAACCTGAGAGCTCGTCGGCGGGAACTGCAGCGACGCGACCTCCATCTTGTTCTCGATGGCCAGCCGCAGAATACCGTTGGTCGCAGCTGCTCCCCCGATCGGGGGCGCGGGGCTCACCTTGCCATCGATGAGCGCCTGCATCAGTCCCGTGACGGCTTCACCACCCACTCCCCAGGCTCCATTGAATGTCTTGCCTGAGGCGATCGCTGTGGCCGCCAACTGCTTGGCTGTGCTGATCGAGTAGTTCGCGTTGCCGCCGTTGATGATGTGGATGTTTGGATACTTCTGCATCACCGAGTTGAATCCCTGGTCATAGGTGATGGTCGTCGTATTGCCGGGCAATCCACCGATGTAGAGGAGGTTTCCCTGATGGTTCATCTTGTCTGCCAACCACTGCGCCAGTGGCACCGCGGCTGTCTCAGCATGCGGGGTTACCAATGACGTGTAGTTTTGAGAGGTGATGGTGCTGTCGCAGAGTACGACCTTGATGCCTTGGGACATCGCTCGCTCGACCGGACCGGTGTCCGCAGCCCCACCAAGCGGGACCAGGACGATTGCGTCAGGCTTCTGGGCAATCGCCGTGTCGATTTCGGGCAGCTGTTTCGTCGCGTCACCCTGGCCATTGAAATAGACGAGTTTCACACCATCAGCGTTCGCGGCTTTGCGCGCCACCGCGTCGAGCTGGGCGGCCCAGCTGTTCGACGTTCCCTGGGAAATGAAAGCGATCGTGTATGTCTTTGCTCCTGGTGTGCCGGAAGGGCCGCCACACGCCGTCAACGCGAGCAGCGCGGCGGCGAGTGCAGCAAAGCCGGTTCCCGAACGACTGAACACGCGAGGGACGGACTGTCGTGACATGACTCTCTCCTTTTGCTATGCGATTGAACTTCTCTTGACGAGGTGAAACAGCGATACCGCCACCAACATCACCACGCCCTGGACGATGAGCTGAGTGAACGGATTGAGCGAAGAAAGCGTGGTGACGTTCAGCACGGTCAGCAGAAAAAGGGCGCCGATCAGAGCACCGGCCGGCCTGCCTTCGCCCCCGATGAAGGAAACCCCGCCCACCACGGCGGCTGCGATCGACTGCAGGTTGTAGGTGCCGCCGATTGCTGGATCGACGTAACCGACGTATGCGCTCAGGATGATGCCGGCCAGAGCCGCGAAGACCCCGCACAGCATGTAGGCCGAGACGCGAACCGCCGTCGTCGAGATTCCGACCCGGCGCGCGACCTCCGGTGAGCGCCCGACGGCATAGATCGTCCGACCGTAACTTCCTCTGGACAGAAAGACGATCACCATGAGTCCGATCGCAAGGCAGATCAGCAGCGAAAACGGCACGATGCCAATCCCATCCAGGGCGATTGGCCTCAGTGCGGTTGGGATGTTGCCCGCCGGGATCCCCTTGGTGTAGACGAGAATTGCCCCCTGCACGCATGCCGTCATGCCGAGCGTGGCTGCAAACGGCGGTACGTTACGGAGCGATACGAGCAATCCGTTCGTGACCCCGACGCCGGCACCGATCAAGATGCACAGCACAAGAGAAAGGAGGAGGAGGTTCTCGTTGTAATGGTTCATGAGCGCGATCGTGATCAGCGCCGCGTTCATCACAGCGCCCACCGAAAGGTCGATTCCACTAACGAGAAGGACGAGAACCTGGCCGAGTGTGACGAGACCGAGAACCGCGTACTGCTGCATGACCACGTGCAGATTTGCCGGCCGGTAGAAGCCTGGTTCGACGACCGCCACCACCGCCGCCACAAGCAAGCTCGCACCGATCGGTAGGCCGTAACTACGGACTGTCGGCGGGAGGCGTAACCACGTCGATGCGACGGATTCGTAGGCCAAACGCACGGCCCCGGCGGCGCGCACAGGATTCCCGGGCGATGACGATCCGCTCACAGGGCGGGGTTCTCGGCCATCCCGATTCGGAGACGCCGCGAAAGCGCTCAGGTGAAAACCTGGTTCCGGCCGGTCCGACGGTTTCATCAGTGGCGCGCCCCATCGCGATTGGACGAATCAATCAGGAGCACCTCAGACCCGGCGACAGGTTTGAACATCGTCGAGCGGTCCCCCTTCCACCCCATTGCGTGCGAGACCTCGACCGCGGCGGCGCCGACGAGGGGTCCCGTCTTTTCCGGCGTGAAGAAGTCCTTGATAGTCGACAGGCTGATCGCAGCAACGGAACGGCCAGTATGGTCGCGGACGGGCGCCCCGACGCAGAACACGCCAACGATCGACTCCTGCTGATCGACCGCGTAACCGCGGCTGCGCGTCTGTGCAAGATCCGTGAGGAGGTGACGTGCACCAGTGATCGTGAAGGGCGTGACGCCCAGGAGCCCGGTCACGCCGAGAACCCTGGTCACTGACGCGTCGTCAACTGCCGCGAGAAGCGCCTTGCCCAGGCTGGAACAGTGCAGCGGAACGCGAGAGGTGACTCTTGGATCGGTTCGCACATCGCGCGCATCGCTTAGGACCTTGTCGACATAGAGAAGCTCGCCATGGGCAGGGACAGCGAGCATGGCGGTGTCGTGAGTGGCGGCGACGAGTCTCTCCAGTGACCGGCGCGCCACGGACCGCAGCTCGAGGCGATCGCCTGCATTCAGCCCCAGCTGAACCAGCCGGGCGCCGAGCTGATACCGTCGCCCGCCATCCTGCGACAGATAGCCCCGGGACTCGAGAGTGTGGACCAGGCCATGGGTGCTGCTGCGTGCGAAGCTGAGCCGAAGGCCAATCTCCGAGATCGTCAGACCGCGTGGCTCACCCGCGAGCAGCTCGAGGATGTCGAGGGTCCTGTCCGCAGACTTGACCGGTGAGGCGTCGGATGGTCTGCGTGCCACGGCCTGTTATCGCGACGTAGGCTCGTCCGGCCGCGGGTTCGGTATTGGAGGAAAGTCCTCGGACTCGCAGATCATGATCGTCACTCCCCCACTTGCGAATCGCGGAACGTCGGCGAGCGCCGCCGCCATCTCCGGAGTCGCCTGCGCCGCATCAAGCGCCTGCCGATTATCGAAGTACACGTCCGAGACGAGATAAAAGGGCGGCGGAGATCCATCCTCCGTGCGCACGACGCGTCCGAATCGGATGTTCCGAACACCGGGGATCCGCTGAACCAGAGGCGTGTGGACCTCACGGTAATAACGATCGAACTCGGCGGGATCAACTGGATGCCCGTGTAGGGAGACAATCCGGGTCATTGTTCACATAGGTGAACACGCATCATGAATGTGACAAACTCTAAGGCCACTCTGAAAAAAAATCAAGCCAGCCACCTGGCTGAAATTGACCTCATTCATCAAACCCATCAAAGGCATCCGAGAGAGGCACTACCCGCAAGCAGCTATCGATGAATGTCCACGCCTGCGAGTCCTGAAGATCTCCGAGCGCCTGGACCAAGAAGACCGCGATCAGATTCGTCGACTACGGACTCGAGAAGCTTCTATTTCCTGTGTTGCAGATCCAGACCAATAACATTTCAGAGAGTACGTCGCGGTCGTGCCGGCGGCACAAAGCACGCGTACGGCATTGTTCAGACCCTCGAGCCCTTCCTCTTCGTATCGCGCCAGCCAGCCGTGCATCGTCTGCCGACTGACACCCCAATCCTTTGCCACCTCGGTCACGCTGCGACCGTCAGCGATTACCGCCAGCACTGCCTTGTACCTTTTGCTCACTCACGCTCATTTCCCTCATGCGCGGGAGTGTCAAGGCTCAGCCGAAGTAGGTGTAAAGCATCACCCGAAGTAGTGACAACCATCAGCCGAAGGCCGTTGGTCGCCCTTCAGCCGAACTTCTTCGCGACCCTCCAGGGAGTCCCTGTTTAGCCGCCAGCGAACGCCGGCCGACCTGTCCGCGTTCGCTAGCGATCTCGCTTCGTTTGCAGAAGACCAGTTCGCTTGCTATGACACGCCGCCGCCACCGTCATCGGTTTTGGGCTGAATGGGCGAGGGCTTCTGGACTAACCTTTCGCGGCGCCTTTACGTGTCGAGCGGGCTGCTCGTGCCTCCTGAGCAAGATAGGGTTGCAGTGCGGTTGCAGTACGGCGGGGCGAACGCGAGCCGCGGCGCGCGATTTAAGATCGATTTTGGCTCCCCTTAGTGGACGCTCTTCGAACCATGCTCCTGGCCCACACCCCTGAACTGCGCGAGACCATCAAGCACCTTTTGGTTCTTCGATGTACTCGATCAGCAAGCAGCTGACGCTAGTGACAGCGAGATGCATGATCGCGACCGCAGTCGAAAAGGTCGGCGCATTGCAGACCTTCTCATGTCCTCGACGTGTCGTCGCCTCCTTGGTTACGCAGCCACCTCGACCTCGATGCTTGGAGCGGCGGTTGCTGCTGATTGACGGTGGCGGACTGCGACCAGGACGGTCACGAAACCGGCGAGCGCTATCAGGCCGGCGATCTCGAAGGCCGAGCTGAAGCCGGCGGTAAGGGCGCGGTTCACTGCTGCCTGGGTGGAGGGGCCTGTCGCGAGCTGATTCCTGGTCACCGTTGTGGCGATGGTGCCCATGATCGCGATTCCGAGCGAGCCCCCGAGTTGGCGGCCGACGTTCAGGAGAGCAGACGCCAACCCCGATTCATTCGGCTCGACTCCTGAGATGGCGGTGACACTCGTGGATACGAACGCCATCCCCAGACCGATCGCGAGAACGACCAGGGGGCCGAGAACGTCGGCGAAGTAGTTGGCGTGAGCTGTCACAGCGGACAGCCAGAACATGCCGGTGGCGGCAAGCAGCGCCCCGGTTGTCATCGGCACACGTGGGCCGACGCGGCCGATCAGACGCGAGGTCAGGCCTGCGCCCACCACCACGCCTAAGGCGGTCGGTAGAAACGCGAAGCCGGCCTGCAGCGGGCTGAAGCCAAGGACGTTCTGCAGGAACAGCGTCAGTAAGAACAGCATGCCCGAGAGGGCCGCGCCGATCGCCAGCGACAGTCCGTAGGCGCCGGACCGGTTGCGGTTAGCGAATATGCGGAGCGGCATCAAAGGGTGCCGGCCGCGGGATTCGAGCGCGACAAAGGTCACGAGAAGGGTGACCGCGATGGCCAGGGTGGCGCGGGTCAAGCCGTCGCTCCAGTCGTGGGTCGCCACGCGTGCGAGGCCGTAAACGAGGAGGGAAACGCCGGCGGTCACCGTTAGGGCGCCGGGAAGGTCGAGACGCCCGGGCTTGCCTTCGCCGCGAATCAGAACTCGCGGAGCCGCGAAGGCCAGCAGCAGGCCGATCGGCACGTTCACGAACATGATCCAGCGCCATGACAAGTAGTTCGTGATGACGCCGCCCATCAGCAGTCCGATCCCGCCACCGCCGGCGGACACGGCGGAGTAAACACCGAGGGCACGGTTGCGCTGAGCTCCCTGCGGGAACGTGGCGGCCAGGAGAGAGAGCGCGGTCGGGGCGAGGATCGCTGCGCCGACTCCCTGAGCGGCCCGGGCGGCGATCAGAAAGGTCGACGACGTGGCTAGTCCGCCGGCCATCGAGCCGGCGGTGAACATGAGGGCGCCGATGATGAACATGCGGCGCCGGCCGAACGTGTCGCCCGTGCGACCACCGAGTAGAAGCAGGCCGCCGAAAGCGATTGCGTACGCGTTGACGACCCACTCGAGGTCGGTCGCGGCAAAGTTCAACTCGCGCTGGATGGACGGCAGCGCGACGTTTACGATCGCCACGTCGAGCACGACCATCAGCTGCGCGAGCGCGATCACGATGAGGGCGAGATTCAGATTGCGAGGCGTCGATTTGAGTGCGATTGCGCTTTTCGTATCCATCTTGGTTTTTTCCTCATTGGTTTGGTTGATATCGTCTGGCAAGGCTCGCAGACGCAAGTACTCGTTGATCCCGATCAGGCGGAACTGCACCAGCTCGTAGCGCGGGAACGCCGGCTTGGCTGTCGCGTAGTCAACCACCTCGGGCTCGACCACCCGGTAATGGCGACCCAGGTATGTGATCCGCCCCTCGCCGGCGGCCTTCACGTTCTGATACCAAGCGGCGTTGTCGCTGAACGTCCGCGGGATGACGAAGCCGTCGCCCAGCGGCCGCATCCCGATCGGCGTGGCGTACTCGCGGCCCGAGCGCCGGCCGCGGTGGCGGAGGATGCCGACGACCGGCATCCAGCGGCGTCCTGCGATAAGCAGGACGAGCGGGTTGACGAGCCGTGCGGCGAACCGGACGACTCGGCGCGCGCGTGGTCCCAGGTAGATCTTGTTGATCGAGGTGCTCATCTGATTGCCTCCATGGCTAATTGCTCGCCCGCTCCGGTCAGCGATTCGCTGACGCTCCAGAGCTGTGCGGCGACGCTTGCGTCGTACGTGATCGGTTTGCTGCGCGCGGGCTTGCCGTGGAAGAAGTACTGGCCGGTCACCCCTTCCATGTCGGGCGACGTGGCGAGGTAGACGGCCGTTCGCGCGCTCTCCTCCGCCGGCCGGCCGATAAGCCGCATGAGCCCGCCCATGATTCCGATGACCCCGCCGATGCCACGCCCGAAGTCGCTCGCGGTCGGCCCTGGAGTGAAGCAGTTGGCGGTGACCGCCGTGCCTTCCAGGCGCCGCGCCAGCTCGTACGTGAAGAGGATGTTTGCGGTTTTCGAGCGCGCGTAGGCCGAGAAGAAGCTGTAGCGGCGCTCGCCTTGCAGGTTACCGAAGTCAAGCCGACCGCTATGCGTTTCGGAGACGGTGTTGACCACCCGCGCGGCTGGGGCTGGGACCAGGAGGTCGAGCACGAGCTGCGTCAGCAGGAATGTGGCGAGATGGTTGACAGCGAAGGTCCCCTCGAGGCCGTCGACTGTCAGCACGCGGCGTCCGGATGCAGTTCCGGCGTTGTTGATCAGCACGTCGATGCTGCCAACGCGATCGTGCAGCGCGACCGCGAGAGCTCGGATCGAGGCCTGGCTCGAGAGGTCGGAGGCCAGAAAGTACGGTTCTGGGCCGGTGGCTATGCTGGCGACCTCCTCTCTGGCAGTCGCACCGCGGGCAGGATCGCGCGAGACCATGACCACGTGGGCGCCGCCAGCTGCCAACTGCCGAGATGCGGCGAGGCCGATGCCGCTGCTCGCCCCGGTGATGAGGACGGTCTTTGTGTTGCTCATGCACCTAGGACGGGGGCCGCGGTAAGAATGTGACTTTCGGGGCCGATGTCACATTCCTGCCCCTGTCCCGTCCTTATATATGTGGCGGTCTCAGTGATAGAGAGCAACGAACGTTTCACCGACGCGTGGACGAATCACCACCGTTTCCTGCTGGACGTCGCCTACCGGCTGCTCGGCAGCTATAGCGACGCTGAGGACATCGTGCAGGAGGCTTTCTCGAGGCTCCTCCGCACGGATCTCGACCCGATCGAGGATGTACGCGCCTGGCTCGTCGTGGTCGCGAGCCGGCTGTGTCTCGACCAGCTGCGATCAGCGCGGGTCAAGCGTGAGGCCTACATCGGCCCATGGTTTCCCGAGCCGCTGCTCTTCTCCGACGACGCGAGTACCGACCCTGCGGACGTCGTGACGATGGACGAAAGCGTGCGCTTCGCGCTCCTTGTCGTCCTCGAGCATATGTCGCCCGCAGAACGCGTCGTCTTCGTGCTGCACGACGTGTTCGACCTCCCGTTCGAGAAGATCGCGCCGATGGTGGGGCGAACGATCGCGGCATGCCGCCAGCTCGCGAGTCGCGCGCGCAAGCGCGTTGACGCCGAGGCGGGATCAGCGCGGTTCGCGATTGACCCCGCAGAGCAGCGCCACGTCGTGGACGCGTTCATCGCGGCTTGTGCCGGTGGCGACATCGAGGCACTGCTCCCGCTGCTCGACCCGTCGGTCGTAGGCTGGGCCGACATGGGCGGAACGCTGCCTGCGATCAGCCAGCCGAACGTTGGCCGCGAGACGGTCGCCGCGCGGGTTATGCGGTTCTTCGGCGCCGGATCTGGCAACAAGCTCGTGGCGAAGGTCATCAATGGCGAGCCGAGCGTCGTCGCGTTCTTCGAGGGTACGGTGGTTTCCGTGCTCGCCTTGAGTGTGACCGACCACCTGATCTCCAGGGTCTATGTCGTTTCGGATCAGCGCAAGCTAGCCCACGTCAAGCGGGCGCTCGAGCAGCAGTAGCCAGCACGAGTGCGTCGAACCAACCCTGGGCAATCATTCAATACAACGGAGGCGTCAAATGAACCCGGAAGACTTCCCAGCCCCGAAGCAGGGTTTCGTCATCACCCACTTTCTCGTCGTGGCAGATCAGGACCGGTCCCGCGAGTTCTATCGGTCGGTGTTCGGCGGGCAGGTTCTCCTTGAGCGCGACCCGGTCATCATGAAGGTCGCGAATACGTGGCTGATCCTCAATGTGGGCGGTGGACCCACAGACGACAAGCCCACGGTCACTCTCGAGATCCCGCGCGATCCGAGCCGGACGAGCGCCTTCCTCAACATTCGCGTCGCGGACATTCACCAGGTGTACAAGGAATGGTCCGCCAAAGGGGTGAAGTTCCTGACGGAGCCCAAGGACCATGGACAGGAAATTCGTGCCTACATCCGCGACCCTGATGGCCACCTAATCGAAGTCGGCCAATCAACGCGCACGCCCAGGTGAAGTAACGGCCCGAGGCTCTGCCTTTGCAGTGGTTGGTGCTGACCAGGTCGAATCTGAACCCGGAAGTTCGAATCCTTGATGGGTCGTTGGCAGGCATAGTACCGCTTGACGATATGTGGATGGTGACGAAACTGAAACCACAATATCTTGGGCCGATATGAATGGCAAACTGGCTCCGGTGTCGACCTTCGGTTGATGTGTCGTGAAGCTACTTCGGTTGATGTGTCGCACTTCCACTGAATCTATCTCCTCCGGGGCGCAGTGCCGTCTGCATGCAGTTTGCGGACATTCCCGTTGCTGGTCCGAACCACGGTCTTGAGGAGCTCGTTGCCCACCCAGAACTGAAGCAGGCCATCGGTCACCAGCACATCGCAAGCGCTGCCGCCGAAGTGTTTGCCCACGCTGACCTGCTGGTAGCCGACGCTCACGAGTCCATTGCTAGCCACCCTTCGGCTGACCCACTGCTCACCGTTGCGCTCGGGCCGCGGAGTCAGCCGGTGCTGCGGTTGCTCGCCGCCGGCGTGGAAGCGGCTCTCCGGGGTGGCGTCGGCCAACGACTGGTGCGGACGCTGCGTGTTGTAGTAGCTAACCCATTCGTCCAGCGCCTCCTGTGCTGTCTTCAGGTTGCGGAACATCTGCCTGGTGTCGAACTCGACTCGGAGGGTCTTGTGAAAGCGCTCTCTCTGCAGATGCGGTCGAACAGGACCTCGACCGGGGGCTGCGCGAACCGTCCGGTGAAAACCTTGCCGTTGTCAGTCAGCACCTGGGCCGGCACGCCGTAGGCGCCCAGGGCTGAACTGAATCCCTCACATACGGCCTGCGTCCGTTCCCGCGCCATGAGCTTGGCTGAGACGCAAAACCTTGAGTGGTCGTCGATGCCCGTCAAGGCTTTGGCGTGGGTGCCGTCTGCCAGCAGAAAGCCATGCACTACGTCCAGCTGCCAAAGCTCCATTGGCGCGCCTCTCTCCCAGCGCTTCCAAGTTTCCCGACGCCGCTGTCGACTGACAGGGTCGATGACCGCAGCACGGACCAGGCAGCGGTAGACCGCCGACTTCGAGCACCATTGCCTCCACTGCAGGTGGCATCTGATGCGGGCTTTGAGCCGGCCGGTGGGACCGATTGTTCAAGCCTTCGAGTCCGTCGCCCTCATAGCGCGCCAGCCACCGGTGCATCGTCCGTCGCGAGATGCCCCAATCCCTGGCTACCTCACCCACCGTCCGACCGTCGCCAATTACCGCCAGAACCGCTTTGTACCTCTGTTCAGTCACGCTCATCTCCCTCATGCGCGGGAGCGTGACAAATCAACCGAAGTAGGTGTGACGCATCAACCGAAGGTGTGTGACGCATCAGCCGAAGGCCCTTTGGGGACGTGTCAGCCGAACTTGTACAGGGTGGTGGCTGGGGAGGAAGGATTCGAACCTTCAACCTTCTGATCCAGAGTCAGCTGCGCTACCGTTGCGCCACTCCCCAAACACCCGGTCTGGGCCGGCCGCCTATTCTAGCCAGCGCCCGAACCAACCCTTTATCGCCGGTT
>WNGJ01005719.1_pt1 | contig 13093 bp, 10 predicted proteins | sample 5400611 | NCBI WGS metagenome assembly WNGJ01 (sample SAMN13153375, study PRJNA577476) | soil metagenome | isolation source: 40 cm soil or saprolite under Garry oak tree replicate 1 | place: USA:California | collected 2016-06-15
GTCCAGCGCGGCGCGCTCAAAGCCCGGCAGCATACGCAGCACGGCCCAGCCATATTCGGGATGCTTCTTCATCAGGGCGTATTCTTCCGGGTCGAGCTTCGCCGGCTTGCGCAGAATGGAATCGGGAATCCCCATTTTGCCGATGTCATGCAAGAGCGCGGCAACTTCCAGATTCTGAAGCTCTTGTTCCTCAAGGCCAAGTTCCTGGCCCACCCGCATCCCCCACTCGGCGAGACGCGTGCTGTGAACGCCCGTGTTGAGATCCTTCAAATCCAGGAGCTGATTGAAGGCGCAGATGACCGAACTGCGCAGCGTGGAAACGCCTTCTTCGAGCTCCTTGATGCGCAAAGACTCCGGCGCCCAAAGCGAAGGGAGACTCACCTTTTTATGCGTGACCGCCCCGATTTTATCGGGGTAAACGCCGCGGTCAACGAGCGCCGAAATTTGGCTGTTCGACACAGCGCCTACAAGCAGAGCAAGAAGCAGGAGCCCGAAGAACCGGATGAGCTGCTATTCTCCCAGGCAGATATCGCCTGATAGACGTCCAGGCGGCCGTGGTTGAGGTCGGGTGTGAGAAGCCGGGCGTGGGAGAGGGCGCTCGAGGCACTCGACTGGTTGAGGCCCGCTTTCGCGTTGTAGAGCAGAGCGGCGGTGCCGGCTACGAGCGGCGCGCTGAACGACGTGCCGGAAGAGCTGGCGTAGGTCCCGCCGGGATAAGTGCTGATGACGTATTCGCCGGGAGCGGCGATCCACACGTCATTACTGCCATAGTTGGAGAACGAAGAGCGCTTGTCCCAATCCGTCGTCGAAGCGACGCCGACAACGGATCCGCTGAAGGCGGCCGGATAGACGCGCGCGCTAGTGTTTTCATTGCCGGCGGCGGCGACGAGGACGACGTTCGCCTTGTTCGCATAAGACACGGCCCGGGACAGCGCGGACGAGGAAGAGGACAAATCGAAGCTCATGTTCACCACGTTGGCGTTGTGCTGCACGGCGTAGTACAGCGCCGCGATGATGTTGGCGAGGTAGCCCGTGCCATTCGCGGAGAAGGCCTTGAGGGGAAGAATCTTGGCCTTGGGCGCGACCAGGTGGACAAGGCCGGAAGTCATGGTGCCGTGGCCGAAGGCGACGTAGGGCGAGCCGTCCAGGACCGCAGCCGTGGATTGATCCAGAACGGCGGCAGTGGATTGCTGGACGTAAGCAGGCTGCTGACCCTGGGCGTTGCTGTCCCCATTTTGCATGCCGGTGACATCGAGCCACTCGGAGGCGCCAGCCTGGTTTCGCGTGAAATCGTAACCCTGCAAAAGAACGGGATAGAGGACCGGGTGATTCGGGTCCACGCCCGTGTCAATGACGGCGACGATTCCGCTGCCGGCGACGCCAAAGCCGTTCTGGGCGTCCGTGAGGCGGATGATCTGGGCGGCGGGCTGGGCCGCGTAACCGTGCCAGACGGACGTGCCGTAGTACTTGACGAGCGACGTATCGTATAGCCCGGCTGGAATGCTTGGGAGCGGGACTCTTGGGACGGGAAGGAGTTGGTCCGCCTCAATACTCACAATTCCGAGCAACGACTCGACCAGATTCACCACGTTGCTCAGGATATTGGTAGACGTCACGAGAAACGTCTGGCCAACCGTGCCGTCCAAGTTGCCTTGTACCTGGCAGCCGAGCAGCCCGCACAAATTCAAAACGGATGAAAGCCCGCCGGTGGAGACGACAATATAACGCTGCTGCGCCGCGGCGGGATTGGAGCCGGCGAGCATTAGGACAACTAGCGCAAACAGGATCAAAATCCTGCGTTTCATTTTGAGACAGCCCTTCCCGGGGACAACGAATTAGAAATTACTCGAACACTGGCGCGCAGGCTCACCCAATCAGTCTGCGAAACCAGACAGAATGCACCAATGGTACGAGTATGTATCTCCAACCAGACAACCGAACTACCAACTCCTGGTACTTGCGTACCAAGAAAGAAATTCTCCTGCACCGCCCCGGGGAGGTCTTTGTCATCGTGGACCTCCATGGAGCTTGCCCAGCGCATCGCGGAGCGAGATGAGGACTTGCTTGTCCTTGGGACCCGGGAAGGACAGCTCCAGGTCGCCGCTGTTTTCGATCTCGCCGCGGAATTCGCCGAATTGATTGGTGACGGCGCGAATGATCTTGCCGCGCCGATTCGACATCATCACCGGGACGTCGCGTCCAACGACGTCCGGACGGCTCAGGTCGAGCAACTGCCCGGTCACGACCAGGCGGTTTGTGCCCGGCGTGGCCTCGATTTCCAAATCCAGTTGATAAGGATCAGCGCGATAGAGCATCTGTCTAGCACTCATGTCGGCCGAGCGGAGGCCTGCAAGTCCAGGCTGGAGAAAGCTATCGAAGAGCAACCTGACTCCGCCGCGAATTTTCTTTCCTTTCGCTACCAGTCCGGACGTTACAAAACTGGCCTTGACGACGCGGAGCGTGTCAGCCGGAGGCTGGTAACTGGCTTCCCGAGTTAGTGCTTGCCGAACACCACCCCACATTGCGGCCATCCGCAGGCAGCTCCGGCAACCGTCATCCAGGTGCTTTCGCAACTGAACTTTCTTGGGCTCCGCGAGTACTTCATTCGCGTAGTCGATCCATTCCTCTGTCGTAAAATGGTTCATCATTGCTCCCCCATCTTCCTAACTTCGCCCGGTCCGGTGAGGACCAGGCCCGCACGCCATACCCTGTCCATAAGAGAAACGAGAGGGGCAAAAAATAGGGGTCCAGAGAGTTCAGTTAACCCCTGTGGAATCAGTGAGTTTACCCACGAGGATAAAGGGGGCCCAGAAGTAGGGGTGGGGAGTTTGCCGGCGGATTTCTTGCATGGCGCTTTGCAGCGCCTGCGGCATATCGCGCGATGCCATGTAGTTCGTGTAGAAGCTGCGCATCAATCTGGCCGTGCTGCGATCGTGAACATCCCAGAGCGTAAGCAATAAGGAGGCAGCGCCGGCACAAAACAGGCCGCGCTGCAGTCCGAGGAGCTCATCCCCCGCGGCGACAACGTTCATGCCCGTGGCGCAACCGCTGAGGGTTACGAGACTCGCGCCGAGCCGCACTTGGTACAGGTCGTACAGGTTCAGATAGCCGTCGCCCAAGCGAATGGCGGAGAACATGGGGTTGTCCTGGCGATAGACGCCGTGCGTGGCGATGTGAAGGAGGCCGCAGCTCGGGCCGCGTTCGCGGAGAACGGCGGAGGTGGCCTGTTCTCCAAGAAAGAGCTGCGCTCCGGGGAGCAGCGAGGCGACCGATTCGGCCTCCGGAAGAATGTGCGGCGCGCGCTCGTCGGGAATGCCGAAAACGAGAGATGCGGGATTCCGAGCGGCGGGCTTTTCCTGGCAAACGTGAAAGATGGTGGCGCTCGGCGCGTAAGAGACGCTGAAAGAATCGCAAAGATACTGGTCGCCCTCCCGCAGGGCGTGGAAGGGAAGAAAATGGAGGGGTCCATGGGGAACAAAGATCAGATGCTTCCCGGATAAGAGCGGGCGGATCGGGGCGATGAGTTCCGCATAGAGCGATTCCAAATGGCTCTGCGTGGCCCGGAAAAAGGGCCCTTCAAATTGCTGGAGATAGGCCTTGCCCATGCGGAATTTGGAGAGTTGGAAGCGAAGCAGATTCAGAATATGCGTGACCCGCGAAAGAACCGTGACGGGATGAATTTCGACGGCGCTGCGGGTGAGGACCGCCGCCACGACGCGCTCCCCGACCGTGAAGTACTCGACCAAGGCCGCACCCCGCGGGAGGCCCGCCTGCACTTTTTCGAGCGAGAATTCGCCCGCCGCTTCGAGTGTTGCGTTCTCCCGTTCATGAGCAGGCAACTCGCGCAGCGTGCGGAGCAGTTCGTGCTCGTGCGAGTGGGCTTGCTGCTGCAATTGCTGGAGGCGATCGCGGGACATTTCTTCGGGACGAAGCTGTTCCAGCTCGATGCGGTGGTAATACCAGTTGAGTTCCTCGCGCAGGTCGCGGATCCGCCGCACCAGCTCGCTCTGCCCGGAGTCTCCCATCGGCAGACTCTGTCCGCTCTGGAAGATCAATTCACTCATGCTGCGCGATTTCGCGGCTTCCATCCAACCGAAGGCCTCGGTAGGGGAGATTTCTCCATCGGGCGCACTGAGATACAAGGCCAGCAACGCTTCATAGACTTGCAAACGGTTCTTCACGAAGGAAATCTTCAGTTCGTCGCCACGCAAGTGGCTGCGGAGCGTCTCTAGAGTTTTGCGCGCCTCCTGAAAAGCGGCGAAGGCCGTCTTGCGGTCGCCGCGCCCCTGAGCAATCTGCCCGAGGAGAAACTGGGCTTGATAGGCAAGGACGGGCGCTTGGAGGTGCGAGAGTCTGGCTAGAGCGGACTGCGTTTCCTTCTGAGCTTCTGCGAGATCGCCGACTTGCAAGGCGATCCGGGCCAGCAAAAGGTGGGCGAGCGCGGCCTTGCCGTGAAGCAAGGAAGTATCAAAAAAGGCAGCCGCACCGGCACAGAGGCGGCGCGCCTCAAAATGGCGCCCTTCGTGGAACAGGAGAAGGGCCTGGTAAAGATCGAGAAGCCAGGGCCAGATGAGATTTTTTTCTTGCGCGAACATTTCGCGCGCCTTTGCAAACAGTTCAAGGGCCTGCACAGCCTTCCCCTGCTGGCCATAAGCGATGGCTTCGTCCGCGAGGGTCTTCGCGGCCTCGTAACCCATGTTCAATTCTTGAAAGCGGCGAAATCCTTCGTGCGCCATTTCGCGCGCCTCCTCGCTCAGGTTCAGCTCGAGGTAGATGTCGGAGAGGTCGAGGTGGCAAAGAGCGAAGTGATAAGCGTCGCCGATGGCCTGGCAGGCGCGGCGAGCCGCATAGAGCGCCTCGATTGCGCGGCTGTATTCCCCGCGCAAGTAGTACAGGTAGGCAACGTTGTAGTCGGCTTGCGCGACCAGCAGGGGCATGCCGTTCTGTTCGCAGACCGAGCGGGCTCTCCGGTAGGTGGCGAGTGCCCGGGGAAAGTCGTTCAGGCTGATGAGGCAGACGGCCATGTTGCTGAGAACCACAGCCATGGCCTCGTCGTCCTTGTACGGCAAAAGGTCCTCATAGGCCCGCTCGTAGTGCGCGAGGGCTTCCTCGAATCGATCCTGGCGGTGATAGATGTTGCCCACGTTGATTTCCAGCCGCGCCAAGCGGTGGGGCTCATTGAGCCTGGTGAAAATATCCCGCGCGCGCTCCGCGGCTTCGAAGGCGCGGTCATATTCGCCAAGAAGAATCAGCGGCTGGATGGAGGTGCTCAGCGTGCGGGCGGCCTCGTTCCAGTTGCCCAGCGTGGCATAAATCTGAAAGGCTTGTTCGTGATGTTCGACGGCGGCGCGATTGTCGCCCGAGGCATGGAGAGCATTCGCCTTGGCGCGGAGGCCGAGGGCAATCTCCTCTTTGCCTCGCAGGCGGCGCCCGATCGCCAGCGCGGCTTCGGCAAGCCGCAAGGCATCCTCGGTGTTGACCCGAACACGCTCGACAACCAGCTCCGAGAGCTGCCTGACGACCTCGGGTTTCACCAGCGCCCGGTGCCGATCGAGGAATTTTCGACGCTCCGCCTCCGCGCCGATGCGCGCCAATTCAGAAAAGAGTTCTTCCGCAGGCGTCTTCTTTGCAGCCACAGGGGTCACTGAAAGCCCATCTCCTCCAGCAGGCGCCGTAATCGTTCGATGCACTTCTGGCGAGTGAAACCAATCGACCCGACGGCCAGGCCCAATTCGGCCGCCACTTGTCTATAGGGCCGTGCCGGCGCCTCAAAGAAAAGCATTTCGATCATCTGCCGGCATCGCGGGGCGAGCGCCGCAATCGCTTCGCGCAGCATCTGTTCTTCCTGGGTCTGGCGGACGAGGTTCTCCGCGACGGCGGGCGCTTCGGGTTCCGGAAGATTGGGCTCGGCATCACGGCTGACGACGCGCTGCTGCTGGCGCTTCCAGTGATAGCACTTGTGATGCGCCACCTGCATCAACCATTTGGGAAGTGCGCGCGGTTCGCGCAAATCCGGCAGGCCCATGAGGAGTTCCATGCAGGTTGCCTGGAAGACGTCGGCGGCTTCGTCAGGCGGCAATCCGTACCTCACGGGGATGGAGTAGATCAGGGCCTTGTACTTGTCAATAAGGCCGGACCAGGCTTCTTCTTTTCCCGCGAGGCATTCTTTCACGAGCCGCGAATCGGTCCACGACACCGCAGCTGTTTTCTTCTCCCTGATCGCCACGGGTATCACCGGCCCGCGCCTCCCGGCGCATTTCGCAGGTAGAGCTGCTCGACGTTCCACAAAACATACGGCTCAAGGACCGCGGGATGGAAGTTGCCCACCGTGTTCTTGGCGCCGACCAGGATATCCGGGCTGGCAAGAAAAATCATCGGCTGCTGTTCGGCGAGGATCTCCTGAACGCGGTCGTAGAGCTTCTTCCGCTCCGCGAAGGTTTTGGCGCCGAGTTGCTGCTCCATCAAATGATCGATCTCCGCTTCCCATGAGGTGGCGGGGCGGGCTTGCGAAGGATTCCACAGGTGCGTGCCGCCGCTGGAAAGCCAAACATTGATTTCTGGATTCGGGTCGGCATCGGTATTGGCCAGACCGAACACGCAAGCGTCGTACTCTTTGGTTTGCATCACGCGATCGAGAAACGAACGAAATTCGAGCGGCACCACCTGCACGCGCATGCCGAGCTGCTTCAGATCGTCCTGAATCAACGCGGCCATTTTGTTCCGGTCAGCGCTCGAGGAGCTCGTGAGAATGGAGAACTCGACCGGCGCTCCTTCGGAGTCCACCAGCGCAGCGTCTCCACTGGGTCCATTTTTCCAGGAAAAACCGGCCTCGCGCAAAAGCGCGCGCGCGCTTTCGATTGAGCGGGCTGGATGCGGAATTGTCCCGTTCAACCAGAGCTTGTTGCCGGGCGTCACCGGGCCCCAGAGCGCGACTCCGCGGCCCTGGTAGACCAGCCTCACAATCGCTTCGCGGTCCACCGCCGCGGAAACGGCGCGGCGGAATTTCACGTTGCTGAACCACTTTTGTTTCCGCACGGCTTCCGCGGACGCCTTCGCGCCGGGATCGTTCAGATTGAAGAAAAGAAAATTGTACTCGAGGCCGGGACCGGCGTCGGCCATGGTGTCGCTGCGCGCTTGGCGCGAAAGTACGGCAAAATTTTCCGCGCCGAGCCGGCTGATGAGATCGGTCTCGCCCGATTGAAAGCGGAGCACCTGCGCATCCGCGCTGGGAACAAACAGGAAGACGAGCTCGTCGAGATACGGCAGCCGGCTCCCTTTCGTGTCCGTCTTCCAATACTCGCGATTCCGTTCCAGCACAAGCCGCTGGCCAGCTACGTACTCTTTCAATCGGAACGGACCCATGCCCGCGCATTGATTGGCGGGTGTCGAGAGACTCCAGAGCTGACTCAGCTTGCCGTCCTGATAGGGCTTCTCCAGAAGATGTCGCGGGAGGATGGCGAAGCCGTCGAATAGCCTCTCGCGCGCCCCATAAGGCTTTGCAACCGCAAAGACCAGCGTCTGGGCGTCGACTTTGCTCACCGTAATGGGCTTTCCGCCGACGATCAGAAGATCCCGCTGTGGCGCATGGACGTTCTCGTCTAGATACACCTGGAAACTGAAGAGAACATCGTCGGCGTCGAGCGGGTGCCCGTCAGAAAAGCGCAGGCCCTGCCGGAGTTTGAGTGTGTACCGCAAGCCGTCCGGAGAAACCTTCCAGGATTTCGCGAGCGCGGATTCGGTGAGCTGCGTGGCGCGGTTGATATGCACCAGGTCGGCTTGCATCACGCTGATCACTTCCCGGGAAGGTGCGTCCGTGGCGAAGATCGGGTTCAACGTCTTTGGCTCAGCGCGCAACGAAACAACCAGCCGGCCGCCTGATCTCCCAATCTCGCCGGGTACGACGAGGAACTCTCCGCGAGTATCGTGCTGGGGAGTCGCGGCAAGCGCGAACTGCCCCGCTGCCCAGGCTGCAGCCGAAGCGGCGAGCAGACCAAAAAGCCAGGGTCGCAAAGCTACGTTTCTTTGCATCCATGCGCTCACGCGTCACTCCTACCTTCCAGCTAGGCTCCTATCTTGGGCGCGTCCGCCCGTTCCTGCAACGCGCTCGCAAGGCCCAGGTAGCCGAGGAAGAAAGGCACCATTGCCGCCGCAGGCAAATACATCCACCAGTAGGACGCCAGAACGCTGTATTGTTGCAGGTTTGCGAGCAAATTGCCCCAGCTCGGGACCGGTTCGGGCACGCCGAGTCCCAGAAACGACAAAGTTACTTCGGCGAGAACGTACTGAGGCACGAGGATTGCGGCTTGCGTGAGAACAACGCTCGCGGTCTGCGGCAGAATGTGTTTGCGCAGGAGGTAAGCCCCTGACGCCCCGAAGCCTCGTGCCGCGCGGACGAAGTCGCGCTCCTTTGCGCTTAACACAACACCGCGGACCAGCCTCGCGGGTCGCGCCCAGCCGACGGTCCCGATGACGGCAATCACCAGAAGGAACGCCTCAAGCGGGCTCACGGCGAGCGGCAGGAATGCGCGCAGGGCAAAGAGCAAGTAAAGCCACGGCAACGCTAGAAACAATTCGGCGCCGCGCATGAGGACGTCATCCGTCAAGCCGCCGAAATAACCCGCTGTCGCGCCGATACTCAACCCGAAACACAGGGCGAGCCCTGCCGCCAAGAGTCCCGCAAGCAGAGAGATCTGTCCGCCCGCGAGGATTCGCGAGAGCAGATCCCGGCCGTAGCCATCGCCGCCGAAGAGATACACGCGCGCATCCCCAGCTCCGAACAAGTGGAGCCGCCCGGGCAGAATGCCGAGCAAGCGATACGGAGCTCCGCGCACGAAAAATTGCAAATGGAGCGTGCGTCCGGTGTCTTCTTCGTATTCGTCGAAAGCGCCTTCGCGCGGGCGGATATCGTAAACGAATGGGCGCAGATGAATCGAGCCGCGCGCATCCACGAAATGGATTCTCATGGGCGGGACATACGGCCGCGTGCGGACCTGCTCCTCCGGATCATAAGGCGAAAAAAAGCCGGCGCAGACCACGACACCGTGCAAGGCGCCCAGGAGCGCGATCCAATAAACGAGTTTTCGCTGGCTTGCCATCTCGCGACTCACTCCGTACGAATCCGCGGATCGGCCCAGTACAACAGCAGGTCGGCCACAAAATTTCCACCAACGAGAAACAGCGTCGAGAGCAGGACGCCGCCAATCACAACGTACAGATCTCTCGCCAGGATCGCCTCCAGGAGCAGCGGCCCTAGCCCGGGCCAACTCATCACCACTTCCACGAGCAAAGACCCGCTGAGCAGCGCACCCAGACTGAAGCCGAAGAGCGAAATGAGCGGGTTGGCTGCCGCGGGAAGCGCGTAACGATAGAGAAGCCGGCGTCGCGGGATGCCTTGACCTTGCGCTGCGCGCATGAAGCCGGTTTCGAGTACCTCGGCCACCGCCGCGCGGACATGGCGTATGAGCAACGGAATCGCGGAGAGAACAAGCGCCGTGACCGGCAGCGCCATGTGCACGGCGATATCCAGCAGTTTGCGCGGCCACGGCAGGGATGCAAATCCAACGGACACCATGCCGCCCGGCGGAAACCATCCGCTCCGCACCGCCAGGAGCAACAGGCCTAAAGCGAGCGCAAGATCGGGGATCACGAGAAGCACCGCAGTCGCCGACGTGACGACGTGGTCCGGCGTGCGCCCCAATCGCTCGGCGCTCCATATCCCCAATGGCAGCGCGATGCACCATGCGAAGAATGTCGCGGTGAGCGACAGAAGCAAGGTATTTCGCGCGCGCACCCAAAGAAGCGGCGCGACCGGGCTGTTGTAAGCGAAGGAAAATCCCATTTCTCCCCGCGCAACCGAGGCGACCCATCGCAGATAACGAACCGGCAGGGGGCAGTCGAGCTCGTACTGCGCGCGCAGAGCAGTTACGGTCTCCGGAGCGATCTGCGGATTCAAGCGCATCTCGTCGAAATAGTTCCCTGGGGCGAGGGTGGTGAAAAGGAAAGTCAGAACGGAGACGCCAAAAAGGAGAAAGACGGAGTGTAAGAACCTGCGGAACGCGTAGCGCATTACAATCCTGCTCCCGTGCGCGGCCGCGCGAAACGTGGAGCCGCGGCGAGAAGAAGCTGCGTAGCCGGATGCTCCGGGCGGCGCAGCACATTCTTCGTGAGGCCCTGTTCGACGATGCGGCCGCGCTCCATCACCGCGACTTCCCTTGCCATGTGCGCGGCCATCGCCAGATCGTGCGTGATGAAGAGATACGTCAGGCCGAAAGCAGACTGCAGGTCCAGCAGCAGATTCGCGATCTGGGCTTGCACGGAGCAATCCAGGGCGGACAGGGCTTCGTCGAAGATCAACAGCTTCGGTTCCAGGACGAGTGCGCGTGCGATGGCCAATCGCTGGCGCTGGCCGCCGCTGAATTCGGCGGGGCGTCTTCTCGCCATTTCGCGCAGTAATCCGACCCGTTCGAGAAGCAGGAGAGCGCGTTCGCGCCGCTCCCGCGGCTCGAATCGGCGCTGCACCGCCAGAGGTTCGGCAATGATTTCCTCGGCCATCATACGCGGATTGAGCGAAAGCGCCGGGTCTTGAAAAACGAGCTGAATTTCCGGGCGGACCCGGCGGAGTTGCTTCTCGCTCAGTGCCGTCACGTCACGCGCGTCAAACCAGATTTTGCCCGAGGTCGGCCGTTCCAAGCACGCAAGGCAGAAGGCAAGTGTGCTTTTCCCCGATCCCGACGCGCCGACGAGCGCGAAAGTCGAACCGGAAACGATTGCGAACGAGACATCATCGAGGGCAACGACTTCTTTCCTAGAGCTTTGTGACCGCGCGCGATAGCGCTTGGCTAAATGCTCGATCTGCACGAGGGGCTGCATCCTCTCCTGCCTCGGCGCTCGGTCAGCCGCCATATTTGAAGCAAGAAACCTGATGAGTGTCATTCAACTGCACGGCTACCGGCTCGCGCATCGTGCAGATTTCCATGCGCTCTGGGCAGCGCGGCGCGAACCGGCATCCGCCTGCCGGCGCGGACAAATCCGGCGGATCTCCGGCGATCACCGGCAACCGCGAATCGAGTTCGGTTCCATTGTTCGCATCCAATAGCGGCATACATTGCAGCAGCGCCCTTGTATATGGATGCTGGGGCTGCTGAAGGACTGCATCCGCAGGGCCCAGTTCCACGATTTCGCCTGCATACAGGACCGCGACGCGATCTGCAAAACCCGCAAGCAGTCCCGGATTATGCGTGATCAAAATCAGTGAGAGACCAAGCTGCTCCTTGAACTGCCGGAATAGCAAGAGAATCTCGCTCTGCGTGCTGGGATCAAGCGAGGCGGTCGGCTCGTCTGCGACCAGCAGCGACGGGCGACATGCAATCGCCTGCGCGATGACCGCGCGCTGGCGCTGCCCGCCGCTCAGTTGATGGGGATAGGACGAATAGATGCGCTCGGCATCCGACGAGAAAACCGAGCTGAGCGCATCTTGCGATCTTTCTCGGCGGGACGCGGCGTCGGGCGAGTCGTGGGCGCGCAGAACTTCTTCAATCTGACGACCTATGCGCAGAGTCGGATGAAGCGCGACGCCGGGCTCCTGAAAGATGAGCGAGATACGTCCTCCGCGAATTCTTTCGAGTTCAGCGCGATCTGCCAGCAACAAATCTTTTCCCTCGAAAAGAATCTGCCCTTGCCGAACGAAGCCATTCGGAGGCAGCAGTCGCAGGAGCGACGCGGCCAACGTGCTCTTTCCCGAACCCGACTCGCCAAGGATTCCGAGGATTTCGCGCGGCCGCAGACTGAGGCTGACGCCGTCAAGTGCGCGGCACAATTCCCCAATCGAGGATTGATACTCAATCTGGAGGTCGCGGATGTCCAGCAGAGGCTCCATGTTCAGCGGCGCCCTCTATTCTCTCATTTCCCTTTCCTGTTTGGGCAGAAGGCGCGGACTGGCGAGGCGAACGTCCGGCCCCGCGAACGAAGGGTAATTTGTGAACGCGATCAGCTGCTGGGCTTCAGCCTTCAAAGAAGTTGCAGCGCTGCTCAGAACGGCTATAGCATATCCCTGTAATGAATATAACAACTTAAGACGGTGACCGTTCCAGGCGTTGTACGCTGCCGCCGTTCGACCCGGAAAAAGCGCAGCCTGAGGAGGATGCGGATGAGGTGGATTACGCGAAGCAATGTGAAAGTGGACCGGGTGGCGTGTCCGTGGCTGATCCGCCGTTTCGTTGACCCGGAAGCCGTGTTCCTCTTTGTCCCGGAGAACGAACTGCTGCGCGCCGCCGAAGAAAACGATGCGCTCCCGTTCGACGCCGTGCGCTTCCCGCAAGTCCGGTTGAACCATCGCGGCGAGCGCTGCACCTTTGAAGCAATTCTCGAGGACTATCGTCTTGACGATCCCGCGCTGAACCGGCTCGGACTGATCGTACGCGGAGCGGATGTCGCCGGCCAGGAAAGCCTGACCCCGGAAAGCCGGGGGTTGCGGGCGATCGCAGAGGGATTCGCGCGTCTGGGAATTAGCGACGACGAAAGACTTCGCCTCGAGTTTCCGGTTTACGACGCGTTGTTCGCCTATGTCTCAGAGTCGCGCGGGTGATTCGCGATGCGGCCTCGGCACAATTTCGCGTTGATTCTCGGGGCCGCCTTCTCGCGGTCGCTCAGCATCGGATTCCTTGGAGTCGTGCTTGGCATCTATCTGGCCCGGCGAGGCTTTTCGGCCGCGGCGATCGGGGGGGTACTTGCTGCGGGATTGGCAGGCTCTGCGCTGGCGACCCTGGCGGTCAGCCTCTATGCAGATCACGTGGGAAGAAAGCGTTTCCTCGTTGCGCTCTCGGCGCTGGCCGCTTTGGGGGGAATCGGCCTGCCGCTTACATCGCACCTGGCAGGGGTTCTATTCGTCGCCTTCTTCGGGACGCTGAATGGACTGGGCACGGACCGCGGCCCGCTGTTCGCCCTCGAACAAGCCGTTCTCCCGCAGATAGCTCCGGGCACGCCCACCGTTGGGTTTGCCTGGTACAACGTGGTCTTGGATGCAGGCCACGCCTTGGGCGCTCTGGCCGGTAGCCTGCCCTTGCTGCTGAGCAAGTGGTCGTCTCTGGACATCAAT
>WNGJ01005720.1_pt1 | contig 13092 bp, 10 predicted proteins | sample 5400611 | NCBI WGS metagenome assembly WNGJ01 (sample SAMN13153375, study PRJNA577476) | soil metagenome | isolation source: 40 cm soil or saprolite under Garry oak tree replicate 1 | place: USA:California | collected 2016-06-15
ACATCGATGGGAAGGCATAGTTTCCTTCGATGCAGCGCGGCTCGTAATATATTCTATTCTCCTGCTCGCTCTGCCTTGTGAACTCCTGGCGGACCGTCCAGGCCCTGGTCCACACGGTCGGGTCTTCGATGGTGACCTCGTATTCGAGAGTATTCGGGCCGATCCGCGTCCAGCGCTCGACCAGGTGCAAGTTCTCGCGCGAGCCCTCAAAATCGGTCTTGGGGCTGAAGTTCGTCACATCGACAACGAGCGTCGTGCCTTCCCAACGCCCGCGTGAGTCGCCGTTCCACTGGCGGATGTTGGCCGGCAAGTGCGGGCTCCCATTCATGACGATGTTCCGCTGCCAGGCGTCCCCCTGAGCGGCGTCGTAGAACATCGAGATGCCCCCCGGGGTCTGCACGATCCGCCGGAAGCTTCCGCCGAACGCGGTGCCGAATTCAGGCAGCCCAACAGTCAAGCAGCGGTCCAACAACGAGCCGTCCTCCGGGCCGTCGTAGCGGTTGATGTACCCGAAGTTGGTCGCGAAGTAGCGAGGAGGAGGCTCCGCGCGCCGCGGCGAGGGCATCGGATCGTATTTTCCGCCATTGCATTGGACCGCCTTGGTCTTGCACGTTTCGGTCGCTTGCAACAGGGCGAGGCGAAATTCCCGATCGGCGGCGGCGGCTTTCTGAGCCTCTGCGGTCAGCGGCGGAATCCGCCCATCGGGCGGATCGATGACCAGCGACGTCCGCGCCCCGGTGCGCTTGACAGACGTGAAGACCGCCAAGTTGTAGCCGCCGGCGAGGTCGCGCTCGGTCGCGAGCCGGCCGAGCAGCGCCGATCGCCTTTTATCCAGTTCTGCCCGCTGTTCCTCAGTAAAAAATTCTTGGTTCGCAACCCTGGGAGGGCGCTGGAATGGCGTATCAAATTCCTCAGTCCAGATGCCCTGCAGGTCTGGTTCGCCCCAGGGCGTCTTCAGCGCTGCGGGTGGCGGCGTGGCGGAACCCGCCGGGGCCTGCGCCGCCGCCGGATCGACGGACGTCGAAATGACGGCAGCGGCGGTAGCAACGGCCATCAATATCATCGCGCCCGAGAACCTCTCGCGCATGATGGTCTCCTGTTTGCCTTGCGGCGCCGTCAGGGACAGATTTGGCCAAGCCGTCCTGAGCCGCCGCAATAGCTCACGTCCTGAATCTGGATCCGGATATTGTCGGGGTCGGTGAAATAGACTTCCGGCGTTCCCAAGGGACTCGTCGGGCCGCCGCCATTGTTGGCCCGTTGACGCCACCTCACGCGGCAGGTCAAAGGCTTGATGAGCGCGGGAATGCCGTTCTCAATCGGTTCGAGACCGTTGTCGATCAGGATGGCCATGACTCGCTCGGTGTCGAAATTTTCGATGGTGAAGCACGCGTGATTGATGCCGGAAACGGCGCTGGGGTTGTTGGCCGCGGCGTTGAAGACGATGCCGTCGGTTCCCTCGCCGACCGCGAGAGTAACGCCATCTCCCTGCATCGCGCGAACGGTGAGACCAAACACCGTCTGATAGAAGGCTTTCTCGCGCGCTCCATTTGCAATGGTGAGTGTGACATGGTTGATCGACTTTAGTTGGAACGCAGGTTTCGCCACCGCGGCAGGCGCCGGCGGAACTATGGCGCCCCTGGCGCCCGAGCCATATCCATAGGTGGTGTGCGAAAGCTGAACCTTGATGCCGTTGGGATCCGGGACGAACAGCTCCGGCGTGTCGCCACGCCGCGTTATCTGGGCCCCGCCCACGCCGAGGTCGGCAAGAGTGCGCATCACTCGCTCGGCATCGAAATCCGCAACGGTCAGGCCGTAAGAGAGAAAATCGGGTTTTGCGCTGCTCCCGACCGTCGTCAAAGCAAAGAAGTGCGGACCCTCGCCGACGCGAAATACGACCGTATCGCCTTGCCGGACCGACGGACCAAACAGTTTCTCGTAGAAGGCCGTCGAGCGCCCCAAATTCGAAACGGCGATCATCACGTTGTTCAGGCGTCGAGTTTGAATTGCTGGTCTGATCTGCTGAGCCAGCAAACCCGGCGACACCATGGTGGCGGAAAGCCCGAGCAGCGCGCTTCTGCGCGTCATCGCACCCGGACGATGGCGTCGTTTGGTCAGGCAATCCATGGTTCGTTCTCCCCCTCCTTCGCGTCAGAAATCCGGACGGTCCGCCCTGGGCAAGCCGACCCACTCATCCTTGTAATGCTCGACCGGGTTGTCGGCGCAGACCCCTTCCTGCCATTCGGTCATCAAGCGCCGATAGGTGACAAGGACGGTCAGAGGTGCGGTAAACACCTTCGGGTCCTCCATCGTCAACTCAAGCTGCAATCCCTTGAGACTGGTGTCGGGGTTGACGCCTGAGAACCTGGCGCCGCCTCCGACAATCCCTTCCGCCCTCTCGTATTTGTCCTGCGCTGTCTTGGCTAAAGCGCCATCGATCAGCCGGTAGCGTTCGATCACATGCATCGCATCGCTCTGCGGCGTGCCAAAACGGTCAACTGAGGTGAAAGCATCGGCCTTGACCCCCACGGTGTCGATGACGAGCGTCTCGCCTTCCCAACGACCGACCGAATCGCCCATAGCGGAAGGCACCAAATTCGCCGGATGCGTGCCGTTCATGCGAACGTGGCGAACATTGTCGCCCTGGCCATAGAGAATGGCGATGTTGCCGTCGCGCTTCGGCAGCATCTGAAAGCTGAGCTGCATAGCAAAGGTGAAAGGCGGCGCGACCGGCCGGCACTGGTCTTGTGCATTGGGAAAGCCCACGCCCGCAATGGCGAGCTCGCCCTTTTGCCGCACGACCGCCGCGGCTTCGGGCGTGAGAATCGGATTGCGATAGTCGCCGACCAGTTGGCCGGCATTGCCGGTGCCGTCCGCACGGCGGCGCAAATTCCTCAAGGGCTGCGGACCTGATGGCATCGGCTCGAAATTGAACGCGTTCTTGCCCCAGCGAAACCCCGTGATACCCGACACGCCGTCCGCGGCAAATGCAGGCAAAGTGAACATCGCCGCGAAAATGCTGAAGAACAGAGCTTGGCGTTTCATCTCATGTCTCCCTCTCTTGCGTTTTCTTACCAGATACGCACTCTGTTCTCGGGTGCAAGAAAAAGCGCGTCGCTCGGTTTCACGTTGAAAGCCTCGTAGCAGGCATCGATATTCCGCACCACGCCGTTGACACGGTACTTCTCCGGAGCATGGGGGTTGGACACGGTTTGCTGACGGACCAGGTCGTCGGTCGATTTGTGGCGCCAGCTCTGGGCGTAGCCTAGGAAGAATCGTTGGTCGCCGCTCAGGCCGTCGAGCACTGGCGCCGGCTTGCTGCCCAGGGAATTATGATAGGCGTCGAGCGCCACGAGCACTCCGCCGAGATCGGCGATATTCTCACCCATGGTGAGGTCGCCCTTCACGCGGAAACCCGGAAGGGGCTCGTAGGTGTCAAATTGCCGACCGAGCACGGCGGCGCGCGCGCTGAACTCAATGGCATCCGCATCGGTCCACCAAGGGGTAAGGACGCCGCTGCCGTCGTATTTACGCCCCTCATCGTCGAACCCGTGGATCATTTCGTGGCCAATCACGGCGCCGATGCTGCCGTAGTTAACCGCCGGATCGGCTGCCGGATCGAAGTACGGCGGCTGGAGTATCCCGGCGGGAAAAGTCATCTCGTTCAGATTGGCGTTGTAGGAGGCATTCACCGTCTGCGGATTGAGGTACCAGTCTTCGCGGTCAACCGGTGAATTCAACCGGTTGACCTGCCGCAGCCAGGCGAATTTGCGCGCGGCCTGCACATCGGAGACGAGATCGTTGGACCGCACCTCGAGCGCCGAGTAGTCGCGCCACTTGTCCGGATAGGCGATCTTGACGTTGAGGTGCGCCAGCTTTTCCAAAGCTTTAAGCTTGGTTGCCGGGCTCATCCAGGCGAGCCGTTCGATGCGCCCCTTAAGGGCAATCCGCAGTTGGGCCACAAGATCATCGATTTGCACTTTGGCCTCGGGGGAAAAATAGCGCGCCACATAAACGCGCCCGATTGCCTGTCCCATCGCTCCGTTGACGGTGGCGACCGCCCGCTTCCAGCGCTCCCGTTGTTCCGCAACACCGCTCATGGTTCGGCTGTGGAAGCTGAAGTCCGCGGCAACAAAGCGCTTCGAAAGGTATGGTGCGGCGCCGTCGGCGAGGTGGAAGGCTAGCCAGGCCTTGAGAGTGTCCAAGGGTGTGCGCGCATACACAGCCGCAATCTTCGGAATAGCTGTGCTCTCCACTACCACGACGCGGTCGAGGCCGCCGAGATCGGCGCCCGCCAGCAGCCGGCGCCATGGAAATGGCGCGGCCTCGCCGAGCGCTGCAACACTCATCGGATTGTAGGTCTTCTCCGGATCGCGCCGTTCTGCATTGGACCAGCTCACCTCTGCGATGGCAGTCTCGAAATCAAGAATCGCCGTCGCCGATTGCTCAGGCACCGGCCAGCCGATCATCGCGAACAGTTGCGTGATGTAGGCAAGATACGCCGCCTTCTTCTCGGCAAGTCGCGGCGTGATATAGTAGTCGCGATTTAGACCAAGACCTCCTTGCCCGACCGACACCGCATATCTGTCGGGCGCCTTGTCGTCGGCGCCGATTCCCAGGCCGAAAACTGAGCCGAAGAAGGACCTTCGACCGGTTCCCATGAGGTCCGCAATGTCCTCGCGCGTGGCCGCCGCACGGATCATCTCAAGGAGCGGAGCGATCGGTGCGGCATCGAGCGCCTCGGCGCGCGCCTCGTCCATGAATGCCGCATAAAATGCGCCGATCTTCACGGCATCCGCCCGCCGCGATGGGTCGGCGCCTTCCTCACCGCGTTCGAGGATCTCCCGGATGCGGGCCTCGTTGGTAATGCTCAACGCCGTGTCAACGCCGATCGAACTGCGATCGGGCGGGATGACGGCGCGGTCGTACCAGGCGCCATTGCCATAGCGGAAAAAGTCCTCGCCCGGATTGTTCGCAAACTCCGCGCCAGCAAGATCAAATCCCCAGCCTCCGCTGGCGATCGGGGCGGCGCCTGCGGGCTGCCCCAAGGCGGCGATGTTCTGCGCGCTGCTGAAAAAAAGAACGAGTGCAGCAACGCGGCAGGTGAGGTTCGGCATGTCTTCCTCTTTCCGGTTTCTCACCGGATGTCGGCGGTGATCCTCGCGAGATCATACGCCGTAGGGTGGGCAAAGTCGCCTGCCGCAGCTGATGGGGTTGCGCGCTGAGCGCGCGCGACTTTGCCCACGCGGTCAAGCGGCGAAGTCGGACAGCGTGGGCAAAGGCGCATGACGGTCTCCCCAATAACCCTGCTCGGCGCGATGCGCCTTTGCCCACCCTACCGTGCGCCACAAACGCGCAGGCGGCCTGTCTGATTTCGCCTGCCGTACTATCCGTGCTAGCGTGCCGAAACGCTAAAGGAGGCAACCGCATGGCACATTCGGCGATCCGCCGCGCAGCTGGCGTTCTTGCTGCTGTGGTAATCCTGGCAGGACCGACCTGCACGATCGCGCCCGCCGCGGCCGAGAAGGTGCTGCGCATCGCCAACATGGCCGAGCCGGAAACGCTCGATCCCCACAGGACCTCGACGGTGCCCGAATCGAATATTCTGCGCAACCTGTTCGAGGGCCTGATGGTCCTTGATCCCAGTGGCAACGTCGCCCCTGGAGTCGCGGAGAGTTTCTCAATTTCCGAAGACGGCCTGACCTACACCTTCCGGCTGAGAGGCAACGCCAAGTGGTCGAACGGCGAGCCGGTGACGGCGGGCGATTTCGTCTACTCGCTCCGCCGCATCGAGGATCCCAAGACGCACTCGCAATACGCCGAGGTGCTCTACCCCATAAAAAACGCCGAGGAAGTCAACACCGGCAAGGCGCCTCTGACAGACCTCGGCGTCGCGGCGCCCGATGTCAGGACCGTGGAGATCACCCTCAAGGCGCCGACGCCCTATTTTCTGCAGCTGCTGACGCACGGGACGTCGCTGCCGGCCAACGAGAAAGCGGTCACCCGGTTCGGCGAGGAATGGCTCAAGCCCGGCTTGATGGTGTCGAACGGCGCCTACATGCTGGACGATGTGAAGCCGAACTCGCATATCCGGATCGTGAAGAACCCGAACTACTGGGATGCCGCCAAGGTCACGATCGACGCCGTGGTGTTTGATCCGAGTGAGGATCGCGCCGCCGTATTGAAGCGCTACCGCGCCGGCGAGTTCGACATCCTCCGCGACCTGCCGAACGACCAGTTGGGCTGGCTGCGCCAGAACATGCCGAAAGAGTTGCGTATCGCGCCCTATGCCGGGGTCTATTATTACGCGATGAACACCACCAAGCCTCCCTTCAACGACAAACGGGTGCGCACGGCCCTCAGCATGGCGATCAACCGCGAAATCCTCGTCGAGAGGATCACCACGGCGGGCGAACTGCCGGCCTACGGCTTCGTGCCTGACGGCACAGCTGATTACACCCCGCGGCGGGTGCCGTGGCGGACCATGAGCCAAACGGAGCGCGAGGCGGCGGCGCAAAAGCTCATCAGCGAGGCCGGCTACGGGCGCAACAAGCCGCTGCAGTTCCAGCTCGCCTACAACACCTCGGAAAACCACAAACGGATTGCGATCGCGCTCGCCGCGATGTGGAAGACGATCAACGTGAACGTCGAACTCGTCAACTCCGAGTTCAAGGTCCACCTCAACAATATGCGCATCGGCAACTTCCAGATGGGACGCGTCGGATGGATCGTGGATTACAATGACGCCCAGGGCTATCTGTTTTTGTTGCAGACCTCGACCAAGCAGCAGAACTATTCGCGGTTCTCCAATCCCGAATACGACCGGCTGATGGACGAGGCTTCGCTCACCGCTGGCGCCCGCAAGCGGGCCGCCTTGCTGGAGCAGGCGGAGGGGATTTTGCTGGAGGAGCTGCCGGTGATCCCGATCTATTTCTATGTCTCCAAGAACCTGGTCAGCACCAAGGTCAAGGGCTGGCAGGACAATCCCCTCGATGCCCACTACGTGCGCGACCTTTCGCTTGCGGATTAAATGTGGCGCTATTCTCTGAGGCGGCTTGCCGGCGCCATCCCGACGCTTTTCGTCGTCATCACGGTGGCGTTCTTCATGATGCGGCTCGCGCCCGGCGGACCGTTCGACCGTGACCGCATGCTGACGCCGGAGATCGAGGCCAATATTCGCAAGGCCTACAATCTCGACGAGCCCCTGGTGGTGCAGTACGGCATCTACCTGTCGAAACTGCTCCGGGGCGATCTCGGGCCGTCCTTCAAGTACCAGGACTACACCGTCGTCGAACTGATCGCGAATGGGTTCCCGGTGTCGTTCCGGATCGGCATTATCGCCATCATGCTGGCGCTGATCGTCGGCGGCGCGTTCGGGATTGCGGCAGCGCTACGCCAGAACAGCCTCTTCGACCACGCCGTCATGGCGGTCGCAATGATCGGCATCACGGTGCCCAATTTCGTCATGGCGCCGCTGATGGCGCTCATCATCGGCGTCTGGCTGCGGCTGCTTCCGGCCGGCGGCTATGGCGGCGGCAGCCTGCGCAACCTGATCCTGCCGACCATCGCGCTGGCGCTGCCGCAGGTTGCCTATGTGGCGCGGCTTACCCGCGCCAGCATGATCGAGGTGCTGCGGTCGAACTACATCCGCACCGCCCGCGCCAAGGGTTTGCCCGGGCGCCTGGTGGTAGGGCGACATGCGTTGCGCGCCGCCTTCCTGCCGGTGGTCTCTTATCTCGGCCCGGCCATCGCCGGCATCATTACCGGATCGGTGGTGATCGAGACGATCTTCGGCATTCCGGGCATCGGCCGCTATTTCGTCCAGGGCGCCCTCAACCGCGACTACACGCTGGTCATGGGCGTGGTGATCTTTTACGGATCGCTCATCATCGTGCTGAACCTGCTGGTCGATCTCGCCTACGGCCTGCTCGATCCGAAAATCCGCTATGACTGACGAGCGTTCATGACCATCCTCGCCCCGCACAGCGCCATCGCCGAAGAAGTTGCCGGCCGCTCGCTCTGGCATGATGCGGTGGCGCGCCTTGCACGCAACCGCGCCGCCGTCGTGAGCCTCGTGGTACTCGCCGCCATTACGCTCATGGCGCTGCTGGCGCCATGGATTTCGCCGCACCCCTTCGACGAAGTCTTCTGGGACGACATCCGCACGCCGCCCGACTTCGCCAAGGCGCATTGGTTCGGCACCGACGCCAACGGCCGCGACCTGTTCGCCCGCACCCTTTACGGCGGCCGCGTCTCGCTGCTGGTAGGCGTGGCGGCGACCACGGTGAGCCTCTTGATCGGCGTCACGTACGGGGCGATCGCGGGCTATTTCGGCGGCCGCATCGACGGCATCATGATGCGCCTCGTCGACGTCCTCTATTCGCTGCCGTTCCTGTTCTTCGTGATCCTGCTGATGGTGTTCTTTGGCCGCTACATCGTGCTCATCTTCGTGGCGATCGGAGCCGTCGAATGGCTCACGATGGCGCGCATCGTGCGCGGCCAGACATTGTCGATCAAGCGCCGCGAATTCATCGAGGCAGCCCTTGCGGGGGGCGTTTCCACCGCAAAGATCATCCGCCGCCACATCATCCCCAACAGCATCGGCCCGGTGATCGTTTATGTGACCCTGACGATCCCGCAGGTCATCCTGATCGAGAGCTTCCTGTCCTTCCTCGGCCTCGGCGTGCAGGAGCCGTTCACGAGCTGGGGCGTGCTTATCGCCGACGGGGCGGCCCAGATGGAGACCGCGCCCTGGATGCTGGTGTTTCCCGCCATTTTCCTCGCCACCACGCTGTTCTGCTTCAACTTCATCGGCGACGGGTTACGCGACGCCCTCGATCCCAAGGACCGTTGAGAGTACCGTTGAGCATGGCGGCGCTGCTGGAGGTCGAAAATCTCAACACCCGCTTCGACACGCCGGACGGCGAGGTCAAGGCGGTCAACGACGTTTCCTTCGCGATTGCCGAGGGCGAAACGGTCGGCGTGGTGGGAGAATCGGGATCCGGCAAGAGCCAGGCGTTCCTGACCGTGATGGGGCTTTTGGCCGCGAACGGCCGCGCGACCGGCAGCGCCCGCTTCCGCGGCGTCGAGCTCTTGGGGCTTGCGCCGGCCGAGCTCAACCGCATCCGCGGCAGCCGCATTGCGATGATTTTCCAGGACGCCATGACGTCGCTCAATCCCTACCTGCGGATCAGCCGGCAGATGACGGAGGTTCTGGTGACCCATCGCGGCATGAACGAGAGCGAGGCCCGCAAGGCCGCGGTCGCGATGCTCGACCGGGTGCGAATCCCTGAGGCGAAGCGCCGGTTCGACATGTACCCCCACGAATTCTCCGGCGACATGCGCCAGCGCGTCATGATCGCCATGGCGCTGCTGTGCGAGCCCGACCTGTTGATCGCCGACGAGCCGACGACGGCCCTCGACGTCACGATCCAGGCACAGATTCTCGACCTGCTGCGCGATCTCAAGCGCGGCGGCAGGACTGCGATCGTGATGATCACCCACGCCATGGGCGTGGTGGCAGGGCTGTGCGACCGCGTGCTGGTGATGTATGGCGGCCGCATCGTCGAGGAGGCGCCGGTGCGCGATATCTTCTACGACCCGCAGCACCCCTATACGCACGGCCTGTTGCGCTCGACGCCGCGGCTCGACGAAGCGATCACGACGGAGTTGCGCACCATTCCGGGCCAGCCGCCCAATCTGCAGCATTTGCCGCCGGGCTGTGCGTTCCACGAGCGCTGCCTCTGGCGCTTCGAGCGCTGCGGCGCCGAGGAGCCCGCCGTGCGTCCGATTGGCCCCGGCAGGCGCAAGGCCTGCCACCTGGAGCGCCTTGACGCCGGGCTGGACCGCACCGCATGACGCCGGCCCACCTCATCGAGGTGCGCGACCTCAGGGTGCATTTCCGGGTCAAGACCGGCGCCGTGATATCGCGCGAGGTGGTGCTCAAGGCCGTGGACGGCGTCAGCTTCTCGCTGGCGCCGGGCGAGACGCTGGGCGTGGTCGGCGAGTCCGGCTGCGGTAAGTCGACGCTCGGCCGCGCCGTGCTCCAGCTCATCCCGCCGACCGCCGGCGAGGTCATCTGGCTCGGTCGTCCGATCCAGGGGCTGAGCACCGCCGAGATGCGCCCGCTGCGCCGTGACATGCAGATCGTGTTCCAGGACCCGCTTGCCGCCCTCGATCCGCGCATGACGGTCGGCGAGATTGTCAGCGAGCCCTTCGACACCTTCCTGCCTTCGCTGACGAAGGCCGAACGCAGGGCACGGGTGCAGGAGATGCTGGCGAAGGTGGGCTTAAGCCCGCACATGGTGAACCGCTACCCGCACGAATTCTCCGGCGGCCAGTGCCAGCGCATTGGCATCGCCCGCGCCATGATCCTCAATCCCAAGCTCATCGTCTGCGACGAGCCGGTCTCGGCGCTCGATGTCTCGATCCAGGCGCAGATCGTCAATCTGCTGATGCGGCTGCAGCGCGAGTTCAATCTGTCGCTGATCCTGATTTCCCACGATCTCAGCGTGGTGAGACGGATCAGCCACCGCGTGCTGGTGCTCTATCTCGGCCGCGTGATGGAGATCGGCAGTCGCGACGAGCTCTATTCCGGTCCGCGCCATCCCTATACTCAGGCGCTGATTTCCGCGGTGCCGATACCCGACCCCGACCGCGAGGCGAACAAGCCGCGCGTGATGCTGACCGGCGACCTGCCATCGCCCTTCGAGCCACCGAGCGGCTGCCTGTTCCGCACACGCTGCCCGAGGGCGACGGCGCTCTGTGCTGAGGCGCCGCCACCGGAAGATCGCGTGAGCGAAAGCCACCGCGTGTTCTGCCACCACTGGCGGGAATCGTAACGGTCGAGCTGCTCACTTCCCCGATTTAGCTACAATCCAGCCTTGTCCAAGCGGGCGATCAGCGTCCGTTTGCCGCCATGCGCGACGCGTAGCGTCTCGACGTGCCGTCGGAAGTCGAGTTCATCTTTTCGCGCGGCGAGATCACGAAGATCGGCTAGCACCTCAACCGCCTGATCGTAGCTCTTCGGCTGCTTCGTTGCGATCAGGCTCTCCACCTTCTGCCAAAGCACCGGCTCCTTGCCCGCCAGCTGACTGAGATGCATCGCCCTGGCGTGCGCCGCTAAGCGCTCACGCTGAGCTTTTTCCCGCGCGGCCTTCTCGGCGGCGATCCGCCTTCGCTCCTCCGCCGCCCGTTCGCCCGCGCGAAGAAGCGTAGTGACCGTCCGCCGTTCAGCCGCCGCACAGCCCTCGTCGTTGCAGTTTGTACGCTCGCGTCTCATGCGCTGAACAAGTTCGCTGCCAAGTGTCGCTTCGCTGCCCGCCATCAGTCGCTCGAGAAGGTCATCCTTGTCGGTCACCGGCAGCTGCGCGAGCCGCTCGCGGATTTCCCCCGGCCTCGGTTCCGTCTCAATCAGCGGCGGGCTTACGGCGGCCGCCGCGTCAATGAGATCCGTGTCTATCCGCAAGAATTCCGCGAAACTGCTGAGCGAGGCGCTGAGTTGGCCGAGACCGTCGGGGACAGCCGGCTCGATCTCGTCATCGTCCAATTCGCCATTCTGCACGCACAAAAGCCAGCCCAGATACAAAGCGCGCAGATCGCCGCGGGCCAGCTCGGACCGCACGGAGATCAGCGAGGAGAGTTCGCCTTCAGCCTCGTCCTCGTCGACCCACCCGCCTGCCTCATCATCCTCGGACGCGAATGTCAGGATGATATTTCCGTCTTTCTCTCGCACCGATGCGCTCTCGCCGCAGTACTGGTCTGCTGCCTCCAGATCGAGGAGACGCACCGGCAACCGCAGCTTGACAATGTGCGTGCCCCAATTGGCAAGGTAGAGGAATGCGTCGAAGTACCTCTCCATCCACGCGTCCGCATTGCCTTTGAAATCGCCCCAGGAATACGCGTTCACGAAACTCGTCGCCGTGATCCGGGCGCGGGTCGAATAGGAGCGCAGCTCATTCATCTCGCGTGCCGTCAACGGACGGTCGATCGCCTGGAACTCGTAATATTGGTATTCGCTCATCGCCCCACCTCCTTAAGAACGGGTCTCTGCTTTTGCCCGTTCCGCCTGGAGCTTCGCTTCCTTGCGCGCCGCCCTCTTTGCATGCTGCTCGGCGGCCCGCTTCTCGATCGACGTGATGGTCTCGGGCCGCTCACGGCCGAAGTTCTTGAAGTACAGGCGCTCGATGAACTGCGGCAGCGGCGCCTTCCAGGGCTCCTGATCGTGGTTGTCGAGCTTGCCGAGCTTCCTTGGGTTCATCCCAAGTTCCCGCGCCATCTGCACGTGCGCATGAGAAAGGCGGTGTCGCTCGCGCGCCGTGACCCACTCCTGCGGTTTTGCCGGAAGCTTCTTGCCCGCCATGACCCATTCGTAGCTGATTCGGCGCCCGCTCTGCACCCGCCTTGTGGCGGTCAAATTATCGGCCGGTGCAAAACCTGTCCCTGGCGCCAGAAGCAGCGATTGGCCCTATGGGCGAACGTTCGCAACATCATCAATCAGCGCATCTGCGGTAAGCGTTTGTTCGATCAATTCATTCCGTCTTGATATTCGCGTCACGTATCACCTTCCCCCACTTCGCGATCTCTTTCCTGATCTGCGCCCCAAACTCCTCAGGCGTGTTGGTGACCGGGTCGAGGCCGAGCACCGCGAAGCGTTCCCTGATGTCCGGCAGTGCGACGATCGTCCTGATCTCGCGGTAGAGGAAATCGACGATCGGCCGTGGCGTGCCGGCGGGTACCAGCACGGCCTGCATGGTGTCGGCCGCCTGATCCGCAAGACCGGCCTCGGCGAGCGTCGGCACATTGGGGAGCGCCGCGACGCGCTTTTCGGCTGACACCGCCAGCGGGCGGATCTTGGCGTCCTGAATGAGCGGGATCGCGGGCGGCAGCGATGTGAACGCCATCGGGGTGTGCCCGCCGGCGAGCGATTGGATCGCCGGGCCGGCGCCGCTGAACGGCACGTGTACGATGTCGAGCTTCATGCTCAGGCGGAACAGCTCTCCCGACAGATGCGGCGTCGTGCCGGTGCCGGCGGAAGCGTAGCTCACCTTGCCGGGATTGGCCCTGATGTAGTCGACGAGTTCACCCACCGTCTTC
>WNGJ01040565.1_pt1 | contig 13092 bp, 7 predicted proteins | sample 5400611 | NCBI WGS metagenome assembly WNGJ01 (sample SAMN13153375, study PRJNA577476) | soil metagenome | isolation source: 40 cm soil or saprolite under Garry oak tree replicate 1 | place: USA:California | collected 2016-06-15
TCATCGTCGGTCGCGAGCTTCCGTGGCACGTGGTTCGGCTCGGGTGCAGGGTGGAGTACCTGTTCCGTCCGGACCGCGCCCGCAACGGCAGCGAAGCGGCGGCAGGGCAGGACGATGAGGTCGATCCGTTCATCCACCTATACCTGTTGAACCGCGGCGTCCTCATGACGCCGTTCCACAACATGGCGTTGATGTCGCCCGCCACGACCGCCGAGGATGTCGACCGTCACACGGAGGTGTTCGCCCAGATGGCCGAGGAACTCGTGGGCGGCGGAACCTGGGTCGCCGCCTGAGATGCCGGCGATCGCGAGGTTCCTCTACATCACGATCGACGCGCAGGACGCGGAGCGGATCGCCGACTTCTGGGCGGCGTCCCCGAACCGAAGCAGGGGAAGGTCCGGATCCACCTGGACCTCGGTTCCGCCGACCTGGTAGACGCCACGACTCGGATCGAGGCGCTCGGCGGCACGTGGGACGGGAGGATCAGATCCTGGACGGCATCGAGTGGCGGACGTTCGCCGACCCGGAGGGCCACGAGTTCGACATCCTCCGTGTTGGCTCCCCCTAGGTCGCTCCCTCGCCAGGGGGACCCTCGTTCCGTTCGTGGAACTCCCGCATGAACGCAGCGAGCGCTTCGACCCCTTCGCGGGGCATCGCGTTGTAGATCGACGCCCGGATCCCACCCACGCTGCGGTGACCCTTGAGCTCCACGAGTCCCCGCTCGGCCGCCTCGGCGATGAACCTGGTCTCGAGGTCCTCCGATGGCAACCGGAAGGTCACGTTCATCAGCGATCGTGAACCCGTCTGCGCATGGCCTCGGAAGAACGTGGGGGCCCCGTCCAGGATCTCGTAGAGGAGGGCGGCCTTCTGGCGGTTGCGCGCGTGCATCTCCCCGAGCCCACCGATCTCATCCCGGAGCCATCGGGTGATGAGGAGCACGATGTAGATCGCGAAGACCGGCGGCGTGTTGTAGCGGGAGCCGTGCTCGACGTAGGTCCGGTAGTCCAAGGTCGAAGGGAGGCCGTCGGGGATGCGATCGAGCAGGTCGTCGCTGATGATGACGACGGTGACGCCGGCCGGCCCCGCGTTCTTCTGAGCCCCCGCGTACAGGAGCCCGTACCGCGCGACATCGATCGGTCGCGACAGGAAGTCGGACGAGACGTCGGCGACCAGGGGGTCGTCATCGGGAATGATCGGGGTGGTGGGGAACTCGACGCCCTGGATCGTCTCGTTGCTGGTGACGTGGACGTAGGCGGGAGCGCTGCCGATCGACTCCAGCAGCTCCTCCGTTCCGGGGACGCGGAGGAACCCCTCGTCCGCACCCGTCCATGCGATCCGGGTGGTTCCCTCCTTCCGCGCCTCCGCGATCGCCTTCGAGCCCCAGGACCCCGTGATCACGTACTCCGCGGTCGCCTCGGTCCCCCGCAGCAGGTTCATCGCGACCATCGAGAACTGCAGCGATGCTCCGCCCTGGCAGAACACCACGTGATACCTATCCGGGACCCCGAGCAGCTCGCGGAGGTTCGAGCCGGTCTCCTCGATCACGGAAGTGAACCAGGGGCCCCGATGGCTGACCTCTAACGGGGAGGCGCCCAAGCCGGGGAGCGACACGAGGTCCTGCCGCGCCTGTTCCAACACCGGGAGCGGCAGGATCGCGGGACCGGCGGCGAAGTTGAAGGCGCGATCGGTCATCGGGTGCCCCAGGCTACCGGAGGCATGCGAACGCGCTATCCGCGCGCCAACGGGCGGGTGAGGCAGGTCGGTCCGCCGTCCCCGTTCAGGCTCACGTGCGCACCTTGATAGACACGAACGTCGACGCCGGCGACCTCCAGGCGGCGCCGCGTCTGGGGGTTCCCGTCGAGTGCCAGCGCGATCCTCGGTCCCAAGGCGAGCACGTTTGCACCCATCGTCGGGAACTCCTCGTCGGGGACCTCAACCATCCGGATCCCGCGTTGCTCGAGGAGCTGCGCCAGCCGGACCGGCATCATCGGGAGGTACGCGACGACGAGGTCGGCGTCCAGGGGAGACAGGAACGACATCAGGTGGAGGCAGGCGTCCGGGCCGCGATGGAACGGGAGATCGAACCGGTGGACCGTGATGCCCCGGGGCTCGAGGAGCGACGCCAGCTGGTCGGCCCCGGCGGTGTTCGTTCGATAGCCAACCCCCACCAACAGTGTGTCGTCGTCCAGGAAGACGAGGTCACCACCCTCCGCCGTCGCGGGAGGCTCCAGCGCCGCCAGCACGGGCACGCCCGAAGCCTCCAGATCCCGCGCCACGGCCCGCGGCTCCGCGCGTCGCTCCACCTTGCCGGGCCGGAGCATGACCGCTCCGTCGTCGGTGATGAGCACCGGATCGTACGCGTAGATCGCGTCGGGGTCGCCTGGAACAGGGGTCGTACCGCTGACGACCTCGGCGCCGGCTTCAGCCAGTCGCTCGCGGAAGGCGAAGTGCTCGCGTTCGATCGCGGGTGGGTCGGGAGCACGGTGCCAGCCGAAGGCTTCCCACGAAGCCAGGCTCTGTGCATCGGGCGATCGCACGTAGACGCGACGCAGGAGCCCGTACCCGTTCATCGGATCATGCGAGACGGCAGCGTCGGCACCTTAGCGCTTGTGCCGGTGGTTCTGACCGTTCTGGCTCGCGTGCGCCGCGCTGTTGCCACGCTGCGATGCATGATCGTGCGCGGCGGCGCTGTTCCCGTGGCTGCCTCCGGGGTTGGGTCCCTTCGCGTCCGAACCCACCTGACCCGGAGGCCCCCCGAAAGGGTTGTGCAGAGCCGAGCGGCCCGGCATCAGCGTGCCCCCGCCGCCCCCTCCGCCGCCAGGGCCTCCGCCGCCGCCGGTCCCCCCGCCGCCGGGGCTCCCACCACCGCCGGGGCTACCACCCCCTCCGTTCCCACCGAGCGTGAGCGCGATCACGACCGCGCTCGCGGCGACCGCACCGCCCAAAGCGATCACGCCCAGCCGGCGGTTCCAGTCGCCCGCGCCGGCTGGTACGAGCTCGGCAGTGGCTCCCTCACCGGTGGCGATCGTCCCGGTCGCGCTCTCGCCCATCGTGCTCGCCCAGGCGGCGGGGGGCATGCTCAGCGCCGAGAGCGGCAGGACCGGCGCGAGGTCCCCGTCCGGTCTGTCGCCGCCGGGTTGCGCGGCGGTTCCGGCGGGGTCCGACGGTGAGGCATCCGCGCCGACGGACCCGGGGTCCCCGACCGGGTGCAGGTGCTGTCCGCGGCGCTGGAGTTCCGTCACGCTGGGATGCTTCGCCGGCGGAGCGTCGCGCCCCTCGAGCTCCTGCCGGAGGTCTGCGGGATCCTTCCTCACCCGGTCGGTCCAGTCGGACGTGATCACGCTCTCCCGCGGCGCCGCCATCGTGCCGACCGCCCTGGCGACCGTTGGACCCAAGGAGCGCAGAACGTCGCCCGGATCGACGCGCGCGTAGCCGCCGATGGGGACGACGGCGCCGGGCCAGACGAGGATCACCTTCGCGCCGGGCGAAACGTCGTGGGTCATCTGGACGGCGGTCGCGCCGATCCCATCGTCCAACACGACGACGTCCGGCCGATGGACGGCGAGGACGCGCGCGAGCTCGGCCGCACTCGATGCCTGGGCGACGACGTCGTAGCCCTCGGATTCCAGCACGAAGCGCAGGAAGCCCATGCGTGCGGATCGTCCCTCGCCGACGACGATCCGGACCCGGTGTCGGCTCATCTCCCCCCCAAAGGAGCGCTGGGCCCGGGGATCCCCCCGAACGTGCGTAGCGTACCCCGGCCCAAGGGTCCCAACCACGTCCGGATGGCCGCGACCGACCGACCCGAAAGAGCGACCGTCGTAGGTCGATGGACTCGCGACCGAGGTGACCGTCGAGAGGCTCGAGTGGACGGTTGATCGCGGGCTGCGCCGCGAGGGGTGGGACACTGCACGCATGGATGCCGCGGCCTTCCGATCCCTTCTGGCCGAGGGGCCGCTCCTCGCGGACGGCGGCATGGGCACGTCGCTGATCGCCCGGGGCGTCGCCGTCGACGCGTGCATGGAGGAGCTGAACGTGCGGGCGCCGGCGCGCGTAGCGGAGATCCACGCGTCGTTCGTCGGCGCCGGCGCCCGCCTCGTCCTGACGAACACGTTCGGCGCGAACCGATACCGCCTGGAGCGACACGGGCTCGCCGACCGGTTTGCCGAACTGTGCGTCGCCGGCGTCGCGCTCGCGCGCGACGCCGGCGCCCCGATCGTCGCGGGCTCGATGGGCCCGCTGGGCATCCGCCTCCAACCGTACGGGCGGGTACATCCCGAGGATGCGTTCGCCGCGTACCGCGAGCAGGCCGCCGCCCTGGTGGACGCGGGCGTCGACCTGCTCGTGGTCGAGACCCAGAGCGATCTGCGGGAGCTCGAGCAGGGCGTGCTCGCCGCGCGCGACGCCGCGCCGGACATCGCGCTCATCGCGAGCGCGACGTTCACCCGCGACGATCGGACCCTCTTGGGTTCGCCCCCCGAGGAGGTCGCGCAAGCGGTGGTCGCGCTCGGTGTCGACGCGCTCGGCGTGAACTGCGGCGAAGGTCCCGCGCAGGTCCTGCGGATCGTGCGGGCGATGCGGCGCACCGCGGGCGGCGCCGGAGTCCCGATCGTCGCTCGGCCCAACGCTGGAGGGCCGGCGGAGGTCGGTGGACGCTTCGTGTATCCGGCGACGCCGGAGTACTTCGGGGAGATCGCCCAGGCGTTATTGGACGACGGCGTCGCGGTCATCGGAGGTTGCTGCGGCACCGGGCCCGCGCACACGACCGCGATCGGCACCGCGCTGCGCGACCGCGCGCCGCACGAGCGGATCGAGTTCCCCGAGGCGGATCACGGCGAGCGGATCCTCGACGTGGTCACGGTCGTGCCGCCGACGAAGCTCGAAGCCAAGCTCGCGACCGGTCACTTCGTCGTGACGGTCGAGATGGAGCCGCCTCGATCGTTCAGTCGAGATGGAGCCGCCTCGATCGTTCAACGCCGCCCGGCTGGTGGCCGCGGCGGAGACGCTCCGCGACGCCGGCGCCGACGCGATCGACGTCGCGGACTCGCCCATGGCCAAGATGCGGATGAGCGCCTGGGCGGCATGCCGCCTGATCCACGAGCAGGCGGAGATCGAAACGGTCCTGCATTTCCCGACCCGGGGCCGGAACCTCCTGCGGCTGCAAGGCGACCTCCTGGGTGCCTACGCGCTGGGCATCAGGAACCTCTTCGTGTGCGTCGGGGACCCCGTGACGATCGGCGAGTACCCGCACGGGTCGAACAACGTCGACGTCACCGCGACCGGGCTGCTCTCCATGATCACGCACGCCTTCAACGCCGGCGTGGATCGGTCGGGGACCTCGATCGGCGCGCCGACGTCGTTCTTCGCCGGGGCCGCGGTCGCCCCGAGCGCACCCGACCTGGAACGGGAGGCCCGTCTCCTGGCACGGAAGGCCGAGGCGGGTGCGCGCTTCGTCCTCACGCAGCCGTTCTATTCGATCGACCCGCTGCTCGCGCTCCTGGAGACCTACGAGAAGATCGCCGGCGAGCCCCTCACGGTTCCCGTGGTCGCCGGGGTACTCCCGCTCATGACGAGCCGGCACGCCGAGTTCCTCCACAACGAGGTCCCCGGGATCGAGATCCCGGAAGCCGCTCGCGACCGGATGCGATCGGCGGGCGATGAGGACGAGCACGCGTGGCGGGAAGGAGCGGCGATGGCGGTCGAGCTGATCGCGGCGCTCCGGGAGGAGGGGGTGGCCGGGGTCTACGTGATGCCGCAGTTCGGCCGGTACGACCGGGCCGCCGAGGTGGTCGAGGCGGCTCGCGGACCGGCTACGATGTGAGCTCCGAGCGTTCCAGCCGAGTCGACCCACCGCCGCGAGACCCCATACACGCCGTGTCCGAAACCGCCGAGCAGACGCACGCGCTGCACCCCGTCCTCGACGCGCTGTTCGCTCGCATCCAGGCCGAGGCCCCCACCGATCGGCGGGACGCCCTCAACGCGTTCGCGAGGGCCTTCCTGCGGCGACTCTCCGACGAGGAGCTCGAGCACCATGGGGCCGACCTCCTGTTCTCGATGGTCTCCTCGGCGTTCGCCTTCGCCGACCAGCGCGGGAACGAGCCGGCAGCGGTCCGCGTGTTCGTGCCCACGGACGCCGACGAGGGGTACGGGTCGGTCGGCACGATCGTCGAGACGAACACGGACGACTCGCCGTTCCTGGTGGACTCCGTCAGCGAGGAGCTCGCGGCGCGCGAGCTCCGGGTCCGGTTGTTGGTCCACCCGGTCGTCGGGACGGTTCGCGACGAGCGCGGTCGGATCGAGCGGGTGGTGTCGGGCCGGGACGCATCGCACCGCGAGTCCGTGATGCACTACGAGCTCGAACGCCGCCTCGGCGAGACCGAGCGCGCGGACCTGGAACGGAAGATCGCCGAGATCCTGCACGACGTGTACCTCGTGGTTCGCGACTTCCAACCCATGCAAGAGCGCACCCGGCACATGATGGACCTCGCTCGAGCCGCCGCCGGCCGCTACACCCCCGAGGAGGTGAGCGGCACCGTTGACTTCCTCGACTGGCTGCTCCAGCTCAACTTCGTCCTGCTCGGCTATCGCGAGTACGACCTCCTCGATCTCCCCGAGGGGCGGGCGATCCTGGCGACCGAGGGTTCCGGGCTCGGGATCCTGTCCGACGTCTCACGGAGCACGTTCGCCGACGTCACGCCGCTCGACAGCCTTCCCTCATACGTCCGTCAACGGATCGAGGACGGGGATCTGCTCGTGATCTCGAAGACGAAGGCGTACTCCACCGTGCATCGCCGAGCCCGGATGGATTACGTGGGCGTGCGCAAGGTGTCGCCCGACGGACGGATCACCGGGGAGGCGCGGCTGATCGGTCTGTTCACGTCGAAGGCGTACATGGAGCCGGCCACCAAGACCCCCCTGCTGCATCGCAAGCTGGAGCAGATCCTGGCGGCCGAGGATCTGATCCCGGGCTCGCACGACTACAAGACGGTCGTCGAGCTCTTCGGGACCTTCCCGAAGGACGAGCTGTTCCAGGGATCGGCCGAGGAGCTCCGGACGCTCGTCGTCGGCCTGCTCCAGTTCGAGGAGCAGGCCGGGATCCGGGTCCTGGTCCGGAAGGACCTGTTCGGGCGCCAGGTGTCGATCGTCGTCGCGCTGCCGCGCGAGCGGTTCACCGCGAAGCTGCGCAAACGCCTGCAGGACATGTTCATGGAGCGCTTCCACGGCGTCACCGTGGACTACCACCTCTCCTTAGGGGAGACGGAATCCGCCAAGATCTTCTTCACCGTGCACGTCGAGGCGGGCGTGCAGATCCCCGAGATCCCGCACGAGCAGCTGGAAGCGGAGGTCGAACGGCTCGCGCGCACCTGGGACGACGACCTCGCCGACGCCATGGCCGCACGTCTCGGCGAGCAGCGCGGCCGCGCGCTTGCCGCGGCGTACGCCCCACGCTTCCCCGACTACTACAAGACCTCCGACACCGACTGGGCGCTGGCCGTCGACGACGTGCTGAACCTGGAGGAGCTGGCGTCGTCCGCGGACGGCTTCGTGGTCGGGATCGGCAATGAGTCGGCGGGCGAGCGGCTCACGCGGGTGCGTCTCTACAAGACCGGAGGCAAGGTCGACCTTTCGGCCTTCATGCCGTTGCTCGAGTCGCTCGGTCTTCGGGTCGTCGAGGAGATCCCGGTTCACCTGGAGGGCGAAGGGCGGGTCTTCATCCACGACTTCGGCGTCCTGGACGCCCGCGGCGCGGTGCTCGACCTCGAGGGCGCCGCTGAGGCGGTCCGCGACACGCTGGGCGCGATGTGGCGCGGCGACGCGGAGGTGGATTCCCTCAACCGCTTGGTGATCGTGGGGGGTCTGACCTGGACGCAGATCCACGTCCTCCGCGCATACCGCACGTATCGGATGCGGGTCTCCGCGCGATTCACGGATGAGTACCGCAACGATGCGATGGCCGCGTACCCGCAGATCGCGGCGCGGCTCATCGACCTGTTCGAGGCGAAGTTCGATCCGGTCCGCGACGCTCGCGGAGAGGAGGCGGTGGCGATCAGGGACCAGATCGTGGAGGATCTGCAGGGGGTCGCGTCGCTCGACCAGGACTTGATCCTGCGCTCGCTCCTCGGGACGATCGAGGCCACGGTGCGCACGAACGCCTACCGGCCGGACCGGCTCGCCTTCGCCATCAAGCTGCGGTCCGCGGACGTTCCCGAGATGCCGAAGCCGTTCCCCCTGTTCGAGGTCTTCGTCTATTCGCCGGCGATGGCGCCGGCGATGGAGGCGATCCATCTGCGGTGCGGGATGGTCGCGCGCGGTGGCATCCGCTGGTCCGACCGGAAGGAGGACTACCGGACCGAGGTCCTCGGCCTGATGAAGGCCCAGAAGGTCAAGAACGCGATCATCGTGCCGGACGGATCCAAAGGCGGTTTCATCCTGAAACGCCGGCCGGGCACACCGGACGAGCTCAAGGAGGAGGTGCTCGCCCAGTACGTGACGTTCATGCACGGGCTGCTGGATCTCACGGACGATTACGTCCAGGGAGCGGTCGTGCATCCCGAGGGTGTCCGCGCGCTCGACGGGCCCGACACGTACCTCGTGGTGGCCGCGGACAAGGGGACGGCGACGTTCTCGGATACGGCGAACGCGGTGAGCGAGCGGTACGGGTTCTGGCTCGGGGACGCGTTCGCCAGCGGCGGCTCCGCGGGATTCGATCACAAGGCGCTCGGCATCACCGCCCGCGGCGCGTGGGAATCGGTCAAGCGGCATTTCCGGCAGCTGGGGGTCGACGTCCTGCGCGGTCCGTTCACGGCGGTCGGGATCGGCGACATGAGCGGCGACGTCTTCGGCAACGGCATGCTCTACACGGACACGATCAAGCTGGTCGCGGCGTTCGACCACCGGCACGTCTTCCTCGACCCGAACCCCGACCCGGCCACCTCGTTCGCGGAACGCAAGCGGCTGTTCCAGCTGCCCGGCTCGTCGTGGAACGACTACGACCGATCGATGCTTTCCGAGGGCGGGAACGTGGTGGATCGAGCGGCGAAGAGCGTGACGCCCTCGCCCGAGGTCCGCGCCGTCCTCGGGATCCCGCCAGATGCGCCCGCCGGGATGACGCCGGCCGAGCTGATCCGGTGGATCCTGAAGGCTCCCGTCGATCTGCTCTGGAACGGCGGGATCGGGACCTACGTGAAGTCGTCGGAGGAGACCCATGAGGACGCCGGCGACCGGATGAACGACGGTCTCCGGGTCGACGGGCGGGAACTCCGAACGAGGGTCGTCGGCGAGGGAGGGAACCTCGGGTTCACGCAACGCGGGCGGATCGAGTACGCCAGGTCGGGCGGGCGCATCAACACCGATTTCATCGACAACTCCGCGGGCGTCGACACCTCCGACCACGAGGTCAACTGGAAGATCCTGTTGGGCCTCGCGATCGCGCGCGGCGAGCTCACGCTCGAGGGCAGGAACCGGGTGCTGGAGGCGTGTGCCCCCGACGTCGTCGCGCACGTGCTTTACGACAACTACCTCCAGGCGCAGATCCTCTCGCAGGAGGAGGAGCAGTCCTCACAACGGATCGAGGCGTACGAGGACCTGATGCAACAGCTCGAGGCCGAGGGTGAGCTGGAACGGGCCGTCGAGTTCTTGCCGACGACCGATGAGATGACGGAGCGCCGCGCGAACGCGGCCGGCATGACGCGCCCGGAGCTGTCCGTCCTCCTGGCGTACGCGAAGCGCTCCGTGTTCCGGGCGCTCCTGGAGAGCGAGCTGCCGGACAGCGACTACCTCGTCGCGGATCTGGCCCGGTACTTCCCGCCCGCGATCGTCGAAGGGTTCGGCCACCTCCTCGCGGAGCACCCGTTGAAGCGGGAGATCATCGCGACGATGGCCTCCAACGACGTCGTGAACTCGCAAGGCATCACGTTCGTCTCGCGGATGGTCGCCGAGATCGGCGCCCATCCCGCCGATGTCGTCCGGGCGTTCCGGATCGCGCGCGACGTGACGGGAGCCGTCGCCCGCTGGGAGGAGATCGAGAAGCTGGACGGCGTCATCGACCCCGTCGTGCAGAACGATCTCCTGTCCGGCGTGGACTGGCTCGTCGAGATGACCTCGCGGTGGTACCTCGTCCAGGCCGCAGGGCAGCGGCTGTCCGATGCGGTGGACGCGTCGCGCGATTCCTTCGCCCAGCTCGCCTCTCAGATCGACCAGATCGGTCCGGAAGCATGGCGCGAGGAGCACGAGCAGATCGCGGAGCGCTTGATCGCGGAGGGCCTTCCCTCGCCGCTCGCCCGGCGCACCGCGTTCCAGGGCGAGTTGGTCCACGCGCCGGACATCATCGCCGTCTCCCACGCCACGGGCCGGGCTCCGCTGGACGTCGCGCGCGGGTTCTTCGTCTTGGGGGAGCGACTGCAACTCGACTGGCTCGAGAACCAGCTGGAAGCGCTGCCGGCGGGGACCCGGTGGCAGCGCTGGGCACGACAGTCGATGGAGGACGACCTGTTCTCGCTGCGACGCTCGCTGTGTGAGCGGGCACTCGAGCTGGCCGGCGGAGCGCCCATCGACGAGGCGATCGACGGCTTCCTCGCGTCCCGCGAGGAAGCCGTCGCCCGCCTCCAACGGTTCCTTCGATCCCTCGGGATCGAAGGCGTCACCGACCTCTCCCAGCTCACCGTCGCGCTCCGGCAGATCCGCGCCCTGGTCGGCTGACCCGATCGGTGCTGCGGGAGCGGGCGGCGCCGGGCGTCGAGCGTGTCAGGTCGCCATCAGGTCGCGGGGTGCCACACGGCCGGCCCGTCGGGCTCCGGGGAGACGTGGCCGAAGGCTTCGCCGAAGTGCGTGGGCGCGACGACCGTAGCGGGCTCGGCCAGCAGCTCTTCGAGGAGCGCGCGCCGCGTGGCGGTCGATCGTTCATGGTCGTCGTCCGACCCGGCCCACCAGTCCGGGTGCGCCAGCTGCATCGGGTGGTTCCACGTGTCAGCCGACAACAGGGCGCGCGAGCCGCCATTCGCGATCCGGAGGACCTGGTGCCCGGGTGTGTGACCGGGCGCGTGGTGGAGCTCCAGCAGCTCGCTGATCCGATGGTCACCGTCCAGCAGCTCCAGCGAGCCGGCCCGCTCGAGGGGAGCCACCAAGCGCTCGAACGAGCTCGGGTCGTCCTGATCCGTCCCACGACGCCAAGCATCGTCCGCCCGTTGGAGCAGGTGGCGCGCTCGAGGGAACGCCGGCGCACCGTCGCGGTCGAGGATCCCGCCGATGTGGTCGTCGTGCGCGTGGCTGAGCGCGACCACATCGATCGCGTCCGGTTCCACGCCGATCTCCGCCAGCCCGGCTGGTGCGGAACCCGGCTCGGGGCACCAGTCCATCGCCGGCGATGTCTCCGGGCCGACCCCGGTGTCGAGGAGCAGGAGACCGCCCGGATGACGGATCAGCCAGACGCGCACGCGGAGCCGCCAGACGTCGTCGGCTCCGTAGACGTTGGGGTATCGACCCTTCCCGGCGAGGATCGCATGGGCAGGTGCACCCGGGAAGGCGTCCGCGATCGGCTCGTCGTTCACGTCGACGTCGAGCAGAGCGACGATCTCGACGTCGCCGACGGCGATGGTCTCGTGCGGCACGCGCGTGAACCTATCACCCGTGTACGCTCGGAGCGGCTCGGCGTCGGAGGGAACGCTTCACGGGAGGAACGATGACGGCAAGGCTCCGCGGCAGCGCGCGTGTGATCGCGACGTGCACGCTCGCGATGCTGATGACGGGCTGCGTCAAGGTCGACCTGAACATGCAGCTGCACGGCGACAACACGGTCAGCGGGACCATGGTCTTCGCGGTCAGTCGCAACCTCCTCGCGCTCACGGGCTCGTCGGCCGACGACCTGCTCGGCCAGATCACCGCGAGCGCCGGTCCGCTCCCCGCCGGGGTGGGGTTCCAGCAGTCCGCCTACGCCGACGACCGGTTCGAGGGCAAGACGTACACCTTCCAGGACGTCCCGATCGATGACTTCAGCCGAGGCACGACCGCCGGAGAGTCGATCGCGATCCAGCGGGTGGGCGACACGTTCCAGGTCAACGGGGAGATCGATCTGACCCCCGCCTCGACCGGGCCGCTCCAACCCGGCGCAGCGCAGCTCGCCAAGGACATGGAGCTCCGGATCGCGATCACGTTCCCAGGTCCCGTGTCCCAGCAGTCCGGCGGCACGATCACCGACAAGACCGTCACGTGGACGCCGGTGTTCGGCGAGAAGACCGAGATCCGGGCGACCGGGAGCGGGATCGGGAGCGGCGGCCCTGGGGCGCTGCTGTGGGTCTTGATCGGGCTCGCGACCCTGCTCGTGGTCCTGGTGGCGCTGGTCCTCATCCGCCGCAGGCGGAACCGGAGCGTCCCCGGAACGGGTCAGGGGTTGGGCGTCGCCTCCCCGGCGCCGGCGCCTTCCGCTCCGCCCGATCCGCCGATGCAGCCACCGCCGGCGTCGGGCTGACGGGTTGCCGTCACAGCACTGCGGATTCGATCACCAGGTCGCCCTCGACGAACCGCGAGGGCCGGAGCGGCTGCAGGTCGAACGTCTCGCTTCGCCCGCCGGTGACGAGCTCGGTGATCGCCCGTCCGGCGGCCGGCGCGTGCATCAACCCATGCCCACCGAACCCGGCGCAATGGAAGAAGCCCGGGACACCCGGATCCTCACCGACGATCGCATGGTGGTCCGGTGTCTCCGGATACAGACCCGCCCAACAGTGCGACGGGTCGATCGGCAGATCGAGGATCGAAGGGAACCGGTTCGGGAGCCTTGCCGCCAGCGCGGGAAGGAAGGCCGGGTCGACCGAGGTGTCCCACCCGGGCGGATCGTCGGGGTGGGCGTACGCGACGATCCATCCGCCGGCGGGCTCACGCCGCACGAGGACGCCGGTGTCCACGTCCACGGTCATCGGCGTGAGCCCGCCGGCGCCGTCGGGGTCCATCACGTGGGCGAGGTTCCGACGGACGGGCTCGACCGGGACGTCGCCGCCCACGAGTCGCGCCACCGCACGAGCCGCGGTTCCGGCAGCGTTCACGACGGCGTCGGCGCGCAGATCGCCCTGGGCATGCCGGACCACGAAGCCGGGTTCGATC
>WNGJ01005722.1_pt1 | contig 13090 bp, 9 predicted proteins | sample 5400611 | NCBI WGS metagenome assembly WNGJ01 (sample SAMN13153375, study PRJNA577476) | soil metagenome | isolation source: 40 cm soil or saprolite under Garry oak tree replicate 1 | place: USA:California | collected 2016-06-15
ACATAAAAAACAGCGCGAAGAGGAGCACGAAGAGATCCAGGAAAAACGCAAAGATATTTTTTACCAAGCCGCCCACTTTGGCGGCGAGGAATCCCGCTACCTTTTCCGCTCCGCGTTTTACGGGATCGGAGAAATCAGCATCCTGCATGGAGTCCGGCAACTGGTTCTTGAGCCAGTCGAGCACCTGCGTGGGCACGGCCTTGTCGGGAGCCTGCAGCACGATCTGTGCTTTCGCACCGGCGTCGATTGCCTGCTTCGTCGTGTAAAAAAGCACCACGAGCGAAGGAACGATCAGCAGAAACGTGACCGCAAGCGTGCTGACCGTGGCGGCTAAATTGGGCTTGAGTTTTTTCTCCACTCTTTCATGAAGCGGATAGAAAAATATCGCGAGCACCGCCGACCAAGCCAGCGGCACCAGAAATGGCGCGGTAATCTCATAGACCAGGTACCCCAGCAGCAACAGCGCCCCGTACGAAAGGACGGTCGTTACCTGGTCACTGGTGGTTGCGTTTCTTTCGCGGACCGTCTTCGCCACCGTTATATAATCACCTTGCTCTCACGACACCAGGTTACGGACAGGATCGCCGCAAACTCCGCATGTCATCGAGCCCCATTCCGCTTTCACGTTACCAATACCGTCTTCTTGCTGTACTTGCTTTAGTCAACTTTGTCAACTTTGGCGACCGTCAGGTATTTATTCCGTTGTTGCCGCTGATCCGCGCGCACCTCGGAGTATCGGATGCGCAGCTTGGGTCGTTGCAGACGTGGCTGCTGATTGTTCTTGCGGTTGCCAGCCTGCTTTTTGGATTACTTGCGGACCGCCTGAGCCGGCGCGCTGTTATTGCGTTTGGCGTCGTCTTCTGGAGTTTGGCGACCTTCGCCAGTGGGCTGGCATCGACATTTACGTTTCTGCTGTTTTCACGTGCTCTGGTGGGCGTTGGTGAAGGTGCTTACGCGCCCGCCGCTCAGTCAATGATCTCAGGCGCGTTTCCGCAAGAGCGCCGCGCCTTCGCCCAGGCAATCTTCGCCACGGGGATGCTTCTCGGCGGAGCTTCGGGCCTCGCTGTCGGTGGCATCTTGGGCGAGCATCATCCCTGGCAGCATGTTTTCTATTTGGCCGCTCTGGCAGGTTTGTTGCCCGGTCTTGCGATTTTGTGGATTGAAGATCCGCCCCGCGGCCCGCGCACTGAAGTCGTGCCTTTTTTTAAGCTGCTGAGCGTGCCGGCGTTCGTCGCGATGCTCGCCGCAGGCACGTGCATCACGTTCTCCAGCGTGTCGCTACTCACATGGGGACTGGACTTCGCCGTGAACTACAAGGATTTCAGCTTGCGGGAAGCTGCCGTATCGCTTGCGGCGATTGCGTTGATTTCCTCGGTACTTGGCGTGCTCACCGGCGGCTACGTGGCCGACCGTCTGCAGCGGCGCTCTCCACACGGAAGGCTGACTGCGATCGGCGGCGCTTTGCTGGTGGCCACGCCCTTTCTTCTGTTTGCAATTCTTTCCGAAGAAAAGTGGGCCGTGCTGACAGGACTTTTTATGGCCGGATTTTTTATGTCCTGGTACCACGGCCCCGTGACGGCCGTGATTCACGACATGATGCCGCGGCGGGCGCATGCCACTTCGGTGGGCATCTACATGTTTGTCACGCAGCTGCTTGGCGGTCTTGGTCCACAAATTATCGGAAAAGTTTCCGACGTTCGCGACCTTCAAGTAGGACTCGAAATTTCGGTAGGCGTTCTTGTTTGTGGCGGGCTGCTGATGCTACTCGTGATTCACTTCATAAGGCGTGACGGGCTTCGGCACCCACAACTGGAAGGTTTTCACGCGGAGCCGCTGCCCGAACAATTGCCCTTGCCGTAGCTAGCGCAACTCCGAAATGAAAACGTCCCGGCAATCATCGCGACGCTTGAAATTCCCTGCCGATTGCGGCTATTTGATTCCAATCTGTTCGATCAGCCGTGTCACATCTTCGGCCGTGACATCGTATAGTGTTCTCTCGTCCTCTTCTTCCAGGCGCTCTTTCAAATATTCCGCTGCGATGAAGCTTGCTTCACGGTCTGTCAGGTCGCGTCCGGTCTTTTCACGGAACTTTACAAAACCGACGTGAGAAAGGCCGACGACCAACGCCTCGCCATCGACAAAAAACTTTGTATCGATCGTGTCGCTGTGGCGCGTCGCGATACCGTTCCACATGTGCGAAAAGCGGCACTGGTAGGCCTTGCCTGTCAGTTTCGACACGACTTCAAATGCACCTACAAACTGGCTCATCGCCCCGTTGTTGGCCAAAACTGGGAATGTCGGCACGCTTGCTCCTTGTTTTTTTGTGGCTTGAATTCCTAAGATTCCCATCTTTGCCTCAAGCTTTCGTCGCAACAGCGGCTTCGTTTCCCGCGTAGCTGCATATGGCGGCGCCCACGCCCGCCCCTGCTTGGACGCGCGCTCCCTGATCGACCAGCACCTTCTCCATGGCTGCAAGCAAGAGCAGCACGTTGGCTTTCTGCGCGCAGTATCCCATCAGGCCCAGCCGCCAGATCTTTGCTTTCAATGGGCCGATGCCACCGGCAATCTCGATGTTGAATTCATCAAGCAGCTGGTTGCGGAACTGAACGTCATCGATGCCCGCGGGAATCATCACCGGAGTCACGGTGACCAGCCGCTCCTTCGGATTTTTGACCAACAGCTCAAGTCCCATCGCTTCGACGCCGGCAATCAGCGACTGCTGATTCACGCGATGGCGCTCCCACCGAACTTCCAAGCCTTCTTCCATCGTAAGACGCATCGCTTCGCGCAGCGCATAAATCAGCGAAATCGGCGGCGTGTGGTGATACAAACGGTCTTTGCCCCAGTAGTTCATCGCAGTGGTCAAATCAAAATACCAACTCTGCACTTTTTTCTTGCGGTTCCGCAAAACCTCTTCGGCACGCGGACTCACTGTGATGGGAGACATCCCCGGAGGTGCGCTGAGCGCCTTCTGCGAGCCACTGAATACGATATCCAGTCTCTGCTTGTCGACGTTCAAGGGCTCGGCAGCCAGAGAAGCCACTGAGTCCACAATCAGCAACGCGCCCAGTTCATCAGCGACCTTCCGAAATGGGTCCAGCGCTGTGACCACGCCGGAAGATGTTTCGCCGTGCGCCAAGCCGACAATTTTGATTTTTTTTCCTGTGCCTGCTTTGCGAACATCTTCCGGGTCAACCGCCTTGCCGTAAGGAACTTCCAGTTTGGTGATTTTCGCGGGAGAACGAAGTGCTATTTCGTACATGCGTTCAGAAAACCAGCCGTTCACACAAACGATGGCTTCGTCGCCTTCTTCAAGCGTGTTTAGCACCGCCGCTTCGATGCCACCCGAACCAGACGCAGACAGCGGCATGGTCACGCGATTTTCGGTTTGAAAAACCTGCCTCATGAGGGTTTGCGTCTCATCCATGCAGGTCTTGAACCACGGATCGAGGTGCCCCACAACCGGAGCAGCAAGCGCCCGGTAAACGCGCGGATCAATCGAAGACGGCCCCGGCGTCATCATCAGCCGCATCGGGGGAGCCAGTTCACCGATCGATGTCTTAAAGGGTTCTACGCTCATGTCTCGGAACCTCGGTTGCCAATCACGAACTTGGCGGAGAACGATTTTCCCGCAATCGCCTGCACCCCGCAACCGACATATTGGCTGGACAGTTTGACCTTTGGCTCAGATTCTTAGGCCGCAAGCTCCTGTTGTTCGGAGAGCATATGCGCGGGAACTTTGCGCAGGTCCCAGACAAGACCCACCCAGCTGAGGAGTTTCAGTGTGTAGTACGTGATGTCGATTTCCCACCAAAAGAATCCCTGTCGGGCTGACGCCATGAAATGGTGATGATTGTTGTGCCAGCCCTCACCGAGCGTCAGGATCGCTAGCAGCCAATTGTTTTTGCTGGTGTCGGTCGTCTCATACCGTCGCGTGCCGAACAGGTGCGAGAGGGAATTAATCGTAAATGTATCGTGCCACAGCAGGGTGGTGCTCATGCAAAAACCCCAGACAAACAGCGGCCATCCGCCGATCAGCCAGATCACCACACCGACCGTCGCTGGCGGCAGGACATGATATTTGTTGAGCCACCGCAGCTCCGGGTACTTCGCAAAATCCGCGATGTAGCTGAGGCGTGTGTCTTCGTATTTGTCTGAAATGATCCAGCCCACGTGCGACCATAGGAATCCGAACAGCGTCGGCGAATGTAAATCATCTTCCTGGTCCGAATACCGGTGATGGTGCCGGTGATGAGCGGCCCACCAAAGAACGCCCTTTTGCGAGGACGTCATAGCCAGGAAAGCGATCACAAATTGAAAAGCACGACTGGTCTTATATGACCGGTGAGAAAAATAGCGATGATAGCCAGCGGTTACGAAAAACATCCGCACCGCAACCAGCGCAACACAGGTGATCAGGTATGCCCAGCGAAACTTCACAAAGAAGACACCCAGCGCAAGCAGATGAATCAATACAAATGGCAAAGCCAGAAGCAGGGAAATTCGCGAGCCGTTGGGTAGGGGTAAAGATAGCGCGCGCAATGAAGATGCCATCCGGCTTTTTCCTCCGTCATTCGTCGGGTTCGGGTTCGGGTTGCTCAGGGCGCAAGCGCAAATCCCAGCCGGATCTTCGCGCCACGCAAAGACTTCTCCAGTGTACGGGCGCGTGGAAAGTGGGTCAAGCGTACATTGGTACAGTTGCTTCCAGCGGTTCTTCAGACTCGTCTCCGGCTGTGCACAAAAATCTGCGTGCAAAAACTTCGCGCGCAAATTTTGAACTTTTCACCCTTAACTGTAAACTCTCCCCATGGCTGACCGCTCCGTTTTCGTCGGGGTCTTCCCTGAAACCATCGTGCTCGATCCCGGCGACCAGGTTTCCTGGCTCTGCGATGCTGGCAATCTTCGCATCGAATTCGACGTGAACCGCTGCCCGTTCAGCTCGAACGTTTTCCAGGCGCCTCCCGGAATGCGCCTGCAGACTGGCCCCGCGCGCCCCGGTTCCAAAGCCGCCGGCTACAAATACCGCGTCTGGATCAACGACCAACTCGTCGGTCGCGGCGAAGTCCTCCTCCGCGACTAGCAACCACGCTTTCGCCACCTGCACTCACAGCCTCAGCGGTGGACATTGAGGCTGATGGTAGTGGTGTGGGTCAAGCTGCCGGAGATGCCATTGATCCGGATCGGGAATGTTCCCGTTGCCGCGTTGTTTTTGGCGGACAGGGTCAGCGTGCTTGCGCTGGTAATGCTGCCAGGATTGAAGGATGCCGTTACGCCACGCGGCAAGCCAGAAGCTGACAGGCTAACGCTGCCCGTGAAACCGTTCTGCGATGTGACCGTGATTGTGGACGTGATTTTGCCTCCCCGCACGAGACTCAACGAATTCGGCGAGGCAGAGAGAGCAAAGTTCGGCGGAGACACCACAGTGAGGGAGACCGTTGTGCTGCGCGACAACGCGCCAGACGCACCGGTGACCGTTATGGTGAACGTTCCGAGCGCCGCCGTGCTGCTGGCCGTCAGCGTGAACGTACTCGCGCTGGTTGTACTACTGGGGTTGAATGACGCGGTCACACCGCTGGGCAAGCCAGAAGCGGAAAGGCTTACGCTGCCGCTGAACCCATTCAGCGGGTTGACGCTGATGGCGCTCGTACCTTTCGCTCCCTGAGCAACGCTGAAGCTGCTCGGAGAAGCGAAAAGCGTGTAGTCGCCTGCAGGGTTCACCGTGAGCGTGATTGTGGCTTTGCTGCTCAGGGTCCCTGAAAAGCCCGTGACGGTCACAATGAAGGTGCCAGTCGCTGCAGTGCCGCTCGCAGATAGAGTCAGCAGGCTGGTGGTGCTCGCAGGATTCGTGCCGAAAAGAGCGCTGACGCCGCTAGGTAAACCGGACGCGGTCAAATTCACATTGCCGTTGAATCCGTTCACGGGATTGATCGTGATGGTGGTCAAACCAGACGCGCCTTGAAGGAATGTCACTCTGCTGGGCGATGCCGATAGTGTGAAGCCAGGCTGGGGCGCAGACGACGGCCAGTTGTTCACCAAATTGGCGGCATTGACAGTTCCAATGCCAGTGGCGAAGTCCCAGCCAACATGCGTGCCGTAGGCGGGCGCAAAAGCGCTGTTCGAAGTCGAAAGGACGCCCACCGAGCCATCGGCGAGATAACAATTGGGGCCAGCGCAATCCACATCCATGTCACCTGAAGTCACGTCGTAGAAAATGCAGTTGCTGGCCACGGTATTGCCATTGTCTGAATTGCAAGAGCTGCTGCCGCTTGAACCATATTCCCCGGCGGCAAGCTGGTAGTAGACGGGGGCGGGATTACCCTGCGGTCCACCAGCCTTCTGATTGATAAGCGCTTGGATGCCAGCCATGATTGGCGACGAGAACGACGTTCCGCCGGCGCCAGACCAAGCGCTTGGATCAGGTCCACAGGCGGCTCCGCCATGCGCGGTATCCGTCCAGCAAAACACATAGTAGTGACTCCACAAGCCGTCCGCAGCGAACAGGGAAACGTCCGGAGTGTCTCGCTGGCCATCAGTTGGATTGCCTAGAACATTTTGCCACGAAGGCTTTGCCCATCCGGCGCAGGATCCGCCTACAACGCCAGGGGTAGACGCTGTTCCGGTGGCACATTGACTCGGACCGCCGCCGCCGGCCACCGTGGACGCAAAGAATGATCCGAAGAGCGGATCGTTGCAAAGACTTGTCGAGCCATAGGTCGGGCTGAAGCCCAGGTACGTGGAAACCAATTCTCCAGCGCACGAATCATTCCAAGGGATTTCGGGGATATAGGAAATGGCCGAACCGAACGCGGAAGTGTTCGAGGAATTCCAATAGTTGGCGTTGGTGCCCGAGTAGGTATCGCTGAAATCGGTGCCACCGACGGCTACGTTATTGGGTGTCGAGGCGAAGGCGTTGACTCCGATGCCGTGAGTTGCCTCAGTCGCACTGTTGTCGCAGCCCGCAGCACCGCTGTCCCCGGCGGCCACGAAAACGGAGACGCCTTCGGCAACAGCCTGCTGATAGGCAGAGTTGTACGCCGCGTTGGCGGCAGCGCCGTTGACGGTTTCGCATTGGCCATAACTAATGCTCATGATCGAAGGAGGCGGAGCGCTGGCGTTGATCAGATTCTGGATTGCGATCAGGCCGCCGAAAGTCGTGCTGGTATCCGCGCAGGCAGCCATCTCGATGGCAGCGCTTGGAGCAGAGGCGCTGGCCCATTGGGCGTCGAGAATGGCTTCCGCGTCATTGGGAACGAGGACGCCAGGAGCGCCGCAGTTATTGCCGGGCTGCGCGGGTGGCGCGGGCGGGTGGACCTGCGTGAAAGAACCTGAACTATAGTTGGAGAGACCGAAAGTCTGACGGAACGTATTCCAGTCTGAAGCCCTGAACACGTCGGTGTCTTCTATGAGCGCAATCGTTTGGCCCTGCCCAGAAATGCCCGCGCTGAAGAGAACATTCAAGTTGTAAATCTGCGCCAGGTCCGCGGGGACGACTGCGTAGTTGCTGTCACCGAAAACACCGGGAAAAGTAAATTCCTTATCGACCTTGCGCAGATGGTGCATCGTATGCGGGCGAAAATCGTGTAGAGAGACGACACCCGCTACGACAGGAGCGAGCGCGGAGGGAATTTGTGGATCGCTGACGTTGCCCACATGCTTCTCACCTTTGACTTCGAGGTGATGAATCTCCGTCAGGAAGGCTTTGCGCACCTGCGCGGCGGTGCCGGAAAAATCAATCAGCATCCCGCTGGGATAGACCACGTTTACCTGGAAACCATGGGATTCTAGCCAGGCGATCACAACATCGAGGTCCGGCTTCGCCAGCCCGAAACGTTCGCCGAATTCCTGCGCGCTCAGCCAGTGATGGAAGTTTGGCGAACCTTTGCTTTGAAGTTCGTCGAGAAATTGCTGGAGCGCCAGTTCTTGCTCGGGGGAGCGTTTTAGTTGGAGCAACATGTGGTCCATGGCGAAGCCATTTGCCACCGGGCCGCGGTCGTTCGCAGGCCGCGCCTCGGGATGCGTATTGCCCGTAAGCGCGACGCGATTCATTTCATCGATTCCTTGCGTGATTCGGGCGCGAGCATGGAGACCTGATTCGGCCTGTGCAATGACCGAGGGCGCAGCAATGAGAATAACCAGGACCACTGCGGAGAAGAATCCCAATATGCGAGTCATGGGTCTCCTTTCTTTCTCAAACGAAAGTTTTTCCCAAGTACGACTCGGAGAGAAGAAAGCCAGCCGGCCAGGCGCCGCACCGCTAACGGAGCATGTTCGATGGCCGGGCCTCATCGCAGGGGCCTCCTGATGGAACGAGGCTGATCCCAAGTCACAAAACGAAAGAGCAATGGTCCTGCTGACGGTTGGATACTTAATAGGAAAATTTGGCGTTGAGCGCAACGGACCCAACGGACAGTTTTCGGCCAGTTGCCCGCCCCGGCTCACTCGACGTGCATGAGAAGCATGGCAGCTCGCTCTAAGCGGATTTCAGCGGAAACTGAATCTCGAGCATCTGATCAAGGTAAATCTCGCGCTTCGGCCCCGCGAGTTCATAGCCCCGAACATTCATCCATTTTCGAATGGCGTTATAGCCTTGTTCAGAGCTGTCGTCGTCCAGCCCGGAGTAGGCGCAGGCGACTGTTGCAGCAGGAAGTTGCTTCACGTCGTAAAAACTCCGAAATGGCACTTTGTGCTTTAGCGAGACAAAGGGCTCGCCTTCCAGCGAACCTGAGTCCGCGCAACGATGCCAGAGAACTCCACGCAGGGCGCCGATCGAACGGGCCGGCAGATCATTCAGCAATTCCTTTTCAAATCGCAAAATGTCGGTGTAATTTTTCACTTTCACGCGAACAGACGCGATAGCGGTATCTGGACGGTTCTTCACGACCACCGAAATGGGGCGCCTTGAAACATCAAGCTCCTCCAGAGCTACATCGACGTATTGCAACGATCGCGAAGCCGTATCGATCGATTGCTCAATGGTTCGTTTGAGTTCGCACAACAGGTCCCGCCGATCCTTTTGAGATCCTGCTCTGCTGAGCTGATTACGAACTGCGGCTAGCGATAGCCCTAGATTCTTCAGCGCGACGATCGACGCCAGTTCTTCCAGTTGTTGTGGTCGATACTGGCGGTACCCCGTTCGGGCATCCACACTCGCGGGCCGCAATAGCCCAATCTCGTCATAGAAGCGAAGGGTCTTCGCGGAAACCCCGCCTAAGTACGCGAACTCACCGATTCGGTATTGCGCCGCCATCAAAAACTCTTCACCTCATAGGACCGCTCTGAAAATACGCTATCACCGTCTCAGTCTGCATTGCTGATTTTTGCCTTGAACCTTCCACCGCACTGGAATGTTTTACTGTTAGCGGAGGCAGGCCATGCATTCTCTATCATTGATTGGAGCGCTTCTGCTTTGCGTATTTCTGTTCGGTCTCGTACGGCCTTCACTGGCGCAAACGCCGCCTAAGCCGCGAACGGATGATGATCCGCGAACGGTCATCGAGCTCTATTTCCAGGCGCACGCGTTGGGAAAAGCTGAATTCATTGAGCAGGCATTCACGCCTGACGCTAAAATCAAATTCGTCGATGCCGGTGAATTAAAAGAGTGGACGCGTGACGAGTTCGCGAAACGATTCCAGCAACCCGCGCCGGACGAATACCGCAGGGTGCGCCGCGTCGACCGGCTAGACGTTACCGGTACAGCTGCCAGCGCCGTACTCACCTTGAACTACCCACAGGTTCAGTTCACTGATCACATGTCAATCTTGAAGATTGGCGGCCACTGGAAAATTGTCGGCAAAATTTTCTCCGCCGAGCACAGAGACGCCGGGCAGGAGGCACTTAAGACGACGCAGGAGCGATCGCTTCCCTTCGAACCACGGAAAATTATCGGGAACGTCTATTATGTCGGCGCAAACCTAATCAGCTCATTCCTGATTGTCACCCCTGGCGGCAACATCCTTCTGGACACCGGACCTCGCCAAATGCTGCCGCAAGTCGCGGCAAACATCGAGAAGCTCGGCTTCAAGCTGCAGGACGTAAAAATCTTGCTGAATAGTCACGCGCATGACGACCATTGCGGCGGGTTTGCCGAAGTGAAACGCCGAACCGGCGCAATGGTAATCGCTAGCAAGCTCGATGGCGAGCTTATGATGCGCGGAGGCAACGGAGACTTCTATTGGGGCGACGACGCAACGTACGAGCCAGTGAGTCCAGATCGGAGCGTTTCAGACGGCGAACGTGTAGAGATTGACGGTGTGAGTTTGACGGCTCATCTAACGCCCGGTCACACCAAAGGCTGTACAAGCTGGTCGATGCGCGTTAATGAAGACGGCAAGAATTACGATGTGCTCTTCCTGTGCGGCCTCACCGTATCGCCCTACAAGCTAACCAATAACGAGAAATATCCAAACATTATTGAGGACGAGCGCAACACGCTACAACGGCTGGGCGGCATGCATGCCGACGTTTTGCTTGCGCCTCACGGCTTCTATTTCGATCTGGAGGGCAAGGCAACGCGGCAGAAGGCGGGCGCTCCCAATCCCTTTGTGGATCCAGACGAGCTTGGCCGGCACGTCTCGGAGATGAAAAAAGACTTTGAGGAAGCTTTGCAAGCCCAGGAAAAGCAGCGGTAGCCATGGGTTCCTGAATTAGCGAATCGAAAGGGAGAACGAAGCGCGTTGCTCAATAGCATTAAGCTCGATGCGCTACTGCGCTTTTGCGATCTCAACGCGCATTCCGTTTTGCCCGAGAAACGATTCGATCTCCGCAACTGCCCTGCGCATTTCGGCGCTCTCCGGAGGGATCGATTGCAACTGGAAATTGGTTTGCGCCGGAAACTGGGACAATTTCCGCTTCAGTAGTTCGAGGCTTTCATAGTTGTATTGCGCGACGATGAATTGATTGTTGGGCGGGAGGGTATTGATGATGGTAATCGCGATAGGCCTGTTCTTCGTAGCTTCGATGAATTGATTCACTTGCTGTTTCTGATTATCCGTAAGCGCGCTCGCCAGCAGCTGCTGCTGGTCTTTTTCCGTAAGAAGCCATCCTGTCCCGGTGGCTATAGTGCGAATCAACTCGTCGCCCAAGTACCGATCGTCCCTGATCGGACCCGAGTCAAGTGTCCAGAAGAACTCGCGCTCCCGGCCTGTCCACTTCCCCTGCCACGCAGCCAGACGTTCAAGCAAAGCTGCCTTGGCGTGCTCGTCTCCAACCTGCCCAAGCGCCTGTGCCGCGCTTTGCACTACTTCATAATCTTGGTCGGACAGGGCCTCGATCGCAATCTGCTGGATGCGCGGACTGCTCGTGCGCTGCGCCACTTCATGCAGCATGTACTTGTACATGCTGGTTCCCTCCCTCGCCGCCAACGCCGCTCGCAATTTTTGTTCGCCGGCATCTGGCAGAATTCGAAACAGATACGCAATCAGGTTCTGCTCGATTTCTCCACCCAATTTGCCCGGCTCATGTTCGTCAAGGTACGACAGCACAGCCCCGACGATTCCGCCCGTCGCATACCTCTGGATCAATCCAGCAGCCGTATCGACGTTTCCGCCTTCCGTGACTAGATGCTCCCGCAGCACTCCATCCAGATCCGGTAATTCCTTGTCGGGCAACATCGCCAGTACCTGGCTTGAAAAGCGCGGATTGTTCTTCTGTATATCGGCAAGGACTACCTCTCGGGCGTCCGTGGGAGACAGCTCATTCAATCGCGTAAGCAACAAATCGCCCTGCACAAGACCACAGCTCGTGGAATTATCCGCCTCAGCGCAACGCCGCAAAACGGGCACCATCGCTGGACTTGCGACTTCCGTCCACCTCGCCGACAGCAGCGTACTCTGCGCTTGTTGGCTTAACTGTTCGAATACCTCAGCCGCGAGCCGCAGTACTTGCGCTTCATGTGCGGAATTCTCGCTTCCCGTGGCCTGAAGACTCGCGTTGACCAATGTGCTGACCGCCGCGATTCGCGCCGCACCTTTCTTTTCGTCCAGCAAATCAAAGAGTTCATCGCTGACGTGTTTCCGGGCATCGGATTGCCTCTGAAGGAAATCTGCGTTTCCGTCCTCTTCAAGCGCCGTTAACGTCGCCAAGGTCTCCAGGAAAACTCGACTTATTCTCGCCTGTGGACTTTCCAAATCCTGTTGCATCCAGCTCAGAACCAATTTCCGGTCCTTTGCTCCAAGCAGGAAGGAGGAAAAGTTACAGCCCTGCGTTTCATCCTCCAGGGACTCCGCCATCGCAACTTCAGCGGCTGGTGTCCCCAGTGCCGCCACCGCTCGGCACGCTTCCATGTTGACTCCTGGGCCTTTTCGAAGCGCCTCCAACGCCGAATTCAGTTGCTGTCGTTCCCAAACTGGGTCTGAGGTGAGAATCGTCAGGGGGAGCGGTTTAGAAACTAGCTCGATTGCTTCAGGAGCTTCCTGAGACGACCTGTCGACGGAGTGCGCTCGCCGGTCTCTGACCGTCAATTCATAGCGGCCAGGCTTCGTGAAACGCAGGTATTGGTTCAATTCCAGATCGACCACGACCGGTTCGCCTCCCAGGCGTCCAAATCCGCGCAGCCCACCATCGGCACAGCAAGAGAATCGGTTGGTAGAGAGAGCCCGCCGATAGTCTTCCATCGGATCATCCGCCCCATCTTTGGGCTCAACGAGAAATTCATCCTGCGGCTTTTGAAAATCGGGGAAACGGAAGGAACTATCCACGATGACTTGCTTGCTGCTCGAAACGAAAACCAACTGAAGCGCGATCGACTCTCCGACCCGGTATTCGGCTCTTCCCTCTTTCGTGCGAACCTCAAGCGACACTTCCTGCGCCCCAGCCTCCACCACCGAGGACAATCCACCGAGTACTGCGCCAACCAGCAGCCCACAAACCGCTGTTCGAATCCCCATCGAACACCACCTTCGCCGCTGCATCCGAAATGCGCGTACGGATTGCTTGCGGGCAACACTTATCAGTCCTTGATGTTGCCTGCAGCCCGTTAATTGTCCGTTTTTTCGTTGACTTCTATTACCTTTGTGGTCTGCTATCAATAGAATACAATCTTGTTCGGGCGACCACCACCGAGGGTTAAAGGCCTAAACTCTTTCTTTTGACA
>WNGJ01018979.1_pt1 | contig 13089 bp, 9 predicted proteins | sample 5400611 | NCBI WGS metagenome assembly WNGJ01 (sample SAMN13153375, study PRJNA577476) | soil metagenome | isolation source: 40 cm soil or saprolite under Garry oak tree replicate 1 | place: USA:California | collected 2016-06-15
TGGCCCTGGAGAAGGGGCACTCGGCCGCCGACTGGTCGACCCGGCCGTTGCCGCCGGCCTGGCTCGCGTACGCCGCGCTCGACGTCGAGGTGCTGGTCGAGCTGCGCGACCTGCTGGAAGCCGAACTGGACCGGACCGGGAAGCTGGGCTGGGCGAGGGAGGAGTTCGCCGCGGTGCTCGCCGCTCCCCCGCCGCCGCTGCGGGCGGAGCCGTGGCGGCGCACGTCCGGGATCCACCGGGTCCGCGGCCGGCGGGCGCTCGCCGCCGTCCGCGCGCTGTGGGAGTCACGCGACGACCTGGCCCGCAACCGCGACATCGCGCCGGGGAGGGTGCTTCCGGACACCGCGATCGTCGCCGCGGCGACGGCCGACCCGGGATCGGCGGAGGACCTGTCCAGGCTGCCGGTGTACGGCGGGCGGCAGCAGTTGCGCAACCTCGGCCGCTGGTACGGGGCGCTGTCCGGGGTGCGCGCGCTGCCCGAGTCCGCGCTGCCGACGACCGCCGTCCGCTCGGACGCGCCGCCGCCGCCGAACCGGTGGGCGGACCGCGACCCGGACGCGGCCGCGCGGCTCGTCGCGGCCCGGGCGGCGCTGGCCGGGCTGTCCGCGCGGCACGCCGTCCCCGTGGAGAACCTGCTCTCCCCCGACCTGGTGCGCCGGCTGTCCTGGCAGCCGCCGGCCGACGCCTCGCCCGACGGGGTGGCCACGGCGCTGCTCGCCGGCGGAGCCCGGTCCTGGCAGGTGGGCCTGGCCGGGGGGCCGCTGTCCACCGCGCTGTCGACCACCGCGCCGACCGTTGTTACTCGCGAGTAGCCGAGCGGGTTACAGTGTCGGCATGGCCGCCACTCGCCCCGTCCGGGACGTCGTGTTCGTCGACGGCGCCCGCACCCCGTTCGGCAAGGCCGGACCGTCCGGCCTCTACGCCGAGACCCGCGCGGACGACATGGTCGTCGCCGTCATCCGCGAGTTGCTCCGCCGCCACCCCGAGCTGCCGCCGGAGCGGGTGGACGAGGTCGCCATCGCGGCCACCACCCAGACCGGCGACCAGGGCCTCACGATCGGGCGAAGCGCCGCGCTGCTCGCCGGGCTGCCGACGTCGGTGCCCGGCTTCGCGATCGACCGGATGTGCGCCGGCGCGATGACCGCTGTCACCACGGTGTCCTCCGGCATCGCGTTCGGGGCGTACGACGTCGGGATCGCCGGCGGGGTCGAGCACATGGGCCACCACCCGATGGGCCAGGGCGTCGACCCCAACCCGCGGTTCCTGTCCGACCGGCTGGTCGACCCCTCCGCGCTGGTCATGGGCAGCACCGCGGAGAACCTGCACGACCGGTTCGCAGGGATCACCCGGGAGCGCTGCGACGCCTTCGCCGCGGCGAGCCAGGCGAGGCTCGCGAAGGCGTACGCCGACGGCAAGGTGCAGCCGGACCTGGTGCCGGTGGCCACCCGATCCGCCGAGCTCGGCTGGGGCCTGGCCACGAAGGACGAGCCTCCTCGCCCGGGCACCACGGTCGAGGGGCTGGCCGGGCTGAAGACCCCGTTCCGTCCGCACGGGAGGATCACCGCCGGCAACGCCGCCGGGCTGAACGACGGCGCCACCGGCTGCCTGCTCGCGGCCGAGGACGTGGCCACCGAGCTCGGGCTGCCGGCGAGGATGCGGCTGGTCGGCTACGGCTTCGCCGGTGTCGACCCGGAGGTGATGGGGCTGGGGCCGATCCCTGCCACCGAGCGCGCTCTGCGCAGCACCGGGCTGTCCGTCTCGGACATCGGCCTGTTCGAGCTGAACGAGGCGTTCGCGGTGCAGGTGCTCGCCTTCCTCGAGCACTACGGCATCGCCGACGACGACCCCCGGGTGAACCCGTACGGCGGGGCGATCGCGGTCGGGCATCCGCTGGCCTCCTCCGGCGTACGGCTGATGACGCAGCTGGCACGGCAGTTCCGCGAGCACCCGGAGGTGCGGTACGGGCTGACCGCGATGTGCGTCGGCTTCGGCATGGGCGGCGCGGTGATCTGGGAGAACCCCCACTGGACCGGAGCCGCCGCGTGACGGCGATCCAGGCCGGCCGCGCCGACGAGGTCGTCACCCGCGCCCTGGTCCGGTACGTCGAGGTGCCCGGCCTGTCCGGCGACGTCGCCCTGGTGACCCTGGACAACGGGCGCGACCACACGAAGCCGTCCACGTTCGGCCCCGGCGGACTGGCCTCGCTGGACCGCGCGCTGGACGACATAGCGGCGCACGCGCCGCGGGTCTCGGCGATCGCGGTCACCGGCAAGCCGTTCGTCTTCGCGGTCGGAGCCGACCTCAGCGGCGTGCCACGGATCGCCGACCGCGAGACCGCCCTCGATCTCGGCCGCCTCGGGCACCGGGTCTTCCGGCGGCTGAGCGAGTCCGCCGTGCCGACATTCGCGTTCGTCAACGGAGCCGCCCTGGGGGGCGGTCTCGAGCTGGCGCTGCACTGCCACTACCGCACGCTGTCCCGAGCGGCCGCTCCGCTCGGACTCCCCGAGTGCTTCCTCGGGCTGGTTCCCGGGTGGGGCGGCACCCAACTGCTGCCGCGGCTGGCCGGCGCGTCCGCGGCGGTCGCCGTGATCGTGGAGAACCCGCTGAACAACAACCGGATGCTGCGCGCGGAGCAGGCGTCCGGCCTCGGCATCGCCGACGTGCTGCTGGACAGCGCCGACTTCCTGGCCGAGTCGCTGCGCTGGGCCGCCCGTGTCGTGCGGGGCGACGTCACCGTCGAGCGCCCCGCGGTCGACAGCGGGCCTGCGTGGGACGAGGCGGTGGCCCGCGGGCGGGCGCTCGCCGACGCGAAGCTGCACGGCGGCGCTCCGGCGCCCTACCGGGCGCTGGATCTCCTCGCGCTGGCCAGGACGGCCTCGCCGGAGGACGGCTTCCGAGCCGAGGACGCGGCGCTCGCCGACCTGCTGATGGGCGAGGAGTCCCGCGCCGGTCTCTACTCGTTCGACCTGGTGCAGAAGCGGGCCCGCCGGCCGGCCGGGGTGCCGCAGGCGCCCGCGCGGCCGGTCACCAAGGTCGGCATCGTCGGAGCGGGGCTGATGGCCGGCCAGCTCGCGCTGCTGGTCGCGCGGCGGCTGCAGGTGCCGGTGGTCATGACCGACCTCGACCGGGAGCGGCTCGACCGTGGCGTGGCGTACGTGCGCGGCGAGGTTGGCCAGTTGCTGCGGAAGGGACGGGTGCGCCCGGACGAGGCCAACCGGCTCGAAGCGCTGGTGACGGGGTCGCTGACCAAGGACGCCTTCGCCGACGCCGACCTCGTGCTGGAGGCTGTGTTCGAGGACCTCAAGGTCAAGCAGCAGGTCTTCGCGGAGGTCGAGGCGGTCGTCGCACCGGACTGCGTGCTGGCGACCAACACGTCCTCGCTGTCCGTCACCGAGATGGCCGCCGGGCTCGTACACCCGGAGCGGGTGGTCGGCCTGCACTTCTTCAACCCGGTCGCGGTGCTGCCGCTGCTCGAGGTGGTTCGCGCCCAGCAGACCGACGACGCGACACTGGCGACGGCGGTCGCCGTCGGCAAGGCACTGAAGAAGTCCTGCGTGCTGGTGCGGGACGCGCCGGCATTCGTGGTGAACCGGCTGCTCGTGCGCTTCCTCGGCGAGGTGACCGCCGCGATCGACGAGGGCACCCCGATCGAGGTGGCCGACCGCGCGCTGGAGCCGCTGGGCCTGCCGATGTCGCCCCTCACGCTGCTCGCCCTGGTCGGGCCGCCCGTCGCGCTGCATGTGGGCGCGACGCTGCACGGGGTGTATCCGGACCGGTTCGGGGTGAGCGAGAACCTGGCCCGGCTGGTCGAGGCGGGCAAGCCCGGCGTGCTGAGCTGGGGTGCCAGCGGACCCGAGGTCGATCCCGAGGTTCGCACGCTGTTCGTCGTCGGCGACCGTCCCTCCACAGAGACGGGGGTTCGAGAGCGGGCACTGGCGGCGCTCGCCGAGGAGGCGCGGCTCATCCTGGACGAGGGCGTCGTCGCAGACCCGCGCGACATCGACCTGTGCATGCTGCTCGGGGCGGGCTGGCCGTTCCACCTCGGCGGCATCCTGCCGTACCTGGACCGGACGGGTGTGTCGGAACGGGTGACCGGCCGGCGCTTCCTCCCGGAGGGGGTGGCCAGCCTGCCTCCGGGGGCGACCGCGAGCTCCGACTAGCCGGCGGCTCGACACCTCCGGCTCGGCTCCCCGCTCGGGCGCACCCGGCATTCGGAGGGCGACCGCGCAAACCAACCGGACCAGCCCGACCGAGCGGCCGCCCCGGGGGTCCGCGGCCGCACGGCGAGCACCGTGTCGCAGGCCGGCCGGGGACACCCGAGCTCGCTCGGGCGCACCCGGCACTCGGAGGGCGACCGCGCAAACCAACCGGACCAGCCCGACCGAGCGGCCGCCCCGGGGGTCCGGGGGCCGCCCCCCGGAATGACCAGCGTCAGGCCTGGCTGACGGCCGACGCCGGCGGCAGGTCGTCGCCGAGCAGCCAGCCGGTCCGCTCACCGGGCGTGTAGTAGACGACCCTGCCGTCGGGGCGGGCCGCGAGCACCCGCCCGGACGCGGTGAACGCCGGCGGTGCACTCCCCGGCTGCGGCGGCCCGCCGTCCAGCGCGACCACCCGGATGGCCGCCTCGCTCTTCGCCGTCGTCGGCCCGACCATCAGCCGCGCGTAGTCGTTCACCCGGGCAAGCACGGCGAACGTCCTGCCGTCGGCGCTCAGCGCGCCCGGACCGGTCACCGCGACCGCCGACAGTTTCGGCAGCCACCGCGGCAGCCGGACGCCCGGCCGGGGCGAGACCACGCCGAGCCGCCGCTCGGCGTCACGGACGAGCACCACCTCGCGCGTCGTCGCGACCGCCTCGGCCGCGGCGACGAAGCGGACCGAGCCGTCCCACCCGACCACGAGCGTGGTCAGCGGCACCGCCTCGGGTCCGGTCGAGGGCACCGGAGACGCCGTCGCGTAGACCGGTGTGGTCGGCGCGACGGTCGGGCTCGTCGCCGGGGACGCCGTGGTGCCCGCAGCGCTCCCGTGTCCGGCCGACCCGAGTGCGCCCACGCCGCTCGGTGGCAGGGTCGGCGTCGGCATTCCCGCGGTGCGGGCCGGCGTCAGCGTCGGCGCGGGCCGCCGGCCCGGCAGCAGCGGATCGGGCACGGTGCCGGTCGACACGATCAGCCCCCACTGGCTCTCGCCGACCAGCCGGGAGGCGCGCGGCAGCGGGACGGTCCGCCGGAGTCCGCGAGCAGCCAGCGGCACCCGGGTCGCGGTGCGGCGGGTGACCAGCCAGACGGCGTCGCCGTCGGCGCTGGGCACCATCACCTCGGCCGGGCCGAGCGCGGTGGGCGGGCGGCCCGGGGTCAGCAGGTAGGCCGCGGTCCGGCCGCTCGGCAGCCGGCCGAGCACGACGTCGTGCCCGTTCTGCGTCCACGCACGCAGCGCGGTCAGCCCGCGGGGCAGCGGGATCGGTGACATCCGCCGGTCGAGGGTGTCGAACCGGAGCAGGTCGCCTCCAGCCACGACCAGTAGCGTGCCGACCGACCCGGTGTACGGGGAGACCGGCACGCTCACGGACACGCCGCTGGGCCGCTCGGTCGTCGACGGCTGGCCCTCCATGACGCTGACCGCCACCGCGAGCGCGAGAAGCGATACCGCCAGCGCCGGGCGCGCCACCCAGCGCAGCAGCGTGCCGCGGCGGCTGGCCGCCGGCCGCCGGTTCGCCGCGGCCTCCGGGCGGCTCGCGGTGTCGGGCGGGGACGGCACGGGCCACATTCTCGCAGCAGGTCGACCGCCGTCACGGCCGGGCGGCTCGCGGGCGCCGGGCACCCTGCGCGTTCGCGGGCGCGCCCGCTACGGGTACGCCGGCACGGCCCGGGTGGGGGTGCGGCTGGGCGCGGGCAGCCGCACGGTGACCTCCAGCCCGCCACCGGAACGGACCTCGGCGGACACCGCGCCGCCATGCGCGGCCGCGACAGCGCGGACGATCGACAGCCCCAGCCCGGCGCCACGCGAGCCGGTCCGCGCCGTGCCACCGCGGCGGAACGGCTGGAACAGCTCATCCACCTCGCCGGCCGGCACCTCCGGTCCGCTGTTGGCGACCGCGAGCCAGGCGCCGGCTCCCTCGGCGGAACCGGTCCGCAGGTCGACCCAGCCGCCGTCCACGTTGTGTCGCACGGCGTTCTCCACCAGGTTGCCGACCAGGCGCCCGAGCAGGTGCGGATCTCCCTCGGTGCAGGCCGGGGCGACGTCCGCACGGACAGACAGGCACCGGGCGGACGCCTCGGCGGACACCGCGCTCACCGCGGGCGGCACCAGGTCGGCCAGGTCCACCGGCTCGCGCTGCTCGAGCCCGGTCCGCGCCTGCCCCTCGCTGCGGGCCAGCACCAGCAACGCGTCCACGAGCAGGTCGGCCCGCACGCTCGCGTCCCGCACCACGTCACCCATGGTCCGCAGGTCGGCGACGGTAGCGCCGGGATCGGCGAGGGTGACGTCGACCTCGGTACGGATCACCGCGAGCGGCGTGCGCAGCTCGTGGCTGGCGTTCGCGACGAAGCGCCGCTGGCTGTCGAACGCGGCGTCGAGTCGGCCCAGCATCGCGTCGAAGGTGTCGGCGAGCTCCTTCAACTCGTCCGGCGGTCCCTCCAGCGCGATGCGCTGGTCCAGGGTCTCCTCCGAGAGCCGCCGCGCGGTCGCGGTGACCCGGCTGACCGGCTGCAGCGCCCGCCCCGCCAGGACGTACGCCGCGGCGATTCCGACCAGCGCGGTCGCCGCGAAGACCAGCCCACCGGAGCGCAGCAACTCGCCACGCGCCGAGTCGCGCACCAGCTCGGCGAAGCGCTCGGCGCTGACCGACGAGCCGTCCGAGAACACGAGCGTCACGCCCGGCGGGAACCGCGGCAGCGAGCGCAGCGCCCGGTCCAGCACGATGACCGCGGAGCCGAGCAGGGTCGCCGCGAGCACGGCGAGCAGCCCGCCGTAGAGGAGGGTGAGCCGCAGCCGCAGGGTCAGCGCCGGCCGGCCGGCCATGGTGCCCCGCCTATCCCGACGCCGCGGTGTCGTGCAGGCCGGACCCGTGGCCCGCGGCACGTGGGGGGTCCGCCGCGACCCGGTAGCCGGCGCCGACCACCGTCTGCACCACCGCCGGCTCGCCCAGCTTCCGCCGCAGCGTCATCACGGTGACCCGGACCGTGGTGGTGAAGGGGTCGGCGTTCTCGTCCCACACCCGGTCCAGCAGCTCCTCGCTGGACACCACCGCGCCACGGGCCGCCAGCAGCACCTCCAGCACGCCGAACTCCTTGCGGGTCAGCTCCACGGGGTGCCCGGAACGGGTGACCTTGCGCCGGGCCGGGTCGAGGGCGAGATCGCCCGCGGTCAGCACTGGCGGGGCCGGCGGGGTCGAGCGCCGGCCGAGCCCCTCGACGCGGTCGGCGACCGTCCCGCTCGCGGTGAGCATGAGCACCCGGGTGAGGGCGCCATCCGCCGCGAGCCGCCGGCACAGCTCGTCGCCCGACATCCCGGGGAGGTCCCGGTCGAGCACCACCACGTCGTACCGGGTCACCGTCGCCTTCTCGTGCCCGTCCACCCCGTCGTACGCGACGTCGACCGCCATGCCCTCGCGCCGCAGGCCGCGCGCCACCGCGTCGGCCAGCGGCGCCTCGTCCTCCACCACCAGTACCCGCACCGGTCAAGCATGCCCGACGGCGGTCTCACCGGTGTCGAACGGCCGACCAGGAGGCGATCCTGCCGACTGCCGCCGGTCAGCGTCCCGCCGCCTGCCGACCGCGGCGGGCCAGCGAGTCGATGACCACGGAAGCGATCAGCACCACGCCGGTGATGATGTACCGGTCCTGCTGCTTGAGGTTGACCAGCAGCAGGCCGTTGGCGATCGCGCCGATCACCAGCACGCCCAGCAGCGCCGAGAGCGCACGCCCGCGGCCGCCGAACAGGCTGGTGCCACCGATCACGGCCGCCGCGATCGAGTTGATCAGGACGTCCCCGCCCTGGAACTGCTGGTCGACGCCGCCCAGGTAGCACGCGGCGACGATGCCGCCGAGTGCCGCGAACGTCGAGGTGAGCACGAAGACGGACGTCCGCACCCGGTCGACGTTGATGCCGGCGCGACGGGCGGCCTCGATGTTGCCGCCGATCGCGAAGATCGCCCGTCCGTACCGGGTACGCCGCAACACCAGGTCTACGACCGCCACCAGAGCCAGGAACAGCACCAGCGTCCACGGCACGCCACGGTCCTGGCTCAGCACGTAGACGACCACGACCAGCAGGACGAGCAGTGCGCCGGCCCTGATGGCGAGCTCGGTGACCGGGCGCGCGGCAAGCCCGGCCGCGCGGCGCCGCTGGGCCTGCCGCAGCATCGAGAGGAACATCAGCGCGCTGACCGCGACGGCCAGCGCATAGCCGAGCGTGTTGAGAACGAAGGAGGCCTGGCCGAACTTCTGCAGCGCCTGGCCGACCGGCAGGTTCACCGAGCCGGTCTCCCCGAGCACCCGTAGCTGCAGCCCCTGCCAGATCAGCAGGCCGGCCAGGGTGACGACGAACGACGGAACGCCGAGCCTGGTGAATACCAGGCCTTGCAGCAGCCCGATCGCCGCGCCGACGGCCAGCGCCAGCACGACGGCGACCAACGGGCTGTAGCCCCGGTTGGCGTTCAACACCGCAAGGACGGCCCCGGCCGAGCCGCTGACCGCGGCGACCGACAGGTCGATCTCGCCGAGCAGCAGGACCAGCACGACCCCGATCGCGATGATCCCGGTCGACGGGATCGACTGTGCCAGGTTGACCAGGTTGCCCGAGCTGAGAAAGACGCTGTTCAGCGACTGGAAGACGATGACGATGACGACGAGGCCGACGATGACCGGCAGCGCGCCGAGCTCGCCGGACCGCAGCCGGGCGACGAAGTCGTCCATATAGCCGGCGAGGCCGCCGCGCCGGCTGAGCCGCTCGCCCGGCGCTCCCGCCGCGGTGCCGGCACCGGCGACGCCGGCGCCGGGCTTGGGCTCCTGGTCGGCAACGACCGTGCGCTCGCTCATCGGACCTCCTCCTCGGCGCCGTGCGGCGTCTCCGCGTCCGGCTCCTCGACCGACTCGGCTTCGGGATGGCCAGCGCGCCGGGCGGCCCGTTCGGCGACGACGTTCTCCCGGGAGCCGGTGATGGCCGCCACCACGTCGTCCTGGTTCACGTCTTGGACCGGGAACTCGCCGCCGTTGCGGCCTAGCCGCAGCACCACGATCCGGTCGGCGACGGCGAACACGTCCGCAAGGTTGTGGCTGATCAGCACCACACCGAGACCGCGCTCCCGGAGCCGCTCGACGAGGTTGAGCACCTGCGCCGTCTGGGCCACCCCGAGCGCGGCGGTCGGCTCGTCCAGAATGACCACCGCGGGCTCGCCGAGCAGCGAGCGGCTGATCGCGACCACCTGGCGCTGGCCGCCGGACAGCCCGGCGACCCGGGTCCGCACGCTCGGGAGCCTCGCCGCCAGCTGACGGAGCAGATCGAGTGAGCGCCGCTCCATCTCGACCTCGTCCAGCGCGCCGATCCGGACCACCTCGCGGCCGAGGTACAGGTTCCCGACCACGTCGAGGTTGTCGCAGAGCGCGAGATCCTGGAACACGGTGGCGATGCCGAGGTCCTGCGCTGCGTGCGGGGTGGGGATGGCGACGGGCCGGCCCTCGAACTCGATGGTCCCGTCGTCCGCCGGTCCCACCCCCGACATCACCTTGACCAGGGTCGACTTGCCGGCCCCGTTGTCGCCGACCAGGGCGACGACCTCGCCCATCACGACGTCGAAGTCGACATCGGTCAGCGCCTGGACGGCGCCGAAGCGCTTGTTGATGCCGCGCAGCGACAGCACCGGCGTGCCGGTGGGCGCTGGCGGCCGTTCCCGGACGGTTGCGGTCATGCCGTCGATCCTCCTCTCGAAAGGCCGGGAGCGGGAGCGGCAAATGCCGCTCCCGCTCCCGGTCCTCACCAGCCCGACTAGGACAGACCGGCCTTGGCGCAGGCCTGGGCGTACTGGGCAGCGCAGATCTTGTCCACGGCCCAGAGCCCGTCCTTGACCACAGTGTCCTTGATGTTCGCGACGGTCACCGCGACGGGGGTGAGCAGGAACGAGGGGACGTCCTTCTGCCCGTTGTTGACCGTGGTCTCCCCCTGCGGCTTGTTGCCCTTGAGCAGGTCCACCGCGAGCTCGGCGGTCTTCTCGGCCTCCGGCTTGTACGCCTTGTACACCGTCATGTACTGGTCGCCCGAGACGATCCGCTGGATCGCGGCGAGCTCGGCGTCCTGCCCGGTGACCGGCGGGATGGGGGACACGCCGTTCGACCGCATCGCCGCGATCGCGCCGCCGGCGGTGCCGTCATTGGCGGCGTACACACCGATGAAGCCGGTCTTGCCGATCTTGGCGATCTGCGCGTTCATGAAGGTCTGCGCGTTCGCCGGCTTCCAGTCCGGGGTGAAGAAGTCGGGCTTGGGCACCAGCGTGAAGCCGCTGCTGTCGAGCGACGAGTGCGCACCCTTGTTGAACAGCTTGGCGTTGTTGTCCTTGATGTCGCCGTTGATCATGACGATGTTGCCGCTGGTCTTGCCGTCCTTCTTCAGCTTGTCGACCAGCGCCGAGCCCTGCAGCTTCCCGACCTTCTCGTTGTCGAACGAGACGTAGTAGTCGATGTCCGCGTTCTGGATCAGCCGGTCGTAGGAGATGACCGGGACGTTCTTCGCCTTGGCGAGCTGCGCGATGGAGCCAGCGGTCTGGCCGTTGACCGGGTCGAGGACCAGCACCTTCGCGCCCTGGGCGAGCACGCTCTGGGCCTGCGAGCGCTGGTTGTCGGCCTGCTGGTTCGCATTCTGGTAAAGGATCTTGCAGTCCCCGCACAGCGCCTTGACCTTCGCCTCGAACAGCGGGCGGTCGAACGACTCGTACCTCGCCGTCGCGGTCTCCGGCAGGAGCAGCGCGATCGAGCCGCTCGCCTGGCCGCCGCTGCCGCCGCCCGAGGACGAGCCGCTGCTCGTGCCGCTGTTGCAGGCCGCTGCGCCTGTCGCGACGAGCGCGGCCACGGCGACGGCCATGATCCGCCGATGAGTTGACACCTGACCTCCACTACCTCGGAGTTGATCAGCGGCCCGCGGCCGCACCGGACTCAGTGGGCAGGTTCCTCGCCGGCCGATCCTATGTCAACCGCATGACGAAACCGTGTCCCTATCGAGGCCTAGGCCCTCTTGCCAGCTCGCCGACCCTGCCCAGGCAGCGGTATTGGTCCTGCAACTGCCCCTGCTTATGTCACTCTCTTGACAGATACCGAGACCCGCCGGACGATCCGCACATGTCGGTGAGAGCGCGCTCAGGGCCGCGCTCAGCGCTTCGACTGCGGGGCAACCAGCGCCAGATCGCCGACGCGCTGCGCCTGCTCGGTCCGGCGACGCGCGCCGACCTGGCCTCGGCGACCGGTCTGTCCCGCGCGACGGTCTCGGGCGGGCTGTCCGCCCTGCTGGAGGCCGGGCTGGTGATCGAGACCGGGGAGGCGGCTCCCGCCGGTCCGACCGGGGGCCGGCCGCCGGGCGTGGTGCGCCTCGGGCCGCAGGCCGGGCTGGCCGTCGGCGTCGACGTGGGCCGCACCCACCTCCGGGTGGCCGTCGCCGACCTGGGCCATCAGGTGCTGGCCGAGCGGGCGAGCCGGCTGGGTCCGGGAGCGTCGGCCCAGCAGGTGCTCGACCGGGCCGCCGAGCTGGTCACGGCGGCGCTGGTCGACTCGGGTCCGGACGGCCACCCGGTGGTGGGCGTCGGGCTGGGACTGCCGGGACCGGTCGACCTGCGCTCGGGCCGGATCGCCGCGCCGAACATCGCGCCCGAGTGGGCCGACCTCGCTGCCGGGGAGGAGCTCGCGGCGCGGGTGGACAAGCCGGTCGTGGTGGGGAACGACGCCAACCTCGGCGCGCTGGCCGAGTACCTGTGGGGTGCCGGGCGGGGCAGCGACCCGTTCGTCTACGTCAAGGCCGCCACCGGCGTCGGGGCCGGGCTGGTGCTCGGCGGCCGGCTCTTCCGGGGCGTGTCAGGGTTGGCCGGCGAGATCGGCCACATCACCATGGACGAGCACGGTGACGTCTGCCGCTGCGGCAACCGGGGTTGCCTCGACGTCGTGGCCGGCGGCCCCGCGCTGGTGGCGGCGCTGCACGGCAGCTACGCCGAGGTGGACAGCGTCGAGCAGGTGGTGGCGATGGCGGCCGGCGGCGACACGGGCGCCCGGCGGGTGATCGCGGACGCCGGCGCACACCTGGGAGTGGCTGCCGGAGCCCTGGTGAACCTCGTGAACCCGCAGCGACTCGCCGTCGGCGGTGAGCTGGGCCGCGCCGGGCCCGTCCTGCTCGACCCGCTCCGGCAGGCGCTGCTTCGCTCGTGCGTGCGGCCGGCCGCCGAGGCCGTCGAGGTGGTCGAGGCACACCTCGGCGACCGGTCGGAGGTGCTCGGCGCCGTGGCGGTGGTGCTGCTGGAGGTGGGCCGGCCGGAGCCGGCCCACCCGGCCTGGCCGCCGTCCATGCTCGGCGGCTGACGGGGACGGGGACGGGCCGTCCTGGCTAGGGCGTGTCCGACCGGACCTCTTCGGACGCCGGCTGGTCGAGGCTGGACGCCCAGCCGACCACCTGTCGAGCGACGTCCTGCGCGGTCAGCCCCACCTCGGCGCGGACGGCGTCGACTTTGCCGTGCTGGAGGAAGCGGACCGGCACGCCGACGTCGCGCGCCGGCACGTCGATCCCCGCGGCGCGCAAGGCCTGCGACAGCCGGCCGCCCACGCCGCCGGAGACCACCCCGTCCTCGAGGGTGACCACCAGCCGGTGCCGGGCCGCCAGCGCGAGCAGCGTCGGGTCCACCGGCGTGACCCAGCGCGGGTCGACCACGGTCGCGGCGATCCCCTCGACGGCGACCCGGCCGGCCACGTCCAGCGCGGCCGCCGCCGTCGGGCCGACCGCGACCAGCAGCAGGTCGGCGCCCGGCTGCTCGCGAAGCACGTCCACCCGGCCGTCCCGGCGAGCCGCCGGCAGGTCCGGACCCAGCGGCGTCTTCGGGAAGCGGACCACCGTCGGGCCGTCCTCCCA
>WNGJ01005724.1_pt1 | contig 13088 bp, 23 predicted proteins | sample 5400611 | NCBI WGS metagenome assembly WNGJ01 (sample SAMN13153375, study PRJNA577476) | soil metagenome | isolation source: 40 cm soil or saprolite under Garry oak tree replicate 1 | place: USA:California | collected 2016-06-15
TCGTGAACCGCGCGCAAGCGCTCAAATACGCGCTGTTCGAGAACGGCCACCACCCCGAAACCATCGTCGAGCTGTCGCGTGAAATCGAACTGGACATGGGTGGCAAACGCCCCTCCCCCAACCACATACCGGCTGCCGCCAGCACACGGCGCGTCGCATGACAAGCGCAGCAGCAGCCCAGGAGAGCCAGATGGTTCAGCCTCATTCCGCTCCAAACCGCGAGCAGGTCACCGATACCATGATCGAGCTCACCCGCCTGTCCAGTCAGCTTCGCGCGATCGTCGCTGGCAGCGATGGCCTGGAACTCTATCTTGCGCTGCGACGACGCGGATTCGCTCGTGTGTCCACCCCCGAGACCTGCCGCATTCCAAGGGGGCAGCACGCGGTCGGCTTGATCACCGGGCAAAACCTGCTAGCGGCGGTCGAGACTGCCCTCACCCAGATATCTCCATTTCTCAGCGCCAGCGCCGCCATCGCCGTCCTGATCGACTCTCGGGAAAGCGGTTTCTGCCTGAAAATCCGGAGCAAGCTGGAGCAAATGGGTTTTCGGATCGAGGCGGGCGTCAGGTGCCAGCAGGGTCTCGTACTTTCTGCGTACCGACAGGGCTTTGGTCAGATGGAAAACGCGGCGTGAAATCCAATGACATACCTTGTAAAACCCGCCACTTGGCTGGCGGGCTACATACCCGATCTTCCCACGCCGTTCGATGAAGACGATCGAATCGATATAACCGCGTTTGCGAAGCTTTGCGAACGCCAGATCGACGTGGGTGTCTCAGCAATCGTCGTCGGCGAAATCGCCGGCGAGGCTTCAACCCTGACGCCGGCCGAGCACGACGCCATCGTCCGCACCGCTGTCGAAATCGCAGCCGGCCGCGTGCGCGTTATCGCCGGAGCGGGTTCGAACTCAACCAGTCAGGCTATCGAATTGACCCGGCGCGCCGAAGCAGCGGGCGCCGATGCGGTCCTTTCAGTCGTACCTTATTACAACAAGCCGATGCAGGCCGGGATTCGTGCGCACTTTCAGACGATCGCCGGCTCCACCGCGCTCCCCATTATCCTGCACGACATTCCGTCCCGGACGATCCGCGAACTATCCGATGACACCCTCGCGCGGTTGTCGCAATCGAGGCAGTTCATCGGATTGAGGGATGGAACGGGCGATGTTCTGCGTCCGATGCGCCTGCGGTCGCGGCTGCCATCCTGTCGGCGGATGCGCAAAACTGTTTTTCCCGCCATTTTGGTCCCGGACCGCGCATATAGTGATCTTCCGGGTGGTATCTCCTGTCCGGTCCGTCCCAGGACGGACCGAGAAACGTCACCAGAGCGCTGATGCCGCTGCGCAGAAAAGAAACAAGAACAGATGCAGTGAACGAAATCTGTCGCATGTGATCCTCCACCGGAAGATGTGGTCCGGGGATCGAACGCCGAATGGCCCATATCAATCGTTGCGAACGCGAATCGAACCCGGATTGCGAGTCACCCAATCGTTGTTGGCCCGGTTCAAGCGAATACCGCGGAGCTCGAGCTCGCGTTCCATACGGCGTAGCTTCGAATTGGCGATGGCCTCGATCATGTTCTTCAAGAAGCCGTTGAAACGCCTTAAGGCGCTGCGGGCGCGGACGCGAACGCGTTTGCCCTGCGTCCTGCCAAACCGGTACTCGCTCGGTGGGTCCCGTCGGGTGATGAGATACGCTCGATAACCATCGTCGTAGGCCAAATCGCGGAATTTATCATCGCTGGTAGTTAAGTGGGTCATCTTGCATCTCCACCGTTGGCTCCTGTTGGGAGCTATTGGGAAGATGCGCAGGGCATAGGAAATCGAGGCGACCGCCTGTCCTCTCTCATAGGCGCGGCATAAAGGCCCGCCGCGACCTCGCTCTCTGTGCGATTCCTATATTTCTCTTACGAGATGCGCCGCCAAGCCGTCTCGCATTCCTATGGCATCGTCTGCACATCATGGCCGTTGGATTCGTGAGGAGGCCGCCATGGCCGCTCTACGTGGCTGAATCGAGAGCGCCCTATATGCGTTCATTATGAAGCAGCAACCCTCTTCGCAGGAGGCTTGGGTGAACCGAAAAACGAATCGGTCTCTCTGTCGGAATATCTTCAACGCCAATCAAATTCTGCCTCTTTTGAAGGAGATTGACCCTCCTCTCGGGCAGGTCGTCGAGGAAATCTACGAGACCGCTATTGATCGTGGCGCACATCCGAATGTCTTATCGTTGGGGAGCCACCTGGACTTCGGTGGGTGGGATGCAGAGAACAGGCTTTCAAATATCTTACTGCTTCCAGCGACTAGCACAGTCGTTGAAGCTGCGCTTAGCAGCTGCCTTGTAGCCGGGGCAGCAGTAGCATCACTTTCCATGCACATGATGCCTGACCATGCCCCCGCCGTTGCGGCCCACAAAGAAGCCATGGAAGTCATAGGCCTGCATATAGGAAGAGCTCCGCGATTAGGCCGTGTACCCATAAACTTGGTGGCGTGACGACAAGGACCTACGTCAGAGTTGGGTCAAAGTGAGAAGAACTCGGTACGAGCATATGCCTTCCGCTTTGCCCTCAATCTCAGACATTGCTTGACGCAGCCGGCACTTCGCGTTTGTGCCAGCAGGAGACAATCGTCGCCCTTGATTGACGCTTTCAATGCCCGTCAAGGTAACCAGACGGAACAGGTGTCGGACAACCAGACGCCTTAGTCCACTGAACCTCGCCGATATTTAGAACCTCCACCGAGGCGCGATACGCCTTGGAGCATGGATGAATTGTCAGCACCGCTGACATGCCTCAGCAAACGGGGCAGAGCGAATGCCGAAAGGGAAATGCATGGCCGGCCTCAAGAAATCGGTCTAATCTGAGGAACGCTTCGAGGGAAATTCAATGCGCACCTGGAGCTAGATCATCATGAAAACGTCATTCGCAATTGCTGCTACGGCCGCGGTGGGACTTTCGATCGCGCAACCGGCGTTGGGACAATCGAACGACGAAAAGCTTGGCACGGTGCATTTCGAGACATCCTGTACATCGGACGCCCAGAAACTATTCGATCGCGGAATGCTCTATCAACATTCGTTCTGGTACCGCGCGTCCCAACGGGTATTTGAGGATGTCCTGAAGGCCGATCCCGAATGCGGCATCGCCTATTGGGGTATCGCGCTTAGTCTGTTGTGGAATCCCCACGTCCCGGCGCCTGCGAAGAATCTTGCCGAGGGTGCCGCCGTGCTAGCCAAGGCAACGACCGTCGGCGCCAAGACCCAGCGCGAACGCGACTATCTCGATGCGCTCGGCGCTATGTACGCCGACTACGAGAAGGTCGACCACCGTACGCGCATGCAAGCTTACGCCAAGGCCATGGAACAACTAGCACAGCGCTATCCCACCGATGACGAAGCACAGATCTACTCCGCGCTCGCCCTAAACACCTCGGCTTCGCCGACCGACAAAACCTACGCCAACCAGCTCAAGGGCGCGGCAATCCTGGAGCCGATCGCAATACGCGAGCCACAACATCCCGGCGTGGCGCATTACTTGATTCACCTTTATGACTATCCACCGATCGCCGAGAAAGGCCTCGAGGCCGCCCGACGCTACGCCAAGGTCGCGCCAGCGTCAGCACATGCCCAGCATATGCCGTCACACATCTTTACGCGCGTCGGCTATTGGAAGGAGTCGATTGCTTCCAATGTCGAATCGTCGCGGGTCGCGAAGGCGGACAAAGAGGGCCATGATCAGCTGCACGCCATGGATTACCTGGTCTACGCCTATCTACAGCTCGGGCAGGATAACAAAGCCGCAGCCGTTATCGACGAGATGAACGGGGTCACCGGGTTCACCGAGACTTTCATCGCCGGGCCATACGCGCTGGCCGCTTCGCCGGCACGCTACGCGGTGGAACGTGGCGACTGGAAGGCTGCGGCGGCGCTTCAAGTCCGTCCCAGTCCGCTGGCTCACGTGCAGGCGGTCAGTCATTTTGCGCGAGCGCTAGGCGCAGCCCGCTCGGGCAATCCTGAAGCCGCCACGGCAGACATCGCCAAGCTCGCCGAGCTGCGGGACAAGTTGCGCGATGCCAAGGACGCCTATTGGTCGGAGCAAGTAGATATTCAGCGGCAGGTCGCGACCGCTTGGCTGCTCTATGCCGAAGGTAAACGCGACGATGCGCTGAACGCAATGAGCGCCGCCGCCGATGCCGAAGACAAGACCGAGAAGCATCCGGTGACGCCGGGCGTGGCCAAACCGGCGCGCGAACTCTACGGCGTCATGCTGCTCGAGAGCGGTAACGCCAAGGACGCGCTCGTCGCCTTTGAGGCGACGCTGAAGAAGGAGCCAAACAGGCTGGGCGCCTATGTCGGCGCGGCGAAGGCCGCCGAAAAGTCCGGTGAGTCCGCCAAGGCTCATGAGTATTACAGCAAGGTCGTCGCGATCGCCGATGCTGCGGATAATACCCGGACCGAGGTAACCGACGCGCACGCGTTTCTGACGAAACGCTGAGGGGCGTGCGGCGATAGCACGGGAGCATGTCGTGAGAGCATTCTTTCTGCCTATCGTTTTGAGTGCTCTCGCGACCCCGGCTGTCGCTCAATCGCTTCAGGTCATCGGATACTCCGGCTATCTCGGCGAGTGGGAGTTGACAGCCACCGTCACGGAAACGACTTCCGGCCATATAAAGGAATACTCGGGGCCATTAACGATGAAGCACGTCGGCGTGTGCACTCAGGATGGTCCGGAGGAAAAGGCCGGTGAAATGCGTTTTCAGATATCGGCCTCATCATCCCAATTGAATGCGACATTCTCGGTTACCGGCGTCGAATGCACCTACAGCGGACGACTGTCAGACTCTTATACAGGCACCTTGAACTGCCCCGATCGACAGGCGGTTCCCCTCAAGCTATGGGTGCGATAGTGCCCGCCAAGACACACTCCCGAACGACGTCGCCTATGGGTGGTCAAACTGAGAAAAGTTCGGTATGAGCAGATGTCTTCCGCTCTTCCCCCGACAACGGACATCCCCCGCGAGAGGCCCACGGGGCCGGCCTTCATTCCAAATCCAACATTCTGCGATCCTCCGCTTGGCGCCCATGAGCCGTCCTTCCATAACCACTCATCACGTGAAAGAACTTTGCTCAGCGCTCCCACCGAGCGAACTAAATCGCAGGAGATCGTAGGCTGGCCTAGAAAATCGTAGGAAAGAGTAGCGGGGAAGCGACTCGAACCCCCGACCCGAACATTCCGGCTCTGGCTCAGCAGCAACCTGACGCTGCGCGTGTCGATGACCGAGTTGGCCCGCCAACAAACTGACGCACAAACCACCGCGGCCGCATCCTCGCAATAGACTCGCAGCAGGTTGCTAAGCGCTTCTCATCGGAAAAACGATTTCAGCTCCAGGTTGACACCACTCCACTTAGTGGGTCCGTTTTGCTCGCCCTGATATCCCATTTTACGACGCGCATCGGATCGACCCGTACCAATTGATCTGCGCGCTGTATCTCGTGGCGTGAAGACAAGAAACGAAAAAGGCGCACATTTTGGGGGGCTAATCCGGGGGCGAAAAATCAGGAAATATTAATATGATCAATGGGATATGGCGGAGAGTGTCAGTCAATCCCCATTGATGCAAAAGCTATTTTTCACTCGGACGGCCGGGAACCCACGGTCCGAGCTACTAATTGTGGCGCTGGCGGTGATCTGGAATCTGCTCGATCAATGAAAGAGGCCGCCAACAGAAGCCGTCTTCATATGAGCACGAATGCGAAAGCCACCCCCATAACAACCAGCGCATTTACACCAGCGACCGCGATGCTGAGATAAACATCGGCCATGACGTTCTCGGACTTGGTCTTGGGTCGCGTGGTGCTGAAGTATTTCATGACGCGATGTCACTTACCGCAAAGGGGCCAAGTACCCTTAAGTACCAAAGCGAGCAGTTGTTCCGCATCGCAGGGACAGAATTGCTGATCCGCATGGAACGATCTCAAAATCGGGCGCTGACCTGACAGTCAGCTTGATCCCTACTAAAATTAATTGTCGTTCCAATTGACTCCACTTGGATGCGGCATAGCCTCCCTACCGGATCGCGAGCTATGGCTTCCCACGCCAGCAAAGCCAGAACGGGTCGCTCCCGCCAGCGCCAGTCAAAGTGGGCCGGTTCCGCGCACGTAGGTGCACCAGAACGGCGCTGGTAACACCGCCGTTTTCTGTTTGGCACGATCCCGGCAGCAGCGCGTTCAGCGCGCGCCCATGTGTGAATTACATCACGAAGCTTCCAAAGACTGACCGAGGCCGCGGAATGGCAGGCCGCAATGGAAGCGCTGATCTTGGTCGCGACGCTCGGCGGATGTTCGCGCGGATCGGCATCATGGGACGGCCGGAAGCTGAAGAGGCACACCGCATGAAACTTACCCGTAGGTTCGCAGAGTTGACACCCGAAAAGCGGCCGCAAGACCCGCGCATGAACGGCACGGGCCTTCGCTTCGAAACGCAGGAGCACGGCGGGGAATATCCCGACACAATGCCGCAAGCCGTCAAACTGATCGATACTGAAGGCCGCTCCTGCATCTACGTGCCGATCTCGCAAGACGGCAGGGTAGTGGACAGCCAAGGGTATGCGCTGGAATTGGACGACGAATGATCGCTGGGCGGGACACCCAGCATTCCCCCAATCGGGTTGGAACCCCTGCCCACGGGTTCCCGTTATCCGGGCCCGCTTTGCCCTTGGCCGAGGTTCCCATGCTCGCAGACCTCACGTGGCGCCAATGTCGCCGCCCCGATTGCTGCCCTCGTGATTGCGAGCGGCTGCATAGCATGGGGCATTATCATCGCAACCGACCAACCAGTATCGCATAAGGCGGCTGTCACGCAGAAGGTCCTGCCCCTTAAGGTCGGACGCGGCGCGCCAATTGACTGAAAAATTTGCGCGAAGGCCCACAGGATCGTCCGATAAGGAATTCTTTCTGTGCGTAAGGTGCTCGCACGTTCGCGTGCGGAAAAGAGGCAAGCATGCCAATCAAGCGCCGTGCATCAATCATTCTCGGTGCGTTCGAGAAGGCCCAGACGGAAATCGTCGGCAAGGCTGTAGTCCTCACTGATGGAAAGGCCGGGACCGTGGAAAAAGTGTGCCTTGACGAGCTTCACGGTCTGCGAATCTCCATTAAGGGCCACCGTGGGAAGTGGCCGGTCTCGACCATAAAATTTGAGCAGCGCTAGGGCCGAGTTGCCCCGATCCATACTGCCAGCGCCAACCCGGTGGGGCATCCACGCAATCTCCGGCATACCCTCGCAACCTGATGCACTGGAACAAACAAAGGCTCGCGACATTGAAGGCGTATCACGCGACCAAGGGATTGGTGATGCTTGATCCTATCCCAGAACTTCCGGACAATACGCCGATCAGCGATGTTGAATTACCGGCGCGTATTCGCAACGTGTTGGCTGCTGCGGGGCTTAAGACGGTCGGGGAAGTGCGCGAGGCGTCCGACGAATTGCTGTCGAGCCTTGATGACATTGGAAAAGCCTCTGTCACCCTTCTTCGCGAAACGCTTGGCCTGCCTTCGAGCCATGGCGTTCGAGCCGACTCCCGCTGATCAGCTCCCGTGGAAAGCACACTTTTTGGGAAACGGCCGCATCCCGCCGCGCCGTTACTAAGACGAAAGCGAGCCAAGGCTTATAAGGTCGTGAGATGACGAACAAAGACGCATTTGATCGGTGGTGGGAATGGGCTGAAAAGCCGCTCAATAGCATGCTGACGATCGATGGCGATATCCATTACCCGGTGACGGAGCTGTCGCCAGAAGACCAGCGTAATCGCGACAAGAACAACGAAGCTGTGCGTCGATACCGAGAGAGTCGGAAGGACTCGCCTTTGCTAATTCAACCGCAAGAGGGCTCAACGTCCGGAGGCTGCGGACTCCGGTCGAGCGCTCTCATCAATCTGGGACAGGTAATCAGCCGCTTTGCCAACTAGCGCAGCCGCAAGTTTGGGGTCCGCCGTTTTCCTCGCGGGGCTGGGAAGTGTGGCCGCCTGCCGCACGAGATAGTTCCTGCCGACCATGTTTTCCCCGCAGCTACTTAATCTTAAGCCAAGCACTCCTTCAGGCGCTCAAGCTCCGAACGGACTTGCGTTTCCATGGTGTTTTGTAATGCGAGCGTGCCCCTGCTGGAAAATTCTGTGGAGGCCTTTCTGTCCAGATTCTGCTTCCAATCCCGGATTGCCAGCTTAGTGGCGCTTTGGGCCTCCGACGCAGCCTTAAGGTACGCCTTTATGCAGGCGTCGGCCATTGAGCACGTCTGGCACTCTTGGGCGGCGGCAGCGCTTGAAACAAGTGTCGCGGCAAGGACCCTCATTGCTTTTCTCCCGGTATTGGCCCCCGGCGGATGTTCTACTTGGTGGGGCTTGTTTGCAACGGTGGCCGCAGATTCACCCGAATGAATCCGCCACCCGCCTCATCGCGAGTCCTTGAAATCGGCCGGCAGTCCGCAACTGCTATCGCCGCGCTTCAAAGCAGTCCCACGCGAAGGCAGCAGCGATGATGAGCGTGGTCAAATCACCGCAAATCGCCATGTACGGCCAAAAGCCGTATGCATCCAGCGCGGAATACAGACCGCCTCTGACGAGCCATGGCCGCCCCCAACTGTCGAGAAGCGAGCTAGCGTTGATCGCGCTAGAGAAGGCACGGGCGATGCCGCACGGTCGTGAGCGAACCGAGGCGCTAAGAAAGGCGGGCATGCTTCAGAACGATGTCGTGGCACAGGGAATAATTTTTGCGAAACGGGGCAGGCCTGCGAAAACCTAGCTCAGAAACGACGCCTCGGTTATGGATGAGGATTCTTGAAAAAGCGCGCCCGACTAATTCGCGACCTTGCCGACAAGGCCGATCCCTTCATCAAAAGACAGCTGACGGACATGGCGAATAGCTACGACGCCAGGCTCAAGCGACCCGCCTCTCGGGCGACCATGACTCTCCGCTCCAACCCTTCTTCCGAAACCGAGCCAACCCGAGGCGGCGGGTGAAGTCGAACATGCGACCATAACAGCGAAGCGCCGATGCGTTCAGACGTCGGCCGGTCCTTCGTTCAGTTCCAACCCGCAAACACGCACCTTTGAACGCGATCTTTTGGCGCATCGATTCAACACGCGAAAAAGCGTGATTATCGCGGCTGGTTGGTGGTGATGTTGTATGAATTTCCCCAGCTATTGATCATCGCCAGTTTCGCCCGGCCTCGCTTCGTCCAGCAAGTCCAATGCAATGTCGATCTGCGCCAGCAGGCGCTCGATTTCATCGCGCTCGTGTGGGCCGGGATTTTCCTGCAGCCGTTCTAGTAGCATCTGCTTTCGCGCAAGAAGGTTTGCAACGGTGGTCATCAGACAAACCGCTCGCCATCATCTGGAATGCGTTGCCTCGATAGGGTCACTGACAACCAACAACGTCAAGGTGCCGACCAAAGTAAAAAACGCCGTGAATGCCGTTATAAGGCATACCTTTTCAAAGGACGCCGTATTGCTTGTGAAAGTCGTATAAAAAGTTTGATCGCGCTGGATGTAGTACTGTTCGCAACATTTTAGGAATGTTACTCGTTCGCCGGTCTTCGTCGAAAAGCGCCGCGATGGTCACAACCATTGTTCTCATGAGACTCCCAACGACAATCGCCACACCTTCCCTAGCGTCGCTCGCTTTCAAAGCATCCGCAAAGTCTCTGGGCCGAGTAATCGCTACGTAGTGAAAGAATTGCCCCAAGAGAACGCGGGTCCCTCTTGAGATTCGCAGCAATTCCCTCGCAAGATTCTTATCTTCGCCCGCTCCATGCTGTTCAATGAATGCCGGAACGGCCATCATCAATTCTGGCTGCGAGATCGATATCGGTTTGGCGACAGGGGGCTTGTTTACCATGGACATTTCGATCATCTATCCGCGAGCAACAATACTTGCGGTCCCTTCCTGAACAAGGCGGCTTTAGCGTATTGTTGCACTGATGGTCTGGGATACACAATTCGACGAACCGATCAGGCGGCCGAAGGGCAAGCCGCTGGCCACGCTACGCGATGCCGCGCTCTACATAACCAAACTGCCCAAGGCCGAACACGACGCCACGGAATGGCAGGCCGCGATGGAGGCGCTGCTTCTCGTTGCAGAGCATGACGGGCCAACGATGTTCGCACGCATCGGCGTGATGCGAGCGTTGAACCGGCACGTGGAAAGCGTTTTCGATCCAGCGCGAAAGGATCATCACTGAGGACGGCGGCGGTCGTAACATCGTTCGTTACGCGTGCCGATAAATCAGAACCAGCGCGATCAACGCAACAACAATCACGATGGCGGCGAGTACTCGAAACGCAAAGCGGTCCCGCCAACGGAGCGGTCTCCTATCGCGCCAGCGAACCGGTGTAATGTAGCGGGCGTCCATCTTAGTTTCTTCAAGCGCGCGTTCGACGCTGAACAGGCATCACGCGCGCTTGCTTTCGAAGGATGTGCCGAAAATAGTTCCGCGCGACCTCATCCATCACCGTTGAGACCAATTCATCTGGTCCTAGCGCATCACGGCGCTTTGCTTCGCGCACATATTCGGCAACTTCTTCATCCAATTTCGGCAAATTAGCATCGTTGGAAATGGGCGTTGCTGATTCAAGTCGTTCGCGCGCGCGCATGGATTCGTTTCGTGAAGACATGAGAAACCTCCCAATATTTTTTGATCGTTTGATCTTGAAGGTCGTTGCGACCAGTTTCCCAAGCCCGATCAGTAACGGTCGGTTTTTCCGGGATGCCGGTTGAGGTCCGGTTCAGTAGATCGTTTGGATAACCGATGGCGATGTGTCAGGTTCCCGACATAACGGCGAACAGATTGTTCCGGCCATGGAACCACCGATTTCCAATTTGCGTTTCATTCTTCGTCACAAGGGAGAACCGCAATGCCCGCCGACCGCCCTCAACGTACCTCACCGCTCATGAACTCGAACAGATAAAAGCAATCAAGTTCAATGAAGCCGCGCCGACCATGCTGGGGCCAGACCAAGTGAAGTTAGCAAACCTTCACCAGAACCTTCGCGAAGTTAAAGGCTATCTTGCATCGAAGGAACTAGAACCGCCAAAATAGGTGTGTCCCGGCCTTCGCACTATTTGAAACTGGAAAGCTGGAATCTCTCACTTGAAATCGCGTAAGAGCGAATGGTCCGAAGAAGAGTTGAAACAACTCGCTGCGATTGTCGCGGCTGGCGGCACTCCATTTCGTGCGGCGGCTAAATTCAATCGCAGAATAGCAAGTTGCCGAAGTCAGGCACGAAAAATGGGCGTGCCGTTTGAGAATTCACAGATCAAGCGCAGAAATGTTCTGGCAAAATGCGCGGCCGCTGAGAAAGCATTGGCTCGCTAGCGAACGGTCACCCGCCCCTCGCCAGAGCTTTGCTTGCAGGGAGGTGGATAGATTTTGCGCCCCAAGGCTCTTCATAAAAATCATACTCAGGCCAACTTCATCGGTGCTCGTTCGATTCTCATCATGTCGTTATGTTCAATCGACATCGTGTGGCCGTCATCCCAATCAATGGTGACACCGTTCCAAGTCGTTCCGACAACCGTGCCAAGGTCGGTCAGGCTTGCTTGCCAGCAAACGCGGTCGCCAACTTTTAGTCTTCGTGATTGGTCGCCGGTCATTTCGCTAAAACGGATCACTTCTAGAATGGTATTTTCAAATCAATCCCGGCCGCAAGGCATTTCAGATTAGGGTGAGAACTCATTAATTTTTCTGCTGTGACAATACGATACTGATTCTCTTTGGGGAAGGATTGGGATCGTGAGCAGGAATTTGTTTTGGCTGAGCGACGAACAGTGGCGTCGGATCGAACCTCACCTGCCAACTGATGTGCGCGGTGTCGAGCGGCAAGACGATCGGCGCGTTATCAGCGGCATCATACACGTGCTGAATAGCGGCTGCCGTTGGTCCGATTGTCCTGAAGCTTACGGACCTCCTATGACTATCTACAATCGCTTCGCGCGGTGGACGCGGCGCGGCATATGGGAAAACCTGTTCCGTGAGCTTGCCGGCAACGGTCGATCGACGGACACCCAGATGATCGACTCCACGCACGTCAAAGCGCATCGCTCGGCAGCGGGCGGAAAAGGGGGGAGCAGAAGCAGGCTGTTGGCCGCTCGCGTGGAGGGCGCAACACGAAGATACACGCACTCGCAGATGCTAAGGGGCGACTGATCGCCATTCTGTTGACCGGAGGCGAAGCGCACGACTGTCCTATCGCAGAACGCCTGATCCGCAGGGTCAAGCCGCCGAAACAGATGCTCGGCGACAAGGCCTATGATAGCGCCGAATTGCGTGAAGAACTGGATGAGCGCGGAACCAAGCCAGTCATTCCAAACCGCAGCAACAGGAAGCAACCGTTCAGCTTCTCAAAGCGCCTCTACAAAATGCGCTGGCGCATCGAGAGCGCGTTCAACAGGCTGAAGGACTTCAGGCGCATCGCCACTCGCTACGACAGGCTGGCCCGGAACTATCTCGCCTCTGTCTGTCTCGCCGCAGCCCTTGTATGGTGGATTTAATGAGTCTGGACCCTAGTTAGTCGTAAGCGAGCGTCGTCACGCCGTCGCTCGCAGTGCGGCCAGCTGTGTCGACAGCATTGACGTCCATCATCATGACGCGGACCTTCTTCTGTCTCGCGAAGCCCGACGACACGGGCCAGGCGATGTCGCCGGGCGAAACCGCGGCCCAACGAAGCTTCCATCTGGAATCCGATATTGTTGCTCTCTCAGTATTTCCGCACGATGGGCTTGGCCGATGGCGGCGGCTCCGGCGCCTTCGGCGTGATCGCGAAGGTGACCCATGTTGACCATCCTTCAGCCCGGTTTTCGACGGCGAGGTCCTTGTATCCCTTTATGTTGAGATAGCCCTGATAGTCACCGACCGGAAACAGAAATCCGATCTGCGGACCGATGCCGACTGCCATTCCCCGGAAACCGCGTCGAGCTATGCAGGATTTTAGGTGACAAGGCGATCAGGCGGCGTGGTTTGCCGGCATTTGAATGACCTCGATGCCGTCGTTGAATCTGACACCTGCGATCACCTTCGGCAACTGATTTGTGCCTTTGAGCCGCCGC
>WNGJ01006860.1_pt1 | contig 13088 bp, 15 predicted proteins | sample 5400611 | NCBI WGS metagenome assembly WNGJ01 (sample SAMN13153375, study PRJNA577476) | soil metagenome | isolation source: 40 cm soil or saprolite under Garry oak tree replicate 1 | place: USA:California | collected 2016-06-15
GAGCGGATGCCGTCCCACTTGAACTCGAAGCCCCACCCGTCGTCCGGACGCGGCACCTTCGATTCCAGCTTGGCCATCATTGGCGCGATCTTGTCGGGCATCGGCTTGCGATCTGGATCCTGCGGAGGATCCATCCGGTGGATCATCCAGTCCTTGCCGCGAGTCTGAAACAGCACGTACCGGCCCTGCAGGCGCTTGCCGTGGAAGACAACCATGACCTCGCGGTCGCTCCACTTGACGGGCTCGTAGGTGCCCTCGTCCCAGATCTCGACCTTGCCCGCGCCGTACTCGCCGGTGGGAATCTGGCCCGCGAACTTGAAGTAGTCGAGCGGGTGGTCCTCCACATGAACGGCCAGGTGGTTCTTCTTGGGGTCTGGGGGAATGCCCTTGGGAACCGCCCACGAGACCCCAACGCCGTCTTTCTCCAGCCGAAGGTCCCAGTGCAGCCGGCGCGCGTGGTGCTCCTGGACCACAAACCGCGGCGCCTTGGCCTCCTTGCGGGGGACTTTGGCGCCGGGTTCGGGCGTGCGCTTGAAATCGCGCTTGGCTTCGTATTCGGCGAGCTTCTTCGCCACCACAAAAGACTAGGCCACGGCAGCTTCCTCTTCGTGAATGGTCAGCGCGGCAGGCTTGCGACCACGCACGAAAAGGACAGCCGACGCCGCGAGGACGAGCACAAGGATCGGCAGGACCATCGTGGGATGCATGGCGTCGACGAAGCCGTGCGTGAAGACATAGTGCGCGATCGCCTGCACCTGAGCCGGCAGGTCCAGCGAGGTGCCGGACTGTCCGGCGCCGACCTCGAAGCCCGTGTGCGCCGTGTTGCTGAAGCCCTCGACGAAGGGCTGCTGATACTGGGCGGGCAGCTGGCCCGAAGCCGCCACCGCCCGGTCGTGAAGCGCGAGTGCCAATCGGTTCTGCAGAAACGCCCCGACCACCGCGCTCGCGAAAACACCGCCCAGCTCCTGGATCGTGTTGATGACGCCCGAGGCCACGCCGCCGAGGTGCGCCGGCAGGTCGCGGGTGGCGATCGTGAACACCGGGGTCCAGATGCAGCCCATGCCCAGGCCCAGGAGGAGCAGGCCAGGGATCAGCAGGTACTTGCCGTTCACCTTCTGGACGAGCCCGCTGGCGATGCCTGAGGAGAAGAACATTGCCACTGGCTGAATCGCCAGCGTGAGACCCGCGTCGATGGCGCTCAACCCGAGCACCGACTGCATATAGATGGTCAGGGGAAGGTAGATGCCGAGGATCGCAAACCCCATGGCGGCCATGACCAGCGTCATCAGCGTGAAGTTGCGGTCCTTGAAGACTTCGAAAGGAAGGAGCGGCTCGCCGTGTTGCCGGCGCGCCTGGTGGTAAAGGAACACGCCGAGCAGGACGATGCCTGCGCCGATGATTTCGGGAATGGTGACGAACCCGGTGACGACGCCCCAGTCGTAGCGCTGTCCTTCGATCAAGCCGTAGATCACGCCGAGCAGACCGGCCGTCGCGAGCACGACCCCGGGAATGTCGAGCCGGTGCCGGCGTCCGGGTCGCAGGTCGGGGATCAGCAGCAGCGCGAGCACAAATGTGATGACGCCGATCGGGATGTTCACGGTGAAGATCGAGCGCCAGCCGAACTGGGTCACCAGGAATCCGCCGACCGTCGGCCCGGCGATCACGGCGAGGCCGGCGATGACCCCATAGATGGCGAACACGCCACCGCGCTTCTCCACGGGGAAGAGCGACATCATCAGGGGCAGCCCCTGCGGAGCAAGAACCGCCGCGCCGAGGCCCTGCAGCGCGCGCGACAGGATCAGCTGCGTCGGATCCTGGGCCAGTCCGCTGAAGGCGGACGCAGTGGTGAAGATCACGACGCCGATCGCAAACAGCTTGCGCGGGCCGTAGATGTCACCGAGCCTCGCCGAGGTGATCAAGAGCACGGCGTAGAGCAGGCTGTAGGCGTTCAGGACCCACAGTACCTGGTCGAGGCTCGCGTGCAGGCCGTCGAGGATCGACGGGATCGCGACGTTGACGATGGTCAGGTCGAGCAGCGTCATGAAGAGGCCGAGCACGAGCACGCCCAGCGCGGCCATCGGGTGGCGGCGGACGTTGGTCATTTCCCCTGCTCCCTCTTGAGGCGCACCTCAAGGCCGATTCCTTGCGTCGTGATCTCACATGTTCGGAACGGGCTCCTGCTGGCAAGGCCAGCGAACTGCGCCGGCGCGTATGCGCGGCGCTTGAGCATCTCGAGGGTCGCCTTCGTCGTGAAAGTGCTGACCCACCTGAGGTCCATTCCGTCGACCTCGTGATCGATGTCGGCATGGGTTGCCTCTCTGCTCATGTCCTGGATCACCGCCATCCCGCCCATGCGCAGGACGCGATGCATCTCGGCGAGTGCGCTGCCTGGCAGCGCAAAGTTCTTGAACGCCGCCTGGCAGACGACCAGGTCAAAGGACTCGGTTGCAAACGGCATTCGGGCCACGTCGCCCAGGCGGAAGTCGACGGTCACCCCCGCCCGGCGGGCGTTTTCGCTGGCGATCTCGACGAACGTACGGCTGACGTCGAGACCGGTCACTCGAAGCCTTCCTGGGCGGGCCATCTCGATCGCCAGGTATCCGGGACCGGGCGCAACCTCGAGCACCCGGGCGCCGCTCGGCAGGCCCGCCGTCAGCTGGAAGGCCTGGATCCTGTACGCCGCGAGCTGCCTGGCGGAACCCCGCAAGCGCGCGTACCACCTTGCAATGGGCCCTTCCATCTCGGGACCCCGGAACCGCCAGCGTCGTGTTTCAGTCATCTGCATCTCGACCCCCTTATCTAACATTGTTAGGCGACTTGCGTGCAACAATATACCTAACAGCGTTAGGATTGCAAGCGCCACTACGAAACTTAGAGGAGAATCACCCGGGTTGAGCCCTGAAGAAGAAAGACAGCGGAATCTGACGCGCGAGCGGCTGGTCGAGGCGGCGTTGGCTTTGATCAACGAGCACGGTCTGGACGGGCTGTCGATGCGCGCCCTGGCCGATCGGCTCGAGGTCAAGGCCGCCTCTCTCTACTGGCACGTGCGCGATCGGCGCGAGCTGCTCGAGCTGCTGGCCGAATCGATCCTCGAGGGCGTTGCCCGGCCGCGTCGAGGCGCCGGCTGGAGGCAGGGCGTGCTCGCCATTGGACGAGCCCTCCAGACGCGGGTCTCAGCTCAGAACGATGCCGGGCGCATCCTTCTCGAGGTCCCCGAATCCCTGACTCGCAGCCATACCTTCCGCGACCTGGTTGCGGAGCTGCACTCGGGTGGACTGCAGGCGGGCGAGGCGGCGGACGTGGCCGTGATGGTGATGACCCAGGTCATCGCGACGCGTGCTCCGGCCGAGGTGCCAGTTGTCGAACGCGGTGGCGCCGTCGCTTCGATCGCCATCGACAGCGGGTCGCGTGGGGTCATCCTGCGGGCGGGTCCGCCGGAGATGGAGGCGTTGATCCGCATCCCGCCCGATCAGAGCGGGGCCGCGCCGGCGATCGTGCGCGGCGAGCAGGTGGTCGTGCGCCGTCTGCGTGGTGTCGGTCGGGGAGAGATCGAGCTGAATCCGCGCCGGCCGTGGAAGTTCAAGGTCCAGGCCCCCACATGGAACACCGTCCTCGATGTGGGCGGTCTCGACGTGCGGGAGATCCACGTCGACAGCGGAGCGAGCAACCTCGAGTGTTTCCTCCCCAGGCCGCAAGGGGTCGTGCCGATCCACATCTCGAGCGGCGTCGTCAACGTCTCGCTGCACCGCCCGCGCGCGAGTGCCGTGGTCGCAGTCGTCCACACCGGCGCGGTCAAGCTGAAGCTGGACGACTATTCGACCAAGGTCGCCATCTTCGATGTGCACTGGCAGAGCGAGGGCGCGCTGGAGGCGCGCGACCGCTTCGACCTCGACGTCAGCAGCGGCGTCGTGGACTTCAGGCTCGACACGTACACGCCGAAGCTCGGGGCGGTCGAGGTAGCGCCGCCCAGCCCCGAGCCGGCCGGCAAGCCGGCCTCAGCGCTCGAGATCCTGCTCGACGGGGTGGAGGCGCGCAGTCGCACCACATAGCTGAATAATCGTTTATTCGATTATACTACTGCCATGGCGATCTTTGCGATCCCGCCCAAATCGCGCGACCTCGAGGGTCGACTGACCAAGCTGGACGAGCTGCGCCGCTACCTGGCACGACACCTCGGAGAGTCAGCCCAGCCATGGACCGGCGCGCTTCGCCGGCTCGCGGCGGCGGAGGCAACTGTGGGATCGACGTCGATCGAGGGTTACGGCACGAGCGTCGAAGCCGCGTTCGAGATCCTCGCGGGGGGACACCCAGCCCAAGCTTCAGAAGAGACGCAACGGATCATCGCCGCCTACGGGCAGGCGATGGACCGCGTCGGCGCCCTGGCCGAGGATCCGCTCTTTCGGTGGTCGCTGCAGGCGGTCCTCGAGCTCCATTTCCTGGTCTGTCATCCGCAGCCCGAGGCAAGGCCGGGACGGCTGCGGGAGGGGTCCGTGTTCGTGACCCGAGGCCCCGGCCGGGAACCCTACCGAGCGCCTGAGGCGGCCGCGGTCCCAGGGCTGGTCAACGAGCTGGCCGCGTGGCTGGAATCGGGCGACATATCCCGCCATCCCGTCGTTCGCGGGGCGATGGCCCACCTGAACCTTGTCTCGATTCACCCATTTCGCGATGGCAATGGACGGCTGGCGCGGGTCGTCCAGTCTCTCGTGCTCGCCAAGGAAGGGCTGCTGCGTCCCGAGTTCGTTTCCATCGAGCCATATCTCGGACGCCACACGCGCGAGTACTACGGGGTCCTCGAAGAGGTCCAGGGCCAAGCCTTCGATCCGAGCCGCGACGTATCCCGGTGGGTCGAGTTCTGCATCGATGCCCACGTGGCAGAGGCGACGGAGCGCGCGCAATGGGTCCGGGTTGCGTATGCGCGTCACGACTTCTGCACGAGACTGGCTGCCGATCACGGGTATCCCGACCGACTGGTCGCCGCGCTGGATCAAGCGCTGCTCGGTCTCTCCGTCACCAATGCGGACTATCGACGCGCCTCTGACATCGCGAGCCCTACCGCGGTGCAGGACCTGCAGCGTCTGCGGCGCGACGGTTGGCTCGACCAGCAGGGAGGCGGCAGGTCGGTGCGGTACGTGGCCGCCGGCAAACTGCAGAAGGCGTGGGCCGACTCTGCCCCGCTTCAGAAACAGCCGTTGGCTGGATAACCGGGCTGGTTCGACACCTTCTGGACCCCGTGGGTCGGGGAGTAGAGGAAGATGCCGTCCGGGCTGCCGAACCAGACTCCATGGCTGTCGGAGATGGGACTGCCGATCGCTGGGACCCTGTCGCCTGTTGTCCAGATCGATCGACCGGCACCGGGTTGGTCGAGGATCAGGAGTTCCTGCGGTCCACTGACGCCACCGGCGATGACGATCGGGTGGCCGGCGACGTCCTGGCTCACGAAATGCGCTGAGCTGCCCGGCCGGTAGAACCAGGGCACTCGAGTTCCGTCGACCAGGCTGAGCCGGTCCACCTGATCAGGCGTGACACCTGCGATGGGCTTCGGGTCGCCTGGGTTGATGGCGCCCAACCAGAAGACCTTGTTGCCGCCGCTGCCCTGGACGTTCGCCAGGTCCGCGACCTGCGTGGTCGCACCGGTCTTGGGATCCATCAGCCACAGGCCGTTGTATCCGCCGAAGGACGTGACCAGGTAGATACCTTCAGCCGCGTAATCGAGAATCTCATACGGGGCCGCCCACGGCCCATCGTCGAAACTCAGCTCGACACCGGTTCTGACGGTGACCAGATGAAGCGACGCACGCGCTTGCGGGTCCGCCTGACCGTCAACCGCGCGGTCTGCGTACCCGTAGTGGGTCCCATCCGGAGAGACCGCGTTGCGGCTCACCGGCAGCCAGCGCTTGGCGGCGCGATCGAAGTAGTGCACGTAGGAGTTGCCCACGAGCTCTCGGCCAAATCGAGCGACGGACAACCCGGCCGCCGCGGGGTCTGGTGTGACCGTCCCGGAGGGAAATTGGATGAAGCCGCCGGTTGACCCCTGCCCAGCATCGCTGAAAACCGGCAGGCGGCAGGAGAAGTCGACGGTGCTGACCGATGTCCGACCCAGGCCCAGTGTCCAGGTGGGGCTGGGCGGGTTGACGGCAGCTGGGGAGATAGAAGCCGCGGGCGAAGGGCGGTTCGCCTGAGGCGTGGCGTTGGTCGTGCAGGCTCCGACCAACGCGACGAGCGCCAGGCCTGCCAGCTTCACGACGATGCAACGGCCGCGCACGGGCAACCGTTACCGCGCGCAGGGCCCGATGCCATTAACAGGCTGGGTTCTCGCGCCCGCCTGGCGCAAGTAGCCTGCGTCGAAACCCAACCTGGAGGCGCACATGGTTTTCCTTGCCGGCGACCCCGACATCACGCCCATCACCAACCTGATCACCACCTGGATCCACATCGGCCAGGCGCTCGTCGGCTCGATCGGAGCCCTGGCCTTCATCTTCGCGTTCATCTGGAAGATCACCGCCGTCGAAACCAAGTCCGCGCTGGCGGCCAAGCAGTGGATCCAGCGCATCGTCGTCGGCACGATCGGCGTCGAGGTGGCGAGCTCGCTGGTTGGAATCCTCACGAGCTCAGTCCCCACGCACTAGCCCGTGGACCTCTCGTTTCTCAAGGCGCTCTATGACGAGCTGGGCCGGATCGAAGGCTACCTGTACACGCTCGTCCACCCGAACCTCATCGTGGCCCACCTGCTCGAGGACAGCGTCGGCCTGCTGCTCAACATCTGGTTCAAGTTCATTCTCAGCACTACCAACCTGGAGACCGGCGGTGGGGACTTCATCCTCAACTCGACGATCCAGCGTTTCGAACCGAAGCTGCAGCTGGTCGCGAACGCGGCGATGGTGCTGGTCGCCCTGTGGGCGTCTTACCGAATCATGTGGGGCCACGGGGTCACCACGCAGTACAGCGCGCGTGTCCTCCTCCCGCGGCTGTTCATGGCAGCCGTGCTCATCAACTTTGCGATGCCGCTGTTCCAGATGGCCGTCACGGCGAGCAACGCGATCTGCAACACCGTGCAGACGTTCAGCACGCACGACGACCTGGCAACCTTCGCCGCAAGCTACAACCACAACCCGAACGCGGGCACGTGGGAGATCATCACGACCGGCGCGCTCGCGGCCGGCTACGGGGTGCTGGCCATCGCCTACCTGGTGCGCTACGCAGTGCTCGTGGTGCTCGCGATCACGGCACCCCTCGCCGGGCTCATGTGCATGCTGCCCGAGACCCAGCACCTCGCCAAGGGGTGGAGCACCCACTTCACGACCAACCTGTTCATGCAGCCCGCCCAGCTCTTCGTGCTGTCGGTCGGCCTTGCGCTCGAGCACGACGGCATCACGCCCATGCATCACCTGTTCGCGCTGGCCTCGCTGTTGATCGTCTTCAAGATCCCGGGCGCGATCGGCGGGGCCGAGAAGGCGGCCCACAAGCTCGAGTCGACCGTCTTCACCGCGTTCAAGCAGATCGGGCATGCCTTGGTGAAGGCGTGATGCGCGCGCTGGCGATCGCGGCGGGCAGCGTCGTGCTTTTCCTCGTCGCGGCGACCCAGGTGCCGAGCCACCTCAGGCTGCCGGTCTCCGCGGTCGTCGTCGGAGCTCGGGTGACCCAGCCATTTGGCTGCACCAGCCTCGTGCTCGAACCGTTCGATCCCTGGTGCCCGACGCGTCATATCCACACCGGGATCGACCTGGCGGCGCCGCTGGGGTCGGCCGTCTATTCCGCCAGCTCGGGCATCGTGACGGTCGGCTACGACCCGAACGGCGCGGGTGACTACGTCAAGGTCGCGCTCGACCCTCATGCCTGGGTCCTGTACGGCCACCTTTCGGCGTTTCGGGTCGGATCGGGGGATCCCGTGTCGCCCGGACAGCTAATCGGACTCGTTGGCGCGACCGGACTGGCGACCGGCCCGCACGTTCACCTGCAGGTCGACGTCGACCGCGTTCCGGTGGACCCCGTCTCGTTCCTTGGTCCTTAACAGGCTGGGTTTGAGCCGCGACTCGCGGCGCCTAGCCTGGATCTAATTTCACGGAGGTGATGCGATGTTCAACAAGGTCATCCTGGTCGGCAACCTGACGGCGGACCCCGAGGTAAAGGCGACGCCCAAGGGAACGTACGTCTGCAACATGCGCCTCGGCACGAACACCTACGCAGGCAAGGACGAGGCCGGCAACCGCAAGGAGCACTCCGAGTTCCACAACCTCGTGGCGTTCGGGCGCACGGCCGAGTTCGCCGGCCAGTACCTGCACAAGGGCCGCGCCGTCTGCATCGAGGGCCGACTGCAGACCAGATCATGGGAAGACGCCTCCGGCCAGAAGCGCTACAAGACCGAGGTGGTCGTCGACGAGCTTAAGCCGGTCAATGGCGGCGCCAAGCCCCAGGAGGCGGCGGCCTAGACGAACAGGCCGGGTCCTCGGGCGTAATCTTGTAATCGTCATGCCCGAGGACGTCCGCGCCTGGTTCGCCGCCCGGGTCCCGAAGGACTGGTTTGTGGCACCACCCGAGGTCACCGCGGACGGCGACGAGATCCTGGTCGTGGGCACCCTGCCCGACGTGGAGCTCGCGGGGGGCACTTCGAGCGACGGCCGGACCGCCGCCCGGGCCGCCCGCATCGAGCGCTTCCGGGAAGAGACGCGGGAGGATCGCATCCGGATCGCGCGCGACGCCGAGCGCCACTTCCGCCGCAAGGTGGCCTGGGGAGCCCGTTGCGGCGACGTCTTCAAGATCTTTACCACGCTCAGCGTGCCGGTGATGACCCGCCTGCGCATGAACGAGCGGAACATCCTCGACACGCTCGTCGCGGGTGGGGTCGCACGCAGCCGGAGCGAGGCGCTGGCGTGGTGCGTCCGCCTGGTCGGCATGCACCAGGCCGACTGGATCAAGGGCCTCCGCGACGCGCTCGTCAAGGTGGACGAGGTCCGCGGCAAAGGACCGCTGAACTAGTCAGGACCCCGGGAGATGTGGCTCGCGCCGTGCTCGTCGCCGCCCAGGCCTCGGCCACCTGGCCGCCGCATCTCCCGACGCCTGATCTCGTGGACTACAGCCCCGAATTCGCAGTAACCGACCTCGGATTCGGTTAGTCCCGTTGATACTGTGGCCACTTTGATTGCAGAAGGCGAGCGCAGGCACGTCGTCATCATGGGCGCCGGCCCGGCGGGCCTCACCGCCGCCTACGAGCTGCTCAAGCGCGACGTGCCGGTCACGGTGCTCGAGAAGGACTCGAAACAGGTTGGCGGCCTCGCCAGGACAGTCGAGCACAACGGCTATCGCTTCGACATCGGCGGCCACCGGTTCTTCTCCAAGAACGAAGAGGTCGAGGCGCTGTGGACCGAGATCCTCGGCCCCGAGATGCTCAACCGCGGGAGGCTCTCGCGGATCTACTACCGCGGCCGCTTCTTCGCCTACCCGATCCAGGCCGTCAACGCGTTGTGGAATCTCGGCCCCATCGAGGCCGTGTTCTGCCTGGCCAGCTACACGCGGGCGCGCATGCGGCCGATCAACCACCCGAAGACCCTCGAGGAGTGGGTGCGTAACCAGTTCGGTTGGAGGCTCTTCAACATCTTCTTCAAGACCTACACCGAGAAGGTGTGGGGGATAAGCACCAAAGAGCTGTCCGCGGATTGGGCCGCGCAGCGGATCAAGAGCCTGGACCTATGGGTCGTGATCAGGAGCGCGCTCCTGCCACGGCGCAAGCCCCGCAAGCGCGGCGAGATCGTGACCACCCTGATCGACAGGTTTCGCTATCCGCGCCTGGGTCCCGGCCAGGTCTGGGAGCGGGTCGCGGAGATCAGCGCATCGCACGGACACCCGGTGGTGCTCGGGCAAGCGGTGGCGGCCGTCCAACACCAAGAGGGTTCCGTGACCGCGGTGGTCACGACCGATGCCGGTGGCGGCACCCACAGGTATACCGGCACCCATTTCATATCGAGCATCCCCATCCGCGAGCTGGTCGCCAAGCTGGATCCGCCGGCGCCCGAAAAGGTGCGCAATGCGGCGAACAGGTTGGGCTACCGAGATTTCATCAGCATCGCGTTGATGATCGACCGGGCGGACGTCTTTCCCGACAACTGGATCTACATCCACGATCCGGGCGTGAGGGTCGGCCGGATCCAGAACTTCAAGAACTGGAGCCCGGACATGGTGCCCGACCCGGCCAAGACGTGCCTGGGCCTGGAGTATTTCTGCTTCGAAGGCGACGGCATGTGGACGATGCAGGACAAGGAGCTGATCGAGCTCGCCAAGCAAGAGCTCGGACAGCTGGGGATCTGCTCCCCGGCCGATGCGTTCGACGGGGTTGTGGTGCGGCAGCAGAAGGCGTACCCCGTGTACGACGACAGCTACCAGGCCAACGTCGCGGTCGTGCGCGAATACCTCACCGCCGCGCTGCCGAATCTTCACCTGGCAGGCCGCAACGGAATGCACAAGTACAACAACCAGGACCATTCGATGATGACCGCGCTGCTCGTGGCGCGGCAGATCGCGAGCGGCTCGCTGCTCGATCCCTGGAAGGTCAACGCGGACGCCGTTTACCACGAAGACATCCGGGTCGGCGAGCGCGATCTCACCGGCCGTCAGGTTCCGGAGCGCGTGCCGGCTAAGGCTAGATAGCAGCCTTCGGGCGGGCGAAGTTGGCGCCGACGAAGCTTGCCACCGCCAGCACCGCGAACAGGATCGCGTGCTTGTAGTGGGGCCCCGATGCGGACGAGGTGGCTATCTGCAGCACCCCGACGGCATACAGAGCGGCGATGACCATGAAAACGACTCCGATCACCCCCAACGCTACAGCCAGCGAGCTGGACCTGGTCACGGCTTGAAATGTAACAAAGCGAGGCTGGCCAGCCCCGCGGCGATGCAGTACCACCCGTAGGGATCAAGGCGTCCAGAGCGGAAGTAGCGCAAGAGGAAGCGGGCGCTTGTGTAGGCGGCGATGCCCGCGAGCACGGCCGCCGCGAGGTACTCGCCCACCGGGACACCGCTTTGGAACAGCCCCGGGACCTCGACGAGCCCTGCGCCGAGGATCACCGGGGTGGCCAGAAGAAAGGAGAACCGCGCCGCTTCTTCGTGGCGCAGTCCGGCCAGCAGGCCGCCACCGATCGTGACCCCCGAGCGCGAGATGCCGGGTAGGAACGCCAAAGCCTGGCAGGCTCCGACGATCGCCGCGGCGACAAAGCTGATGCGCTCGGCGCTCCCGAAGTGGGCTTCCTGCTCAAGGCGCGACTCTTCGGCGAGCGCGGCGCGGCGCTCCGCGCGACGGCGCATCGTCTCGAAACCGAGCATGAGGATGCCGTTGACGACCAGAAAGCCGGCGGCCAGGTAAGGGCTCGCGAACAGCGACTTGATTCGGCTCTCCAGGAACACTCCCAGGATCGCCGCCGGGATGGTCCCCACGAGCAAGAGCATGGCGAGGCGTTCGGTGTCGGTCTTCATCTGCCCGCGGATGGCGGCGGTGATGAAGCCACGGACGATCGCCACCCACTGGTCGCGATAGAGCACCAGAAGGGCCGTGGCGGTGCCCAGGTGAAGGAGCACCAGGAAGGGGACAAACGAGGGGTCGGACTGTTTGAAGCTCCAGTGAAGGAGGCTGGGCACGATGACCGCGTGACCGAGAGATGAGACGGGGAAAAGCTCGCTGGCGCCCTGCAACAGGCCCATGAACAATGCCTGCCACAGGTTCACTCGCTAGATTTTCATGCAATGGATCGGGTCGCTGTGTTCAACCCCGCGGTGCGCACCCTTGACGAATCGGTGGCGCGCGCCGTGGCGGCGGAGCAGCTGGGCTTCGAGTCTGTGTGGACCACGCAGATGCCCGACGCGCGCGACGCCGCTCTCGTCCTTGCCGCATACGCGAAACACACGAAGCGCGTCAAGCTCGGCACGGGCGTCCTGCCGATCTACACACGCCACCCGACCGCGATGGCGCAGATGGCCGCCACACTCGACGAGCTGTCAGGCGGACGCTTCGTCCTGGGCGTGGGCATCAGCCACAAGGTCACGGTCGAAGGGATGTGGGGCCTACGCCTAGAAAGGCCCGTAGAGGCGATGCGCGAGTACCTCACCATCGTCAGGACGGTCTTGCGAGACGGCGGCTGCAGCTTCGAGGGTCGCCATTTCACCGCGCGAATGGCTTATTCGGCGCCGCGGCGGGCGGACCTGCCGATCGTGATTTCGGCGCTGAACCCGCGCATGCTCGAGGTCGCCGGCGAGCTGGCGGACGGCATCGTCCTTTATATGTGCACCCCGGCTTACGTCCGCGACCACATCGTCCCCGCCGTTCGCGCGGGTCGCCAGAAGACCGGCAAGGACCTCGAGGGATTCGACATCGTGGCCGCGGTCCCTGTTTCTCTGACGTCCGACCGCGCCGCCGCGCACGATGTTTTCCGCAAGACGGTCGCGCGTTACGCCGCGCTTCCGTACTACCGAAAGATGATGGACGCGAGCGGGCTGCAAGAAGAGCTCGACCAGGACCGTGTCGGCGAGCGCGTGCTCGACGAGCTGGCCGGCATCGGCGACGAGGGCCGGGTGCGGGACGCGGTTGCCCGCTACCGCGAGGCGGGTGTCACGCTGCCCGCGGTCGGGCCTTTCGGCGGACACGGAGGTGCGAAGGGGTTCGAAGCGACGCTGGAGGCGGTCGCCTCGGCCTAGCGAAGGTTGGCGGCCGCGTCGTCGAGCAGCCTACGCGACTCGGCGAACTCACGATGCACAGCCGCGTCCTCAGCCCTCTCGAGCAACCGCGCCACGTGCTTCCAGCGCTCGCCATCCCGTTCCTGCAGCCCAGCGCGCACCTGCCCGATGGTCTGCGTCGCGAACAGCAGCCCACCTCCGGGGTTGTCGAGGATCGAGCGCGCGATGTCCAGCTGCTTGCGCGCCCAGGCGACGATCTCCTCGCCCGGGTGGGTGTCGAGCTCCTTCGGCCGGAGGATCTCCATGCTTGCTTATTGTCCGGCAAGAGCGAGCAGCGACTCGCCGGCGAGCCTGTAAACGGTCCACTCGGAATTGGGCTTCGCGCCCAGGCGCTCGTAGAAGCGGATCGCGTCCTTGTTCCAGTTCAGCACGGCCCA
>WNGJ01005731.1_pt1 | contig 13082 bp, 13 predicted proteins | sample 5400611 | NCBI WGS metagenome assembly WNGJ01 (sample SAMN13153375, study PRJNA577476) | soil metagenome | isolation source: 40 cm soil or saprolite under Garry oak tree replicate 1 | place: USA:California | collected 2016-06-15
CGCCAACTCATCAAGTCGGGCATTCCGCTGACCCTTGGCGTTGAGCCGCGGTTCCTCACGGTGTTCTTTTCCGATCTTGAGAATTTTTCGAGCCACTCCGAGACCCTCGCTCCTGATGACCTTCTGATCCATATCTCAACCTATCTTGAGGAGGTTTCGTCCGCGATCTCGGAAGAGGGAGGTACTGTCGATAAGTTTATCGGCGATGGTGTCATGGCGTTCTGGAATGCTCCGGTTCAACGTCCGGACCATGTTCTGCGAGCCTGCGCTGCCGCGTTGCGGTCAGCACGTCGCATGGAACGTGTCAACGATGCCTGGGAAGCGGAAGGACGGCCCCGAATCCACATAAGAATCGGGCTCAACTGCGCCCACGTCCTTGTCGGCAATGTTGGTTCTTCGAACAGATTGAGCTACACGGCCTTAGGCGACGGCGTGAACGTTGCTGCCCGCCTGGAAGGCATCAACAAGCTGTTTGGCACCACCATCTGCATCAGCGACAGCATCTACGACCAGGTGGAGGCCGATATACTCGCGCGGCCGATCAAGCGGGTTCAGGTGAAGGGCCGCAAGACCGAATTCATGATCTATGAACTGCTCGCTCTTCGTACCAGCGACGATCCGGACCTGAGGGTCCGCGATCGGGATGAGCAACTGAGCGCAATGACCTGGCTTGCCTCGCAGAAGTTCGAGGCCGGGGATTTTCTAGCCGCGGAGCGAGCCTATTGCGACACCCTGAAAGAGTTTTCCGAAGATTCGTTGGCCAAATTCATGATCGCGGAGTGCCCGAAAAAAACGCAAGCCGATCTGTCGAAGTCGCGCCAAAGCGTGCGGAGTAGCTGAGCGTAAAATGTGGCTGCGTGTGTTTCGAACGGGTCCCCCATCATCGGAAAAAAGGAAACGATCGCGGCATCGGCGAGCGTGTAAGAGCGACATTCGATAGCGCCGGGATTTTGTCGATAGTAGAGATCTTCCCGAAATTTTCCTTCTTTCACAGCTTGTGCGAGCGGCCGGTTAGTCCGAAGTTTGCGCTTGGTCTGAGCTGAAAGACGAATCCTTTCGGGCTGTTGGGCGGCAAATGGCTTCCGGTGTGTATCCATGTAATGGGATTCCCGAATCAATCGAGATGTGATTCGATTCGGGAATGTTCATCGAGACGGTTCCCAATCGAAGTTCGCCGCCAGCGGTGCTGCTGCGGGAGAGCTATCGCGACGAGCATGGCCGGGCGCAGAAGCGCACCCTGGCCAATCTGAGCAAGCTGCCGGGAGATTTGATTGGCGGACTGAGGGCTCTGCTCAAGGGCGGCACGGTGATTGGTACCGGACCGGACGAGATTCAAATCGAGCGTTCGCTGCCTCACGGCCATGTTGCAGCGGCGCTTGGGACGATCCGCAAGATTGCGCTGGATCGGCTGATTTTGAGCACGACGAAGGATGAGGCATCGCGGCGCCATTGCGATCTGGTGGTAGCCATGATCGTTGATCGGTTGATTGCGCCACGCTCGAAGCTTGGCTTTGTGCGGGCGGTGGATCAAGAGACGGCAGTCTCCAGCCTCGGATCGGCTCTGCGCTTGGGCAAGGTGAAGGAGCGCGAGGCCTATGAGGCGCTCGATTGGCTGGTCGAGCGCCAGGCGCGGATTGAGACCGGCTTGGCGCGGCGACATCTCCAGGACGGCGTGCTGGTGCTCTACGACGTCAGTTCGTCTTACTTTGAGGGCCGCTGCTGTCCGCTGGCGCACTATGGCCATAGCCGCGATCACCGGGGCGACCGGCCGCAGATTGTCTACGGGCTGCTCTGTACGCGTGAGGGGCTGCCGATTGCGGTTGAAGTCTTTGACGGCAACACGGCCGATCCGAAGACGCTGAGTTCTCAAGTCCAAAAGATCAAGGATCGCTTCGGGATCAGCCGTATGGTGTTGGTCGGGGATCGAGGAATGATCACCTCGGCACGCATCCGCGATGATCTCAAGCCGGCGGGCGTCGATTGGATCACCTGCCTGCGCGCGCCGGCGATCCAGGCTTTGGCGGCGGAGAATGGGCCGCTGCAGCTGTCGCTGTTCGATGACCGCGATCTCGCCGAAATCAGCGCCCCCGACATGTTCCCAGGCGAGCGGCTGATCGTCTGTCGCAATCGCGATCTGGCAGCCGAACGAGCGCGCAAACGCGAGGATCTGTTGGCTGCGACCGAACGCGAACTTGCCCGCGTTCAAGCGCAGGTCCAGCGCAAACACTCTGCGTTGCGCAGCCCCGCCCAGATCGGCATCGCGGTTGGTGCGGTTCTCAACAGCAAGAAGATGGCCAAGCACTTCGACGTCGAGGTGGCCGACGGCTATCTCTCCTGGCAGCGCCGGATCGAACAGATCGTGGAAGAGGAGCGCCTCGACGGCATCTATGTCATCCGAACCAGCATGCCCGCTGAGCATCTCGACACTGCAGAAGCAGTCCAGGCCTACAAGGACTTGTCGCGGGTCGAACGCGCCTTCCGTTCAATGAAAACCGTCGATCTCGAAATCCGGCCGATCCGCCACTGGACGGCACAGCACGTGCGCGCCCATGTCTTCCTGTGCATGCTGGCCTATCACGTCGAATGGCACCTGCGAGAGGCCTTGGCGCCGCTATTGTTCCATGACACGGGGATCGATGTCGCCAGGGCGGAACGAACCTCTCCGGTCGCCAAGACCGAACCGTCAGAGTTCGTGAAGGCCAAGAAGGCAACCAAACGTTCCGCCGATGGCCATCGCGTTATGAGCTTCGATACACTCATCGCTCATCTCGGCACGCTGGTCCGAAACACGATGCGCGTGTCCCTTCACTCCAAGCACCGCTTCACGCTCCATTCCAAACCAACTTCCCTCCAAGAGGCAGCCTTCAAGCTGCTCGAACTCGACCCACTGCGTGTCCAGTAATTGAAAAGACCGATCGTCAACTTATCGAATCGGATCAATCCCTTGCACAGTTCCCAGACGAAAACTTCGGTCTAGCGAGGCCTGCTCGTGGAGTTCAGCGACGAGCAGGGTCGCGGCTACGCGGTCGCGCCGTGCTCGCGGGCGGACTTGCTCGTCCTGCACTATGTTCCAGAAGCGGTCCGATCATCGAATGGCAGCGCAGAAAACGGACCGTTAAGCGCGTCCCGCAGGCCGTCACGACGGGCATTCCACCGCCGGGGTCGCCGCGGCGATCTCGGGCTTCTTGTGGCCGCCAAACGTCGTTTCATGGATCTTGCCGTCGACGATATGGATGCGCCGGTCGGCTCGCGCGGCCAGTGCCGCATCATGGGTAACGACCACCACGGTCTGGCCGTTGTCGGCGATATCGCGCAAGATGCCGAATACCTGCTGGGTCGAAGCGGTGTCGAGATTTCCCGTCGGCTCGTCGGCGACGATGATTTCGGGACGGTTGGCGAGCGCCCGCGCCAGCGCCACGCGTTGCCGCTGACCGCCGGAAAGCTGGTTGGGGCGCTTGCCGGTCTGCTCGCCGAGACCGAGCGACGTCAGCAGGCTCATCGCTCTCTCGTTCATGTCCTTGGTGGACATCTGGCCATGCGCGCGCATCGGCAGCAGCACGTTGTCAAGCGCGGTAAACTCGGGAAGCAGGAAGTGGAACTGAAACACGAAGCCGCACTTGGTCAGCCGAACGTCGGCGCGCTCGGTTTCCGATAATTTGGATGTTGCCTGGCCGCAGATGATGACCTCGCCTTCCGTGGGCGCATCGAGCAGTCCGAGCAAATAGAGCAGCGATGATTTCCCGGATCCCGAAGGACCGGTGATGGCGAGAAATTCACCCTTCGCCACCGATAGATCGATGCCATTGACCAGGGTGTGAGTAATGACGCCCTGGACGCGGCGGACCAGGTTCACGGTTTGCAGCGCGACCTCGGTCATGACGCGCCCCGGATAATTTCGACTGGATGCACCCGCGTCGCCTTGCGCGCCGGAAAGTAGGCTGCGACCGCGCAGCAAAGAATGGCAATGCCGCCGGAGGCAAGATAGTGCATCGGCGAATAGTAGATCTCGAGCGGCGTCGTCGCTCCGGTCAGCACGTTGAAGATGGTGATCTGAGACCATCCGTAGCACAGCAAATATCCGAGAATCCATCCAAACAGGATTCCGACCGCTCCCATCATCATCGACTCAATAATGAAAATTCGCCGCACCGAGTATTCTCGCATGCCCAGCGATTTCATGATCGCGATGTCGTGACGCTTTTCATGAGTGATGGTGGAAATGATATTGTACGTCGCAAATGATGAGCTCAGCAGCATGGCGCCCATCACCGTCAGCACGATGAAATCACGGGTAGCGAAGGCGCCCAGCAGATCGGCGTTGGCTTCCTGCCACGACACCGACTTGTATCCGATCTGGGCCTCGACTTGAGTGGCCACTTTCTGTGCGACCAGAGGATCGCTCAACCGCAGCCGCAACTGATTGACAACTCCGTTCTGCCCCATCAGCGTCTGGGCCAGATTCATCAGCGAATAGATTTGCCCTTCGTCGACGCTTTTGATTCCAGACCGGAAGAGTCCGACCACCATGGCCGAAATCTGGGTCCCCTCACCGCCTCCAAGCAGAACCGTACTGCCATTTTTCACGGCGAGTTTCTGTGCCAGCGCCTCGCCGATGATGATCCCGTTGGCCGCCTTCGACAGATCCGTAAGCTGGCCCTCGCGCATCTGCGTGGCGAGCTTGGAAACGCGAACTTCAAGCCGCGGATCAATGCCGACCAGGCTGACGCCAACCCGGGCTTCGCCGTGATTCACAATTGCCGTGGTCTTGACTGACGGCGCCACGTCGCCTGGCAACCACGACCTCAGCGAGGCCATGATGGCGTCCGGATATCTGATCCCGGGGCGCCGATTGACGTTTGCCACGTTGGACATTCCAACCGCGGCGTATTCCTGGTCCGCCGGCTGGCTGGGAACCGACCGACGCTCATCACCGACCGTGACGTGAGGCATGGTATCGACCAGTTGCCGCAGAAAATCGATCTGCGAGCCCTGCATCAGGCCCGCCATCATGATGGTGAAGCCAACACCCATCGCCACGCCGAACATGCCGACCAGCGTTTGTCGGACGCGGGTGCTCACATGAGTCCACGCAATGCTCAGCACAAGGTTCGTTGCCATGGGTTTTACCTGTATTTGCCGACGTTCCTGCGTGCATCGTTAACAACGGAATCGACGTGAGCCGATATGGCAGAGGATATGACCGCACTATCGGCATCGGCAGAGCTGGTCACGATGGCGGCGGGTTCCCGGTCAGGCGCAGGACTGGGACTCGGAATGACATCTGCGGGAGCGTCCGTTGCCGGCTTGGCCGCCACGTTTTCGACGCGGACCCGCGTGCCATCGGCCAAATCGGCACGTGCCGGTGACAGCACGGTCGCATCCTTCGACACGTTGCCGACGATCTCAACGTTACGGCTGCCGCGAATCCCGACCGTGACCGGGACACGCCGAATTTTTCCGCTACTGACGACCTGAACCGCATTGGCGGCAACCGCCTCGGCAGGCACCACAACCGCCGCCGCCTTTTCGCGATGGATGATGTTGACTTCCACCGTCATTCCTATCCGCAATGGCGTATCGCGTGGCAACAGCAGATAGACACGAAAGGTCTTTCGCGTGGGATCGCCCTTTGGCGTGATTTGCGAGACCGTGGCCCGCAAAGCCTGCGCCGAAAAGGCCTCGGTTCGCAGGAATGCCTTCTGCCCCACGGCAATCCGGGTGATTTCTTCCTCGTTTATTTCAGCCACCACCTGCATCGGCGCCGGCGGGCCTACCCAAAACAGTACATCGGTCGGCCCGACGATCTCACCGACCTCGCCATCGCGACGCAGCACCATGCCATCCAATGGCGCGCGCAGCACGAGTGAATCGATGCGGGCTTTTTGGGCGCTGATCCGCGATTTGGATTGCTCGAACTGAGTAGAGCGTTGCTCGTATTCGGTCTTCGCAGCGTCGCTCTTGTCGCGATCGCGCTTGGCGCGATCCAGATCGCGCGCAAGTTGCTCATTGTTGATTTCCAGTTCATGGAGCGCGCTGACCTCTTCGGCGTCGTCCTGGCGGCCGAGAACTTGACCGACTTTGACGGCCTGCCCTTCGCAGCGGCAGAGTTCGACTAGCCGGCGCCGTTGAAGCGGTACGACCTTGGCCCAGCGCTCAGGCTCTACCGTTCCCGTTCCATAGACAGCCTCCGAAACCGGCCCAAGGGTAGCCACTCCCGTGGTTACTGTCGGGGGCTGAAAGTAGTCCGGATACATCAGATAGGCGCCGCCTACGGCCGCCGCAGCAAGCACTGCAAGCACCGATCCAGACCAAACAAGACCGCGCGACATCGGCTTCTCCTCAATCTCAAAAACCGAACCGCTTGCGCAGTCCGGAGGGTACGCGATCCAGTAACGCGTCGATGTCGTTCTTCTTGTCGCCAGAGATGCGCGGCCCCTGAGAATTGCCGGAATCGGCGGCACTGCTGGTTGTGGTCGCGGGCGATGATTTCGCAGCAGCCAAGGCCGGCGGCGACTGGCTGTCGCGTGTGAGGCTGTCGGTCGGAGCCGGAGCAACGGCGGGCCTCGCCTGGCTCGGTACCGCATGCCAGCGGCCGGCTTCGGCCTTGGCCCGATCGACGTCCTCGCGCGTCATCCTGCTTTCCAGAACGCCCATGAGCTGACGACTTCCGTTCCGGAACTCTTCAACCCGGGTGCCGACCGAAACAATGTAAGCCCACTTGTAGGCGTTGAGGTTGTCTTGCGGCACTCCCCGCCCGATGGCGTAAATTCCGCTGAGAACCAGCATGGCATGCGAGTGGCCTTGGTCGGCGGCTCGTGAGAACCACCGGAACGCTTCCGCATCGGATCTGGAGCGCCCGACGCCCGCCGAATAAAGCGCGGCAAGATAAAACTGAGCGTCGCTGTCTCCGGACTGCGCCGCCTCCGAATAGCGATCGGCCATTTCCTTGTCGGATGCCGTATCCGCTGCATAGGCAATGGAGCTCGCAAAGAGAGCAGCACCGCAAAAAATTGCTAGAAAAGCTCGCTTCATGAAAATTCCCCGGGATCCCGTACGCGATAACCCAGCCTGTTGTTTTGCTGATGTTACCCGCGATCATTCATTAGCCCAAGGCCTGATCGTCTCATGTGATTTCTATCACAGTCTCGGTCGAAGCGATCTGAGAGGTTGATTGGGTCGGAACCAAGGGAGCCCGCCATGGGAAATTTTCGCAAAACATTGTTCGCCAGCCGCATCCTGGTGTTTCTGGGAATGTTGGCCGCCACGCCGGTTGCGGCCGCGACATTTGACGGCGCATGGAATGTGCAGATTGCCTCCGAGAACACCGCATGCGGCGGCGGAGCAACCATCTCGATCGGAATCAACAATGGCCAGGTCGAATCGAGCAATGCGCTGATGAAAGCATCCGGCCGTGTCGCCGATGCCGGCAACATCAGTGTGACCCTGACAAGCGGAATCAAGCGCGCGGTCGGGTCGGGTCACCTCGGCGCTACGTCAGGATCTGGTACCTGGCGCGGCGCTCTTTGCTCCGGCACCTGGTCCGCGCAGCGTATCTAGCCGGCCGGTGCGAGACAACTATACGCCGACTTTCGCGGCATATTCCGCGTCGGTCACCTGCTCCATCCAGGTCGCATAATTTCCGTCCAGCGATTCCTGCATCGCGATGTGGATCATACCGTTGGTCGGCGAGCCGCCGTGCCAGTGCTTTTCGCCCGGCGGTATCCAGACAACGTCGCCCGGCCGGATTTCGCGTATCGGCCCTCCCTGGCTCTGAACCCGGCCGACGCCCGAAATCACATACAGCGTCTGGCCCAGGGGATGCGAATGCCAGGCTGTCCGCGCGCCCGGCTCGAAGGATACGCGGGTCGATACGATCCGCGCCGGGGCTTCCGCCGCAATGATCGGGTCCTGCCAGACCGTGCCGGTAAAATACTCTTTGGGCGCGAGCCGTGTCGGCCGCGAACCTGCGAGATGGATGTTCATCGTGTTCCTCCTTTTTGAGCAAGAAATCCCTCATGGTGAGGAGGCGCTCTCCCGGCAGCGCACTTGCGCTGTCCGGTGCGCCGTCTCGAACCAGAGGGCCCGACCCTTCGAGATGCGGCAAAGACGCCGCTCCTTTCGAGTGAGCGCAAACGCCCTCATCCGGGGATGAGGTCTGGTTATTTCTTCGAAGCCGCGTAGCGCGCCTTGGTCTCGGCATTCATCGGATAGAGACCCGGCAACACCGCACCAGCGTTCACCTGTTCGACGATCCAGGCTTCCATTCGCTCCTGCTCCGCACCCTCGGCCAGAATGAGGTCGAGAAATGCCTTCGGAATGACCACGGCACCGTCCTGATCGGCGACGATAATATCGTCCGGGAAGATCGCGACGCCGCCACAGCCGACCGGCTCGCCCCAGCCGACGAATGTCAGTCCGGCGACCGAGGGTGGGGCCGCGAAGCCGTCGCACCACACCGGCAAACCGGTGCCGAGCACCCCTTCGAGATCGCGCACGACGCCGTCGGTCACCAGCGCAGCTACCCCGCGCTTGACCATGCGCGCGCACAGAATATCGCCGAAAATACCGGCGTCGGTGACGCCCATGGCGTCGACCACGGCGATGCAGCCCTCCGGCATGGCTTCGATCGCGGTCCGGGTCGAAATCGGCGATGACCATGATTCCGGCGTGGCCAGATCCTCCCGCGCGGGCACGAAACGCAAGGTAAAGGCCGGCCCGACCAGCCGCTTCTGTCCCGGCCGCAGCGGACGCGTCCCCCGCAACCAGACATTCCGCAGCCCCTTCTTGAGCAGGACCGTGGTGATGGTGGCGGTCGACACATGCGAAAGGGTCTTGATCGCTTCGGGGGTCAGGGACATCGAACAGGTAGCTCCGGTTGTGGATTGATCGAACGGGGGCATCTTGCGGGGCGCGGGCATCGCGTCAAGTGTCGCCAGCTCACGGCTGAAGCCGCTGCCTCGCATGGCGCGATCACGCCGTCTTATCACGGCGATGCAGATTAATTTATTGAATTTGCAGGCTCATTTGCGCGAAGCGAATTCCACTTCACGGCGAAACACGCTAGAGCTTGGCATCCGCCGACGAGTTTGTGAGGCTATGGCCGCGACACTATCCCCGCCCCGCCTTTTGCCGAGTGGCGACAGCGCCATCACGGTGGAATTCAGCCGCAATATCGACGACGTCGCGAACCAGCGGGTACTGGCGCTCGATCGCACGCTTACGCGTGAGACCATCGCCGGCGTGACCGAGGCCGTGCCCACCTATCGATCCCTGCTGGTGCATTACGATCCCGTGCAGATCGATTTCGACACGCTGGGCGAGAAGCTCCTCATGCTGGCGCAATTGCCGGCTCCACCAGCCGCGACCACGCGGCGCTGGCGCATTCCGGTGGTTTATGGCGGCGAGCACGGCATCGATCTGGAGGATGTCGCCAAGGCGCTCAACACGACGCCTGACGATATCGTGGCGCGGCATGTCGCCGGCAACTACCGGGTGGCCATGATCGGATTTACACCGGGCTGGTCCTATCTCAGTGGCCTCCCGGACTCGCTGCGGATGCCGCGGCGGCTAAATCCGCGCCTGCTGACACCGGCCGGCACGATTTCGATCGGCGGCGTTCAGGCGGGCGTACAGTGCCTGGCCGCTCCAAGCGGGTGGCATCTGCTGGGACGGACCGCCGTCAGGACCTACCAGCTGCACCGCGATCCGATTTTCCTGCTGGAACCCGGGGATGCCGTGACGTTTACAGCCGTCGATGCCAGGACTTTCGCGGAGCAGGATCAGGCCGCGGAACGCGGCGAGATCGTCGCCGAGTTGATACCCGCATGAGTAAACTCGTCATTTCGGCCATTGGTCCGGCGAGTTCGGTGCAGGACGGCGGCCGCCCCGGCGCCCAGCGTTATGGCCTGGCGCCGAGCGGGGCTATGGACCGATTGGCGCTCGCCGCTGCGAATAGTCTGGTCGGAAACGCGGCTTTTGCCGCGGCCATCGAAATCGGCCCGCTCCGCGCGGCATTCACGGCGCGCGAAGGTGCGGTTCGTGTCGCGCTGGCTGGCGCACCACGCAATGCGGACATCTCGGGGCGCGCCGTCACCTCTGATACATCCGTGACCCTGGCCGACGGCGAGACCCTGACGCTGGGCTTTGCCCGCGGTGGTTCATTCAGTTATCTCGCGATCGAAGGCGGAATTGCGGGCGAGCCGATGTTCGGCAGCCTGGCCGTGAATGCGCGGGCCGGGCTCGGCAGCCCATATTCGCGCACGCTGCAGGCGGGTGATGAATTGCAGACGGCAGCCGCAAATGGCACGACCGAGCACCGGATCGATCTTCCTCCCCTGTCGGACGGGCCGATTGGCGTGGTGATGGGTCCGCAGGCCGACGAGTTCGGCGATGCCAAAGAGTTGTTTCTCGACAGCGAATGGAAGATATCGGCGACCAGCGACCGCATGGGTTACCGGCTTGAAGGTCCCGAGATAAAACATCTGCACGGTCATAACATCGTCACCGACGGTACGGTGAACGGCAGCATCCAGGTGCCCGGCAATGGCCAACCCATCGTGCTGATGTCGGACCGCAACACCACCGGCGGCTATCCCAAGATCGCAACCGTCGTGACGGCCGATCTAGGACGGTTCGCGCAGATACCCGCCGGCCGTGGCTTTCGTTTCAAGGCCGTCGGTGTGACGGAGGCGCAAGCTGAGGCCCGGAAGTTCTGGGAAATGCTGCGCACCCTGCCCGACCGTATCCGAGCTATCGAGAACTTTGATCTCAACATCGAGGCCCTGCAAGATGCCAATGTCGCCGGCGCCGCGGTCAGTGCAGTCGATGCCGGAACGTGGCAAGTTCCATCGCCGGCGGATGCGCAGGCGCACGACCAACCAAGGATCCACTCACGGCAAGCGGACACGACATCATGACAATCGATCTCAACTGCGATCTCGGCGAAGGATTTGGCGCATGGGAAATGGGCAATGACGCCGCCATGATCGAGCTCGCCACCTCGGTCAACATCGCCTGCGGCTTCCATGCCGGGGATTCCGACACCATGCGCAAGACCGTGGAGCTTGCCAAGGCGCGCGGCGTCAGCATCGGCGCGCATCCGGGTTACCGCGACCTGCACGGCTTCGGCCGCCGGCCCTTTCCAGGCATGAAGGCCTCGGAGATCGAAAATCTGGTCGCCTACCAGATCGGCGCTTTGCAGGCGATCGCGACCATGGCCGGCCACAAGGTCACCCACGTCAAGGCCCATGGCGCGCTGTCGAATGTTGCGTGCGAGGACGACATGACCGCGCGGGCGATTGCGTCAGCGATCAAGGCAGTCGATCCCGATCTGATTTTCGTGGTGCTCGCCAATTCGCGCCTGGTGCAGGCCGGCGAAGCCGCCAACCTGCCGATGGTGCACGAGGTATTCGCCGACCGCGCCTATGAAGACGATGGTTCGCTGGTGTCGCGGCGCAAACCCGGCGCGGTGTTGCATGATGCCAAGCAGATCGCGCAGCGGGTGGTGCGGATGGTGCAGGACGGCGCCGTGGTGTCGGTCACGGGCAAAGTGATCAAAATGCGCACCGATACCGTGTGCATTCACGGCGATACCCCCGGCGCGGTCGATATCGCGCGCGGCGTCCGGCAGGCGTTGAAGGATGGCGGTATCGAAGTAGCGCCGTTTAAGAAGGCAGGCTAACGCGCCTAGCTTAGAACGGGTGAACCGACAGCGTTCCGAACACCACTGCGGCAATGATGGCGAATGCGCCATAGAGGGCGGCCGTGTGCAGACCATGTCCCGCCCGCCCCGAAAGGGAACGCGCGTGCAGGTGCAGGCGGGCTTCCGCCGATAGTTCACGCATAGTCGATCTCCAACGCCGCATCGCACCTAATGGAATACCGATTGCGGCGGGATGCAAGGCGACGTTGGAAATAGCGATATGAACGCTCTGACAGACTCCTGTTGCAGTCAAAAATTCTCTGCGGTGGATCTACGCGAGAATTTTATTCGTTCGAATTTGAGCTGATTGGAACTCGTCAATACACGTCCTGTTGGAACCGGCCCTTCTTTTTGAGTTCCGCGACAAAGCGGACGGCCTCGTCGGTCGAGCGCGCCCCGAACTGGGCGACGATATCGACCAGCGCGCGTTCGACATCCTTGGCCATTCGTTTGGCGTCGCCGCAGATATAGATGTTGGCGCCCTCGGCCAGCCAGGTCCACAACTCGCGGCCGACTTCGCGCATGCGGTCCTGAACATAGAATTTCTTGTCGCCATCGCGCGACCACGCCAGTGACATTCGCGTCAGCAGACCTGACGTCTTCATGGCGTTCAACTCGTCGGAATAGAAGAAATCGCAACCGCTGCGCTGATGACCGAAAAACAGCCAGTTCTTGCCGGGCGCGCCGGTCGCCTTGCGATCAAGCAGGAACGCGCGGAACGGCGCCACGCCGGTGCCCGGTCCGATCATGACGATCGGCGTTTTCGGATCCTGCGGCAGCGCGAAGCCATGGGCCTTCTGCACATAGACCTTCAATTCATCGCCTGGATTGATGCGTTCGGCCAGAAATGTCGAGGCCAGTCCAAGGCGCTTGCGCTTGCCGACCACGTAACGAACGCAGTCTACCGTCAGCGACAGCTTGCCGGGTGTGGCGTTGTGTGACGACGAGATCGAATAGAGCCGCGGTTGCAGCGGCTCCAGCGCCTCGACAAACGCTTCCGGATGCGGACGCACGCCGGAGAACTTCTGCAGCGCCGCCATCACATCAAGGGTCGCGGCGTCGCCGTCGGGGTCCTCGCCTTGCGCCAGCGCGCGCGCCTTCTCGCGCTGAGCGCCACCGGTGATGAACGAGATCAGTTCGAACAGTGTGTCCGGCGCTGGCGCCAGCGACACATCGTCGCGCAGCACCTCGCGAAGGGTCTTGCCTCGGACCTCCGTGGTGTGAGAGGCGCCGAGCAAGGCAATGATTTGATCGACATGGCCCAAATCGTTGCTGGCGAAGATGCCGAAGGAATCGCCGACGACATAGTCGAGGCCGCAGCCACTCAGATCGAAATCGATATGCCAGGTTTCCTTTTCCGAGCCGGCCTTGTTCAGCAAGC
>WNGJ01009536.1_pt1 | contig 13079 bp, 7 predicted proteins | sample 5400611 | NCBI WGS metagenome assembly WNGJ01 (sample SAMN13153375, study PRJNA577476) | soil metagenome | isolation source: 40 cm soil or saprolite under Garry oak tree replicate 1 | place: USA:California | collected 2016-06-15
CCAGGCGTGGGGCCAGCACCAGTAATATGCCCATCATTCCGGCGCGTAACGCCGCAGGTCCTGCTCCATTGAGAATGGTATAAGCTGCGATACTGGATATCGTTAATGCTGTTGCTAACCAGCGTCGTCGATTCGCGCGGATTGTGGAATTGCAATAGAGCGACACCGGCTTTGCAGGAGAGCGGTGGATGTTTTGCACTAGAGCGACACCGGCTTTGCAGGAGAGCGGACAATTTTGCAGGAGAGCGCGTTCAAGAAAGGGGTCTTTTTCGGCCGCTCTAAACGAAGTCACAAGCTCATCATTTCGAACGATGATTATTTCTGGGAAGGGACTCAACCTAGTGGGGATCTACACTGGTAGTTCATAGCCTCGTTGCGCTTGCGGCTCGTAGTAACGCCACGTTTAACGCTAAAGGCTATCAACCTTCCATCGCACTGGCTCAACCCGCGCTTGCGTCATTTCTGATGAGCGGCCTATTGGCTGCTAAAGGAAACGTTTTTCCAGGCGATGGAAGAGCTGAATGGCACCTCTTTTTTCCAGATTTTCGTTCAAGTATCGACAATACGGTATTTGAAGACAATGGTAACAACCATCCTGGCAGGGGCAGGCTTCAAGAAGAGAAAGCGCCATGGTCGAGAGTTCTCGCACACGAGAATAGAGCCGTTCTCCATATCCGTTGCCTCCAGCACATTCTTCGTAGAGAAAAATTGAAGCTTGATGGGTTTGAGGATGGTGTGGGGTCACCGAAACCCCATTCATCTCATCCCTATCTCCCTGTATGAGGAGCGGACTGGCGAGCAGCCACCCATGTTCAACCGCATGAAGCACTGACTTGACTCGATCCTGGCGGACAGGTTTGAGCCACTCTTCCGCGAAGGTCATCCACAGTGCGTTGGTTTCAAAGGAATAGGAATAGGGTTGTGGAAAGTCTTCTCTTCCGAGAAATGCAGCCTGGCCCCCGTTGGCCTGTTTCCTTTTTTTCCCAAATCCTACCACATAATGCGTCACACGTACTTTTCCTCTTGCCCACCGAAAGGGGCCATCATCAGTCGCTTCCACTTCCTTGAGAATATCCACTTGCGTTGTCAAGAATGGCTTTGTTTCGTACGCTCCCCAAAACCGTTCTACCTGGATCTCATCCCGTGTTTGCTCAAAGCGAGTCACTCGGTAAGGGACGGTCCGTGAATAATAAACCGCCTGGGGATAGCACTCCAGTACGGCATGATATCGATCCGTTCTCTCTAAAGGTGGCACATTCCGTCGATCATCTTTCCAAATAGCTACTTCGAGACCCCAGGAGCGCAAATGAACCTGTGAGGCAATATTTTCGTGGGCACGATAGTGGTCATCGTCCTGAATGAGATATCGATTCTGCACCAACTCCTTCAGGAGAAGATCCATCTGTCTCCCAAACCATCTTTCATCCTGTAACGTGAGAGGAAGTTCGGCGGCAGCGCACCGAAGATGCATCGTCAGAAGTGCAGGACTATACGCATTCAGCCAGAGAGACTCCGTAGGAGCTTGCCATAAACGCTCCGGGTGGTTCAGAAACGAGGCGTCAAGGGCGTTGACAACTTGTGGGACAAATACGCAGAGCGCGCTCTGCCACTGGCGGCCTGCACGGCCCGCCTGTTGGTAATACGAAATCAGGCTTCCAGGGAAGCCCGCAATAATGACGACATCGATCTTCCCCATCTCTAAGCCAACTTCTAGCGCACGCGTCGTGACTACGCATTGTACCTGTTCCTTCACGAGGCGCTCTTCCGTTTCCTCTCGTTCGTCGAGCGTGTAGCCTCCACGATAGGGACGAACCTGCTGGTGAAGATGAGAAGGAAGGTGGCGATAGGCACGATCCACGATTTTCTCGACCGACTGCCGAGCATGAGAGAAGACGACCACGCGGTATCCCTGCTCCACCATCTTTGCTAACAAGAGCGCCGTTTCCTCCACGAGTGATCGGTATGCCGGCGGTTGCCAGAGAAGATGCAGACAGCCACCAAAGGCTGATCCGTTTTGCTCAGCATCGATCAGCTCGACTGGTTGGGCAAGCAGATGCTCGGCATGTTCCCGAGGGTTGCCCATCAGCGCCGATCCCAGCAAAAAGAGCGGGAGCGTCGTACGGTAGTGTAAGAGCACTCGTTGTAGTCGACGTAAGACCAGGGCAACATGGCTTCCAAAAACACCACGGTATTCCTGGCAGTCGTCCAGGATAACCGAATGAAGCCTTCCCAAGAAGGTGTGCCAGAGCTGGTGTTGAGGAAGAATCCCATGATGAAGCTTTTCCGGGGTAACAATGACTACATCTGCTTGTGCCAAGCGGAATTTTTTGCCCTCCGTGTCGCCCGTATAGATCTCCACCCTCCAGGTGGGATCCCAAGCTTGTAATCTCCGTTGCCATTGCCTGGCCAGTGCCTTCGTTGACACCAGACACAAGGCAGTGGCTTGCTTCTGCTTGAGGCGCGCTATCCGAAACGGTAAAGCAAGCGCATACGTTTTCCCAGAAGCAACACCTGTAGCAAGGGCTACAGCTGAAACTGTGGAGGTCAAAGAGAGCAATTGCGCTTGATGAGCGTACAATTGCTCAATTCCAGGTGGCAAACACCCACGAAATGAGGGATCTATTGTTCCAAACTGCGCTTTGTGCTCGGGGAACCACTGAGCGCGTTTCATGCTTACTTGATAGTGCGGAAGCGCCTTGAGTACCATATGTATCTGCTCTGCATGCTCGCGTGTATTCATTCCTACATCTCCCTCATCAATGCCCTTACCTGGATGAACGCTTCTTTTGCATTCCTTGAGATTATGTTCGTTTCATCAACTGCCAAGTTCATTTGACCCTTGCCTAAGAACGGAATGTTTGCGTGGGGAGGGACATTGGCGCTATTTTCTCCTCGTAAAGCGTTAGACGCTTTCTTGTGATTCCTCTCTGCTCCTGTGTTGGGCGATCACCGGGAGCGGGAGGACGTATTGCTCCATTAATTTGGCAAGATGGAGGGGAAAGGGAAGCACCGTTGGATACTCATACTGAGAAGCAAACCCATGACGGAGTTGATTCGTCAGTCCTAGATATAACGGCGCTTCTTTGGAATGAGCGCCAGAAAAGGTCATCTCCCCTATCCCCGCGTTCCAGGCTGGAGTAGTTGGATCCGGGGGAAAGGTTTTCGGTTGTTTCTCTTTATCCTTGCCTACTCTTGACAGGACCTTTGACGAATCCTTGCTCCGCTTGCCAGCGGGTGGTTTGTCTTGAATACTGGCAAAGACGTGTCCACTCTCCCCGATTTGAAAGATGCCGGCACTCGAGGCGTAGGGAGTGTTTTCACCTTGCGCATACCACTCCGCTGTTTCATGTTCTCCCGTTCGTTCACGGACAATGCGCAGCCGCGGGTAGGCAGACAACGGCAGATGAAGACGTTTCGTGATCTTTTCATTCGTGAGCCAGGGCCAGATTCCCCGCAGATTTTGGGCATGACAGCACAGCAGCGTATCTCCAAAGGCGGGGAGATAGCGTTCCAGCGTCGTGAGCACGAAACGCAGCACCTCCTCGGATTGTTGGTAGCCCAAATACTGGTCTTGCGCCAGCGCGAGTAAGGCATCAGGATAGGAAAGCCAGGTCTCGAAGCCCGGTGCCAGCGCCACAACTTCCGTGCTTGACGAGTCCATATGGACAAAGACGGGAACCACTTGCGCGATGTGCGTTGCGCTACTCTCGCGATACTGCTTGATTGCCCAGACGCCAAGGTAGTGAAGGGGATCGGGCATACGGATCTCTTCCAGTGCCGTTTTCAAGATGATGGTTGGTGGGAACGCTAAGAGTCCCAGCTGGCGAAAGAGATCGCGTACCGCGCTGTCAGCCCGGTGCTCCAACTGAGTTTGCTCCTTGTGCTTTCGTTGCTTCGACCACATTGGGTCTTCCTGGTAAGGCGTGATAAATTGGGTGAGCCGCAGGCGTATGGCAAAGCCCTTGCGCAGGGCGGGCTTGGGGTCATCGTCGCTCTGAAACGCTTCTTCGTTATCGAGTTCAATGAATGCTAGGACCTGCTGCGGGCTTGTTGGAAGGGCGCTCTCCACCGCTCGTACCCGTTGTCGTAAGGCTTCTCGTATGCGTTCCTGTCGCCGTTCTTTTTTTTCAGAGGTAATGGAGAGCCTATCTCCAATGGCTCCCAACAAGCGAGCCACCACCTGAATGCGCAGTTCTGGCGTCTCGCTCACCAGGCGTTCCCCATTGACGTGGAACGGAGGACAGCCAAGAAAGTGTTGCAAGGCGGTAAGGAGAGCTTGCCGGACGCGATCCGATTGATGCCAAATCTCAACGGAGAGGGCGCCTGCAACTTCTCGCGCGATCACGCTGCGTCGTTGCGCATAGATTTCCTCGCTGGGAGAAGATGATTTTGGCTCTTTGGCAAAAAAGACGTTAGACGGAACCGTGAAGGACACGTCTTTTCTTCTGTAGGGATCGATAAAGATCAACTCCTGTCCGATGCGTTGTTTGATTTGCTCTGCGAACAGATACCGATCCCTTGGCATCAGACCGGTTCCCACTTTATGAGCAGGATGGATACCATTGCGAAAGACAATCGCGGCGCTCGGCGTGCCCTCTTTTTCAATCGCGGCTCTAATAGCGGCATAGGGATTGGCGCGGAGTTCTTCTGGCGTGGGGAATTTGTCCCGTGGTTTCACATGCAGGTCGTCGAGTAACCGGATGAGTCCGCCGTTCCAGGCTAACCGGTACTTGGACCCGTTTTCCTGTCCTTGCCGCTCTGCAAGAGGGATGCGTTCCCAGGCGACCGGGGCCACCTGGAAACTTCTGGTATGATGAAGACTGTCGATCCAGGGGACGCGGTCTGCAAGGTAGACGCTGGTTTCCTCTTTCCGTGGGAACGAAGACACACGCGGGCCTGCCCAGCGCCTGATCCCTAATTCACAGTTGAGGACAGGGTAGGATTGAAAGGGGATGGTTTGTTGCGTCAAGGTCATCACCAGAGAATAGGGCCAGATCACTCCATCGTCGTCGGTATACTCAAGTGGGGGCCAGGAGATCAATTCGATCTCCCGCGCGTATACTGGAACGCGGCGGAAGCGGATGGACTGCTCGCCCCAACTAAATGTCATTTCGTGGGAACTGAGACGAGTCGCGACCAGGTCAGGAAGGAGGATAAATCCATCCAACTCTTGCTGCTGCTTCGGAATGATGGCGGTGCCCTCGTCTCCGATCTCCCACTGCGCCAGGTCCAAGGTCCGTTTTTCCCAGCGGAGTTCATGATCGGCAAGCGCATCGGCTAACTGGTCTCGCTGCTGTTCTAGCACTTCAGTGAAAGCCGTGTTGATCCAGGCGCGCAGAATCAAGCGAAGGGCCTGGGTCGTTGCCGGCTCATCTCCATATCCATACAGCCAGGTCTGCACCTTGTCGAGATCAGCGCTTGGAGTGATAGAAGAGATATCTGGAATTAACATACGAACGGCTTTATTTAAGACGCCTATTGGGAGGCGAACCTGGTCAATTGGGCGGTTTCCCGCCTGGGCCAGGGCCTGGCGAAGCAGCTGCTTCCACGCTGGAGGAAGCGCCATGACAGAACATTCATGGGGAAAGGAAGGACAATCAGCAGATACCCGGAATGAGAGCGAACGTATCTCGTGGTGTTTCATATGCGTCTCCTTTACAACTGAATAGAGAGTGACTCTAGGGCCTGATAGAGTGGTTCGTACAGAATCCTCACCAGGGCTTTTTCTCGTGCGTTCATGGTTGGCGAAAGGGTCGCCTCGAAATAGGGAGCGAGCACCTCCCTCATCCCGAAGAGGAGACCCGAATAGAGGTGTTTCTTGCCCTCCGCGTCAACGGTCACGGAGCCAAAATTGGCGTCACAAAAGACCACGCGCGCGGGGCACCCGCCCCGCACGAGCCGACCAATAACTTGCCAGATGGAGACCAGCTGGCTCCAGGTGAGCGCGTCCTGATCAGTCTCTCCCATTGTTTTGTAGATCAAGGGCACACGTAACAGGCGTCTCCACTCTTTATATGCCTCTGCTCGAAATTGCTTGGACGCCAATTCGAGTGGGGGCGAAGCCATCTGGCAGGTCGAAGAGAGCCAGCCACCATTGTTTCCATGCTGGATGGCCCAGCGATTGATACAATGAATATGGTAAGCAATATCATTGGGCCTGGGATGAGGGCGTTTGAGGAAATACACCGCTCCAAGCGCTGCCTTCCTTTCGTCATTGAGAATGTTATGCCCACGTTCCACTGCCAGCAATGGTGCAATCAGCAGCCAGGCCGACGTACTGGAAAAGCGATCCACAATACCGCGCTGCAAGCGAGCTGATTGCCATTCGCTTTCAAAGGTTTCGTCGTCTGGAACCAGGTACATCATCTGATCCTCCCAGTCCTCGCGTTGCTTGGCCAGGTATTCATAGGCCTGACGCGCTTCTTGGTAGCTCCCAACAAGCAGCAGAATCCGTTTCCTGCCTTCAGGAAGATTCGCGCATTCCTGCTCAAGGAGGCTCGTCGTAAAGCGATCCTTGCGCGAAAGGGCATCAAGCATCTCGTGCAGGGCGGTCACGCTTTCCTGCCCGGCCCGTTTTCCGGAAAGCCAGAGTGGATCTTTCTTGTACGGACTGTGTAAGTGTTTGAACTCGAACGTGCTTTGTGCAATCTGCTCGATGTCGTCGTCTGGAGCCCTCAGGACACCAGTCACCGGGACCTGGATATGGTAGCTGGGCGAGGTTCCCGCCCAACTGGTTCCCGAGAGCAACAAAACATGCGGCCCGACAAATCCGTGCGCGTCAAACAAGGTGTGGAGATTGAGTAAGAGCGCGCGACCAACACCGGTACAGCGGAAGAAGCGAAGCTCCCCTGCATCCTTCTGGTTCTCAGAGGAGGGAAGGTACTGGTAGCCGAGGATATTGCCCATAGGGGTGTCAGGCAGGAGCGCTGCATAATCCTTGGGAGGACGGTGGAAAAGCATCGAATTGTTGCCTTCCAGTCCTAGGGCAGCTTCCACCTGTTTCCAATCGTTGATGAGCGCTTCGAGGCAGTGAGAGAGCACACCGAGCATCAGCACAAACTGCAAGCGAATCGTGTATGCAAGCAGTTCTTCTTCCTCGCTGATACGAGGCGCGAGGGTTTTGAGCCACTTACATAAATGGGCGCGGACGGGAGCTTTGGTTGAGGCAATAGCTTCCAGAGCGATATATCCTAAGTCGTGCCTGCTCTCCTCCGCAAGGGGATCATTGAGAAAATCGTTGAAGGCATCGACGATACGTTTGACCTCTGCATGCTGGAATGGTGAATTGCCCTGTGACGCTGGCACCCCGGAAAGTTCAACGGCCATTTTCTCAAGGAGCGTGAGTTCATTAAAGTAGTCCTGTTCTCCTTTGATCCAGCTGTAGAGTGACTGGTGACTCTGGAGCAGGTTATACATGCTCTGCAGGGCCGTTGAAGCGACATTTAAGATACTGGCCCATTTGCGTACCGGTTCTTCACGCACCTGTCGGCATCCGCCCGAACTCAATTGCTCATTCACGTGGGCTAAAAGATAACCTAGCCAGGCATCTTTCTTCTTGCTCATCAACACTTGACTCGGACTAAACATTTGATCCAGTTGCATCTGGACGCGGTCTGCTTCGTCAACAATGACGATATCACTCACCATGCAGACAAGCTCCAGAAAGGTGAGATTCTCCGTGTTGATCTGCGGGGCAACACGGGTATAAATCAAGCTGGCAGGGGTAGCGATCCAAATGGAGGCATCGACCAGGTCTTTTTGAGCTTCGTGATAGGGACAGGCGGCGAATAACGGGCACGCATACGATTTTTTCTCCGGTTCTCCCAGCGATTTTTTTCTCCTGGAGGGAAGATGCAGCGTGAGGCAGGGTTGAGGATCCAGTAAGAAAGGGGTCGCTGTGTGTCGGAGCCCGTCTAGTAAGCATGTTGAACTGGTATAGCGAAACGCTCTGTGCTCGTGAAGGAGCGGATGATCCTCTTGCCGCGCCGCAAGCGCACGATACAGGCGATTGATATGCAGTTCGCGATTCGTTGTCCCGGTAATGGGAGCCACGCGCAATCCCAGGCGCGCAAACAGTTGCACCCGTTCAAAGAGCGCCATCACATCGCCAACCACGAGCGTGATGCGGTATCCATTGCGCGCCGCCCAAACTGTTAAGCGATAATAGTAATGGGTAGGCGAATTGACTCACCGGAGATCTTACTCTTGACAGGGCGCTTGCCTCATGAATAAAGTAACCCGACGTCTGTTTGTCCATACAGCGGAGGGGGAAAAACATGAGGTCCCACATGAGCTATCGAGCCAAACGCGAATTGTTACTCCAGATAGCCCCTCGCTATCGAGAGGCATCATCAGCGCTCAAGGAGGTGATCCTTGATGAGTTTGTCGCAGCGACAGGGTATGTCCGCAAGTATGCGATCCGGCTCCTGAACCATCCTGTCGAGCAGAAACTGACCATCACACGCCCACGTCCACCACATTATGGATCCGAAGTCCAGCAAGCCGTACATCTGGCATGGACGGCTGCCAATCACATTTGTGCCAAGCGACTCGTTCCCTTTTTACCTACACTTGTTACATCTTTGGAGCAGCATGGCCATCTGCACCTGAGCGAAGAGTGTCGTGCTCAGTTGCTTTCGATGAGTCCAGCCACGGCTGATCGGATCTTACAACCGTATCGCAAACAGGAGCGACATGGGCTCTCGACGACCAGAGCAGGAACACTGCTCAAAAAGCAGATCCCGATCCGCACCTTCCAGGAGTGGAACGAGATCAAGCCGGGTTTTCTGGAAGCCGATCTGGTGGCTCATTGTGGAACCCATGCTGACGGGTCGTTTTTGTACACCTTGACGCTCACGGACATTCCCACCGGGTGGACAGAATGCCTTCCGCTGCTCAACAAAAGTCAGGAGATGGTCATCGCCGCTCTCAAGCGCGCTCAACAATTGCTTCCTTTCCCTATCCTGGGCATTGACACGGATAATGGAAGCGAGTTCATCAACGTCGAGTTGCTCACCTTTTGTGAACAAGAGCAGATCACTTTTACCAGAGGGCGTCCCCGGAAAAGCAATGACCAGTGTTACGTAGAGCAAAAGAATGGGCAAATTGTTCGTCAAGTGGTGGGCTATGATCGCTTCGTTGGGGAACTGGCCTATCGACAACTCACGGAACTCTATCGGGCGCTGCGGGTGTATGTCAATTGCTTTCAGCCCTCGATGAAACTTCAGATCAAGCAGCGAGAGGGCAGTAAGGTACGCCGTACCTACGATCAAGCGCAAACGCCGATGCAACGACTGCTTGCTTCTGGTGCAGTGTCGCCAACAAAGCAGCAGGAGTTGCTACGGATCACAGCTGCACTGGACCCTCTGCGCTTGTTGCAACAACTCGAACACTTACAGAAAGCGCTCTGGCGGCATGCTGTCACGTCTTCGTCAGAGAGTCCTGTTCCTGCTTTTCTGCTTCCGTTTTCTGTGAAGCAGTGTACCGAGGACAAGGTCCCTGCTGATGGTATTCCTGGTACTCCCCCATCGCTGCTCAAAAAGGAACGAAGAAGAAAGTATCAAAAAAGTGGACGGCCTCATGATTGGCGCACGCGGAAAGATCCCTTTGAGGGCGAGTGGGAACAGATCTCATCCTGGGTACTTGCCAACCCGGAACTCACCGGAGTGGACATCTTCCACAAGTTAGAACAGCTCTCTCCAGGGCGTTATCGACCAACACAGGTCCGAACTCTACAGAGAGGTCTGAGCAAGCTCCGCGCACAGCTCCTAGTGACCTTTGATGACCAGTGGGGCGAAGAAGTCGTGAATGGACAAATCTCGGCTCCACAGTTGCGAGCCGAGATCGTCGCAGGAGTTTCGTGATTCTCAGAGAGAGGAAGGGAACCATGCATTGCGATGCGTTCCCTTCCTCTCTCTGAAACTCTCTCCATCCCTCCGCGCTAGGCTGCTGGCACGCTCCGCTGTGGCCGGGGGCCAGCCCCCTGGACCCCCGCTGAGGAGCACGGCCCCTCAGACTCCCTGCTCTTTTTGGCGATCAGCACTTGCAAGAAAGCGTTTTAGAGAGTAAGATATTCCATGAGTCAATGACCTGTATTCCATGAGTCAACGGGTCAGAAATCATTCGCTAAAGTAAGATTATTCATGAGGCATCCCCTTCTCTCAAAGTAAGTTTCTTCCATGAGGCAATGCGCCGGCTACTATTATGGCCCTTCCCCAAAATAAGTGAGCCTGCTTGCTGTAAAGAAACCGCGCCATGTGATAGAATTTCATCAATATGATTGAGATGACGTTGTAAGGAGGGGTAGTTGATGGGCTCTCGAGAGTTGTTTGCCTCAGTGTTTCAGCGTGTGACTTTCCCAGTATGCCATGTCCGGAGTGCCAGCAGCCTTCTGCGCGCATCCATAGCCGCTACCAACGCTTTGTCGCTGATCTGCCCTGTGCAGGCCGCCATGTGCTCCTGATGCTCACCGTGCGCAAATTCGTCTGTAGCTCTCCAACCTGCCCGCGCAAGATTTTTACGGAGCGGTTGCCAGGGCTGGTCGCATCCTATGGACGCATGACTAGGCGGCTCATCGCACTCCTCCAAGCCCTTGGGTTAGGAGCGGGTGGGCAACTGGGCACGCGCCAGGCCGACCGCTCCGGCATCGCCACCACCCCGTCCACCTTGTTACGCCATGTGATGCAGTTGCCTGCTCCGCTGACACGAGCGGTCCGGGTCCTTGGGGTGGATGACTTTGCCTGGAAGAAACGCTTCACCTATGGAACCATCTTGGTCGATCTTGAGCGCAGAAAAATTATTGATGTGCTTGCTGATCGAGAAAGTGCGACCGTCGAAGCCTGGTTAAAAGAGCATCCCGAAGTAGCATTCGTGAGCAGAGATCGTGGCAAGGAGTTTACCAAAGCGGCCACGCTGGGCGCACCACAAGCGCAGCAGGTGGTGGATCGTTTCCATGTGGTCAAAAACCTCTCAGAGGTGCTCCAGGAGATCCTCGGGCACTGTCGTGCGGAAATTCGCCAGGGAGAGGCTCCTCTGCCTCAGTTGGAGAAGGCAGCAGAAGAGCCTACTCGCCCGCTTCCCACGGTAGCCACCTGGCAGCAGCGTACTCCTGCCCACGTGAAGAAAGTTCATCAGGCACGTCAAGCCAGTCGTGATGATCGCTATACCCAGATGACGACTTTGCGCGCACAAGGCTTGATGCAAAGCGAGGTGGCAAAGCGGATGGGGATGTCTGAACGGGCAGTCCGCACGTGGCTCAAACGGGGAGCAGCACCCACCAATGAGCGCCAGTTTCGGCGTCGCAGTGTCTTTGATCCTTACGCCGCCTATGTCTTGCAACGCTGGCAAGATGGGATGCATGAAGCCAAGCAACTGTATGAAGAAATTCAGGTCCAAGGCTTCCCTGGAACGGTCCGCATTGTCCAACGCTTTGTGCAGACACTTCGCGACGACCCAGAGAAGATGCCCTTGGCTCCAGCCAGCGGAGCCGATCGCTTTTCCTCAAAGACAGCCACCTGGTTGTTCATCCGGGATCCCAAGCAACTGACCCCTGAGAAACAAGCCGAACTGGAACTGATCTGCCAGCGCAGCGAAACAGCTCGCAAGACCTATGAGTTGACACAACAGTTCATGAGCATGCTCCGTCTGCGTCGTGGTCAGGAATTGGAGAGGTGGCTCTCAGCTGTTGAGGCGAGTCAGATTCCTGAACTACGTCGGTTTGCACAGGGACTCCTCAAGGACAAGAGCGCCGTGGTCGCAGGACTGACCCTCTCCTACAGTAATGGGCCAGTCGAAGCTCAGGTCCAGAAGCTCAAAGTGGTCAAGCGTTCGATGTTTGGCCGCGCCAAACTTCCCCTGCTACGGCAACGCTTGCTCCATGCGGCTTGATCTGCACAGAGACTTTCGCTAGCCAGCTTTCCGCTTCTGTTTCGTACTTCTCCTCACATCTCACCCCTCGTCAATTCAAGCAAGTATGCAGATTACCTCCTCTTTTTGTCGTCCGTAGCAAGCAGGCTCACTTATTTTGGGGAAGGGCCACTATTATTATCGCTCAACATGATCAGCCATACCGAGGGAGAAGTGCGTGATGTTTTGCTCGCCCTGGAGCAGATCTATCGCCCATCTTTTCCTGAATTGAATTTGCAGCAGTGGACCAGAAGTATCTACACCTGGCTAACACATCCGTTACTCGATCCCCAAAAAAGTGGGCGAGTGCTCATGGATCCCTTAATGAAGCTGGTGACGACCGCACTCAAGTGGTCGTATGCGCAACAAGAGGCTGATGTGACTTCCAAACATCTCAAAGCCGCTGCGGAGCTGCTCACCCTTCGACGGGACAAAATCCAGATCATTGATGCCCAAAACAACCTCCTCAAAGAAAAAGAACAGGAGAAACAGGAGTCGGGAGAAGAACAGGAGAAGCCGAAGCCAAAAGGCAGAAAAGCGAAAGAGCCGAAAAAACAGCCCTCTTCTGATGAACCAGAAAACCCATCTCCGAAATGAGGTCGAACTTTCACCCAAACGTTTTTTGGCTGAAAGTTCGACCAAGGGGGGCTCAGCCCAGGATTTGCGTCCGAAGTTTCAGCCAATCTACCAAATGGCTCTATCCACTCGCGCAAGGTGAGCCGTTCATCCCACCAGATCCTCTTCTCTCGCTGTGCCCACTCCCACATCGCTAAACGCTCCTGGAGCATGTAGAGCGGGAAGCGCTGCTGCCAGCCTGCACGCAGGGGTCGGCGCTGGCTGTAGGCGCGGAGAAACTCCCGAGCAAGAGCCGGGCGCTCACCGAGATAGGCGGCAAGGGGTCGCGAAAGATCTGATTCGGGGTCTCCGAACCCTGGATACATATCAAACACGCCGCTGACGAGGCGCCACTGCCCATCGCTCTCCTCGACGAGGACGTTCGATTCCTGATAATCGCCATGCACGCAGCAGGGTTGAAATGGCTCATGAAGAGCATCTTGTCCTTGTGCGATGACCTGCTCGACCCACTCAACGTCGGCGGGAGTGGTGCGCGCCGTCGCTCGAATGCATGACGCAAGCGCTCTGTGCACGTGTGCGACCTGGTAATCAGCAGAGTC
>WNGJ01006428.1_pt1 | contig 13078 bp, 13 predicted proteins | sample 5400611 | NCBI WGS metagenome assembly WNGJ01 (sample SAMN13153375, study PRJNA577476) | soil metagenome | isolation source: 40 cm soil or saprolite under Garry oak tree replicate 1 | place: USA:California | collected 2016-06-15
GGCGTCACCGATCCACGTCTCGGAACGGAGATGCGCGCGGTCGGCGAGTCGCTCGGGCTCGGGCGGACGTTCGCAGAAGCGTTCCTGAAAGCGCTCGAGGGTCGTGAGCAACCGACTGTCGACCTCGACCCCTCACGTCGCGGCGACCCGGTCCCGGAACGCTGGGACCTGTTGCTCGAGTCGGCACGTCGCGGCCTCGACCTGCCCGGAGTCCACCCGTATTTCGCGGACGAGTTGCGGGCAGTCGCACGCGCCGAGCGCGAGCTCGCCGCGACCGGAGACATCGCCAACGCGAAGCGGTTCGGACTGCCAGATGCAACGGTGGCCTTCGTGCTCGCGATCGGCGAGGACGAAGTGCGCGGCCGCCGCGCGCGACCGGGCCGTCTCGCCGTGGATTCGTGCGCCGCGGAGTTCGAGGCCAGAACGCCGTACTTCTACCTCTCCTACGAAGCCTCGGATCCCGCGCCCGCGCGGTCGCACCCTGCGATCGTCATCCTCGGCTCGGGTCCCAACCGAATCGGTCAGGGAATCGAGTTCGACTATTGCTGCTCGCGCGCGGCGCTGGCTTTCCGACGGCTCGGCTACGAGACGGTCCTGCTGAACTCCAACCCGGAAACGGTGTCGACCGACTACGACACGAGCGACCGGCTCTATCTCGAACCGCTCACGCTCGAGCGCGCACTCGACGTCTGTGAGCTCGAGCAGCCTGAAGGCGTGGTCGGATCGACCGCGCCGAGGGCAGGGGCCTCTTCGGCGCTCTGCTCGGCGACCTCGGCGTGCGCGCGCCGGCCTGGGGAACGGCGACGACGACGGCTGAGGCACGCGCCGTCGCCGACCGTGTCGGGTATCCGGTCCTCCTCCGTCCGCATCACGTGCTCGGCGGGCGTGGGATGCGGATCGTGCGCCGTCCCGAGGACCTCGAGCTGGACGAGCCCGCCCTCGTGGACGAGTTCCTCGAAGGCGCGCTCGAGCTCGACGTCGACATCCTCTGCGACGGCGAATCCGGCTGGGTCGGCGGGATCCTCGAGCACGTCGAACCGGCCGGCATTCACTCCGGCGACTCGGCGTGCGTGATCCCAGCGCCCTCCGTCACGCCCGGCTTGGAGGCGGAGATCCGCGAGCTGTGCGGCGCGATCGCCGCCGGTCTCGGCGCACGCGGGTTGCTCAACCTGCAGCTCGCGCTCCATGGCGGCGAGCTCTTTGTGCTCGAGGCGAATCCGCGAGCATCGCGCACAGTGCCGTTTCTCGCCAAGGCAACGGGAATCCCCTTAGTCGACCACGCCTGCCGGCTGCTCCTCGGCGCGGGGATCGAGGAGCTCGCCCTCCCCCCGCGCGCGACACCGACTCGGGCGTGGGCAAAGGAGTCCGTTTTCCCCGAGGAACGGTTCGCGAACGCCGCCCACCGCGGGCCCGAGATGCACTCGACCGGTGAGGTGATGGCAAGCGGGAGCACGGTCTCGCAGGCGTACGCTCGAGCGCTGCGCGCAAGCGGACGTGCGCGCCGCGGCGGGTCGATCGGCGTGCCGCTCCAAGCCGGCTGAGTTGAGACGTCAGCGCGCGGTCGGATAACGGCGCATGAGCTCGGCGACGCGGAAGGCAAGATCGAGCGACTGGCGGGCGTTCAGCCTCGGATCGCAGAGCGTCATGTAACGCAGGTTCAGATCGTCTTCGTGCACTTCTTCGGAGCCGCCAAGGCACTCCGTCACGTCCTCCCCCGTGAATTCGAGATGGACACCGCCCGGCCAGGTCCCTTCTTGCCGGTGCGCAGCGAAGAAGCCCTCGATCTCTCCCATGATCGCGTCGAGGTGACGCGTCTTGAGCCCTGACTCCGTCGTGAAGACGTTCGCGTGCATCGGATCACAGACCCAGGCGACCGGATGCCCGGCCTCATGCACTGCTCGTAGGAGCGGGGGCAACAAGTCGAAGATGCGATCGGCTCCCATCCGGGAGATGAGCGTGAGCCGCCCCGGAATTCGTCCCGGATTCAGCCGCTCACAGAGGAGGAGCACGTCTTCCGGCGAGGCGTCAGGCCCGATCTTACAGCCGATTGGATTGTTCACACCCGAGAAGAACTCGACGTGGGCTCCGTCGGGCTGTCGCGTGCGCTCGCCGATCCAGAGCGTGTGCGCCGAGCAGTCGTACCACTCACCGGTCAGCGAGTCGCGGCGCGTCAGACCCTCCTCGTGGTCGAGGACCAAACCTTCGTGGCTCGTCCAGAAGTCGATCTGGTGGAGTTGGGGTGCGGACGTGAGGTCGATCCCGCACGCCGCCATGAAGCGCAGAGCTCGCTCGATCTCCGAGGCGATCACCTCGTAGCGCCGGCCCTCGGGCGAGTTCGCGACGAACTCCTGGTTCCAGGCGTGCACCTGCATGAGGTCGGCGAAACCGCCTTTGGTGAAGGCGCGCAGCAGGTTCAGCGTCGCCGCGGACTGGTGGTAGACCTGCAGCATCCGCTCTGGATCCGGAACCCGCGCCTCGAGCGTCGGAGCCTCGCCGTGGACCATGTGACCCCGGAAGGACGTGAGCTCCACGCCGTCGACGGTCTCCGTGGCCGAAGTCCGCGCCTTTGCGAATTGGCCGGCGATCCGTCCGACCTTGACGACCGGGAGCATCCCGCCGTAGGTCAGGACTGCCGCCATTTGCAGCAGGATCTTGAGCTTGTCGCGGATGAGCGGCGCCGAAAAGTCGTGAAAGGATTCGGCGCAGTCCCCGGCCTGGAGAACGAACGCGCGTCCAGCGGCGACCTCGCCAAGTGCGTCGCGAAGTTGCCGGGCCTCGCCTGCGAAGACGAGCGGCGGGAGCGAGGCGAGGCGGGCGCGGGCGGCCTCCGCCTTCTCGGGATCGGGCCACTCGGGTTGATGGAGCGCAGGGTACGCGCGCCACGACGACGGCGACCACGCCGTCGGCTCGGGTGGAGTCTCCGTGCTCTCCCGCGTGCCCTGGCTCATCGTCGCAGTGTACGGACGAAAGCGGGCCCTGAAATGCCAAGTCCTGCGAACCCGAGGGCCCACAGGACTCGACGAGGTGACTCTTTCACGTACTGGGCCGAAATGCAAGGGCCTGCCCGCGCCCGTCGGATGGTCGTCGATGAGTTCGCCCGTCCGCGTAAGGTTGTCTCAATCGAGAGGGAGGGCGGTATGGCACTCGCACGTGTTGTGACCTTCGAAGGCGTCGACAAGAAGCGGATGGAGGAGATGGACCGCGAGATGAAAGAGGGGCAGCCACCGGAGGGATTCCCGCCGGCGGAGGTCGTCGTGCTCCACGACCCCCAGGCCGACACGTCGCTCGCGATCGTCTTCTTCGAAACGGAGGAGGACTACCGACGCGGCGACGAGATACTGAGTGCGATGCCCGCGGGTGACACTCCGGGGCGCCGCACGTCGGTGACGAAGTACGACGTCGCTACTCGCATGAAGTCATAGCGCCGCCGCCGCAGAAGACCTGGCCCGGGCCGGTGGGGACATCGGCCACGAACGCCTGGCGCCTCAGCTCGCCGACCCCCGCAACAGGATCGCTGGCTTCCACGTCTACACCTTCAACGAGCTGGCGACGACGGAGCGCTGGCGGCGTGAGGCGCTTCGCCGCCTCGAGTCTTAAAGAGTTCATCGACACGCCGGACGACGTCCTCGCCGGCGAGGCCGCGGAGGGCAAGCGTCGTCCGTCGCCGGATCACGTCCTCCGGTCGGCACGCCCACTCGACGTCGCGGGCGTACAGGGCTTGCGCAGCGACGTCCGGCCCATCCGGGTGAAGCGGACGGAGCAGGTCGAGATCCGCCGCGGCGGGAGCGAGCACCTCCTCGGCCAGGCTTCCGTACAAATGCACGAGATGTGCGCGGACCGTCGGCTCGAGATCCGGCCAGCCGCCGGCGAGCCGTCGCGCGGCCTCGTTGGAGTGGACGGCGCCCGGGAGAGGAACAGGCCTCTGATCGTGTCGGCGCAAGCCGAGCTCGGCTCGAAGGATGCTCAAAGCAGCGTGTGCGATCCGCCGGTACGTCGTGAGCTTGCCGCCCGCCACGCTTAGCATCCCGGCTGGGCCACGGAGGAAGACGGTCTCGCGGCGGGCACTCGTCGTGGCGCCGTCGCCCATCGGGAGGACGCGCAGGCCGGCGAAGGTGGAGCAGATCGCTTCCGGCCCGAGCAGGGTCGGCTCGATCCCGATGGCCGCCTCGCGGAGTATCTGCGCGACGTCGGCTTCGGTCGCCTGGACGTCGTCGGGCGCTCCGTCGAAGAGCGTGTCCGTCGTCCCGAGCAGGAGCATGCCCTGCCAGGGGACGGCGAAGGAGACGCGCACCTTGTCATGGGGGATCGTGAGCGCTGCCGCCCACGGCTCGTCGAGGCGCAGCAGCACGTGCGCGCCCTTGCTGAGCCTGATCGATCGGGTCGCCGAGGGGTCCTCGAGCCGGCGTACCTCGTCGACCCACGGGCCCGTCGCGTTGACGACCACCCGCGCGGAGACCGAGACCTCGGTTCCGTCGACGAGTACCTCGGCCCCGGCGACGCGACCGCGCACGGTCCGCAGCTCGCGCACCTCGGCGTAGTTGAGCACCGTCGCCCCGGCCTCAGCCGCGGCTCGGACGTTCGCGAGGCAGAGCCGGCCGTCGTGCGTGGCCGCGTCGGCGTAGAGGCCGCACGAGCGCAGGCCGTCGAGGCGCAGGCTCGGGACCTGCTCCCGTGCGCGCTCCGGGGGCAGGAGCCGGTTCAATCTTGCTCGGGCGAGCGCGGAGTAGAGAACGAGGCCGGTTTGGATCGTCAGGCGCCCGTAAGGGCCATCGCGGTACAGCGGGAGCAGGAAGGGCAGACGGCGGACGAGATGCGGCGCGACGACCTGCATCAGCAGCCGCCGCTCGTGGTGAGCCTCGCGAACGAGGCGGATGTCGCCGAGCCGGAGGTACCGGAGGCCGCCGTGTATGAGCTTCGAGGAAGCGCTTGAGGTGCCCGCGCCAAAGTCGCTGCGGTCGACGAGTGCGACGGCGAGGCCTGCGCGCGCCGCCTCGGCTGCGATTCCCGCCCCGACGATGCCGCCTCCGATCACGAGCAGGTCGAACGTCTGTTGCCGGAGCTGCTCGCACGCTTCCTCGCGAGAGACTAGGTCCACAGCGGATTCGTCCAGGCCTTCCGGCCGTAGGAGTCGACGAGCTCGAGCCTTCCGTAGAGGCTGCCGGCCGGCCACTCGAGGCGTGCGTGTGTGATCTCTTCCTCGTTCGCCTCAGACAGGATCTCGCCGGCGTACCGGTAGCCGAAGCGGCCGGCGCTGACGGAGGAACCCCGGCGGCGGCCGGTGCACAGCGTGACCCTCTGGCAAGGACTGCACAGCACCTCGACGCTCCCGTCCTCGACGCGGAGCTCGTGCACCAGCGGGCCCGTCGAGCTGTAAAAGGAGCCGGTCGCGAGCGCGTCGAGAACGGCCGCCCGCGAGCGCTCGGCGACGCGCGCCCAGACCCAAGCGAAGTCACTGTCGAAGTCCGCGTGGTGGGAGTCGTCGGTGGCGATGCCGAAGTAGCGCCCGCCTCGTTCGAGGAGGTCGTCCCAGTGCACGGTCGAGAGGCCGCGGCCAACCTCGAGCTCGCAACCCGCGTTGTAGACCTCGAGCCCGGCGACGCCGTCGCCGAGCGAGAGGCCGCTCGCAGGCGCACCGGTCCAGTACGGGTGCGCGAGGTAAGCGACGCCTCCGTGCTCGCCGACCCACGCCGACGCGGCGGCGAGGTCGGGGGCCGTGCGTACGAAATCGAGCGGATCCTCGTCTATGCCGAAGGCGAGAAGATGCCCGTCCGCCTCTCCGGGGAGAAGGCAGCTCAGCTCGGAGCTCGGAATCACGAGCAACCGGTCCGTCGAGTGCGCCTCCGTTCGCACCCAGTGATCCGTGATAGCAAGAACGTCGAAATCGGCCCGCTCGTAGTGGCTGACGAGCTCCTCCGGCGACAGCTCGCCGTCGGAGCGCGTCGTGTGCGCGTGGAGGGCGCACCGAACCCACGTTCCGGTGGCCGCAAACGGATTTGAGTTAGCGGCCATCCACGCCAACCCTAACTCTCGACGCCTTGAATCCCAGGTCACAGCGCCCTACGATCGTGGCTTCCGGATCGAGGAGGGAGGACGAGTGGAGGATCACGAGCTCCAGGAAATCGAGTTCTGGCGGAAGCTGGAAGAGGAGTCGATGAGCCGCAGTTCGATGCTGCGCCGAGGCGCGGCTGCGGCATTCGGCCTGACGATTCTTTCGACCCCCGCCGCCTGGGCGGCTGACAGCGCCGAGGCACTGACAGCTAACGGCATTCCGAAGAAGCTGATCGCGGCAGCGAAGAAGGAAGGTCAGCTGAACGTGATCGCACTGCCGCACGACTGGGCGAACTACGGCGAGATCATCACCGCTTTCAAGAAGAAGTACGGCCTCAAGATGGACGAGGCCAATCCGAACGGAAGCTCCGCGCAGGAGAACCAGGCGATCCGCTCGCTGAAGGGCGACTCGCGCGCGCCGGACGTCGTCGACGTCGGGCCGCCGTTCGCGCTCCAGGGAGCTGACGAGGGCCTGTACGCGCCGTACAAGGTCGCGACGTACAAGACGATCCCGAAGAACATGAAGGACTCGCGTGCCCGCTGGTACGGCGACTACTGGGGCGCGATCTCGATCGGCTACAACTCGAACCTGATCAAGCCGGCACCGAAGACGTTCAGAGATCTCTTGAAGCCGGAGTACAAGAACAAGGTTGCGCTGAACGGCAACCCGCTTACCTCGAACTCGGCCGTGTCCGGCGTGTTCGCCGCCGCGCTCGCCTACGGCGGGTCGCTCAACGACATCGGCCCCGGGATCGACTTCTTCAGGCAGCTGAAGAAGAACGGCAACTTCATCCCGGTGGACGCCACTCCGCAGACGGTCGCTTCCGGTCAGACGCCGATCGTCATCGACTGGGACTACCTGAACCTCGCCTACCGCAAGGAGTTCCCCGCGGTGAACTGGCGGACGGTGATCCAGGCCAACGCTGCCTACGGATCGTTCTACTGCCAGGCGGTCAACGCCTCCGCGCCGCATCCGAACGCGGCTCGATTGTGGATGGAGTTCCTGTACTCCGACCAAGGGCAGCTGCTCTGGCTCAAGGGCTACTCGCATCCTGCGCGGTTCCAGGACCTCGCGAAGCGGAAGAGGATCCCGGCAGCACTCCTCAAGGCGCTGCCGTCTGCGAAGAGCTACGCGAAGATCAGGTTCGCGAGCGACGCGCAGCAGAAGGCGGCCAAGGCGAAGATCGTGGCCGAGTGGCCGACGATCTGAGACTGACCGCTGGCAACCCAGGCTGAAGCTCCAAGCGCACTCCGGCCGGACACTCGCTCCGGCCGGAGGCGCCTTTCGCTTGCCTGGCTCGGAACGCTGCCCTTCTTCGTGTACGCGCTCGCGTTCCTGTTCGTCCCCGCGGGAGAGGTCATTGTCGGGGCGTTCAAGAACGCGCACGGTGGCGCGACGTTCGACCATATGCGCCAGATCGTGCACCAGCCGTACCTCGACCAGTACTGGCTGACGATCAAGATCAGCCTGATCACGGCGGGGGGCGGTTGCGTGATCGGGCTCTTCGTTGCGTACGCCGCGATCCGCGCGGGGACGCCGCGCTTTCTCCGTACGATCCTGTCGACTTTCTCCGGCGTCGCCGCGAACTTCGCGGGGATTCCGCTCGCGTTCGCATTCATCGCCACCCTTGGGACGATCGGGATCGTGACGACGTTCATGCGTGACCACCTCGGCTTCGACCCGTACGCGCACGGGTTCACGATCTTCGGCGAGACCGGCGTCGAGATCACGTACATGTACTTCCAGATTCCGCTGATGATTCTCGTAATCGCGCCGGCGATCGACGGGCTGCGCGCAGAGTGGCGCGAGGCCGCTTCGAACCTCGGCGCGAGCTCATTCCAGTTTTGGCGCTACGTCGGCATCCCCGTCCTGCTGCCGTCGATCCTCGGTGCGTTCATCCTCCTCTTCGGCAACTCGTTCTCGGCGTACGCGACCGCGTACGGACTCGCGGGGAACAGTGTCTTCCTCATCCCGATCACGATCGGCTTCTACTACAGCGGGAACGTCCTCTCTGACCCGCACCTCGCTCAGGCTCTCGCGTTCGGAATGTTCGTCGTCCTGGCGGCGATGATGCTCCTCTACATCCCGCTCCAGCGGCGCTCTGCGAGGTGGATGCGATGAGGCGGCGTTGGATCGCACCGTCGGCCATCGTATGGTTGCTCGTCGCCGCCGCGTTTTTCCTGATCCCGCTGATCGCCACGCTGCTCTTCAGCCTCAGGAGCATCCAGACGGGAAAGTGTTGCAGCGGCGCCGCGTATTCGCTCATTGTCCACGACCATCAGTTCTGGACGACGGTCCGCCTCTCGTTTCTGCTCTCGCTCGAGACGATCGCGATCAGCCTGCTGCTCTTGGTGCCGACGGTCTACTGGGTCCATCTCAAGCTGCCGCGCCTGCGGCCCGTGCTCGCCTTAATGGCGCTGGTGCCCTTCGTGGTGCCGCCGATCGTCCTCGTGGTCGGCCTCCTGAATCTCTACAAGGGGGCACCGTCGTGGTTCTACGACAAGCCGTACGGCTTCCTGGCGGCCGCGTATGTGATCCTCGCGTTTCCGTACATGTACTTCGCACTGGACGCCGGCTTCCGCTCCATCGACCTGCACACGCTGACCGAGGCTTCGCAGAGCCTCGGCGCGAACTGGCGGACGACACTGACGCGCGTGATCCTCCCGAACATTCGGGTCGCGGCGCTCGGCGGCTCCTTCCTTACTCTCGCGATCGTGATGGGCGAGTTTACGATCGCAAGCCTCTCCGCGTTCAAGACCTTCCCGCCGTACATCCAGGTCATCAACGAGGGGCAGCCGTATGAGGCGGCGGCGCTCTCGCTGCTCAGCTTCCTCATCGTCTGGGCCGCGATGCTCGCACTCCTTTTCGTCGGTCGCGGCCGGTCACGGCCCGCTCAGGTGGCCGCGGCCCGCTGATGGCGTACCTCGAGCTCCGGGAGCTGCGGCGGGCGTTCGGCCCGGTCGTCGCGCTGGACGGGATCCAGGTCGAGCTCGAGACGGGCGAGTTCCTGTCCCTGCTCGGGCCCTCCGGGTGCGGGAAGACGACGGCGCTCCGCCTCGTCGCCGGCTTCGACCGTCCCGATTCGGGCTCGATCGTCGTCGACGGGAAGGACCTCACACGCGTCTCGCCCAGCCGTCGCGACATGGGGATGGTCTTCCAGGCGTACAGCCTCTTCCCGAACATGACTGCCGAGCAGAACGTCGAGTTCGGCCTGCGTATCCGGAAGAACAGGCGGGCCGCCCGGCGGAAGCGCGTGAGCGAGCTGCTCGAGCTCGTCGGCCTCGGGCACGCCGGCAAGCGCTATCCGCACCAGCTCTCCGGCGGCATGCAGCAGCGCGTCGCGCTCGCGCGCGCGTTGGCGATCGAGCCGCGCGTCCTCTTGCTGGACGAGCCGCTGTCGGCGCTCGACGCAAAGGTCCGCGTGCAGCTGCGCGAGGAGATCAGGCGCATTCAGACCCAGCTCGGAATCACGACGCTCTACGTAACGCACGACCAAGAGGAGGCACTTTCCATCTCGGACCACGTGGCCGTCATGTCGTCGGGCCGGGTCGAGCAGTTGGGGACGCCTGCGGAGATGTACAGCGCCCCGGCGACGCCGTTCGTCGCGGAGTTCATCGGGACGATGAGCCGGCTCGAAGCGGTCGTCGTGGACGGCGAACGTGGCGAGGTGGAGCACGGGAGCACGCGCCTCACCGTCGATGCCGCGCAGGGCCGCACGAGGGGCGAGCGCGTGCTCGTGCTCGTCCGGCCCGAGTTGCTCGAGCTGGAGGCTTCGACCGACGGCGGCGCTGCCGGCGAGAACACGCTGAGGGGCGAGGTGCTTACGCAGACCTTCCTCGGCCCGGTCACGCGGCTGAAGGTCATCGCCCCGGACGCCGAGCTGATCGCGGACATGTCGACCGCCCGTGCGGCGGCGCTGCCAATCGGGTCCAGAGTCGTCGCTCACGTGCCGGTGGCGGGCACCCGACTGCTCAGCCTCAGCGAGGAGCCAGCGTCCGACGGGCAAGATCGGGGCGGTCGGTGAAGATCCCGGTCACGCCGAGAGCGGCCAGCTCGAGCATGCGTGCCGGCTCGTTGACCGTGTAGACCGTCGTCGCGAAACCGGCGGAACGCGCGCGCGCAACCGCGTGCGGCGTCGCGGCCCCATTTGCGAAACCAACCGCCCAGGCGCCGGCGGCACTCCTGATCGAGACGCCAAAGCCGACATGCTGGATCGTCCGCAGTCCCGGGCGGAGCCGGCGAACCGTACGGAGCGCTCCCGGCTCGAACGAGAGGATCACCGCGTCGTCGTCGACGAGCTCGAGCGTCCGCCCGACGACGTCGTAGCGCCGGTAGCGGTAGGGATGCTTGAGCTCGACCATCACGCCAATCCGGCCGGCGGTCAGCTCGAGCACCTCCTCGAGCGTCGGGTACGCGCGGGACGGTCGGGGCCGGTCGTGCACGACGACGAGCCTGCCGTCTCTCGTCGCGTGGACATCGAACTCGACATAGTCGGCGCCGAGCTCGATCGCTTTCCGGAACGCCGGGAGCGTGTTCTCCGGCTCGTCCCACGAGGCGCCGCGGTGGGCGATGACGAGCGGCGTCACATCACCCGAGCAGACGCTGCATCAGCTCGACGTCGATTGCAGGAACGATCTCGTCCGCCGCCGCGAGTCGGTCCGCGCGGAGCGTGCCGAGCACGGCGAAGCAGCGCATTCCTGCCGCCTTCGCCGAGGCGACGCCGGCTTCCGTGTCCTCGAAGACGACCACATCGCTCGCGTTGAGACCGCCGTGGAGGAGCGCGAGCGCCCGCAGGTAGCCCGCCGGGTCCGGTTTCCCGTTCGCCACGTCCTCTGCGCCGACGATCGTGCTGATCCTCGCCGTGAGGCCAGCGGCCGCGATCACCGGCTCGATCTCTTCACGGGCCGCGCCCGAGACGACCGCGACAGGCACTCGCTCCGAGGCGTAGCGCACGGCCTCACGCACCGGGAATGGGACGCTCGACCCGTCGGCGACCAGCTCCTTGTACCGCTCGATCCGACGCTCGATCACCTCGTCCACGGACGGGTGGTCGCGACCGAGCCACGCACGCACGATCTCCGGGTCGGACAGGCCCACAAGCTCGTCGAAGTACTCCTGGGCGGACAAGGGCCGCCCGTACTCGGCGAAGAGGTCGCAGAAGATCTCGCAGAGGATCGGCTCGTCGTGCGAAAGCGTCCCGTTGAAGTCGAAGATGACGGCTCGCACGGGCAAGTGCCGCGCATTATCGTCGGCGAGTGCCTCTGACGGCTCTCGCACTTGCGCTTGCCGCCGCGTTCGTTCACGCGCTCTGGAACCTCCTGCTCGCACATGCACGCAACATCGAAGCGGCGACCGCCGTCGCGCTCGTCGTCGCCGTCGCCGCGTTTGCCTTCCCGGCCGCCGCTTTCTGGCACGTCGACGGGGGCGTGTGGCCGTACGTCGTTGGTAGCGCCGCCTTCGAGCTCGTCTACTTCGCGTTGCTGGCCGCTGCGTACCGGCGTGCCGAGTTCTCGGTCGTCTATCCGATCGCGCGAGGATCGGCACCGGTGCTCGTCCTCGCCGTCGCCGTCGCCGGCCTACGCGCCTCGACGTCGTGGCAGCAAGCGGCAGGCGTCGCCCTCGTCGCCGGCGGGATCGTGTTCGTCCGTGGCTTCCGGCACGGTCTGAAGCGCGGAGGCGCCGCATTCGGCCTCACGATCGGCTGCTGCATCGCCGCCTACACGCTTATCGACAAGTACGGCATCCGCTATGCGACCCCGGTCTCCTACCTCGAGCTGACGATGGCGCCGCCGGCGATCGCCTATGCGGCCGCGGTCGCCCGGCGCAATGGAGTGGCCGCGCTCCGGGCCGAGACCAACCCGGCGGCCATCGTTGCCGGCATCGCCACGTTCGGCGCCTATGCGCTCGTGCTCGCCGCGCTCGAGCGCGCGCCCGCAGCTTCGGTCGCAGCCGTCCGCGAGACGAGCGTCATCATCGCCACCGCGCTCGCGGGCATTTTCCTGAAGGAGCGCGTCGGCTGGGTGCGGATGGCGGGGGCGGTTGCTGTCGCCGTCGGTATTGGGCTCCTCAGCCTCGGATAGCGAGCGCTTGGGCGCTAGATCACCCATGCGGCTCGAGCGGATCCTGGAGCAGGCGTGGCCCCCCGGGAAGGCGGTCGAAGCCGAGCCGCTCCGAGGCGATCACGAAACGCAACTTCAGGGTTTCGCTCGACGGCGAGCCCAACGTGTCCGCGTCCCGCGCGGCGGCGGCGAGCAGCTCAGCGACCGGCACGCCGAGCGGGAGGGTGGGCGCCTTGCGGCTGCGCGGAGCGGGCGCTTCCGGAGAGCGCTTGCGTCTAGGGTGCGGGCCGTCGTCATTCGGCGGAGGTGTCGGCGGCTGCTCGATCCTTTACCGGCTGGTGGGCGACTTCGCGCCAGCCCGTCGCGAGCCCGACCTCGGCCGAGAGCATCCGGTAGAGCTCCACCGAGTTCATCGTCATCCGCGTCGGGCTGAGCGAGCCGCGCAGCTCACCGACAAGCCCCGCGGAATGGAAGGTCGAACCACTCGTGAGCTTGGCGCGCTCGCAGAGACGACGTCGCTCGAGCCGAGGCTAAACGTCAAAACGCGGTCCCCTACCGCCAAAGCAGGTTGATGGGGGCGAGGACGTCTTCGTCCATCACAGCGCGATCAGTGGCGAGGGGTACTAGAGCCTGGCCGAGGGGGCGAAGGTGGGGTGCGAAGTCGAGGCTGGTCAGAGGGGTCCGCAGGCACGGGCGGTCAGTGTTGTCGCCTCGGTCTGAGCTTGGCTGGGGGCATAGCTGTAGGGCCGTGCGCCCTGCTCTGGAAGATGGAGGGGATCGCGCACTCGCGGTCTTTCTGCGTAGCCTTGTCTTGGCCATGGCGGGGTCGCACTCGTGTTGAGGATCCGGACGAGCGGCGGGATGATCGAGCTGAGCGATCGGGAAGCCGGCGAGCTGCGCGAACGACTGCGACGGGTCGCCTTAGCTCAACCGGCTGAGGAGACGATCGCCGTGTCGGCAAATGCGAGCA
>WNGJ01005736.1_pt1 | contig 13077 bp, 8 predicted proteins | sample 5400611 | NCBI WGS metagenome assembly WNGJ01 (sample SAMN13153375, study PRJNA577476) | soil metagenome | isolation source: 40 cm soil or saprolite under Garry oak tree replicate 1 | place: USA:California | collected 2016-06-15
CGCCCATCCCGAGCTTCGCGCCCGAGCACTTCGCCGTGGTGCGCGGCAAGGAGGCGGGCAAGGCCAAGCAGTTCCGCCGCGGCATCGAGCAGCTCGACACCGAGGGCGTGGTCCAGGTGCTCTCCTCCGACCTGCGCGGTGACCAGGCCCCGGTGCTGGCCGCCGTCGGGCCGCTGCAGTTCGACGTGGTGCTGCACCGGCTCGAGCACGAGTTCGGCGCCCGGGCCGAACTCGACCACCTGGACTACTCGATGGCCCGCCGGACCGATCTTGACGGAGCCAGGGCCCTCGCGGGCCAGCGCGCGGTGGAGGTGCTGGCCCGCCGCCACGACGGCTCCCTGCTCGCCCTGTTCAGCGACAAGTGGCGCCTCGCCCAGGTGCAGCGCGAGCACCCGGACATCCTGCTCGAGCCCCTTATCGCCGGCTGAGCTGGCGGCTATGGGTGGCGGGCGCCGTCGATCTGGTCGAGGTCGCCGTTGAACCCGCCGATGCCGTTGGTGACCCCGCCGCCGCCCGACCACTGCCACATCAGGGCGTTGCTGCTCGAGCGGGTGACGCCGCCGAAGAACTGCGCGCAGGCGCCCGATTTCAGGCAGAAGCCGGTCGGGGCGTTGCCGCGGTAGTTGGTGGTCTCCGGCTCGTACGTCCATTCGTCGGTGTGCGGGATGTAGCCGGGGCTGCCGGGGCTAGCGCTGTTGCTGCCGAAGACCGAGTTCCACACCACGACGGCGGAGTACACACCTGGCCGGTACTTGGAGTGCGCGGTGACGTAGTCGTAGAAGCCGTTGAAGTCCGCCCGGTCGATGCTCGCCGCGATGTGCTGCTGGATTGGTGTTCCCCCGCTGCACGGCGACCTGTAGACGCTGTTCCAGCCGTTGTCCGTAGCCGGCCCGATGCCGGGCAGTTCGATGTCCATCCAGACGACCGGATAGTCGATGCCGCCTCCGTTCGCGATGTCGACCAGTGCCCGGGCCGCCTGCTGCGCGCCCCACTTGTAGGCCTCAGCGGCCGTCCCGTTCCAGTGCGGGTCGACACCAGGCCCGCCCATGAACCAGTACGCTCCGGTGCCGACGCCCTTGTGGTAGGTCACGAAGTTCGTGTGCGCCTGCCTGGCGTTGGTCGCGGAGTAGGCGATGAAATGCTCCTGGCCGCTGCAGCCCTGCCAGTACGCCCAGTTCCCGGTCATCCCGATGTAGCCGCCGTAGGCGCCGCCGAGGAACGGCATGCTGTACGGCGCGCTGCCCGGTACGGAGACATTGAAGCTGTCCGTGCCCCACCAGAACCCGGGCGGCGCGTTACCGGCCAGCGCGGCTGCCTTGGCTGGTGCCGTCACGCTGGCCGCCGCGGCGCCGCCGCTCGCCAGGACCCCGCTCGCCAGGACCAGGGCCAGGCCGGCGGTCAGGGCCAGCCACGTGCGTCTCATGATGCCTCCTGTGGATTTGCGGCTCCCCCTCTATGACATCATGTGCGACCGTGACGGATTAGGGTCATCTGACTGTCCCGTGACTGAAGGTGCCGAACGGGTGGGCTTTCCCGCCTCGGCGCCGCCTCGCTGCTGCGTTACCGGAGAATCCGCCTGGGCACCGGGATCGTGCAGGATGGCCGCGCCCAGCTCGTTGACCCGGACGGCGGCCAGGCCGTCATAGCGGGACAGGCTGTCGCGGCCGTCCGCGCCCCACAGCCCGCGGTAGTCGTCACGGGCCCCGGACGCGCCGGTATAGGCGACGTCCACCACGCCGAGGGTGGCGGCGTACTCGAACAGCACGCACAGCGCGTACCGGCCCTCCAGGACGTTCCACGCTTTCCCGCCGGCCGGGCCGAGCGAGCCGAGCCGCGGATCCTCCAGGTACAGCCGCCAGCGGGTCAGCGGGCTGGCGGCCACCGCGAGCGGGGCGGGCTGCGCCCGCAGCACCGCGAACAGGGAGTCGACCTCGACCCAGACGCCGGGCGCGAGCGCGGCGAGCCCGTCGGCCACCGCGGCGCGGCGCCGGGCGGGCGCGGTCAGGGTGCCGGTTCTCCGCTGGCCCCTGACCGCCTCGATCCGGGCGAACTCGTCCTGCGACACGCTCCGCAGCCACCGGTCCCATAGCTCTCCGAGGGCCTGATAGGACGGCCCGGCCAGGACCGCCCCGCCGCGCGGGGTCAGCTCAAGCCGGGGCCCGGACAGTCGAGCCAGGCCGCCGGCCTGCAGCAGCATCGGCCAGGCGAACGACGCGATGGGCTCACCCTCGTCGCGGCGGTCGTAGTAGTCCCCGGCGACCAGGACGTCTTCGACCAGCCTGACCGTCGCGGCCAGCGGCCGCCTGGCGGCCGCGGCGCAGCGCAGCTGGCCGTCGGCGGCCAGTTCGAGGACGGCCACGAGGTTCGACAGGGCGTCCGGGGCGGTGCCGCGGACGGTGACCGGGCCGCGGGGAAAGGCCGAGGCACGCAGCAGGGCGGGGCCGGACCCGCTGCCCTTGGCATACGCGGACCGCTCACCAGCGACGCCGATCGTGCCCTCGGCCACCAGGAAACCCTAACGTCTCGGCCCGCCGTCGCGGGGGAGCCTCGCCGGAGAAAAGTGGCGGGGATGCGCGGAGGATGTGTCACGGTGACGGTATGCGGGTAACCGGCGTGGACGCCTGCCGGCGCGGCTGGGTCGCGGTCAGCCTGGACGGACCAGATGCGGCTGGCCCGCTCCGGGTGGGGACAATTCGCGTGCACGAGACCCTCGCGGGTGTGCTCGACGGGCACAGGGCCCGCGTGGTCGGGATCGACATGCCGCTCGGCCTGCTCGGGTCGGGCTGGCGCGAGGCCGACCGCGCGGCGCGGCGGCGGCTCGGGCCCAGGCGCAGCTCGGTCTTCGCGATCCCGCCCGTGGCGGTCTGGGAGCAGGCCAGCAGGTCGCGAGTGCGGATCCATCCGTCGGCGGTGATCGTCTCAGCGGTGAGGCCGGGCGCCCCGTAATACCAGGCCATGCCGAACGGGGCGCGTACCCGGATCTCGCCCACCTCGCCGGTAGCGACCGCGGACCAGCCGGCACACTGGGTCGGGGCGGCCTAGTCGCCGGGACCGAATCCGTGCAGAATCGCGACGAACCGCTGCCGCTGCTCGCCGAACACCTCCAGCAGATGCTGCCGATCGAGGTCGTACGCGCCTCCGGTCCGCAATACCAGCTTGCCGCGCCGCTCAACCGTGTCAGTCACGGCGTCTGCCCGTAGCCAGGGCGGGAAGTCGCGCAGTGCCGCGCCGCAGCGCACCAGATTCCGCTGTCAGCACTGCGTACCCTCTCTCATCGTCCAGCGGAACGGACATGGGAACGGTACGCCATGGTGACGATGGAATGAATCGGGTGTTTCCCTGTATTTGTGCGGTGGCGCACGGTCAAACAGGCTCATGATCTGCATATCTTGCGATCACTCAGGGTTTCCCCTACGTTGTGCCCCGCCGGGCAGGACCGGAGTCTCTTGCGTTTATGCGGGCTCACGTTCTGCGCCGGCGAGGCGCGCGCCAAGCTCGGCTCGGGAGCGGATGCCTAGCTTGTGGTAGACGCGGGAGAGGTTTGCTTCGACTGTCTTCGGGCTCATGAACAGCTGCGCGGCGACTTGCCGGTTGGTCAGCCCGGAGGCGGCGAGGTCAGCGACGAGCTTTTCCGAGTCGGTCAGCTGGTCGCCCGTCCGTCGCGCGGCGGTGCGGTCCAGCTCAGCGCGTGTGCGCTGGGCCCACAGGCGGGCGCCGGCCGCCTCGAATATCTTGAGCGCTTGCTCGAGCAGTTCGCAGGCAGATCGCTTGCGCTTGTTGCGGCGCTCGATCTCGCCGGAAACCAGGAGCGTGCGCGCGAGTTCCAGCCGCAGCTCCAGCCGTTCGCCGCGGCGAAGTGCGGCGCCCGCTTCATCGGCGGCGGCGGCGAGGTCACCACGCGCGGCGTGCAGCAGCGCACGGCAGCGTTCCGCCTGTGCGAGCGCCCAGCCTCGCTGCAGCCGTTTCGCCGCCTGCTCGAGCATGGCGATCAAGCGCCCTGCCTGCTCGAGCTGGCCGAGCGTGACGAGCGCCTCGATCGCGTCGGCCAGGAACATCGCCCGGACGGGCTCGGCCACCCCCTCCCGCTCGACCAGCGCCGTCAGCGGGGCGAGGGCGACGTCGGCGGCCGCCGGGTCACGGAGCGAGAGCGACAGGACCGCCAGCGCCCACCTCGCCCAGATGGCCGCGATCCCGTAGCCCGTCTGGGCGGCTAGCGTGAGAGCCTCGTTGGCCCGGCCCCGCGCTGCTTCGGCGTCACCGGCGTACGCAGCCGAAACGGAACCGAGCGCGAGCACGGTGCAGCGCATCGAATCCATCCCGGTCCGCGACGCGGTCTCTAGCGCCTCATCCGCGTACGCTGCAGCGACCGCAAGCCGACCGCGCCAGCACTCCGCCCAGCCGAGACAGGCCGAGACGTAGGGGAGGTCGCTTTCCAAGCCGCGGTCGAGTATCCGCTGCCGCAGGTCCCCGAGCAGCTGACACGCGTCGTCCAGGTGGCCTTCATAGAGCATCAGAAGGCCAGCGATCAGGCTCGGGCGCATCTCCACGCTCGTCTGCCGGTGCTTGTCCTCCAGCTTGAGCGCGCGGTTGAGCCCGACTTCGTCGAGACCCCGCCCGAGCAGGTAGCCGACCATCGCGGACACCGCGATCGCCTCGGCCAGGCGTGCCTTGTCGCCGAGCCGCTCGGTGAGCGCCAGAGCCCGGCGGGCATGCGGGTCGGCGCCGGCGAAGTCGCCCGCCGCGTTCGTGGCGTACGCGAGGTGCAACTCGAGCGCCGACGTCACCGCGGCGTCGCCGCCGCTGTGCTCGAGCGCCTGCCCGAACAGCCGGATCGCCTCCGGGAAGCTCTGCTCATGGTAAAGGATCTCGCCCAGCAGGCGGAGCGCGTCAGCGCGTACCTGGCCCGCGGGCACCTGCTCCAGGACGGCATCGAGCAGTTCGCGTGCCCGGCGCAGCTCGCCGGCGTGGTAGTGGTACTCGGCCGCCTGGACGCGACGCCGTTGCACCTCCGTAACGCGGCCGGGCGGCGTCAGCCTCAGGGCTTGCTCTGTCAGCTCGAACGCGGTCTCCGGGGCGCCCCGCGCGCGGGCGTGTTCGGCCGCGGTTTCGAGGACCCCGGCCAGCTGCGCGTCGGCTCCCTCCGCGGCGAGCGCCAGGTGCCAGGCCCGCTCCTCGATATCACCAAGGGCTGCTGCCAGGTGCCGGTGTGCCTGGCGCCGCTCCCGAGGTTTAGCGGACGAGTGCACCGCGGCCGCGAACAGGGGGTGGGTGAAGCGGATGCGGGACTCGCTCACCTCGACGATCCCGGCGGCTTCGGCTTGCTCGAGCGCTCGCCGCGACCCGGCGTCTGTACCGCCCATTCCGGCCGCGACCAGCTCGACGGTCGGGGAGCGGAGTACCGCCGCCGAAAGCAGCGCGTGGCGTGCCCGCTCCGGCAGCGCCGCGACCCGTGCCGCGACGAGCCCACGCAGATTGTCCGGCAGCGGCAGTACGGCCAGCCCCGGGGGAGGGTTATCCGGCAGTGACCGGGCGATCTCAACCGCGAAGAACGGGTTGCCGCCCGCCGCCAGCCCAATCCGCGCCAGGGGCCGCCGCGGCAGCGTCCGTCCCAGCCGCTCCTCGATGATCTCCTGCAGGGCGCCCACGCCAAGCGGCCCTAGTCGCACGCGTTTCATCGGACCGTGCGTCAGCGCGTGCTCGATCTCCAGTCCTGGCTTCGGGCCGGCCCCGATGCGCTCGCAGGCGAGCAGGCCAACCGGTGACTCCGCCAGGCGGCGGAACGCGAAATCGAGCACACAGGCCGTCGGCCGGTCCAGCCACTGCAGGTCGTCGATCGCGGCAACCACCGGGGCCGATGCGGCGAGCAGGCGAGACGCCGACAGCACCCCGGCCGCCACGGTGCGCTGATCCAGGCGGCTGGGTCCTGGATCCTCCCGCAGCAACGCGACCGCGAGGGCGCGTCGCTGCGGCGCGGGCAGGACGGGCAGGACCTGGTCGATCACCGGCTCAAGCAGGTCGGCGAGCGCCGCGAATGCCAGCCCGGCCTCGGCCTCGGCCGGCCGGGCGCACAAGATCAGATAACCCCGCCCGCGCGCCAGCGCGACCGTTTCCTCCCAGAGCGTTGTCTTCCCGATCCCAGGCTCGCCGGCGAACACCAGCGCCGTCGAGGAGCGTGCCGTCGCATCCAGGAACGCAGTGGCCGCTTCCAGTTCGCGGTCACGGCCGACCACCTTGCCGGGCATGACTGAACTCTGGCACTGGCCTGGTCACAAGTAAAGCCCAGGCCTTGCCTGACCAGCATTTTGGTGACGCTACTTCACGGTAGTCGACACCGTCGCCTGGTTGTCGGTGAGATCGGGATCGGTGACCGGACTGGTGACCTTGACCGTGTCCGTGATCGTGGTGGCCTTAGGCGCGACGACCAGCACGACAATCGTCAGCTGCGCGGTCGCCCCGGCCGCCATTGATCCGATGGTGCACTTGACGGTTCCGGTCGACCCGACCGCGGGGGTGGTGCAGCTCGATCCGCTGGGCGCCGCCAGGGAGTCGAACTGGACGTCCGACGGCAAGGTATCCGTCACCAGTGTGCCGATGGCGGCGGAGGGACCCGCGTTCCGCACGGTCATCGCATAGGTCAGGTTGCCCTTGCGCTTGACCGGGTTGGGCGAGGCGCCGATCGAGACATTCAGATCGGCAACCGGGCTGCCGCTACCGGACAGCGCGACGGTCGCGGTGCCGCCGTCGCTGGAAACCGTGAGAGTTCCGGCCGCGGGCCCGGCGCTGGACGGGGTGAACACGACCGCGATCTGGCACGTTCCCCCCGGTGCGATCGCTCCCGCGCCGGTGCAGGCATCGCCGGAGACCGCGAAGGGCCCGCTTGCCGTCGCCGAGGCGACCGTAAGGTCGCTCGTCCCGCCGTTGGCGACGGTCACCGTCTGCGGGGCACTTGTGCTGGTGACGGGGACCGAGCCGAACTGCAGCGTGCCCGGCGTGACCGAAATCAGCGGGGCGATGCCGGTACCCGACAGCGACACGCTGTCCGGGCTGGACACTGCGTTGCTCTTGATGGTGAGGGTGCCGGACCGGCCGCCCGTCGCCGTTGGCGAGAACGACACCGAGATGACGCACGTCTGATTCGGCGCGATGGGCTGGGATGTGCATCCGCTGGCGTCGGCGTTGAAGTCACCGCTGGCACTCGCGCTGGTCACCACCAGGTTGGTGGTTCCCGCGTTCGCCACCGTCACCGCCATCTTCGCGCTCGTCGTCCCGACCACCTGGTTGCCGAAGCTCAGGCTGCCCGGGTTCGCGCTCAGGACCGGGTTGATGCCGGTCCCGGTTAGGCCGATTGTCCGCGTGCCGTCACTGGAGGAGTTCTGGACCGTGATCGTCGCCGAGCGATCTCCGGTCGAGCCCGGCGTGAACGTGACATCGACCGAACATGAGCCTTGTGCGGGCACCACGATGCCGCCGGTGTCCTGCTGGCAGGTGAGCGATGACGTCACCACCGAGAAGTCGCTGGCATCCGCGCCTCCCACCGACAGGCCGGTGAGATGAGTCGCGTCGGTCCCGGAATCGGAAAACGTCACGGTGGCGCTCTTGGACGCGCCGAGCTGCACCTCGCCAAAGTTCACCGGGTTCGGCGACAGGGACAGATGTGAGTCCTGCAGCAGGATCGGGGTGGTGGCGCCCGAAACCGTGATCTGCCCGCCCTGGCCCGCGACGAGGGGGAAAAGTAGCTGGAGCAGGTCGGGCAGGGCCGGGTCGCACGTCACCGGGTTGCTGATGCCCCCGGCCACGGTGACCGTCCCGTCCTGCTCGGAGTACGGCACTCCGCCGGGCGGGCCGGTCGTCAAGGTCACCGGAACCTGGTCCGCGGCGGCGCTCCCGCCGACGGAGCAGGTGCCGGAGTAGACCTGCACCCCATCCACAGCCCCGGTGAACGTGACGCTGGCGAACACCGACGTGCCCAGGCTCGCGGCGCCGCTGCCCGGATCGAGCGTTCCGGTGATCGAACCCGACCCGACCGTCGCCGTGCCGGACACCGCGACGTCGAAGCCGCTGAGGGTGGTGCCGTAACTGAACGGCTCGCCGGTCGCCTGCAGGCTGCTCTGCGGAATCGAGATATTGCCAGCTGAATCGATATTCCCCGTCATAGGGCCAGTTGGCAGCGGCACTTGCAGCAGCCCGAGCCGGACGTTCCCGTCAGTCACGGTGAAGGTGAACGATCCAGGGTTGGCGATATGCGCGGAGGCTGGCACGGCGAGCGCGACGAGCGCGCCCGCCGTCATCAGTGCTCCCGCTGCCGCGGCCCGGCACCGCCGCCGCGCGCGAGTCGCCACCGGCTGCCAGAGCTTGACCCATCTCCTCATGACCCGCCCTCTCCGATTCGTTCGTCGGGTCCCTCTCCGTGCCGGGGCCCGGCGCTCCCCACCTCCGCCAGGCGCCCGGCTGAACGGCTGACCCAGCGGTGTTGTTACGGCGCGACCTGCAGCTGAGAGCTGCCCACGAAGGGCGGGATGAACGACGGCAGGGTGATGTAGGAGCCGAGCGTTCCGGTGTAATGGCCGTAGCGGGCCGGCACGGTGACGGTGGCGCGGAAGCCGCCGAGCCCGTTGAGCACGACACCGTCGATGACGACCTGGCTGCCGGAGACATGCCAGGTCACGTCGCCGCCGTCATGGGCGGCGCCCTCGCCGCCGTGGCCGCAGTCGGAACCCTGGTAGTCGCCGGTACCGTCGCCGTTCAGCCCGAACCACAGCCATACCCCTCCGCCGCCGGGGCCGCTGGCGTTGGCGGACAGCTCGATCTGGTAGGTGGCGCCCTGGCCGTAGTCTGCTAGCGCGGGGCTGGCCGCGGCCAGCGTTCCGCCGGCGGCCAGTGCCACAGCAGCCGCGGCGATACCAATCCGCGATCTCGCCCGGGTCTGCGGCTTTATCATGATCTCTCCCTAGCTGACTGAGTGATGGCTCGACCGTGGCTACCTCGGCCGATTGGGCCCGCGACTGAAGACGTTTCCGGGGCGGTTGCCCCGGACAGCAACCGGCAGCCGCGACTGGAGTTGTCCGACACACATGGACGCTAGGCATGCGGGTGCTACGAGGAATCGGGTGTTTCCCTCGGTGTGCGCCGCTGCCGCCCTACACGTGTGCTCGCGCCCGCGGCTGTCATTCCGGGGTTCCATACATGCCAGCCAGGCGTTAGGCACTACTTGATGCCCACGACCATCGAGTCGGGCCCAGGGAGTGGTTCGGCGTAGCTGTCGCGGAAGCCGGTGTCAGCCAGCCATGAGCGGCAGTCGGTAGCGGTGTAGTCGAAGCCGCCCTGGGTTTCGACGAGCATGTTCACGCTCATCAGCAGGCCGAAGGTGTTGGCCCGGCGGTCGTCGTCGATGATGGCGTCATAGACGATGAGTGCCCCGCCGCCGGGCAGCGCGTCGTGGGCCTTGCGGAGCAGGGTGAGCTTTTCCTCCAGGCTCCAGTCGTGCAGGATGTGGCCCATGATGAGCACGTCGGCGGCGGGAAGCGGGCCGGCGAAGAAATCGCCGGGATAGAAACGCAGGCGGTCGGCGAGCCCGTGCGCGGCGACGTAGTCCTCGAAGACCGGCCCCGTGGCGGGGAGGTCGAGTCCGCCGCCGGTCAGGTGCGGGTGACGCAGTGCGAGTTGCACCGGCACGCATCCTTCTGCGGCACCGATGTCGATGACTGTGTGATAGCGGTCCCAGGGGAACTTTTCCGCGATCGCCAGGGCGGCTCCCATGCTGAGGCCGGTCATTGCGTGCAGGAACTGCCTGAGCCGGCCCTGGTCCTGGTACATCGCGAGGAAATCCTGGCCGGCGTTGGCCTCGTTGTGGGGACGGCCTGTGCGCAGCGCTTCGGTGAGCGATCCCCAGGAGGGATACAGCACGGCGTTGGCCATCTCCAGCATCCCGCCAACGTAGGACGGCTTGGTGCGGTCGAGGAACAGGGCGGTGGCCGCGGTGTTGGCGTACTCGTCGACGGTCCGTTCGAGCATGCCGAGCGAGACCAGCGCGTCGAGCCAGTCGGCGGTGCCCCTGGGCTGCAACCCCAGCTTGGCGGTCAGCGCCTCTCCGGTAAGGGGTCCTTGCGCCAGCGTGGTGAACACGTCGAGTTCGACCGCGCTCAGCAGTGCCTTGGACCCCCAGAAGGCCAGGCCCAGGCGCATGATCGCATCAGGTGTCGTTTGTTCGTTCGTCATTTTGCCTTACTCCTTTGATGCGGCCGGGTCCCGGGCGGTGCGGCCGGTCCAGATCTGCCATGCCGGCAGCAGCGGCCCGCGAGCAGCATCAGGTTTGTGATGTCGCCGACGGCGTGGGACCCAGCGGTGACAAGCATGTGGCCGCCCCCAGTCACGCCACGACGCCAGAGGTGGCGGCCGGAGTTCTCACCTGGGCCGGTTCGATCGTCTGTGTCGCCATCTCCGCGCTCCTTCTGGGCCGATGGCTCGACCGTAGGTAGCCGGACGGTCTGCCGCATCGGGCAAACGCTTAGATCCGCAGCGCAGCGGCCTTATCTTTGTGCCACGGCCGGGCATACTGGCGGGGTGAGCCAGCGGATCTGCAGCCCGGAGCTGATCGGGAGGGCGGCGGAGGTAGCCGCGCTCGGCGCCGCGCTGACGGATGTGCGGTGCGGCCGTGGCCGGCTGGTGCTGGTTGAAGGTGATGCCGGGATCGGCAAGACCCGCCTGGTGGAGGACTTCACCGCCCAGGCGGACGGGGCGCGGGTACTCGCCGGCGGAGGCATCCCGCTCGCCTCTGACACCCCGTACGCGCCGGTGCTCGGCATCCTTCAGACGCTCGCCCGGCTTCACCCGGCAGCAGCTGGCGGGTTGCTGCCGCACGATGCGCCCGGGCGGGCGGACCCGTTCGGGCCGACGCGGCTGCTTGCCGCCGCGGCGGAGGCGGTGCGGGCGGTCGCGGCGCAGACCCCGCTGGTGCTTGTCGTGGAGGATCTACACTGGTCGGATGCGTCCACCCGCGGCCTGGTGTCGTTCCTGGCCCGGGCGATCCGGGCGGATCCGGTGCTGCTGCTGGTCACCGTCCGTACCGGGGAGCTTGATCCGGCGCAGCCGGTGAGCGTCCTGATCGGCGAGCTGGCACGGATGCCACACGCCGAGCGGCTGGTCCTGGCTCCGCTGGACCGCGCCGGGGTGGCCGCGCTGGTGGAGGCGATCACCGGGGTGGCGCCGTCGGCCCGGCTGACGGGCCGGCTGGTGGAGCGCGCGGCGGGCAACCCGTTCTTCACCGAGGAACTGCTCGCCGCCGGCCCATACGCCCTCACGCTTCCGGCGTCGGTCGGTGACGTGCTGGCCGCGCGAGCGGCGCGACTCCCACCGGCGGGGCAGCGGGTGCTGGGAGCGGCCTCGGTGCTGGGACGCGCGATGTCTCATCAGCTGCTCGCCGCGGTGGCAGAGGCTACGGACCTGGACGATGGGCTGGCCGCGGCGGTCAGGCACGGGCTGCTGGAACCTCGCGGGGATGGATACCGGTTCCGGCATCCGCTGATCCAGGAGGCGGTGTACGGCGGGCTGCTGCTCCCGGCAAGGCAGGCGCTGCACGCCCGGGCCGCGGCCGCGCTCGCGGAACTGCGCCCGCCCGCGGCACCCGCAGGCCGTGCCAGCTTCGCCGTGCAGGTCGCCTTCCACTGGCAGCAGGCCGGCAAGGCCGGCAAGGCGCTGGCCGCCGCGGTCGTCGCTGGTGACCTGGCGCAGGCCGCACACGCCCCGGCCGAGGCACTGGCCCAGTACACCCTCGCCATCGCCGGGTGGCAGAACCTGCTGGACCCGCAGGCCGACGCCGGCGTCGACGAGATCTCCCTGCTGGAGCGTGCTGCCGAGGCCGCATCCGCAGCCGGCGACAACACTCGCGCGCAGGACCTGACGCGGCGGGTGCTCGCCCGCATCCGCCCGGCAGCAGACCCTGAACGGGCGGCGCTGCGGCTGGAGCGGCTGGGCCGGTTCAGCTGGCTCGCCGGGGACCTGGCCACATCACGGCAAGCCTATGAGGACGCGCTGCGGGTCATTCCGGGCAGGCCATCGGCGGCCCGTGCCCGGGTACTGGCCGCGACCGCGCAGAGCCTGATGCTGCGATCACAGTACGTGTCATCTCGCGCCTACGCCGAACAGGCGGTCGCGGTGGCCCAGGCGGCGGGCGCGCGAGCCGAGGAGGCCCATGCCACGAACACCCTGGGCACCGACCTGGCCACCCTCGGCTGCCACGACGCCGGCGTTGAGATGATCAGAGCCGGCCTGCGGATCGCCCGGCAGATCGGCGATGACACCGAGGCGGCCCGGTGCCATGTCAACCTCGTGAGCATGCTCGCCGAAGCACGGCGGGCCGAGGAGGCGCTGCAGGCGGGGGAGGAAGGCGTACGGGAAACCTTGGCGCTGGGCCTGGCAAGGACGGCGGCGACGGCGATCCTGGGCAGCGTCCTGGAGGTGCTGTACCTGGTCGGCCGCTGGGATGAGATCCAGTCCCGCGCGAGAGCGGCGCTGGAAGACGAACCCGAGCCGTGGAGTGTGGTCTCGGTCCGGATTCCTCGCTGCCGGGTCGCGCTGGCCCGCGGCGATCTCACCGCCGCAGCCGCCGATCTCGCCGCCATGACCGCCGTCCCCGGCGCCGTCGGCGACGCCTACTACGGGGCCGATCTGGCGGCGCTGGATGCCATGCTCGCCGCGGCCCGCGGCGACCTGGCGCGGGCGACAGTGCGGGTCGGCGACGCATTGAAGATCGCCGCGAGCACCGACGACGTGGCCCGTCACCTGGATATCGCCGCCCTGGCGGTCCGCATCGAAGCCGACGCCCTCGACGCCGCCAGGCTCACCGCGCACCGGGCCGGCCCCGCAGCCGCCCGGACCCGCGCCCAGCGCATCCTGGCCACCGCGCTCGACGCGATGGCCCGGATCGCCGAGGCAGGGGGCTGCCGGAATCCCGTGTTCTCGCTGTTCGAGACCCTCACAGCTGCCCAGCTCAGCCGCATCCCCGGTCCGGCCGACCCCGCCCTGTGGCACCAGGTCGCGGCCCACGAACTCGCCGACCCGTACCTGGCCGGCTACGCCCGC
>WNGJ01021393.1_pt1 | contig 13074 bp, 5 predicted proteins | sample 5400611 | NCBI WGS metagenome assembly WNGJ01 (sample SAMN13153375, study PRJNA577476) | soil metagenome | isolation source: 40 cm soil or saprolite under Garry oak tree replicate 1 | place: USA:California | collected 2016-06-15
GAAAAAAACAGGCGAAAAAACAGAAACAGATGAAAAAACAGGTCTGCCACTCCAATACTCTGTCCGGAAACGTCCATTGATTCTAGCCATGAAGAGTGCTACTCATGCAGAAAACAACAGGGGTGCATCTATTCCATCTCTTTTCTCTGCCCTCATTTCTGAGTACCTCGGTCTGGGATCAAGCATGTCGCCCACGCGGGATCGGACGCGTTTTCAAAAGACAAGAGGAGGGGGAACGTCTGGAAAACGGATGTTTCTTGTACTCCAGGTGATTACGACGACGCTTTCTCAGTGTTCCCTTCATCCTTGTCATCGTCCTGCTCCCCTTGTGCAAGCAATTGCAGCAGAGCCTCAAGATCTCCCCCGGTGTAGATCTCTGATAAGAGCGTCAAGTAGTTGCTCATCATCTGATGCGTTTGGGGATGTTCCGTACCCAACTGCTGTTTGCTGATTGCCAACGCCCGTTGGTATAACGGCTCCGCTTCTGTATACTTTCCCTGGCTTCTATACAGGTCCGCCAGATTTTTCAACCAAGCTGCCATATTGGGATGCTCTGCTCCCAACTGCTGTTCCTGAATTGCTAAGGCTTGGTGAATGAGTAACTCAGTTTGCTCATATTTACCCTGTGCGTAATAGAGAGCTGACATATCATTTAGGCAGACTGCTACATCGGGATGATCTGGTCCAAGCTGCTTTTGATAAACCTTCAAGACTTGCTGCATAAGTAGTTCCGCCCGCTCATACTCACCCTGCGATTCGTAGAGCATTGCCAGCGTATGCATACTTTGAGCTGTATCGACATGGTCGGAACCAAGCGTCTGCTTACGGATGACCAGAGCCTCTTGGCAAAGAGGCATGGCCAACTCAATCTCATTCTGAACACGGTAGACTTCTGCTAAATTATTGAGAGTCTGCGCAGTGTCGGGATGTCTGAGCCCAAGTATTCTCTTGCGAATGGATAGAGCTTCTTGGAAGAGTGGCTCAGCTTGCTCATACTTGCCCTGAAAAACATAAATTCCTGCCAGGTTATTGAGGCTCTGAGCTATATCAGGATGATTAGCTTCGAGATGCCGCTTGCGGATCGCTAATGCTTGCTGCATGAGTGATCCGGCCTGCTCATACTTACCCTGGGTGCTATAAAACTCTGCCAGATTATTGAGACACCGGGCTGTATCAGGATGCTCGGTTCCCAACTGCTGCTCATAGATCGTGAGAGCACGCTGGTAGAGTGGTTCGGCTTCCGCATACTTGCCTTGACCTCGATACAGGCCAGCCAAGTTGTTCAGGTTTGCTGCTACGTCAGGGTGATCTGGTCCTAACGTCCGCTCACAAATTACAATAGCGCGCTGAGAGAGTGGCTCAGCTTCTGCATACAAGGCGTGTTCACCTAAATAAAGACTTGTTCGATGTAGTACATCTGCGGCTTCAACGAGTGTAAGCCCATAGCGTTCGATCAACTCATAGCACACTTGCGCTTGATTGAGATACCGGAGGCATTGCTGCCACGAGGCCATATCCTGAGGAAGGTCGGGAAACACTTTGTTGACTGCTCGAATCACTCGTTCCACCCATTGGCGTTGCACCTCTCCATCCATCCGATCTCTTTGCATTGCCTGTACGAGACGATGGATACTCAAGGTACGATCTTCCACCAGACGCTTCACCAGAGAATACTTGAGCAGTTCCTTCATCATCTGCTGAAACGCGAAGGGATCAGTAGCAGCTTGTTGGAGAAAAGCAGGCCAATAAGCCGCACCATCTGTGATCAATTCCTCCGGAATGCTATCCGGCGCTAAAAAAGAGCAAAGCTGAAGGAGTTCGGCCGCCGCAGGTCTCTTCTGCTGCACCTTTTGAATGGAGAGCGACCAGGTAGTTGCGACCGAGTCAGGATAATCGGTTGCTTGTGCTCCACGTTCAGCCAGTAGTTTCTGACGATGCGTTTGGTAAAGGTCGAGATACTCCTCAAAGCTGCACTGCGTCTCTTCAAGATAGGCTCCTGCTTGATCGATGGCGAGTGGGAAGTGATCGAGTGCCTCGACAATGTTTCCAGCCCGATGGACCTGGTCGATCTCTTCATCGGACATGTGTTCAAGATCGAAAGTATGTTTAACGCGATGTGCTCGGCGAAGGAGAAGCAATGCTCCTTCGACGAACCCCATCGTTTCGACTTCGATGGGGGTTGCCAGCGAACCAACGGCGCTGGCGCGTGTGGTGAGAAGAACGCTTCCGCTGCCCCCTTGGGGAAGATACTCCCGAATGGCGGGAAGGTCACCGTCATGATCAACATTATCAAAGATCAGCAACCATGGCTGCTTGCATTGCTCTAGCCAGTGTTTGACTGCTTCGATGAGCTTTCGCTGATCGGTCTCGTTTCTGGCGGCAAACTCCGGGAGCAATGTTGCTATCTCCACAAAGCTGGCAAGGATGGTCTCTTGGCTAGCAGCATTCACCCAGAACGTATGCCTATAGCGGCCTGAATCGCGAGAGCGGTAGGCATATTCGACGGCAATCTGCGTCTTGCCAATGCCTCCCAGACCCGTGATGGCCTGGGGTTGGGTCAGCGCTACGCGACGGCTTGTAAGAGTAGCTGCCTGCTCGAATGGTGCAAGGAGCTCATCGAGCTGATCAAGGAGTTCGTCCCGCCCGGTAAAATAAGGATTGCGGTAATAAGGGACATTCCAGACCTCGGGTGGTCCTACTCTGCTTGAGGGTGAGGGCCTATCCGGTCGAGGTAGCCGTTCCCTAGTGACAAAGGCCCGGATGAAGCTGAGTGCGTAGAGCGCGGAGGCACGCGCCGCATAGTCGTGATAGGCATCGTTTTTGTTCTGGTCAGCATAGTCGCAAACTCCCTTGACGACCAACCAGGGGATTTGAGTATGACGGCTCATGACCAGACCAAAGGCAGCGCCCTCCATATCGATGGCAACTGTGCCACGCACTGGTGCACGCACAACCTCAAAAGGATGATCAGCTCGCACCGCGCTACCTGAAGCCATTGCCTTGATGTAACAGGCTATCTTACGCCTCTTGTGCTGTCCAGGTGGATAGGAAGGACGTTTCAGCCGCGTGACGAGCGGCTTCCAATCGTCGAACAATCCCAAGAATTGCAGGATATTGGCGTCGAGCTGATAGGTCAGGGTATCGTGCAGGTGGACGCTTCGCCCCTGCTCGTCGAGTGTGAACTTGCCATTGTCATAGGTGAAGGTCCTCTCGGCCACTACCAGATCGCCGAGTTGTACCTGTTGTGCATCGCCAGCACAAATCCCGGTCATGATGGCGACCCGCGGTTGGCACTCCTCCAGAACGCGTGAGAGGTGCAAGGTCATCTCCTGCGGTCCATAGCGTGGCAGCCAGGAAATATGAAGGTTCAGAAGCTCGCCTTTGTTGTTCTTGATCGTGGCGAAGCGAGAACTATAGTGGTAGCGAGAACTGACATGCTCTTCAAAAGCACCCTCGCAGTGCTGCTGGAGGATCTCAAGAAAGGCCCTGGCTTCTTCTGGCAAGGCGCAGACAACGCACACATCAAACGACTGGGAAGATGTTTCCATCGCTCTTCTCTCTCGTATTTCCATCAACTACGATGTCTTGAGTCGATGGTAGTATAGTCGATTTCAAATGGGAAGGAAAGGATTAGAGAGCAAAAGGGTTCTTTTTGGGGCACAACGAAGATTCTCATAGAAATGGGCCGTTTGACCGTATGCTCATCCTCTGGTGAGGAGTGACGACCTCCCATTCTGGAATGGCTGAGTCGGAAAATCGGTGGTATACCAGACATCTCTTCCAATTGACGTTTAGACTAAACGAAGGTAGCTGAGCCAAGCAGTTGATGGCTCAGAGCCAAGAAAGACGAGTCAGATGCAAAGCACAAACCGAGCAAACTCAAGTCATCGTCGCCGTTTTGCGCTTGTTGTGCTTTTTGCTCGTTTTGCGAATGACCGGCTGACGCACCACAGGTGTGGGATGAAAGCCCTTGGGGCGCCCCGGCGCTTTTCCACGTGGTTGTGGTGGTCGCGCCGGGGTACCCAACTGCATCAAAAAGGTAGGCATGGCTCGTCGCACCTGTGCCAAGGTCAGCACCGAGCGACGATGCTCCCAGGGCCGGTACACCCCGTCGACCAGGGGACGTGCCAGCACCAACTGGTTGTGCGCACAGGCCAGCACTTGGGTCCAGCGTTCGCTTTGCTCTGGGGTGCGCAGACGTGGCTCATCCCACAGCAGCACCTGCTTGTCCAGCCGCAAGCCATGCTCATGCGAGTAGCGCAGGCGATAGGTCGGACTGATCTGGGCCAGAGGAGCGGCTGGCTCGCCTTTCCAGACAAACCAACTGACCCGGGGGTCACGCCGACGTTGGCTGGCCCCATGACGGATGACCTGGATCACGCTCACCTCAAGCGAGCGCGCGGCGCGCAGATGCAACTGGGTCCAGCAATGCACTTCCACGCGCCTGCCATTCTGATCCGTTCCCTCCCACGAGGCGTCCGGTTCGCCATGGGTACTCTCATCGCTGCATTGAAACCGCGCTCCATCTTTGCGACTGGGCCCACGCTGACCCGGCTGGCGAGGGGGAGCGGGGCGGTAAAAGACGCGATTGCATTTGACGCGCAACAGACAACTGGCGGCCACCTGCGCCATGCGTGCCAGAAAGGGCGCGCAGGCGTACCAGCGGTCGCCGATGATCACCGGGCGCAGGCCGCGCTGTACCAACAGATCGACCACGGCCAACACTTGATCGGCCCCTACCTGCGTCGCCAGCCCGCCAGAAGCCACGCGTTGGCTGTCCAACACAAAGGTTCCTTGGCCAGCTTCTTGAGGCAGCAGGACGACCTGACTCCACACCCAGCCGGGACACACCGCGTGGTCACACTCAGGCACATTGGGCATGGGAACCAGCGTGCGATCCGCCGAGGTTTCGGCTTCCGGGCGGTACAAGTTGCTGGTATCGACTCCCAGAAAGACGTACTGCCCCACCTCGGGCAGCGGCGCAAACTGGACAAAGACCTGACGCAGTTGCTGGGCATCGATCTGGCCGTCCTCAAAGGCTTCATACAGGCTGGGCCAACGCCGCTCAAACAACGGCGAGAGCGACAACTCGGGAAAGCTGTGGGCCGCCGTTTCACTGCTCAATGCATCCACCGTATTGAACAGCGCATCCCCTGCTTGCTTGAAACACCCGTAGACCGCGTGACGAAATTCGTTCAACGTGTTAAGGTTCATCTGGAGCATGCTCCTCCTTGTTTTTCCTTTGGTGGAACATTACTCCATCGGGCCATCCTCTGCAAGTGGGGCTGGCCTGAGGTTACTTTAGTCTAAACGTCAATTCGTGAAAAGAAAAGGAATAGCTACATCCGCAAGCGCAGAAGCAGCGTGTGAGTCTTGCCAGTTCCTCCGTGAGCCGTTCCAGATCAACAGGAAGGACCGGTTTGGGACGCATCGGCAGGAATGACCGGGGGGACACTCGCGCGTGTACGATGAACCTGAGCGCGAGAGTTATCAGCCTTGTTGTCAGTGCTTGCATAAGCACACATCCTTTCTTCACCTGATTTGTTCTTCCTCACGAAAGAAGCTGGGCGGTTCGCCCAACGCGATAGCTCAGCGCATGAATTCGGGTGACCATCCCTCATCGACGACCCTCGGAAAGTCTCTCGGGACAGCGGACATGGGTGATCAGCCCTGCCAAGGGTTTCCACCCTGGAAATCGGACGAATCGGCCCCTTCCTCAGAAGGGATTTCACTACTCAATACTTTTAGTATAGTGAATTGATTTATGATTGTCCAGAGCTTTAGACATAGTGGATATCCATGGACATCATGCTTGAATACTCGCTTTTACGGCTTTTACTTGCTTCATAGAAATTCGCGCGCATGCGTCATTTTGTGGTCGGAAGATTGCTGAAGCCGGGTATGCCAATCTCTCTTAGAAACAAATTTCCCCCAAAACAGAAAAGACATCTATGACACGCTATTGAGAGCAGAGGAACGTGATGGACACCAGTACACTACTATAGATGCATTTTTAGTTGTATTTCTGTTTGACAGTACATAAGAAGTTAATTATACTCTGCTTGAGTAACATCAAACGCCTATCTCACTCTAGAGAGAACGGAGCGCAGTTCTCGCTCCGCATCAGAGTAAGATCTGCAAGTTCGATCGACGAGAGGAGCAAAGAGCGTATGGAGCAGTTTGCACGACCCGAAGCGACTATCGCCAGCACAACCGCCTGCAAAGCGATGGCACATAGTCACCTGCCCGGTCGGTATCCGTGTGTAGCTCGTCAGATTGCTTCCTTTCGTATCCGCCCTCTGGGTGATCGTATGTATTTGAAGGTGTTAGAAGATGAGCGTATCATCACGGCTCAGCCCAGCCAAACGCAAGCGCCTGCTCAAGGCCTATGGTCCCTGCCCGGCAGGATACACCCATCAGGACCTGGAACGCCTGCTCGACCTGCTGTATGGCCTGTATAGCTATCTATATACACCAGAGGAACTGCGCCAGATTATCGTGAGTGATCCGTTTGATCGCGCACAGCCGCCTCGTCGCCTCAAGCTAGTGGAGTTTGTCGCCTGGTTAGAGGCCATCCTCGCCTGATTCTCAGCGGATGAGAGAGCAACGGTTGCTGATCACAGCCAGTGCCAGGGAAAGGAGAGATCAACACCATGTCCGTATCCCATTCGCCAGTGCAGGGTTCTGCTCCCCAGAATCCCGCGCTCCCGTATCGTACCCAGGACGTCACCGAGGCGCGGGCTCGCGCACAGCGAGCCAAACTGGATACACAGATCCAGGTGCGGCAGTCCAGTAGGAAGAAGGCCCAGCAGGATGTTCGGCAGAGGGTCCACACATCGACCAGTATCGCCGATGCCATTGGCGCCTATCTGCAAGATCACGAGGGAGGCAACCACAGCCACAAAACGCTGGAATGGCATGCGACGGCCCTTGGCCTGCTGCGTCGCTATCTGGAAGAGGAACGNNNNAAGGACGTGGACGCTGCGGCTATCAGCGCCTGGTTTGCGCACCTGCGCAGCACCCCTGCTGCCCGTGGCAAAGTGCGCAGCGAACGCACCATTCAGACCTATGCCCGGTCGGCACGTGCCTTTTTCCACTGGCTCATGCGGCGCGAAATGCTTGTGCGCAACCCTTTTGACCAGGTGGCCTTTCCTAAGGTGGGCAGGCCGCTGATCCAGACGATCGAGCCAGAGGAGTTTGAGCAACTCTTACAGGCCTGCGCTCCACAGGGCGAATCGGGCTGGCTTGTCGAGCGGGCAGTCGCGCGCAATCGCGCCATTTTCTGGCTGCTCTACGATACGGGCATCCGCGTCTCGGAGTTGTGTCGGCTGCGAGTGGGCGATTTTGACCGCAAACATGGGCTGCTGACGGTCACCGGCAAGGGCTCCAAGCAGCGGCGCATCGCCGTGGGCAATACCTGCCAGCGCCACCTGCTCCACTACCTGGACCGGCATCGCCCAGACGAGAAGGAACTGGCGGAGTGGAGCAGTGCCGGGGAAGATCACCTCTTCCTTTCTGAAACGCGCATGCCGCTGACCAAGAATGGGGTCGAGATGCTCTTCAAACGGGTGCGCGAACGGGCCGGCATTACCTACAAACGTATCAGCCCGCACATCTTGCGCCATACCTTTGCGATCCGCTACCTGGTGCTGGGCAATGATCCCTTTAGCCTGCAAGAACTGCTGGGGCACGAAGATATGGCGACCGTCAGGCTCTACATGCATATGAATGATACGACCATCCAGGCGCAAAAACGCAAATATAGCCCAGGAGATCATCTCCCGGTCCAGGGGCCGGGGCCAACGTCTACCCGGCGCACCGGCTTCATCCCGAAAACGCGAGGGAAGAGAGCTGGTGGTTAAGCCGTGAATAGAACTGAGATTCGACACGCCAGGATCAACAAGAATTGCCCGCGTGCGGGATTGGTGGTGTGATAAGGCGCTGAACGTCAAAAATCGCTTCTCTGACGTACTGGCGGAAAAGCACCCTCTCGGCGAGCTCGATTCACGGGTGTCCCTTCCTGAAAGCGGCTGCCACCTACCAGTTGCTGTTGGCTCTGGCTTGCCCGGCATGGTATAGTAGTATCCCAGACAAGTATTGTAGAGGAGAGAGAGCAAGGATGAAGCCCGATTCACCCATGAGCGGCAGTGCTGGGGATACTCAGGCTGAAAAGATCACCCAGCTTTCGCTTGCACCCTCTCCACACCGCAATCAACAACTCTTCTCTGATCACTATCTCAATGTCATCTTACCCAAACGCGAAGAATGGCAGATGTTAACTATCGAGGCCGAACCCGTCATGCGCGAGCTTCAGCGCACCCTCGCTGATTACACGCCAGGCGACAAAGAGGCGCAGCTCGAAGACGACCTGGTCAAGCCGGTCTTGAGACAGCTGGGACAGACGTTTGAGGTCCAGCCCTCCCTGGAAACCCCTGATGGCACGAAAGCCCCAGATTACGTGTTCTATCGCGACCAGGCGGCGCTGCTTGCCAATAAAGGAAAGAAACTCAACGAGGCTCGCTTACAGGGCCACGCCTTTGCCGTCGGCGATGCCAAGTATTGGGATCGCCCGCTGGACGTGTCCCTGAAGAGTATGGGCGGCGACCCGTTTACCAACAAGAACCCCTCCTACCAGATCGCCTTTTACATGCAGCACAGCGGCCTGGACTGGGGTATCCTCACCAATGGCCGACTCTGGCGGCTCTACCACAAAGACACCGCCCACAGGCTCGATCGTTTCTACGAGGTGAATCTGCCAGAGTTGCTGCGAGCAAACGATGTCAACGCCTTCCTCTACTTCTATGCGTTCTTTCACCGCCAGGCGTTTGAGCCAGGCGACCTCGGCATCGAGGCGATCCGGCTCGCCAGCGCCGATTACGCGCGCGGCGTGGGCGATTCGCTCAAAGCCCAGGTCTACGAGGCGCTGCGCCACGTCGCACAGGGCTTTCTGGATTACCGACCCAATCACCTCCAACCCGAACCCGACACGCTCAAAGCTATCTACGACCATGCGCTCATCGTGCTCTATCGCTTGCTCTTCATCCTTTACGCTGAGGCACGCGAATTGCTGCCGGTGCGTGAGAATGCGGGGTACCGCGAGAGCTACAGCCTGGAGAGTATCAAGAAAGCCATCCAGAAGAACCTGGCCGCGCGCAAGCCGCTTCTGCCGAACACGGCCACGCTCTGGCCACAATTGAAGGCGCTCTTTAGCATCATCGACGAAGGCAGCCCTCCGCTCAGCGTGGCGACCTTCAACGGCGGTCTCTTTGACCCACAGCGCCATCCCTTCCTGGAGCAGTACGCCGTGGGCGACCAGCACCTCCAGCAGGCCATCGATAAGCTGGCCCGCGTGGATGGGCAGTTTGTCGATTACCGCGACCTGGCTGAGCGCCACCTGGGTACCATCTACGAAGGGCTGCTGGAGTTCCACCCGGAAAAGATCGAGCCGCCAGATCACGGCTGGACCGTCGATCTGAAGACGGAAAAGGGTGAGCGCAAGGCCACCGGCAGTTACTACACCCCCGATTATATTGTCAAGTACATCGTGGAGGAAACCCTGGGGCCGGTGCTGGGAAAGGCCGCAGCAGACGCCGTCACCGAACAGGAGAAGATCGTGGCGATCCTCAACGTCAAGGTGCTGGACCCAGCCATGGGCAGCGGGCACTTCCCGGTCGAGGCCACTGAGTACATCGCGCGCTTTCTGGTGGAGCACATCGAGCAGCCCCCCACCGACGCTGGAGGCGAGGCCGATCTTGCCTATTGGAAGCGGCGCGTGGCGCAATCCTGCATCTATGGCGTGGATCTCAACCCGCTGGCGGTAGACCTGGCGAAGCTCTCGCTCTGGCTGGCGACGGTCGCGAAGAACCGCCCGCTCTCGTTCCTGGATCACCACCTGCGCTGTGGTAATTCGTTGATTGGCGCGCGCCTGGCTGACCTGAGCATGGGCACAGCTGGCGTCAAAAAGAGCAGCAAGAAGACACCGGCGGCACTCGCGCAAGGAGTGGAGGCGGCTCAACCGATGCTCTTCGATGATGAGAGCCTGCGCCAGGCCATGACCACAGCGGTTGATATGATGTGGTTGATCGAATCCAGCCCCGCGCAAACGGTGGCCGACGTGAAGGAGCAAGAGCACATCTACGCCAATCTGCGCCGGAAGCTGACGGATAAGTATGACGCACTGGCGAACCTGGTGTGTGCAACGCATTTCGGCCTCGCCATAGACCTGGCGCTCTGGAAACCGCTTGCCGATTACGCAACGGGCAGGGTCAGTATTGCGCCTCCTCAGTTCGATGCCTGGCTCCAGACTGCTGCCGATTGCTCCGCTCAATATCGTTTCTTCCACTGGGAGCTGGAGTTCCCCGAGATCTTCTTTGATCGTCACGGCCAGCTGAAAGGCGCGGCGGCGGGTTTCGATGTGGTCATCGGGAACCCTCCCTATGTGCGCCAGGAAGAACTGGGTCAGTTTAAACCCTATTTTGCCGTGGCGTACCCGGAGACCTATCGTGGCGTCGCCGATCTCTACGTCTACTTCTACCAGCAAGGGGTGCGCCTGATTCGCGTAGGCGGGCGGATGTCCTATATTGTCACCAACAAGTGGATGCGTGCCGGTTACGGTGAGCCGCTGCGCGCCTACTTTGCAAAAGAGGGTGCGCTGGAGCGCATCATTGATTTCGGTCACGCGCCGATCTTCGAGGATGCCGATGTCTTTCCCTGCATCCTGGTGCTGGAAAAGCCCATGCCGCAGTTGGAACGCTATTTACAATCGGAACGTCAAGTGCAGGTGCTTCACTTTCCACGGGAGGAACTGGACCGGGTAATGCGGAACAAAGGGAGTCTGGGGCGCTATATTAACGAGCACAGCCACAGCTTATTGCATAGCCGCTTTGGTAGCACCGCCTGGAATCTGGAATCCTCAGCTGTCGATGACCTGCTGGCGAAAATCCATCGTGTGGGTGTGCCGCTGGCCGAGTTTGTCGGCGTAAAGCCCTACAGAGGTGTACTCACCGGACTGAACGAGGCATTTCTGATTGATACTCCTACTAAAAACCGACTCATTCGCGATGACCCGCATGCTGCGGAAATTCTCAAGCCCTACCTGCGTGGCCAGGACATCAAGCGCTGGTCTCCCCAATGGGCAGATCTGTGGATGATTTTCACTCGCAGAGGCATTGACATTGACGCCTATCCAGCAATCAAGAAATATCTCCTCCAATTCCATGAGCAGCTTGAACCTAGGCCAAAGGACTGGAAAGGCGAGGAATGGTCCGGCAGAAAGCCAGGCTCTTACCAGTGGTATGAGATTCAGGATGCGGTGGATTACTGGCCACTGTTTGAGCGACCCAAAATCATGTATCAGGAGATACAATTTCACCCTGCTTACTGCTTCGATACCAGTAATATTTTCTCTAATAACAAGGTCTTTATCCTTCCAGGTGCTGATGCCTATCTGCTAGCCGTCTTAAATTCGCCACTGATGTGGTGGCATAATTGGCGCTATCTACCACACATGAAGGATGAAGCATTAAGTCCGATAGGTGTGAAGATGGAAGCTTTGCCTATTGCATCCCCTACTGATGCCATCCGTGTTGGGGCGGAGCAAGCGGTGGCGCGGCTCATCGAGATTACACGAGCCAGACACGAGGCTCGGCGACTGATGCTGGACTGGTTGCGCACCGAGTTCGACGTACAAGAGCCAGGGGCGGGCCTGGAAGACTTTACCACACTTGATCTACATACTTTTGTAGAAGAGGTGCGCAAACATCGTGCTAAGACTGCTGGAAAACTGACCCCTGCTGCGCTTAGAGACATGCAAAATGGCTATACTGAACTGATTGCGCCCATTCAACGACGCAGAGCCGAAGCCATGGCGCTGGAGCGCGAACTCAGTGATTTCGTAAATGCTGCGTATGGTCTCACGCCAGAGGAGACTGCTCTGCTCTGGACCACAGCCCCACCACGAATGCCTCTATCGCCACAGCACTAGAGCAACCCAGGCGTCTGATTGTGGCACCTCGTCTCCAGAATTGACTAAGCTTTTTAGTGCCGCGGTGATAACTATTACTGGTCTCACTGTCGAGATACAATCGTTACGAGTGTCCGCAGTTCGACAAAAGGCATTCCATTCGATTGAACAAGTCCAATGGCTGGTATTCTTGGCTCTATACTTGTTTCCATTCTGTTGGTACGCCATTCTTCTGGTTGCAGCAGAGTTTGAAATCCTTTGATTGTATCCCGACTCATTCCCCCCCAATACTATTTAATAGATCCAGGCAGGCCGAGGGACAAAGTTAAACAAGTTTCACCGTTCACCTCTTTCTCTGGTGTTCTTTCATCTGAACGCTCTTACGTCTGGTCTCTCTTGGCCCAGGCATGCGGGTTGGGATATGATCGCCAGGGCTATATTTGCGTTTCTGTTCCTGGAGCACGGTATCATTCATATGCATGTAATTTTGCACCGTGGTCAGGTCTTCGTGTCCCAGCAGTTCTTGTAAGCTAAAGGGATCGTTGCTTTTCACCAGGTAGTTAATGGCGAACGTATGCCGCAGAATGTGCGGACTCACGCGTTTGTCGGTGATCCCGGCGCGTGTTCTGAGCCGCTTGAAGAGCATTTCCATGCCATTTTTGGTGAGCGGTTGGCGGGTTTCCGAGAGAAAGAGGTGATCTTCTCCAGCGCTGCCCCACTCGGCGAGTTCTGCTGCATCAGGACGATGTTTGTCCAGGTAGTAGGAGAGATTGCGCAGACAATTTTGTCCCAGCGCCACTCGTCGTTCCTTCGCTCCCTTCCCCAGCACAGTCACGACCCCATGTTTGCGATCCACATCGTCCACACACAGGTTGGTGAGTTCGGAGACGCGGATGCCGGTATCATAGAGCAGCCAGAGAATGGCACGATTGCGGACCGCCGCTCGCTCGGCATAAGGACCCGTCTCATGGGGAGGAGCACAGGCCAGCAAGAGCCGTTCAAACTCCTCGGTCGTAATGGTTTGGATGAGTGGCCTGCCGACTTTGGGAAAGGCCACGCGCTCAAACGGATTGACATCGAGGGTACCCCGTCGCACCAGCCAGTGGAAAAAG
>WNGJ01034208.1_pt1 | contig 13074 bp, 9 predicted proteins | sample 5400611 | NCBI WGS metagenome assembly WNGJ01 (sample SAMN13153375, study PRJNA577476) | soil metagenome | isolation source: 40 cm soil or saprolite under Garry oak tree replicate 1 | place: USA:California | collected 2016-06-15
CTCGCATGTCTCGGCAATGCGCTCGGCGGTCGCCAGATTGATCGTCGTGAAATCATGGATCCGCCGCGCAGTTTCGCCGCTAATGACAAACTGCGACGGCAAATTCTGCGCCGACGCGGTGGCGGCAAGCACCAACACGCCGGCCGAAAGCAACACCGCACTATAGATACGTTTCATCATTCCCTCCCTATGCGAACTCGTACTTGATTTACCAGATTTTGCCTCGTCCCGTTCACACTCGCATGCGACCGCGCCGGGCAACCACTTCAACGCCACATCGCGCTGAAGTTGCATATCGCGCGCTCGATAGACTTCGCCTTGACCCCACGACTGAGTCTTTGGCCGATTGTGATGCCCATTAAAATCAGTGACCGATTCTATAGCGAAAGGTACGCGCAAAGAAATTTTTCGGCAGCGAGCTATGTTGACAGGCTACATGAATGAATAAGTTTTTCCTCCGTGACTTCTTAACATTTTGCGAAGAAGTTTCGAGAGATTTTGGAAGCTGAACGCTGAACGCTAAGCTGAGTGCTGACAGCTGATAGCTGACAGCGCGATGAGAGGGTGGTTTGCGCGCCAGGCGCTGCTTGACAACGGTCGACGTTAGTGTCTCGAATGGCCGCCAAGTTGCCACTCTTTGCGAATCAGTTCAGGCTATACTGAAATTGCCCTTATGCCCACAACAGAGCGAGAACAAATGGGTGAAGTGTACGCGAGGGTTCGGCTCACGAACGCCCTTGATCAGGAATTGGTGCGTAGAGGACTGCTCGAAGCACACGGAGTGCATACCTGTGAGGTTGATGCACTGGTGGATACCGGCGCAACGAGGTCTATCATTCCGCCGGATGTGGTCCGGCAACTCGACTTAACCATCGTTCACGAAACAACGGGCATACTCGCAGATGGGAGCCGCGTTCCGGTGGGTATTACTAGCACCATCATTTTTCAAATCGAAGGCCGCGAAACCCGAGAAGATGCCTACGTGTTAGGTGACCAGATCTTAATTGGGCAAACGGTGCTCGAATCCACGGACCTCCTCGTGGACTGCGCGAATCGCAAAGTCATACCCAAGCATAAGGAAGGACCGCTTTTCAGACTCTGATCCAATCTGGATGACTCCAGGTCGTCGATGCCGCGGGACCGATCTGATTAGGGCGAATCGGCAGGGTCCGCCGGATCGGTCATGTGGATGAACGACAAAATCATTGACCTGACCCCAGGGTTCGATCAACATTCGACGGTAATTCCCATTGTGCAAGAAAGGAAAACGCATGATGAAGGCGCCGATCCGGATTAATCGCGCGGTCATAACAATGGTTGTGATTCTCGCGGCCATGACTTTGATTATCGTGCCCGCGGCGGGAGAGTCACGAGGCATCAAGGCTGAGGATTACTTCGCATTCAAATCACTAAATGATGTCCGATTTTCGCCTGACGGCTCGACGATCGTGTTTGTGGTCGGGACAATTGACCAGAAACAGAACCGGCGATACAACGCGATCTGGACGGTGCCGGCAGATGGATCGCGAGAGCCGTCGCTGCTGACGACGTCGGTGCAATCTTCAACCAGCCCGCGATGGAGCCCGGACGGGAAATCCGTAGCATTTCTATCAGCAAGGCCGGCGCCCGGAGACACTGCTGGCGAGATACCCAAGAATCAGATCTGGATCTTGCCGCTCAGCGGCGGCGAACCTCGCCGTGTGTCGAATCTTCCGAATGGCGTCACTGTTTTTTCGTGGTCGCCCGACGGCACTCGATTCGTCTGCCTCAGTCGAAGCGGGCCGAGTGATAAAGCTAAATCGCCGAGCGATGTTCGGCACTACAAACATGCCAATTACAAGTTCAACGATACCGGCTGGTTTGATGACAAGAGGTCGCATTTATGGGTCGTGGAGATCGCAACGGGCGCCGCCAGGCAAATCACGTCTGGCGACGACTGGAATGACACGGACCCGCAGTGGTCGCCGGATGGCTCCAGGATCGCATTCGTTTCCGATCGCACTGGAAAGGAATTCGACGAAGGCCGCAACAAAGATATCTGGGTGATCGATGCGGCCGGAGGCCCGCTCACGAAGATATCCCGCTCCGAGGAGCCCGATGGTTCACCGCGATGGTCTCCTGACGGAAAAACCATCGCCTTTCTCAACGCGCCGGAGCGCCGAGCACACCCCAAAATTTGGCTGGCGCCGAGCCAGGGAGGTGTAGGGCCGCGTCTGGCTGTCGAGGGTCTGGATCTGATCCCGACGGCCCTTCGATGGGCTGACGGCGGGCGTGCTCTATATTTCGAAACCGGTATCAAGGGAACCAGTCATCTTTTTCGAGCGGACCTCGAAACACGCCGCGCAAGCCAGCTGACCACCGGCGAGCGCACGGTCCGTCTTGCCGACATCCACGATAAGACCGGCCGCCTGGCGTATGCGGTCAACGATCCGATGCACCTGGACGACCTCTATGTCGCCGATGTCCGGGGTCAGAACGAGCATCAACTCACGCATCTTAATGCGGAACTCTTCAAGGACTTCCAACTGGCTCAGGTCGAGCGCGTGCCTTTCAAAGGCGCCGACGGTTGGGACGTTGATGGATTTCTAATGAAGCCCATCGGCTGGCAAGCCGGCAAGAAATATCCGATGGTGCTCAGCGTCCACGGCGGGCCCGCCGGAATGTATGGTTTCGACTGGCTCCACGAGTTTCAGGTGTATGCGGCCCGCGGCTGGGCCGTTTTCTTCACCAATCCACGGGGCTCCACTGGATACGGAGAGAAGTTCGATCGCGGCGTGCAAAGGGAGTGGAGTGGCAAGGCCTATGTGGACATTATGAATGGCGTGGACGCGGTGCTGGCAAAGAATCCGTGGATCGATATCGAGCGTCTTGGTGTCACTGGCGGCAGCTACGGCGGATTTATGACGAACTGGATCATCAGCCACACGACTCGGTTCAAAGCCGCCGTCACACTACGCAGCATTTCGAATTTCATCAGCGACGATGGTACGCGCGACGTTGCGTATGGGCACTCCGAGGATTTTGGTGGCGACCTCTTCGAGCGATTCGAAACCTACTGGGACACGTCACCGCTGAAGTATGTGAAAAACGTAAAGACGCCCACGCTTGTTATGCATTCCGATATGGATTTCCGTGTGCCGATCGAACAGGGTGAGCAATGGTTTCGCGCCTTGCAGCATTTCGGTGTGCCCAGCGAGATCGTGTTCTTCCCGAGAGAAAATCACAACCTGACGCGCACTGGGGAACCCGTACATCTGGTGGAGAGTTTGAAGTGGCAAGTGTACTGGTTCGATCGCTACCTGAACGGGAACGCGGCAGCCGTACCGCCGGACGCGCCTCCCGAGCATCAGGGAAGCAATTGAAAGGAGTGGCTTATGAGACGCAAGGCGTGGGCGTTCGGAGGAGCCGGAGCCGCCGTTGTCATCATCGTTGTAGCGCTCGTGGAGCGGCATGCCGCCGCGCAGGCGGGTCGGCCGCAGGTTCCGCTGTTCGAGCCGGATCCGCTCTGGTCGCAAGCGTTGCCGAACAAATGGGTGACCGGGCAGGTTGGCGGGCTCGCCGTCGATTCCCACGACAACCTGTGGGTCTTCCACCGCCCGGCGACAATCCCTGACGGCGAGAAAGCCGCCTCGCTCGTTCCCCCACAGGCCGAGTGCTGCATTCCGGCGCCAGCCGTGTTGGAATTCGACACGAACGGAAAATTCCTCCAGGCGTGGGGCGGCGCCGGGCAGGGCTACGAGTGGCCGGCCTCGGAGCACGGAATCTTCGTCGATGACAAAGATAACGTGTGGCTGAGCGGAAACGCGAAGGAGGACAACCAGATCCTGAAGTTCACCAACAAGGGAAAGTTCCTCATGCAGATCGGGCATGCGGGAAAGAACCGGGGCAGCAATGACACCGAGAACCTCGGGGGTCCCGCCGGCCTATTCCTGTACCGGAAGACCAATGAGCTGTTCGTGGCCGACGGATACTTCAACCACCGCGTCATCGTTTTTGATGCCAACACCGGCGCGTACAAGCGCCATTGGGGAGCGTACGGCAAGAAACCCGACGATAGTCTGAAGTTCCCGCCGCGGACGCAGCTCGTTCAGGGACCGCCCCCCGAAGGCTTCAACAACCCGGTTCACGCCGTGCTGGTGACAAACGACGATCTCGTCTATGTCGCCGATCGCTCGAACAATCGGCTTCAAGTGTTCAGGCTGGACGGGACCTTCATCAAGGAAGTGTTCCTCTCGAGGAACACGCTCCAGAACGAAGGGACCGTGCATGCCTTCGCCGCGTCCCCCGACAAGGAGCAGAAGTTTCTCTACATCGTGGATGGTTCCAACAAGGCGATTCGCGTGCTGAATCGGCAAATGCTGGAGATGGTCTCGTCGGTTGGCGGGCACGCGGGGCACAACGCGCGGGAGTTCTTCCACATCCACAGCTTCGCGACCGACTCGAAAGGGAACCTCTTCCTCGGGGAAGTCAACAACGGGCAGCGCTACTACAAGTACGCTTTCAAAGGCATGGGGCTGGCCCCCGCGATCACGTCGACTCGGTGAGCGCGCGAGAGTGCTTCGTCCGCAGGAAAGAACGCGGGCTAAAGCCCGCGACTACATAAGGACCAACCGTGGGTTACACATGTAGTCGCGGGCTTTAGCCCGCGTTCAACAGGCTCTGTCACTGTATTGTGCGACCTTCATTAATTGGCCGTCCGCTCTCCTAACTCGGGAGGGGATCTCTCGGCGTTCTAGTACGTCAACTTCAACCCGAACTGAATCTGCCGCGGCCGGGTGACCGTTGAAGAGATGACTCCAGCGGTCGGCGACGGCACGCCATTGGCACTGGTAAACGCCGTACGCAGGGACGGCGTGGCGAAGTTCGGATGATTAAGCGCATTGAAAGCCTCCGCACGGAACTGCAGCGATTTCCCTTCAGTGACGTCAAACGACTTCACCAGTGAGAAATCGACGTTCACGAGTCCCGGACCAATGAGAGTGTTCCGTCCCAGATTGCCTCGCTGATTTTCTGGTCCCAACTCGAATGCATTCACGTCCCAATAACGATCTGGCCCACCCAGGACAGCGAGAAGTTCGTCGTATTGAGGTTACCCGACCGGTTATACCCGGAGATTTGAACCGTGAAGGGTGGCCCGCTGCTCACCGCTGTGATGTTGTTCAACTGCCATCCTTTGAACAGAACACTCTCTACGCCATGACTGTTCTTGGCGAACGGAAGGTCGTATGTCCAGTTGAACGTCAGGTTGTGCTTCATGTGAAAAGCCGACAGGCCGCGATCGTACGTGCGGTCGTAAAAATCTGCCACGTACTGAATGTTATTACCGAAGTCTTGCGAGTTGATTCCGCTCGCGTCATCAACGGATCGTGAAAACGTGTACGATGTTTGCGCGCGGAAACCACCCGAGAATCGTTTGATCGCACTCACCTGAAGCGAATTGTAGAACGACTGGGCGTCGGTCACGCGCTGCCACACACCGACAAAGTTGGGGTTCCTCCTCCCCAATTGCGGTTGGAAGACCTTTTTACCGTCCACGATGATCCATGGTGCCAGATTAATATCGCCCACACGGACCAAGTGATTGCCGCGTGAGCCGGCATAGCCGATCGTGACGTCCCAGTTCCACGGCAGTTGCCGCTGAATGCCAAGGTTGTACTGCATGATGTACGGTGTCTTGAGATCAAAACTCACAACCTGCAATTGCGGCTTAACCGTATTCACATCAAAGTTCGCTACTACGTTCGGGAACGGCGGATTCGTGAGAGACGTTCTGGTTGTGAATGGCGGATTCAAGCTGCCCGAGAAGAAGTAATACTTCGGCAGGATCTCATCAAAGAACAACCCGAAACCGGCGCGCACTGAGGTCTTTCCTGTCTTGAACGGATCCCAAACCAGTCCCACTCTCGGCGCAAAATTTTTCAACGATGGGTTGTTGTGCCATGGATCACCCACCGTCGTTTTACTATCGGTCACATTGCGCAAGTTTGATATTTTGCCGTTCACTTCGGTGGGAACGGTGATGAACTCATAACGCAAGCCAAGGTTCAACGTCAGGTTCGACTTGACACGGACATCATCTTGCGCAAAAAACGCAAACAACCACTGCCGATATCCACGCACCGGATCAAGCAACCCCGGCACCACGAATTCCACAGTACTGGGTGTCCCACCAAGAAATCTCTCAAGGCTGGGGAACGTGACGATGCCACCGCGCTGGCTGGTGGTGTTTTGGTTGAAGTGAATCCGCTGGCCCTCGAAACCAAAACGCAGGGCATGACGGCCGCGCGTAAGGAATGCCGTGTTGCCGAGCGAAATATTGTTCAGTCGATCAAAACGTGGAAGCCGGTAGTCACCACCGTTTTCCGTGACGACGCCGCTAATTGTGAAATAGCCGAACTTCTCACCCGGAATCCACGACATCGATGGCGGTATATTGATGGTTCGCACGTTGTCGGCTAGAGATGTCGAACGATTAACGCCGAATCGGATCTCGTGCAGGAAGGTCGGCGAAAATGTATGCCGCCATTCCGCAGTCGCATACTGATTGCGCGTACTCTCCTGCGTATAAGCAATTGGGGTTTTGCTCAGCGGTATTCGATTTACCTTTCCATTATCGAAGGTGTAGCGTGTGAAGAACGTGTCTTTGTTTGAGAAATGGTGGTCAATTCGTCCCTGCACGAAATGTTCATCGGTCGGCTGAGATCGCGAGAACAGGTATTCACCGATGCCGCCGGAGAAAGTTCGGCCGTTCGGCAGCGGAAACAAGTCCAAGTAAGGTCCGATCTGCGAGTGCAGTGGGACCGTGCGCCCATCAATAATGCCGCGCCGGGCATTCGCGTCAGGGACGAATGTCGCTCCGCTGACGCCTAGCCGTTCAATGAGCCCCTCATAAGCAAGGAAGTAAAATGTCTTGTCGCGTTGAACCGGTCCGCCCAACGTCGCCCCAAACTGGTTTCGCTTAAAAGGAGGGATAGGCCTGTTGTGCGGATCGAAGAAATCTTTCGCATCAAGGACCGAATTACGCAGGAATTCGAACCAAGCAGTACGCCGGCCGAAGAGCCCGGCGTCTTGTTATACACATTGTTGATGTCGGTGCCGTCGAGCAGAAAGTTGTTCTGCTCGGGCCGTGCGCCGTTAATCGAAATTTTTGGAGTGCGCCCGCCAACAACGTCGTTGCCTGCGGCTAATGCGGCAGTGACTCCCGTTTGCAAAAGCGCGAGTTGCTGAAACGACCGCCCGTTCAATGGCAGATCGCGAATCTGCTTGTCGTTCACGAGGCCGCTGACCGCGGCCGAGGTGAGGTTGATTGGATTCGCGTCGGCAACTACCTCGACTTGGTTACTGACTTGTCCCACATCCAGTTTGACGTCCACCACCGCATTCTGACCAACTGCCAGCCCGATACCCCGCCGGGATACCGACTGGAATCCAGGCAACGACACTTGAATCTCATATTCACCCGGCTGAAGCAGCGGTGCCAGATACCGTCCTCGCTCATCGCTCACGAATTCGACGGTCGCGCCGGTTCCCGAATTCTTCACACTGACGCTTACGCCCGGCAATACGGCCCCCGTGGCGTCGCTGATGGTTCCCTGGACGCTTGCTCCCACGGTCTGACCATAAGACGAGCCTGCAAGCCCCACAAACAATACGAGCGGACATACCCACCGTTGCATGATGCATCCTTCCCCTTGTCCCGCCTATTTTTGCCGAAGTGTACCGAGTGTTCCGGGTGTCCGCAAAGAAAATCGGTTAAAATCGCTAGAACAAGCACCCGCTTCCATCAAATACATGAGAGTTCCAATCGTTTTATTCGTAGCGTTGGCCACGCAACTAATCGATACTGCATCGCCCCGCTCTGCGCAAATTCCAACCGGCTTGACGTTCACTCTAGCAACGAAGGACAGCCGGACGGTTTTTCGGATGGGCGAGCCCATTGACCTGGAACTTCGTTTTAGTTCTTCAACGCCGGGACGCTACGAAGTTCACGGTCTCGCGACCAGGCGGACCAACCGATTCTTTTCCGATCCTGCTGACGGAGCCGTGGATCCATTTGCGGATTTTCTGGGAATAGGAGAAGGACCCGGTAGCGGGGCGCATGCGCTGAGTCTGTTCGAAACTCGTGAAGCTGCGCTCGAGATCGTTCGCGTATACCGGCGCGAATTGCCGGCAGAAGTGAGGGCGTGGTTGGAGCTTGGTCTGCGAAGGTCGCCGTACCGTCAGGATGTGATCGCGGCGATGGAGAAAGATCTGGAAGCCCCGGACATGCCGGTCACCTCATATTGGATCGGCACGCTGACGGATCTCGCTGCTGTCGCGGCTTCTCCTCGCTCTCCGGATTTCGCAAGATCGTACAATTATTACTACGACAGACTCGCGGCCGTTTCGGAACGGAAGATCGGCCATGCCCGAGAAGTCACTCTTACGACGCTGGCGATCCGTTACCGAAGGATTTGTTGAACGCCGCGCGCATTCTCGATCCGAAATTCAAAACCGGTGCAGGTAAGAAGCTTTGAAAAAGAGGCCGCGGCTGACCGTCATATAGCCGCCGCCGAAGGTATTCGGCACGAGGGAGCCGGGCTGCGGTGTCTGCTTTTCGTACAGTGATCCGTAGCCCGCGTGGAAAACGGTGCCGGGTACGACTTCGTACATTGCGAGGAAGTCGGTCAACAGGCGGTGCTGCGAGCTGTCGAATTGTTCGAGAAGGCGCAACCGGAAGTGCTTGTCGAACTGATATGTGGTCTCAGTGTTCACGATGTGTACTGTGTATATCCGCTCCCCACTGGATTCCCGATCGAAGCCGACCCCGCTGTAATTCAGGTTCTGCTGAAAGTGCACGTTAGGTTGAAGCGAGAAGCCGAAGCCTTCGGATGTGGATTTTCCCTGGAACGGATTCACAGCGTCGTAGTAGATGTCGCGGGACCTGGTGAAGCTTCCATTGATACTCAACCATCGGAAGATCTGGGTCGAGCCAGACAGGTTGATGATGGGTCCGGTCCTGAACCGGCGGCCGATCCAGGCTTCGTGCCCGTGGCTGGAATTCATGTTCAAGAAACCCTGCCGTGTGAAATGGAATCGAATGCCGAGATTTAGAAGGTCTTCGCTTCCGTTCTGCACCTGGTCGTGACCCCATTTGGTCCAATAAAACGGATGAACGCGCTTCAACCAGAAGTCGCCGCCTTCCTTCGGATAGAAATTAATCTCGCCGAAGGACCATCCCGACGTGAAGCCGGTGCGATTGTAGAACGCCGTATCCATCTGGAAGTCGCGGCCGTAGTGCTCCACCTGGTTGGCCCATCCGAATCGGCGTGTGTTGTAGCTGTAGGACAATTGCGAGCCGATGGCATGAGTGTTGCCGGCCGAAGCGAAGCCGGTCTGTGAAGCGAGGAACGTTGCAGAAAGCTGTTGAGGCGGTGAGAACTTGATCGACACGTCGCCGCCCTCGACGCGGTTATGGCGTCCGGCGTGTTCCGTATCTGCCACGATGACGCCGGCGTAGTCCGACTTGCCAAGCGAATATGTTGCCCTGCTGATCGTGAAGAGTTTGTCTCTTCCGCCGATCATGTCTCCCCGATTTCCGATATCTTCCGGCGTCTGGTCCGATGCATTGAGCAATCCGAACGTCATCTTGCCTGCAGTTCCGGTGAGCTTGGTGCCCCAGAAGGGATTGATGATCCTGCGAGTGTGAACGGCGGTCCGCATGTTGCCGTCTCCGCCGGTCCCGGCAATGTTGAACAGTCCCATTCCTTCCATAAAAAAAGGACGCTTCTCGGAATAGAAAATGGGGAAGCGCTGGTTGACCTGAACCTGGAATGCGTCGCTTTCCACCTGGCTGAAGTCGGGATTGATCGTCGCATCGAGAGTGATGTTTGATGTGATTCCGTACTTCGCGCTCACTCCAACGTCGGCCTTGCTGACCACAGGATTCCACCGGTCGGGGGACGCGCGCGTCTGGCTGATCCCGTACGTGATGCTGGGCAGCACTTCGATCAGCTGCGGCTGCTTCAGGTTGTCGAATATGAGGTGCGCGTGATTTTCGAATACCCATTCACCCGGCGGGATTTCGGGCCAGGAGTATGAAACGCCAGTCCGGCTGATTTTTCGAAAAAAGAGGATTCCCATCCGTACCTGATCGCCTCCGGAAAAGCGGATGGTCTGCAGAGGCAGACGGATTTCGACGACGTAGCCATCATCGGTCACTCTTCCTACGCTGTCCCACAACAGGTCCGCCTCGAACTGCTCGCCGGATGCCGATGTATTCAGCGCATCCATCTGAACGCCGCTTGGGTTGACGAACAGGTGGTAGGCAGTCTGTCCGGTGCCAGCCGAGTCCAGGCTCATGGCAATCCAGTCATCGTTAAACGCGGTATCCCGGCGGCTGATCGTCGTGCGAATCTTGGCAGGTTCGCTATCAAAACAGTGGAACGCGAAATAGATATTGCGGTCATCATAGGCGATACGCACTTCAGTGCGCTGATCCGCGCGGCCGCCGCGAAGCGGGTTGTACGAAACCCACTCCCCGAGTGGCAGCGGCTCCCGGTTCCAGGCCTCATCGTTCAAAATACCATCAACCTTCGGCGGGTCTGTCGCTCGCGCGATGTGGAACGCCGGACGCTCCTCGGCATGGAGAGCAAAAGCTGCACACAAGATGATGAGGACAGCGGTAAGCGTTGGTCGCATGGCCCCGACTTGATCAGGATTGATTCGCGATCAGTCTACGAAATTTCCGCAAGATTTGTTCAATGATAACCGAGCGTCCAGCCTCAGCATCAAGCAAACGGCCGTTTGAGAAATCAGCCGGCCCACCGGCTGTTTGAGAAATACCTCATCTAAAATGGCGGGTGTCAGGCTACAATTTTGTGAGCAGGACACTGATACGTGTTGGGTCGGACCCTTAACTGTCCACTTCTAACTGTACAATTCTCCGTGTTAAAGGAGGCCGATATGTCAACCGTGATATTGATGGAATGGGCTGGTGTTAAGCAGGACCAGTACAACCAAGTGATGCGCACCCTGGATCTTGACAAAAACCCGCCAGCCGGTGGCATCTTTCACGTCGCCGGTTTCACGGCAGGCACGCTCCACGTGCTGGACGTTTGGGAGTCCCAGCAGGCCTTTGAGAAGTTTCAAAAAGACCGGCTCGCCGCGGCCGTGCAGAAGGCGGGCATCACCAGTCAACCGAAGGTGCAGTTCTACCCGGTCCACAATATTTACGTCCCGAATTTGGAATTCATCCGTAAGGCTGGCAGCACGGCGCTGCCGTCGGCGGCCTGAAGAGAGGCCGCTCTCAGTTCGAAAAAAAACTCTCTGACTGAGCGCTGAGTGACGGTGCGGAAACTGTCGATGAAGCGGGCCGCTGCGCCTCCGTTGGATGGTCGCAGGTCCAATCGCTTCCCTCGGGATGACGACTTTGCGCCGTCGCCTACAACGGGCGAAATGTAGTTTTCTCCGCGCGTTGCGTTCGGTGGACGCAAAGTTGTGCCCTGACGGCTGGCCTCGCTTACGCAAAAGTAAAGGCGGAAAAACCAGTGATTTTGTCTTGGCTTTCCGCTCTGCTAGGCAGGACGCTCCCTTTTAGGCGAATTTGGTTTTTGGAGAGGTCATCGCGCTTGGGGATCGAAGGATCAAAGAATCCTTGACATGGTTGACCGGTCCCGGATAGCGTCCGGAAATCAGGAGTCACGTTCGGTCTCATGAACATGTCGCCGAGGTGAGAGTTTGCGCCCGGCGGGCCTCGCCCTTTTGCCTGAGTGATTGAGCCACCGCTCGCGACCGACGGAGGGGGTCTGTGAACACGAGAGTTCTCGCAATCGTCTGTGTGATGGTCATGTCGGTGGCCCTTGGCTCCGGCCAGTCTGGCCAAACCGCGCGGGCGCCGAAGCCGGCCTCGAGCCCGGTCGTGACCCGTCCGCAAGCGACGCCGACGGCTCCGGCATTGAAGGCCGCCAAGTCGCCCGCCCCTGACGTCGCTACGCATCGTGCAGTCGTCGACCAGTATTGTGTGATTTGCCACAATGCGAAGCTCAAAACGGCCAACCTGCTGCTGGACCAACTGGACCTCGCACACCTTGGGGACCATGCGGAAATCGGGGAAAGAGTCGTCCGGAAACTTCGGGCGGGCATGATGCCGCCGACGGGAATGCCGCGGCCGGATCCGGCCACCCGCGAGTCGCTGATCCGCTGGATGGAGAATGAACTCGATCGCAGTGCGGCCAGGTCTCCACCGCCTGAACCGCACCGAATACGCGAATGCGATTCGGGACCTGCTCGGGCTCGAAGTGGATGCCACGAAGTTCTTGCCGGCCGACGATTCGACTCACGGGTTCGACAACATCGCGGGGACGCTGACGATGTCGCCTGCACTGATGGAGGCGTACCTTTCCGCTGCGGGAAAGATCAGCCGTCTGGCGATTGGTGATGTGACGGCTCCGACGCAGGCCGTGTTCGACGTGCCCGCGGACACCGCGCAGAACTACCACATCGAGGGCCTGCCGTTCGGAACCCGGGGCGGCATCCTGATCAAATATCAATTCCCGGCCGACGGCGAGTATGTCTTCAAGGTCAGGGGCGTCGCGGGTTACTTCAATGCGGTGTTGGGCGGGATCAAGGGTGAGCAACTCGAGGTCACGGTCGACGGCGAGCGCGTGAAGCTATTCGATTGGGACCGGGAAATCGCGACTAGAAATAAGCTCGGCGGCGAGACTCCTCGCATCGCAATCAAGGCGGGCCTGCACACGGTGGGTGTGACGTTCCTCGCGACCAATGACGTGCCGGGCAGCGAGCTGAACAAACCATTTCTGCGAACCATGAACACCCCGGGCGAAATCCCGGGATTTTTGTTCTTTCCACACGTCGGCCAGGTCGTGATTGAAGGCCCCCACGGTGCCCAGGGCGCAAGCGATACGGCCAGCCGTCGCAAGATTTTCGTCTGCCGCCCGGCCAGCCCTCGCGATGAAGGAGCGTGCGCTCGCACGATCATTTCGACGCTCGTGAAGCACGCGTTCCGCCGCCCGGCGACGGCTGCGGACCTCGAGTTGTTGATCGAATTTTATCTGGAGGGCCGGAACGAAGGTG
>WNGJ01005740.1_pt1 | contig 13073 bp, 15 predicted proteins | sample 5400611 | NCBI WGS metagenome assembly WNGJ01 (sample SAMN13153375, study PRJNA577476) | soil metagenome | isolation source: 40 cm soil or saprolite under Garry oak tree replicate 1 | place: USA:California | collected 2016-06-15
TGTATTTTTGATGTGGTGCAATCAGGCAGCATGGCGAGGCGGCGGCGCAGTTGCGCGTGAAGCAGCCCTCGGTATCGGATCGAAGCCCGCAGGGTATCCGCCAACGATCTACAGAGATGCGTGCATCGAATGCGATGTCGCGGTGTGCGACTATTGGCTCGTCATGGTACTTTGGATATCATTGAACCAACACGCGAGGGAGGACAGCCATGCCGACTTTCGGATCATCGCGAAGGGCATTTATCAAGACAGTGGGCGTTGTCGCCGCCGTGACCTGTGGCCGTGCAGCCGCTGCTAAGGCCCAGGATTACAAACCTCAGGACCAGAAGAAACTCACACAAGCCGCCGCCCGGTATCAAGACCACCCGAGGGAGAACGAAACCTGCGGGAGCTGTCCCTATTTCGTATTTCCCAAGACTTGCGTTCTGGTCGAGGGGGAGATCAGCGCCTTCGGCTGGTGCCCCATCTATACAACCTTTTCCCCACTCGATCGCGGCGCGCATGCCTAGCGCAGTTTCCGATGAGTCGGAAACGTGGCGCACCTCCTGGCCACCTCTCCCCACAGGGGAGAGGTGAAGAAACGCCAGCTCAACGGAAAATGCTCCAATAAGCGTCGCGACGCTACTTGGACGTACGTGAACGCTACCTAACGAGAAGGTTCGTTAAGGCGTCAGCGGCTCAATATGGACAATCTTGCCCGTCTGCTGGCCTTCGGTCCACATGCTGGAGAGGACGTTGGGATTTGAACTCTTCTGCACGTCGATATGGCGCGTATTGATGGAAGTGGGGAACAGGTAAGAACTCCATTCGCCGGTTTCCACATTGAGCCGCTGAACCAGATCAGTGGTCATATCGGCGCCCCACGCAAATTTGACGTCGTCGAACTGGACATCGTAAGCCCCCGCATAGGAGACCGGCACATCCCACTGCGTGATATGGCCGCTCTTTGGGTCATACATTGCGTAGCCATTGGCGTGGAATCGCGAGAACCACAGGCGATTCTGCGAGTCGATATGTCCTCGCCTCCCGCCGCCCACGCCTGGCGGAAGATCGATGTAAGTCGTCTCCCCCGTCTTGGCGTTGGTGCGCCAGATTTGCCTTTGGTCCGGATTGTTGTCGAGGCCGTAGACATTGTTGTCGAGGTCGGTGACCAGTCCGTAAGCGGCAATGTCGCGCTTTCCAGCCGGCGGCAGGATTTCGTTGAATTTTTCCGTGGCGAGGTCGAACTGATACAGTTTGTTGGGGTGGCCGGCATCGGGGCCGCCATTGGTCTTGGTCCACAATTTCCCGTCGACGTTCGAATGCAGGGCGTCGATCATGGTGAACCGCGTATCGCCTTTGTCCCAATCGGGCGCGAGGTAGACGGAGACCTTTTCCGTCTTCGGGTCGAGCTTGGCGATTTGCGCCTGCCCCATCATGGCTTGCCAGATGTTGCCATCCTTATCCATCGTGACCATGAGGCTGCCCGTCGGAAAGCCGGGCTTCGACACGGGAACCGGATAGCGCGTAACCTTGCCGGTCTTGGGGTCCAGTTTCGAGATGAATTGGTGCTGGAAATCGGAGAACCAGACGTTGCCCGCCTTGTCGAGCAGCGTGTCATGGGGCGCGGCGTCATCGGGAAGATCATAGGTCGTGATGATGGCCTGCGTTGATTTGCCGGTCGGTCGGGGCTGCGTTTTCAATTGGTAGGGCCACGTTTCTCCGGAACTGAGATTGATCGACGCGATGTAGGCCCCTAATTCCGCCTGCGCCTTGGTGGGTGGACGGCTCAATATCTCCGATGCGTTCTGATGAAAGAACGGAAAATTGGGAGAAGCATTGGCACTATGCGCGGCCATGCGTTGCACCGTGACCGTCATTTCCGACGCATTTTTCTTCGAAAAGAACGGACGTTGCAGGCCGTGACAATCGAGACACCTCAGCACGGCCATCCTCTGTCCGGGCGTGCCCGGCGCGCTTTGAATCCACTCGCTGTTCGACATTTGAAGGGCGAGAACGTCCGGCGCAGCCTTCGCGAGCCTAAGGTCGAGTTGCAAGGAGCCGCCCGATTCTACCGTTGCCGTGGTGGTGGGTTTGAGCGTGTACCCGATGGCACGGATGGTGATATCATAGACACCGGGGACGAGGCGGTCCTGCGGAAAACTGTACTGCCCCTGCGCGTTGGTGCTGACCGAAATCATAATGGTCGAGCCAGGGCGCTTGGCGCTGACCACGATTCCTTCCATTTTTCCTTCTTCCGCTGAGGATACGATGCCGGTCAACGCCGCCGGGCCGTGGTTTTGAGCCATCACCGGATGGCTCTCTACGATCGACAAAGCCAGTAGGCCCACGCTCGTTATTGCACCGAACGACACTCTTGTAAGAACCTGTCCAAGTCGCGTGGCGGTCGTCATCGAACCCTCCTGTGCAGGCGCAGTGGTGGACTCTATTTTCATTCGACGATCTTGCTGGCAGGATCGAGAATATTGTGTCGGATGGGATGGAGCAAGGGGACTGGTAACGGCGCTGTTTGGCTCAGTGATCGCGTTCGGTGGATATTTCCGCTACGGTCGCCCGGCCGCACATGAGATCGACTCCGTCAACTCAGAATCAATATGCGACGGTTCTGTCACCTGACAGCTATGAAGGTCACACCGTGCGCCGTTTGGCCGCGTCATGGACTAGGAACAGCCCTCTGTCCTGAGCCTTCTGTCTCAGGGGTCGCTCGTTCAGATCGATCGAAGCCGCAGATGTCCCGAGACTCGGACAGTTTTTCACGTTCGCGCACGATGCTCGACGCTGAGTTCCGCTTGATCGAACAGCGGTCGCTTGCTGATGGAAAACGAACTCGACGCCTTCGCGAGTTGGCGGGGACTTCCCCCGGATAGACGGGCTCACTGCAATTTCACATCACCTCCACGGGCCGTTGGCTGGAGCTCACCAAAAGGAAAGAACAATGGGTTTGTCCTGGCAGCAAGGGCCGCTTTCACCAGGAAGAATCGGCAGGTTCCTCGTTCCAGATCCACTGCCGGATAGACTGCTCTATGCCGAGCCGCTGCGCCGGCGCATGCGGGTGCGCTTCGGCGGTGCCTGGATCGCGGATAGTGAGGACGTCGTCCTCCTCCATGAGCCTGGCCGCTACCCAGTCGCCTACTTCCCGCAGCACAGCATAGCCGCCGGCGTGCTGCAGCCGGGCGAGTACACCACCCACCACCGCGACCTCGGGCTGACATCCTGGTACACCGTCCGCGCCGGTGAGCGCAGCAGACCGCGTGCGGCGTGGCAACACACAGAGCTGCCCGTCCACGCGAGTGAGCTGCAAGGAAGGGTGGCGTTCGCGTGGCCGGCCATGGACGCTTTTTACGAAGAGGACGAACGGATCGTTGGCCACGCCGCCGACAGCTACCACCGCATCGATATCCGCCAGACCAGCCGACACCTGGTAGTCCGGTCCGCTGAACGCCTCGTCGCGGACAGCACCCGTCCGTTGGTCCTGTACGAGTCCGGTTTCGCACCCCGCTGGTACGTCCAGCGCGCCGACATCGAGGAGTCAGCGCTGATCCCTGTCGAAGGTCAGACATTCTGTCCCTATAAAGGCTTGGCCAGCTACTATGACATCGGAGACGCGCGCCGCGCGGCATGGTCCTATCAGAACGCCTGGACCGAGGTTGCACGCATCTCCGGCCTGGTGTCGTTCGAGCTGGACAAGGTCGCGGTGCACCTTGATGGGGTCCAGCTCAGGCTCGAGCCGGGCCAAGCCGTGATCTCGCATGGTATTGACCGAGACCTCACCGTCGGGGCGATCGCCGGCACGCCCGCCGTGACTGGTATCGCTGGAGTCCCAGAAATGCAGCCGTCCCACCAGCCTGCAAGCTGACCCGCGGCGAGCGGCCAAAGCGGACTCAGCAGAACCCCGCGGGGCAGAGGCCGCCGTCGAACACCTCGCCGCGAAGCCTTCGGACAGACCTGACGATGATCAGCGCGGAAGGAAGTCAGATGCCATCGCTACTATCGGTGAATGTCGGCCTGCCGCAGAATGTGGCCTGGCAAGGTAGGACAGTCTACACCGGCGTGTGGAAACACGCGGTCCACGGTCCCCGGATGGTCCGGCGGCTCAACGTCGATGGCGACGGGCAAGGTGACTTGGCCGGGCATGGCGGCGAACAGCGGGCCGTGTTCGTCTATCAAATCGACTCCTATCATTATTGGCAGCGCCAGCTCGGTCGCGACGATTTCACCTACGGGCAGTTCGGCGAGAATTTCACCGTCGACGGCCTGTCTGACCACGAGGTGTGCATTGGTGATCGCTACCGGATAGGCCAGGCTTTGTTCGAGGTCACCCAGCCGCGCGTCACTTGTTACCGCGTGGGCATCCGCATGAACGAGCCGCAGATGCCGGCGCTGCTGGTCGCGCACGGCAGACCCGGTTGCTATTTCCGTGTTGTGGAGGAGGGCGAGGTGGAGGCCGGCGACGAGATCGTGCAGGTCGCGACGGGCCCCGAGCGCATGAGCGTGTTCGAGATCAACACCCTCCTGTACATGCCTGGTCACGCCCGCAGCCAACTCGAGCGCGCGCTGCGCATCCCGGCGCTAAGCGAGGGGTGGCGCGCCTCTTTCAAAGCACTGATCGAGCAAGGGGACACGGCAACAGGAAATGCGGGGCTTACCGCAACGTCCAGCCAGGCTCCCGCGTGGTCGGGGTTTCGTCCGCTGCGGGTGTCGCGCAAGATTCGCGAAAGCGGCAACGTGATCTCGCTGGTGCTCGAGTCCGTTGATGGGCGCCCCTTGGCCGCAGCTTTGCCCGGCCAGTTTATCGTACTGCGAATAAGGCCCACACGCGATGCACCCGCGCTGATGCGGAGCTATTCGCTGTCGGGTGAACCGAGTGCCGAGCGCTATCGGGTGAGTATCAATCGCGAACCCCATGGCGCCGCCGGCGCTTACATCGATGACGAGCTGCAGGCTGGCGACGCGGTGGACGTGAGCGCAGCGCGGGGCAACTTCACGCTTCGGCCAGGTGACGCAGCCATCGTTTTCCTGAGTGCCGGCATCGGCGTGACCCCTGTGCTGGCCATGCTCCACGCGTTGGCAGCTGACGCATCGGCCAGAGAAGTCTGGTGGCTGTACGGAGCCCACGACGGCCGCGAGCATCCTTTTGCCGAGGAGACGCGCACCTTGCTCAAAGCCCTGGTGCGTTCCCACGGCCGCATTTGCTACAGCTCGCCCCGTCCCGAGGATCGAGCAGGTCTCGATTTCGATTCGCGAGGACGCATGGATTTGCGCGTGCTCCAGGAGCTGCAGGTCCCACGCGACGCCGACTTCTACCTCTGCGGACCGCCCGCCTTTATGAGCGATCTGACTGTGGGCCTTACAGGCTGGGGCGTCGCTGCCAGCCGTATCCACACCGAGAATTTCGGCTCAGCTCCGCCCAAGACGCCGGGCATTGCCGCTTCGCCTCGCTTGCCGCCGCATGGTCCGGCGGGGCCGTCCGGCACGGGACCGCTGGTCTCGTTCGCGCGAAGTGGTTTGAACGTCCGCTGGAGATCGGAGTTTCATAACCTGCTGGAGTTTGCCGAAGCTTGTGACGTCCCGGTGCGATGGTCGTGCCGGACCGGTGTCTGCCACACGTGTGAGACTGGGCTCGTGGAGGGGACAGTGAGCTACGAACCAGCCCCGATCGATGACCCGGCGGGAGGCAATGTGCTCACCTGCTGCTCGAAGCCCCAAGGCGACGTCGTTATCGACCTCTGATGAGATTATTGTTAGCTCGCGCTCCGGCGAAAAATTTCGTCGTCACGGAAGCGAAATGAAACGCCAATCCGGAACCGATCTCGAGATTTACGATTGGTACTGTCGACTCCCAGGCTCGACCTCATTGCAGAAGCTCAAATATGACCAAGCCAACGACACGGTTGCGGCAACTGCTGGCTGACCCGAAAATCATCGTCGTGCCTGGCACGTATGACGGCACTGGCGCAAGGCTCGTCCAGGCACTGGGCTTCAAAGCAGCCTATATGAGCGGGTTCGAGACTTCGGCGAGCCTGCTTGGGCAGCCCGACGTCGGCTATCTGACGGCGACCGAGATGACGGAGCGGGTGGCTGCTCTTTGCGACATCATCGACCTGCCGCTGATCGCCGACGGCGATACCGGCTACGGTAACCCTCTCAACGTCCGGCGCATGGTGCGCGAATACGAACGCGCCGGTGCCGCGGCTGTTCACATCGAGGATCAGACGTTTCCCAAGCGCTGCGGCCACATGCTCGGGCGCGACGTGATACCCCTCGGCGAGATGGTCCAGAAGATCAAGGCAGCCGTCGATGCACGGCACGATCCCGAATTCGTGATTATCGCTCGCACTGACGCACGAACCACGAAGGGCTTGGACGAAGCGCTTCGGCGCGGCGCTGCTTACCATGAAGCTGGCGCCGACGTGCTATTTATCGAATCGCCCGAGAGCGAGCAGGAAATGCGCCGCATTTGCGCAGCGTTCCGCGGCATCGTGCCCGTGCTCATTAATCAGATCGAAGGCGGCCGCACACCAATGACAGGCGTTCAAGCCCTTGAGCAAATGGGTTACGCACTTGCCATCTTCTCGCTCGGAACGGCGTTTGCTGCTGCCCGAGGCATGAAAGACTATCTTGAGGCGCTCGCCACCGAAGGCGATACACGCGGCGCGCTCGATCGTATGGTCTTATTCGACGACTTCAACAAGCTAATCGGGCTCGACGCGCACGCCGAGTTCGAGAAGCGCTACGAGACCTAATCGGCCTGACGGACCCCAGGACGTGGTGCCCCTGTGCCTCTTTGTGGGTCTCGGCCGCGATGTGCGGCGCTCTACGCGCGAGTGAGCACGGATCGGCAAGGGCCGCTGGTTTTTGTTATGCGAAACGAATTTCTCCACGAAATATGAGATAACCCTTTTTAGGCACCCTGATGCCAACTGAGAACCCCGTCATTGCTTTTTGGCTCTGCGGGCCTTCTTGGGCGGCTTCTTTGTGGCCAGTTTGACAGCTTGGGCAATGCTGAAGTTTTCAAGCTTTTTGCCCGCTTTGATTGCTGCCGCGAGCCAGCACGGCTTCAAGCCGCGTCCGATTCAGGTTTCGCTCGGATTTTCCGGATTGCGGTATTTGGGGGCGACCGGGCCGCGGATGCCTCGCCCTGAAGCGTAATTGGGAAGTCGACAATCGCGAGAGTTTGGCTAGCTCGGCAATGGGCGGCTTATCAGATCGAAGGGAAAGCGCTTCCCACCGGAAGCGATGCAACTGCCGACGCCATCCGATTCGCGCAATCACTCATATTCACCGGTGGTGGCTCCAACCGCTCGGCAGAGGAAATTCGAGCTGCCCAGGCGGCAGGCACACAATCAAGCGCATAATAATAACCGACACAAAACTATATCCTTTTGCAATTTGTTGCGATGGCTCTATCGGTTCCATCGCTGCAAGAAAGCCTCATCACGTACACATTTTAGCGATGATGTGGCGGGCCGAGCCGCTGTTATCAGACGCATGCGGCGATCAATCGCACACGCGGGCGAACAGAAGAAATGTTTTTGATTTCCTTCCAAAAACGACTCCGTGCCTTACGACGGTCCCAAAAACGCAACGATCGTGACAGGAGGCGGTAAGGTTGGAGGATTGACAGGAGCCGATAAGTTTAGAGGATCACCGGCAAGCTTCAGTGCGGGGTTTGTCGTGTCCCAAGGATTCACAACGTACGAAACGTTGGAGACGAGGCTCCACAGCAATCAATCGAATTTGCTGCGAGCCCGGCCGTACTGACAGCAGCCTGCTTACGTACGACGACGAGGCGCAGACCTGCTAGGTACAGCTAATCTGCCTGCGGTCTTCAGCTGTGGGCATTATTCCGACTCGTGCCATTTCTGACGAGATGTTCTGGATCAGACGAAATAGCAGCCCGAGCGATCTAACCAATATTCGGCCAGTGCGTTTGGCCATCTCTGAAGGAAAGCAGCGATGAGTAGAGGCAACACGAGCGTTCTTGAAGCGAGTATCGAAAGGTCTTGCGGTCCGGAGAAGATCGGAACGGATGCGTCGACGGCCTCCGCGCTGTGGGTTCCGCGAAACTCTCGCGAGATCCTTCGGGACCTTGGCATGTCGGACGATGCGATCGCCCAATACTTCTGCCGGTTTCGACATGGCCGATCGGAGCGGTTCGTTCAAATGGTCCTGCACAAACACCATTGGATGTATCGCGGCTGGCGGAGGCACATGAGCAACGAAGGAGCAGTATCATGGGCAAAAACGAATATCACACCGAGCAGACAGAGGGCGTGACGCTGTTTGGTTTAATCCCATCGGCATTTATTACGATGGGAAGAAAGCAGATTCATGAATGTGTTAAGGCCCATTCGGAACTGGTCGACAGATTTCAAGAGGTGAACCGGAGCTGGCTCGACCATCTTCAATCTGAGGCTGATCTCTCTACCGAATTTGCATCCAAGATGACGGCAGCTCGATCGATCCCGGATGTCGCAGCGCTCCTTCTAGAATGGAACAAGCGGCATATGGAAATGGCCAAGGTAGACGCCAAGCATGTCCTTGCTGACACACAGAGGATCATGGAGGTCGGTGCTCGTTTGTTGCCGGGTGGCTGGCTGTTCAATGACAAGGGCCGGGGTAGCATGATTCCGGCCGCGCCGGCTGGTTCTCCGTCTCCGGCCTCGCCTCCTTCATCAGCTCGAGCAGATTGTTCAGCGTCGCCGACGGCGCCGTTTTGAACTTTCAACTGCTCGTGGGTGCGGGGTTCGGCGTGACGACGAAGCACTCCTCAAAAAGCGCTGACCGGCTGGGGCGCGCTGCTTTGGCTGCGCGGCCTTCCGCGCCTCAAGCCGCAGGCCGCACAGAGTGGCTGTCGTTAGTCTCTACGGCGTGCGCCATCGCGAAGCATGTGCAGTGTCCGCGTTTCCGCCGTGCCGCCCTTGTGTTCTGGCTTGAGGGCCACGGCTGCGTCGCGCGCGAGGCGTAACATTCGAAGCCTGGCGGTCTTTGTGCGCTCTGTGCGTGCACGTTGTTCATACTCTGGTATCGAGCTTTGGTACCAGATAGCCGGTCCTGTTTGAAAAGGAGTTGGGCTTTTTCCTGGGGAGTCATAAAAGTATCCTCGTTTGCTTTTAATCGCATCGCACGCGCCTGATGTGGAGTTTTCGTACCCCCAACGGTTGGGTGATGAGAATTATTCCGAACAAACGGCCCCGTTCGTGGCCGATTCAGATAAAAGCACCATTATCCAGGTTTCGCCACCTTTGGTTTGATGCGCCAGAGCTGAAAGCCATGAGCGCCAATCGCCGTTTCGATCGTATCGCGGGAAAGATTGAACGGAGGAGCGCTCCCAGCTCGGACCACGCCAATCTCTCGCCAGGGCCTAAACTGGTTCGGGAGGCCGTGACCTCCTGCATCTCCGGCGAACGCTCGCAGACCGGCGCTTGCATCTGATTCGAAGATAAAGAGTCGCATGGGATCACCTCATTGTGATCTGTCTAGGGATTTGCGCGCAATGGGAGCGGCGCGGGGCTTTTGCGAAGCTGTGCTTGCTTTTTGCGCGGCGCGGCGATCAGTCCATCCCGTATCGCCTGTTTGCGCGCAAGCTTGCGGGCCCGGCGAGCCGCCTCTGATTTTTCCCGTGCCGACTGCTCCGATGGCTTCTCATAGAAGCGCCGGCGCTTCATTTCGCGGAACACGCCTTCCCGCTGCATCTTCTTTTTCAGGACGCGAAGAGCCTGATCGATGTTGTTATCGCGGACGAGTACCTGCATAGGCTTGGCTCCGGCTGCTCTTCAAGCGGGCATTGGGCATGCTTGCACGCGCGACCATCCGTTGCACACGCGCCCGGCGTCACTCGGTCGAATGTCGGTGTTTAGATAGGCCGGTGCCCTCGCGGCCTGCCGATGGCGATGAGTGAATCCCAAAGGTAGGGCTAATATGGGGGCCGGTGGGCCAAATCGCCAGCCCTTTCTCAAGACTCTCGCGCGCGATAGCTTTCGGCGTCGCGGAGGCTTTGCAACGGCGGCAAGCTGAGCGGTTTCGTGCAGTGTTCGGCGGCGAGCCGTTCGATCCCAAGGATCCGCGGTCGCGGCAGCGCGTAGTTCGTGTGTGGCGCAAGAACTAAGCCCGATTCAGGCGCGTAGCTCACGATACACGGCTCGAACTGACCGATCTTTACGTGCCGGATCACCAACGCCCTGCCGGACATGCCGGAGGGCTCCGAGAACCGGCACATTGCGCTCATCAACCTGCGCAACATCCGGACTGTGCTGGCGCGGCATGACTTGACGCCGTGACAACATGTAAGGCCCTGCCGGTGCAAATCGGCAGGGTTCGCTTTACGCGCGCTGAGGGAGCTGCCGGCTACGGACTTTTCTCAAGGTCTCCACAAACGTGTCGAGGAAGGAAAAGAAAATTTCTACTCCGTATCCGACGAGGAACGCGACCGCGAGAGGCGATAGCGAGATCCCCTGGGTAAAATTATTAAAAAGACCGACAACGAGACCGGCGATCACTGCGATAATGATGCGGGCAAAGTCAGCGCAGGTGGAGGTGTAGGTCCTCGCACGAATCTGCTGCGACAGCGATCTGAGGGCATAAGCGCAGGCGCCGAGCAGAGCGTACAGAATGGGCAGGCAATACGCTGTTATGGCCCCATAGACCATGAGGTTCATTTGCTGCACATCTTTGGCGTATGTCCTGATGTCCTGGTAAGCCTTTATTTTGTCGGACCACTCTTGCGCGGGATCAAGTGGAACGGACAGTTGAAGTGCTTTCCGCCTTTCGTCCTCAGAAGAAGGAAGAGTATCCCGCACGATACCGAGGATGAAATGGTTCAGTGCCGAGGCAAGAGAATACAAGGAACGATTTGATGTCGCGAGTTGCTGGAATTGGGTAAGAATATCAGTCGGAACACGCCCCTGCTGGATGCCGGGCAACTGGTCGTGGAGCTTGACCACCAACGCATTGTTCTCCTTGATGCGATCATTGATTTCGTCAGAAATACGTGCGTTGATGAACATGAGAATTGACAATGGGAGTATCAGAGAAAGAAGACAGATGGTGCCGAAGCGGTATCGCCTGACGATTGTATTACATCCGCAGGCGGTCAAACTTTCGCCTGTAACGGGCTTGATGGCAGCGCACAATTGGCTGTAGGCGGACCAAAATTTTTCAGCGAGAGCTTTGGTCCAGGCGCCACGGGCATTCGCATCGCGAGCGTTTGTGAGAGTCGCGATGATGTCCGGTTTCAATTTCTTGCCTGTCTCCGCGGCGTGAGCCAGCATCAGTTCAGCCTCAAAAAGCTTTTGCGATAAAACAGCATCATTGACGGCAAGGGTTTCATCGGCTGCAGGCGCCTGAGGCTCGCGCGATTCAGCTTGACTGCCTGGAAGGACGGCTAGGTTCAACGGAGTCCCTGGGTCTGGAGGTTCGGCGTCCACCTCCCGCTTGGGAAGAGTGGTCACGTTCTGCAGTGACGCTTGACCAGCTGGTTCCAAATTATCAATCGGGGCTTCCTTGGCCATCGCGTAATCCTCGCCAATAGCTATCCATGGGCAATTACAATGTTGTCATATGCGGAGCGGATGAAATTCGCCTTTCATCGGCTCCAATGTGAGCTTGGCTCACAGGCGCAAGTATGATGTCTCGGCGAAGCTCTTGGCCGTGCGACGCCGGTTCTTGAACGACGGTCTTTGGGCTTGCCCTGAGATCGCCGTCTACCTCCATTGGTAGTGTTACGAAATGGTAAGGTTCATGGCGGCGATCGGCCGGGCTTTTGAAAGAGAAGAGTTGAGGGTCTTCCGGTACCGGCAGTATTCGCTTGTCAGGCGCTGATGTGGACCAGCGCCATGCAGTCGCCTCAGCTCAGCGCCGAGCGCGGCACGATCCACTTTCTGCTCTTTCTTGTCTGTCTGTATTTCGGGTGGTTCTTCCGTAAGCGACCATCGGCTCCCGTACAACATCGGTGACGCTGCCAACGTATCCATGCTCCGCGTAGCCAGTGAGGGAGTTTGAAAGGGGACAGTCGATGACCGCCATTGATCCAAGACCGATGTCCCGCGCCTCGGCGATCCTCTACGCGATAGGCTCGCCGTTGACCCTTGTTGCGCTGGTCTTCCTGCCAGTAGGCAGGATCGATTGGACTCCCGGCTGGATCTTCATCGCGGTCCTTGTCGCGGCCTTCGGTCTTTCTGCACTCCTGTTGGCACGCGTGAATCCGGTGATCTACCGCGCCCGCAGCCGCTTCCAACCGGGCACCAAGAAATGGGACCTGATCCTGCTCGCGGTCATGCTCCCGGCCATGATCGTTGAAATCCCTCTCGCGGCGCTCGATGCCGGCCGGATGGGATGGTCGGACGTACCGCCATGGGTGGTGCTGGCTGGCTACGTCCTGCTTGTCGGCGGCATCGCGGTCACGACGTGGGCCCAGGCCGTCAATCCGTTCTTCGAGCCGGGCGTCCGCATCCAGAAGGAGCGTGCGCAAAGGGTGATCACGTCCGGGCCGTACAGATTCGTCCGCCACCCGGGCTACAGTGGAGCGATAGCACTCTTTATCGCAATCCCGCTCGCGCTCGCCTCTTGGTGGGGCTTGCCGCCGGCTGCGTTCGCGATCGCGCTGCTGGTCGTCCGGACGAGCTGGGAGGATCGCCTGCTCAAAGCCGAGCTATCAGGCTATGCCGACTATGCTCGCCGAACGCGCTATCGGCTCTTGCCGGGCTTTTGGTGAGGCCCGCACACCTTAGCCTCGGCACTACTCATTCAGAACAATTTCTCCCGCCGTCGACGCGTTGGCACCTGCTTCGCGCATCAACCTTGGTATGCGGCGCGCTTGATGATTGCATGGAGATCGTGTTCACGATGAACGATCATGGACACGATGTCTCATCACGGGCGACTACGGCCGGATTGTCCACTTCCACCAACAGTCATTGGCGCTTCGAAATTAAAATCCGCGGCAAAACAAGGTCGGCTCGCGATAGCGCCCGGCTGCGGTGCGCGCGGCCGCCGGGCGGCAATCATCTTTCAACTCGGAACAAGGCCGGTTGTGATTTGGGTATCCAGCCTTCAGCGCAGCGCCCGGCCACGTA
>WNGJ01005742.1_pt1 | contig 13071 bp, 11 predicted proteins | sample 5400611 | NCBI WGS metagenome assembly WNGJ01 (sample SAMN13153375, study PRJNA577476) | soil metagenome | isolation source: 40 cm soil or saprolite under Garry oak tree replicate 1 | place: USA:California | collected 2016-06-15
TTCGAGCGCACCCGCGTCACGGGCGTCGAGCGGTCGCGTCCCGCCGCCGTCCGGACCGACCACGGCGCGGTCCGTTCGGAACAGGTCGTCCTCACCCACGGAGCGTGGGCCGCGGGGTGGCGGGACTTCGCGCGCAGCTTCTCCGTCATCGTCGACTACGTCGTCGTGACGGAACCGATCCCGGACAAGCTCGAGGAGATCGGCTGGACGTCACAGATGGGGATCGCGGACGGGCGCGAGTGGCTCTACTACCTCCGCCCGACCGACGACGGCAGGATCGCGATCGGCGGTGGCACCGGGGGCGTCGTGTTCGGGGGCCGGGCGAGCGGCCGGGCCGTGACGAACGATCGTCGCGTCGCCGAGGTGGCGGCGCGCGGGCTGCTCCGGATGTTCCCGCAGCTGGAGGGGACCAGGTTCACCCACGCGTGGGGCGGCCCGATCGACCAGACGCCGGCGTTCGTCCCGTTCTACCGGACGCTCGAACCGGGCACGATCCACGCCGGGCTGGGCTACAGCGGCCACGGTCTGTCGCAGACCTACGTGGGCGGCAAGATCCTGGCTTCCACCGTCCTCGGCGCCGAGGACGAGTGGACCTCGCTCGCCGTCAATCGGCCGGAGACGATGAAGGCGCCCCCCGAGCCGTTCCGCTGGCCGTCCGTCAAGGTGATCGCGTCAGCGTTGGAGCGCGGCGATGCTCGCGAGGAGGCCGGCAAGCGTCGTGGCGTCGTGAACGAGCTGCTCGGGTCTGGTCCGGTCGGGTTGCGCGAGCGCTACGTGACGAAGCGTCAGTAGCGGTCGTCGTGCGACCCCGGCAGGTCGCGGCTGGGACGACCGACGTCGATCGTCGTCCGGCCGAGCCGCTCCGCGGCCGCGCGCTGGAACTTCCGTACCTGATGGCGCCAGGCCAGCCACCCGATCCCGACCAACGTCGCGACGGACAGGATCGCGGTCAGCACGATCACGAGCGTGATCTTCAGGACCAGGCCGAGTACGCCCGCGAGCGCGGCCAGCAGCAAGAGGAACAGCAGGACGATCATGGGACCTATCGTACGGCCGAGGCCGCGAAACGCGTGATCCGGCGGACGAGCAGCTCCGGCTGCTGGAGGGGCAGATCGTGGATACCCTCCACCCAGACGAACGTCGTCGGGGATCCGCCCGCCTTCAGCCGCTGCACCGCCTCATGTTTGGCGGCGTCGAACGCGGCCCCCTCCGCGGACCCGTGGGCGAGGATCGCGAGCGTGGGAACCCGGAGGCTCGCGTGCAGGGCCACGGAGTCCTGGTCCCAGATGGCCCGGAGGATCCGGAAGTGGTTCGCTCGCGCGAGGCGCGGGTAGATTACGGCCCCGTCCGTCGACGCGCATGAGGGACAGGAAGATCGCCTCCACCTCTGGCGTCAGCGGGACGGGGGACCAACGGGTCAGGCTCGCGCGGAACGCTTCCAGCGGCGTCCCGGCCAGCAGGGGCGGCGCGAGCTGACGCTTGGCCGCTTCCCACGTCGGGAACGAGCTCCTCATCCGGAAGACGCCGCCGTCGACGAGCACGGCGCCGCCGACCGCGCGAGGCCGGTCAGCCGCGAGCGCGAGCGCGACGTCGGCGCCCCATGAGTGCCCCACCACGACCGGCCGCCGCAGGCGCGCGGCCCTGATCACCGCGAGTGCATCGCCGGCGACGTGATCGAACCCGTATCCGGACGAGGGCTTCGCCGAAAGCCCGTGGCCGCGCGCGTCGTAGGTGACGACGCGGAACCGCCGGGCGAGTCCGGGGAGCATCAGGTCCCAGATCCGCTTGGAGGAGGCCAGGCCGTGGTGCAGGAGGAGCGCGGGCGCGTCGTTCGACGCGCCCGCGATCTGGCGGGCGACGGAGGCGCACGCCTCCGTCGCCCGCCACGTCGAACCAACGCTCTTCCATGCTTCGGCAATGGTAGAGGGCAGCCCGTGGAGGATGCCGCGTTCGGTGTCTGCAGCGTAGGCTCTGGGCCTGCGACGAAGGGGGAACGATGTACGGAACGTGCGCACGGATGGTCGTGAAGCCGGAGAACCGCGACAAGCTGCAAGCGATCTTCGACGAGGAGCCCACCGACACGAAGGGCTACGTCGCGTCGCATGTGTTGATGGAGAACGACAGCGACAACGTCTGGCTGCTCGCGATCTTCGAGGACCGCGCGACCTACGACGCCAACGCGGACGACCCGAAGCAGCACGAGATGTACGTGAAGTACCGCGCCCTCCTCGAGGAGGAGCCGGAGTGGCACGACGGCGAGATCCGGTCGTTCCCGTAGGTCGTCCGGGAGAGCCTCCCATGGCCGACGCGCTGCAGAACTTCATCGACGGGAAGTGGGTCGACGCGCAGGACGGTGAGCGTTTCGACGTGTTCAACCCTGCGACCGGCGCCGTGATCGCGACGGCGCCGCACTCCAAACCGGCTGACGTCGATGCCGCGGTCGCCGCTGCGCGGCGGACCTTCGACGAGGGGACGTGGTGGCCGGGGACGGCCGCCCGTCAGCGCGGCCGGATCCTCCTCAACGCCGCGGACATCGTTCGCCGGGAGCAGGAACGCCTCGCCCGGCTGGAATCGCTCGATGCCGGGAAGCCGATCGGCGAGGCACGCGAGGACATCGCCGAGGTCGCGTTCATGTTCGAGTACTACGGCGGGTGGGCGACGAAGATCGCCGGCGAGTCACAGCACATGGACGCGGACGCGATGTTCATGGTGTGGAAGGAGCCGGTCGGGGTCGCGGTCGGGATCACCCCGTGGAACTACCCGATGATGATGGCGACCCAGAAGGTCGCGCCCGCGATCGCGGCGGGGTGCACCTTCATCCTCAAGCCGCCCGAGCAGACCCCGCTCACGTGCCTCGAGTTGCCGAAGATCCTGGAGGAAGCGGGGTTGCCGACCGGCGTGTTCCACGTGCTGACGGGGTTCGGCGAGACGGCCGGGGCGCCCTTGGTCGCCCACCCGGGCGTGGACAAGATCGGGTTCACGGGCTCGCGCGAGGTGGGGAAGCTCATCATGCGCAGCGGCGCCGACACCTTGAAGCGGGTCACGCTGGAGCTCGGGGGCAAGTCGCCGAACATCGTGTTCGCCGATGCGGACTTCGACGCCGCGGTCGAGGGGTCGGCGAACGGCGTGTTCTGGAACCAGGGCGAGATCTGTTCGGCAGGGACGCGGGTCTTCGTGGAGCGGGGGATCTACGACGACGCCGTGAACGTGATGGGTGAGCGGGCGACCGGGATCGTGCTCGGCGACCCGTCCGACGACGGCACCACGATGGGACCGTTGGTTTCGCGTGAGCAGCAGGAGCGGGTCCAGCACTACCTCGAGGTCGGAGCCGGCGAGGCGCGGCTGGCCGCGCAGGGCTCGACCCCCCAGGACCCATCGCTCGCCAACGGCTACTTCGTCCCGCCCACGATCTTCGCGGACGTCACGAACGACGCGACGATCGCGCGCGAGGAGATCTTCGGTCCCGTGATGTCCGTGATCCCCTTCCGTTCCGTGGACGACGTCATCGCGATGGCGAACGACAACGACTACGGGTTGGCCGCCGCCGTGTGGACGAACGACGTCAAGAAGGCGATGCGGACCGCGCAAGCGCTCCGGGCGGGGATCGTGTGGATCAACGACACGCAGCCGGCCCCGACCGAGATGCCCTGGGGCGGCTACAAGCAATCGGGCGTGGGGCGGGAGCTCGGCAAGCAGGGGCTGGACGACTACCTCGAGGAGAAGGCCGTCTACCTCAATCTGTCGTGACGTCGCGTCCGGCTCGAGGAGCCAGCCATCCCGCGACCACGATCCCCGCGGTGGTGCTCACGATTACGACCATGGCCGCCCGGAGGTCGAACGCCTGCGCGATCCACCCGAAGATCGGCGGGCTCCACACGAACCCCGAGTACCCGACGGTCGTCACGGCGGCGACGCCGTTCGCCTGATCCCCCGGCGCGGCCTCGTCCACCAGCCCGAACGCGGCGGGGGCCGACGCGGAGATGGCGAACCCGAGGACCAGGAACGCCACCGCCACGACCGCCGGACTGCTCGTGGCGGCCGCGACGCCGCCGCCGACGGCCGCCCCGATCCCCGAGAGCACGATCGTGATCCGCCGGCCGAAGCCGAACAGCACGCGCCCGGCGAACAGTCGCCCGATGCAGAGCGACGCGGAGAACGCGGCGAACGCCAAGGCCGCCTTCGACGCCGACGCCCCGAGCTGATCCTGGAGGTAGAGGCCCGACCACGTGTCCATCGACCCCTCCACCAGGAACGCGAACAGGATCACCAGCGCGGGAACCCACAGCGTCGGATGCCGGCGGAACGCCGACAACGAGAACGTCGACGGGTCGCCGGCCGGCGCCATGGTCTTCGCGCCACGTCCCGCGTTCCACGCGGCCGTCAGGAACAGGAGGAGCCCGGCGATCACGAGCGCGGCGGGGTAGCCCGCACCCGCCGCCACGATCACGCCGGCCACGACGGCGCCCGTGACCCCGCCCGCCGCGTAGCTGGCGTGCAGCCACTGCAGGACGGGACGCCCGGTGGCTACCTCGACCCGCTGCGCCTCGACGTTCAGGAAGACGTCGATCAGTCCGTTGCCGGCTCCGACCAGGATGAAGGCGATCCAGAGCGTGCCGGTCGGCAGCACCGCCATCGCCAAGGCACCGACGCCGAGCGTCGTGAGGGATCCCGCGATGAGCCCGCTGATCGGGAAGCGCGTCAGGCGCGGAGCGCCGAACGTCATCACCAAGACCGCAACGATCGACAGCAGTGCGAGGAGCAACCCGTTGCGTCCGTACGACAGACCGCGATGACGGTTGAGCTCGACCACCACGATCACCCAGGTCCCCCAGTACTGCCCGAACGACCAGTAGCCGGCGAGCAACGCGGGGATCCGACGGGCCTCGTCCTCCGCGATCGGGGACGAGCGAGGGGGCTGGGACGGTGGCGCCTCCATGGTCCGCGCATGATTGCACGCCCACACGCGCGAGCGGTTGACCCGTGACGCGGCCGGAGCGATAGACTCGCCCACCATGGCGGGAGGAGAGGTTCAACTCGTCGACCTCGTCAAGCGTTTCGGTGAGTTCACGGCGGTCGACGGCATCAACCTCCAGATGCCGTCCGGCGAGTTCTTCTCGCTGCTCGGACCCTCAGGGTGCGGCAAGACGACGTCGCTCCGGATGATCGCCGGTTTCGAGCGCCCCACGGAGGGGCAGATCTTGCTCGACGGCGAGGACATGGCGCAGACGCCCCCGCACAAGCGTGACGTGAACACCGTGTTCCAGAACTACGCGTTGTTCCCGCATCTGACGGTCGAGGAGAACGTCGCCTTCGGTCTGAAGTATCAGAAGGCGTCCAAGCAGGAGATCCGTGAGCGCGTAGGTCGCGCGCTCGAGCTCGTGCAGATGAGCCAGTTCGTCCGACGCCGCCCCAACCAGTTGTCCGGTGGACAGCAGCAACGTGTCGCGCTCGCGAGGGCGTTGATCCTCAACCCGAAGGTCCTGCTGCTGGACGAGCCGCTCGGTGCGCTAGACGCCAAGCTCCGCAAGCGCCTCCAGATCGAGCTGAAGGCGTTGCAGGAGGAGGTCGGGATCACGTTCATCTACGTGACGCACGACCAGGAAGAGGCCCTGACCATGTCCGACCGGATCGCGGTGATGTCGCAGGGTCGCGTCGAACAGGTGGGCCAGCCGAAGGAGATCTACGAGAACCCGGCGACGGCCTACGTCGCCGACTTCCTCGGCGTCTCGAACCTGATGGATGCCGAGGCGGCCGGCCCCGCGCCGGAGGGATGCAAGGTGAAGCTCGGGGAGTTCGCGCTCGTCGCGGGGCAGGGAGAGTCCGACGCCATCGGGCCGTCCAAGGTGACGATCCGTCCGGAGCGGATCGACATCGAGCCGCAGGGGACCTCGGGCGAGAACCGGATCCCGGGGATGGTCGAACGCGTGGTCTACGTAGGCGCGACCCTCCAGGTCTTCCTCCACCTGGCCTCCGGGCAGACGATCCAGGCCTGGGTCCCGAACGACGGCGACGCCCACCCGCGCGCCTCGGGCGACGCGATCGTCGCCCATCTCCCGGTCGACGCCCTCCGGGTGCTTCCGGGCGGGGGGACGGCCGTCCTTGCGGCGGCCGAGCTGGACGTCGCCAGCGGCTGATCCGGTCGTTCAGAACTGGGTCGCGAGATCTCCCAAACCGGCGCCGCTGCGCTGACCCTTCGTGAACGCCCGATACAAGAGGTATGCCACGGCTGCCACCACGATCGTGGAGCCAAGCATGAACGTCGCCGCGGCGTTGATCGCGGGGCTCGGTTGCCCGCGCGCGAAGTTGTAGATCTTGACCGACAACGGTTCGCTGCTCACCGGCCCGGAGAGGTACCGCACGGTGACGAAGTCGTCGATCGTGTCGGCGAACACGATCGCGGCGCTCGCGAAGATCGCCGGATAGAGCAATGGGAGCAGGACGGCGCGGATCGATTGCCTCGGGGTCGCGCCCAGGTCCATCGCCGCCTCCTCGTACTCCTTCCCGATGGAAAGCAATCGGGCACGAACGATGATGACCGGATAGGAGACCTGGAAGGTGACGAGCCCGAGGATCTGCGCCGTCGATCCGAGGGGGACGAACTTGAGGAGGAAGGAGAACACGAAGAAGACCGACAGCCCCAGGATGATCTCGGGCATCACGAACGACAGCAGCATCACGAAGTTCACCCCGGTTGCCAAGCGGCCGTGCCATCGATCGATCCCCAAGGCGAAGGCGACACCGAGCGGCACCGCGATCGCCATCGTCGTGAGGGACAGCCTCAGGCTCTGGATCACGGCCGAGTGCAGCTCGGGATCGTGCAGGAGAGAGTCGGAAGGGTCGGTCCACCACCACTGGAGGCTGAAAAGATGCACCGTGCTGCTCGACCGGCTCGCGTTGAACGACACCGCGATCGCGATCACGAGCGGGATCAGGGACCACGCGAGGTACGCCCACGTGATCGTCGCGAGGATCGTCGGTCGGCGCCAGGGGTTCCGGACCCACCGGCGGACGAACCCACCCCGGGCGCGGGGAAGGACGCGCGTCTGGGGACCCGTGAGCACGCTCTCGCTCATCGGTTCAGCAACGATCTCGACGTGCTTCGCATGTAGTAGAGCATCGGGATGAGGACCAGCACCATCAGGATCAGTACGAAGGCAGCCGCCTTGTTCCCCTGGCCGGTGGAACCCACCGAATCGTCGATCAGGTTGCCGAGCATCGTGGTCTTCGGCGAGCCCGACAGGAGGTTGTTCGTGTAATAGTCACCGACCATGGGAAGCGACACGATCACGAGCGCGGCGAGGATGCCGGGGCGCGAGAGTGGCAGCGTGACGCGGAAGAACGTCCGGGCGGGCCCTGCTCCGAGGTCGCGGCCGGCCTCGAGCAGGTTGATGTCGATCCGGTCGAGGAACGCGTAGAGGGGCAGGATCATGTACGGGATGTAGCCGTACACCAGCCCCATGATCACGGTCGATGGTCGTCCGCTCAGCCAGTCGATCGGATGCGGCACCAGGTGGAGGAACGTCAGGATCTTGTTGATGTAGCCCTCGGTATCCAAGAGGTTGATCCACGCGAGCATGCGCATCAGGTAGCTGATGAAGAACGGCGCGATCAGCAGGGCGAGGAGGAGGGTCTTCCGCTTCCCGCCGTAACGGGCAACGTAGTACGCCACGGTGTACGCGAGGACCAGACAGAGGGCGCTCGCGATGATCACGTATTCGAACGTGTGGATGTAGACGATGCGATAGAAGCTGAACGAATCGTCGAGGACCCTGCCGAACTGCTCACCGCTCCACCACCAGGGCTCGTAGATGGGCAGGGGTCCACGGAAGATCGGATCGACCGTACCGAACGCGATCGAGACGACTGTGTACAGGGGGAGGATGAACAGGATCGCGAGCCAGATCGACGCGGGGATCGTGAACGAGGGCCAGAACCAGCGCGAGTAGTGGATCCCCTCGTCGGCCGCGCGGTGCGAGCGCCGAGGCCCCCGACGGACGGGCTCGGCCTCGCTAAGAGCCGACACCGGCGGTGAACTCGGACCAGATCTGGTGCCAGTGGTCGTCGACATCGGCCGGAAGGGGGCCCTCGCGATACCCGATCCCGAAGTCGCTTTCCCGCACGATCGCGTCGGGCATCCAGGGAGCCACGTAGTCCGCGGGGGCCGCCCAGCTCGACGACTGCTTCGAGTACAGGCCCTGCGTCTGGGTGAGTGTGTTGACGTCCGCTTTGGTCTGGGGCGGCTGGTAGCCGTTCCAGGAGAAATTGTCCATCGCGTGTCGGAACGAGATCCAGAAGTTGATGAACTCGTGTGCCAGCCGGGGATGCGGCGCGTTCTTGGGGATCGCGATCAGATCGTTGTCGATCGGACCCTTCCGGTCGGCGGGGAACCAGTAGCCATAGCCCTTGTACGCGGCCTCGGTGTAGGGGGCGGCATAGCCCCAGCCTGCCACGACGTCGCCGGACCACGCCGTGGTGACGGAGAACTTGTCGTTCTGCAGCTTGTTGTAGGAGGCGTCGTAGGCGATCCGCGGGCTCGTTGCGTCGATCATGGCGAGGAGGTCTGTCCGGACCTTCTCGAGGTCGGCGTCGTTCCCCGTGTTGAGATCCGTGATCCCGTTCTTCATCAAGACGATCGCCATGACGTCGCGGTAGCTGGGGTAGACGCCGACCCTGCCCTTGTACTGCGGGTCCCACAGGATCGACCACGGGTTGTCCATCCCGTGGATCTGCTCGTCGGAGATCTCGTTGCGCCGGTAGCCGATGCCCGTCGTGTAGATCGTGTACGGCACCGAGTAGCGCCAACCCTGGTCGTAGTACGGGTTCTGGAACGCGGCCCAGTTGTCCTGTGCGAGCGCCGGGATGAGATCGTGGTTCAACGGTTGGAGCAGGTCGGCGGCGACGAGCTTGCCGAGCACGTCGATCGTCGGGAAGAAGACGTCTGCCTGGATCTTGCCGCTCTGCAGCTTCTGGACACCCTCGTCCATGTTGTTGAAGGTCGCGATGCCGGAGAACTTGATGCCGTTGTCGGCGTATTGCTTCACGAACTGGTTGATCACGTACTTCCACATGTAGACCGACCAGTTAAGGATCTGGATCGTCGAGCCCTGCTCGATCGGGGTGTCGGTGGCGATCGGCTCACCGGTCATCGGCAGGGTCACTGGATGCTCGGGCGTCGCGATCTCGAAGGCGGACGATCCGCTCGTGGTCGCGCCGGGCTTCGAACAGGCGTCCAGGATCGCGGACAACGTCGGGACGGCGGCCGCCGTCCCGCCCGCCCGCACGAGGAACTCACGACGGGACAGATCCCTCACGTGGCGCATCGTTTCCTCCCCACGTCGAGCCGGCAGGGTCAACCCTGACCGACGGTTCAAATCATGCTGGCCGGTGAGTACCATAGGCAGCCCGCGCTATGCAAGGGACGCCGGGCGCAACCCGTTCTATCTAGTCCGGGGCGTGCCATCTCGGTCGTCTCCTTCTGTGAGTACGATCCGGGTCGCCCCTCGGATCATCCGCCTCCACGCTCGGAGCGGCCCGGCTATCATCCGTGCCTCTTCACCGGACCGATCGAGGGGAGCGAGCGGTACTCGTGTCTGACGTTGCAGCCGAACCCATCTTGCTGATCGAGGACCGCGGCCCGGTCCGTCGGCTGACCATGAACCGTCCCGACGCCCTCAACGCCCTGAACGCCGAGCTCACGGAGGCGATCTCGGCGGCGATCCGGGCGGCCGGCGCCGACGACGCGGTCTCCGTCGTGATCCTGCGGGGGGCCGGCAGGGCGTTCTGCGCCGGGTACGACCTGAATGAGGACGCTACCGGAGGCGCCCTGGATGCGCGGCATTGGTACGAGGAGCTGCACGCCTCGACCGCCAAGATGCTCGAGATCCTCGACTGCCCCAAACCCGTAATCGCGTCGGTGCAGTCCTACTGCCTGGCGGGCGGCACCGACCTCATGCTCGCGTGCGACCTGGCGGTTGCCGCCGATGACGCGTACTTCGGGTACGTCGACGTGCGCTTCGGCTCGGGGGTCGTGTCGATGTTCCTGCCGTGGGTCGTCGGGATGCGGGCCGCGAAGGAGCTCCTGTTCACCGGCGAGGACCGGGTCCCCGCCGACGAAGCGCTCCGCCTCGGGTTGGTCAACCGGGTGGTACCTCGCGACCGGTTGGACGAGGCGACGCTCGAGCTCGCCGAGGAGATCGCGAAGAACGAGCCCTTCGTCGTCCAGGCCACCAAGCGGGCCGCGAACCGGGTCTGGGACGTCGCCGGGTTCCGGGCCGCGATGGCCGCCAACACCGAGCTCGACGTGATGATCGAGACCGCGAACCTCCCGGCGCGCGACGAGTTCCGCCGGATCACCCAGGAACAGGGGTTGAAGGCGGCGATCGCGTGGCGAGATGCGAGGTTCCGCGGGGATGGGGGATGACGTCGCGATGGCGGCTCGGGCCGCTGCTCGCGCCGCGGTCGATCGCGGTCGTCGGGGCCTCTGAAGCGGCGGATTCCTGGGCGCCGGAGATCGAGCGTTCGCTCCGTCACGTCGGTTACACGGGCGCCCTCTACCCCGTGAACCCCAAGTACGACACGGTGTGGGGGATCCCCTGCGTGCCGTCGATCGACGAGCTCCCGAGGAACCTCGACCTGGTCGTCTTCGTCGTTCCCGCTCGCGTCGTCGTGGGGATGATCGACGGATGCGCGGCGCAAGGCGTCCGCTCCGTCATGGTCGTGTCGTCGGGGTTCGCCGAGGCGGGCGACGAGGGCCGGGCGCTGCAGGAGCGGCTGCGCAAGGCGGCGCTCCGCCACCACCTTCCGGTGCTCGGTCCCAACGTCGAGGGATTCGTCAACTACGTCGACCGCGTGGCGCCGTACGGCACCACCCCGCCCGCCGATCCTGTGGCCGGGTCGATCAGCGTGATCTCGCAGTCGGGGACCGTCGCGTGGACGATGAACCAGATGGCGTCGGACCGGGGCGTCGGTCTGCGCATCATCCTCGGCGTGGGCAACGAGGCCGTGCTCGGTCTCGGCGACCTCTTCTCCTGGGCGGCCGACGATCCGCACACGAAGGTGGTCACGTCCTACGTCGAAACGATGCGGGACGTGGCCGGGATCCGACGCGGCCTCGACGCGCTCCGATCCGCGGGCAAGCCGGTGCTGATCTGCGCGCCGCAAGGCCGCTCCGAGGCGGCCCTGCGCGCGATCGTGGCGCACACGGGGGCGCTCGCCGGGAACACCGGTCTGCGCGACGCCTGGCTGAGGGGCCACGGCGTCGTGCTGGTCGAGGACCCCGTGACGATGTTCGAAGCCGCGGTGCTGCTCGCGTACCATCGCAAGCTCCGGACCGACGGGATCGCGGGTGCGTTCCAGTCTGGCGGAGCCTGCACGCTGTTCGCCGAGGCCGCGGGCGGCGCCGGGCTGAGCCTGCCTTCGTTCGCCGCGCCGACGAAGCGCTCGCTCCGCCGGGCGCTCCCCTCGTTCGCGTCGCAGAACAACCCGCTCGACGTGACCGGCCAGGCCGCCGTGGAGACGGACATGTTCGTCGGTGCGCTCACGGCGCTCGCGACCGACCCGGCGATCGGTCTCGTCGCCTTCGACGCGTTCCCACCCCGTCTGCCCGGGGAGATCCCGTGGGCGGACCCCGTCCTGTCCAAGGTGTTGGACCTCCAACGGTCCTCGGGGGTGGCCTTCGCCTCGGTGTCGATGAGCCCGCTCGCCTACGGCACCGAGGCGAAGGCCTTCACGCGGAAGTGGGGCGCGCTCCCGTTCCTGCAGGGGCATCGCGCCGCCGCGGGCGCGATCCGAGCGCTCGTCGACTCGCAGCGCGCCCGCGGCCGCGCGGAGCCGGAGGTTGCGCCGCACGCGAACCGCGGCCGCGCGCTCCGGATCATCCGCGGCCGCTCGGGACCGCTCGACGAGGCGACCGGGGCGCGGATCCTGGAGCTGTACGGGGTCCGCCGGCCGAAGGAAGCCCTGGTCCGCACTGCGGCGGAGGCGGCGCAGGCCGCCCGGACGATCCGTTCGGCCGTCGCGGTCAAGGCGGTCGCGCCGGAACTGCCGCACAAGGCGAAGCTGGGCGGGGTCCGCATCGACGTCCGGGGTGCAGACGCGGTCGCGGCCGCGGCGGAGGCGGTGTTGGTCGCGGCCCGGCGAGCGGGGGCTCGCGCGCCCAAGGTCCTGGTGCAGGAGATGATCGTCGGCGCCGAGGTCCTGGTCGGCGCGGTGGTCGACGAGCAGTTCGGGGCGTGCCTGACGATGCGCCCCGGCGGAGCGCTCGCGGGATCGGGACCGGCCGAGTTCGTCGCGGCGCCCCTCGGCCCGAAGGCCGCGCGCGCGTACGTTCAGACGCACGCGGCGGCCTGCGGCCTGGACGAGGCGAAGCACGACCTCGGTGCGGTGGCGGCGGCGGTCGCGCAGATCGCGCGCGCAGCGCACGATCTGCGCGACCGCCTCGTCTCGCTGGAGGCCAACCCGCTCGTCGTCCGCGACCGCGGGGCGGTCGCGGTCGACGCCCTCGCCGAGGCTCGAGCGCCCTCGTGATCGAGGGCCTGCTCGCGGCGCTCGGGTGGGGCTCTGCCGACTTCTTGGGAGCCGTCGTCGGGAGGCGGATCGGCAGCCTCTGGACCGTGATCATCGCGCAGGGGTTCGCCGCCCTGGCGGCGACCGCGATCGTCGTGGTCACCGGGGACTCGGTCCGGCCTGTCGCCGCGCTGAGCGGAGCGTTGGCGCTGAACGCCATCTTCACGGCGACGGCGTACGTGACCCACTACCGGGCACTAGAGTTGGGGCCGGTGGCCGTCGTCTCTCCGGTCGGTGCCACCTACGCGTTGGTCGGGGTGGTGCTCGCGATCGTGTTCCTCGGCGAGCGACCGAGTCTCCTGGCGCTCACCGGCGGGGTCGTCACCGTGGTCGGCGTGATGCTCACGTCGACCGACCTCCGCAAGCTCCGTGCGGGGACCCACGGGATGCCGCCGGGTCTCCCGTGGGCCGTCGCGTCCGCGATCGGGTTCGGCGTCGGAGGCTTCTTCCTCGCGTACCTCTCGCGGCATCTCGGATGGGTGGTCGGCATGTGGGCGTCGAGGTGCG
>WNGJ01005744.1_pt1 | contig 13071 bp, 13 predicted proteins | sample 5400611 | NCBI WGS metagenome assembly WNGJ01 (sample SAMN13153375, study PRJNA577476) | soil metagenome | isolation source: 40 cm soil or saprolite under Garry oak tree replicate 1 | place: USA:California | collected 2016-06-15
GCTCGATGGCGGCGACGAAGGCTCCCTCACCCCACGCGGTGTCGGGTGCTCGGCGATCGCCCTCGGTTTCGATGATGACGATCCGCGTCGCCCGTCCCTCCCCGTCGAGCGCTTCCTGAACCAGCCGTGCCTGAGCCAGCGCCAGCGTGCTGCCGCGCGACCCGATCGCAATCCGATGGCCGGTCACAGCGAGAAGATGTCGCGCACGGCGCGCTCGTCGCGCCCATCCGAATCGCGGCCGAGGCGCTCGAGTGGCTCTCGAAGGAGTCGAGTGGCCAGGTGCCGTGTCATCCCCTCGATCGCGTCCCGAGTCTCAGGTTCCAGGGTGGGCAGCCGCCGCCAGAGGGCCGCAAGCTCTGCCTCGCGCTCCCGATCGGCATAGTTGATAAGGGCCTCGGCCGCAGCGCGTCCGTCGCGGCCCTTTAGCCACCGCAGGAACTCCGACGTCGCGCGGTCGATAAGTGCCTCGAATCGAGCAGCCGTCTTGTCCTGGGGCTCCCGAGCTTCGGACTCCACGAGCGCGAGGGCGTCGGCCGTTATGAGGCGCGCGCCGAGGATCTCCACGGCCCTGGCCGGGACGGCCGCTGGCACCGACAGGTCAACGACCACGGTTGTGCTGCCACGCAACGCGTCGATCGTGGCTGCACTGATCGGCCACGGCCCGGCGAGAGCCACCACGACACCGTCGAACGCGCCGATCCGGACGCCGGTGTCGAAGGGCTCGATGCGAGCGCCGGTGGTGGCCGCCAACGCCTCCGCGCCGTCGGCCGAGCGATTCGCGATGGCCACCGATGCCCCGGACGCCACGGCCGCCTTCGCGGCCAGACGACCCATCCGCCCGGCGCCGACGATGAGGATGTCGCGACCGTGAAGCGGGCCCGATTGCCGCTCGATCGAGGCCAGGGCCACGTCGGCGAGCGACCGCGGTGGGCCATGTCGCCACGATCGCGCGCGACGCCCCGCCTGCAACGCGACCGCGAACAGCCGCTCGAGGACCGGGTCGAGGGCACCTGCGGCCCGAGCTGAGTTAACCGACGTCCGGAGCTGGTGCAGGACCTGGTCCTCACCGACGACGACCGAGTCGCGCCCGATCGCGACGGTGATCGCGTGGCGCACTGCGGAGTCGCCGGTCAGAGCCTTCCCGCCGGCCGGAAGCGAGTCTCCGAGCGCTCTCTGGTCGGCATCGACTGTGCCGACGACGTACCCCTCCACGCGGTGGCAAGTCTCGAGAATGAGCGCTCGGCCGGTCCATTCGTCGCGGAGTCGGGCAGCGAAGCGCTCGCGCTCGAGTGCGGGGACCTGACGCGCGTGGGTGACGAGCGCGACGATCTCGCCATGTACCGGCTGGTTCATGCCTCCTGGGCCTCGCCGATGGTTGTGGCTCTCGGCACCCTGCGCTTGCCCCGGCTTGAGGCAAGGCTGTGGCCTGTCATCGTCGCCACGAGCAGCTTGTCCATCGCCCGCTCGGCGGTTTCGAGCAGGTCGGTCGTTTCGGCTGTGTCGAACCCGCGTCGACGGGCCGCGACCGCCAACTCATGATGGAACGGTGCGCGGAAGCGGAGGAAACCCTCGACGGTCTGGCTGAGGGATAGACCCAGGGCCGCGGCGACGCTGCCATATTCGGCGGCCGAGCCCGACGCCTCCTTCAGATGGTGAGCCGCCGCCTCGCGCTGCGTCGCATCGAGGTACTGCAGGAGGCTTGCGGCGAGGACGTGGCCGCGTTCCCGGAAGAGCAGGCGCTGCTCGTCGCTCAGGGCGAGCACCCAGGGCAATTCCGGAGCGACATCGCGGCTCGCCCGCCGGTACGTCCGCGCGATCCGGCCCGGCGTCAGCCCCGCGCCACCAATCGATGGACGGCGCGATCGATCTGCCGGGAGGAGACGCTCCAAGGCGGCCCGCGAGAACCTGCGGTGGCCACCGGGCGTTGTGAACACCCGAATGCGGCCGGCATCGCTCCAACGGCGCAGGGTGGCAGGCGAGACGCCGAGCACGTGGCTTGCTTCCGAGAGGCCGACCCACTCTGGGTCACGGGACGCCGAGCGAGTCACCAAACCTACTCAAATCTACCAGAACATTGCCGACTCGCTCACTTTACCACGTGCGACGCCATAGGTTCATCCACGACAGCTGCCGCCCAGTGCTCAGCCGCGGTGGAAGATCGAGAATGCGCGACGGGCATGTCCATCGCGCCGAACGCCGTTCGTAGTGAGGTGAGAGGCTGGACCTGCCAGCCACCACGAGGAGCAACCCATGCCGCGATACCTGCTTTCCGTCCACATGGCCGACGGAGAGGCCCGCGAGGCGATGACCGACGAGCAGATGCAGCACTCCTGGCAGGAGATCCAAGCGCTCGAGACCGACATGAAGTCGGCCGGGGCATGGGTCTTCTCCGGCCGCTTGCACGACGCCGACACGGCAAGCGTCGTGCGTGTCTCCGGTGGCGAGGTGGTGACCACGGACGGCCCCTTCGTGGAGGCGAAGGAACACCTGGGCGGCTTCTACATCATCGAGGCCGCCGATCTGGACGCCGCGCTCGGCTGGGCGTCGAAGGTGACGCGCACGATCTCGGCGCCGATCGAGGTCTGGCCATTCGTGGACACGGCCGGCGGCTGATCCTTGCCCATCGTCGACGACGCGCTAATCGGGCGCATCTTCCGCGAAGAGTCCGGTCGGTCGGTGGCCACCCTGATACGCATCTTCGGTGACATCGACCTCGCCGAGGACGCGGTCCAGGAGGCATTCGCCCTCGCCCTCCGGAAGTGGCCCGTCGAGGGCCTGCCCCCGAACCCGGGTGGCTGGATCACGACGACCGCTCGAAATCGAGCCATCGATCACCTTCGTCGCGAATCGCGAGGCCGCGAACTCCTTGGGCTGGTCGTCGAGGGCACCGAGGAGACGTCGGAAGAGGAGGCCGGGCCCGTGCAGGACGACCGACTCCGACTCATCTTCACCTGCTGCCACCCGGCCCTCTCGACCGAGGCACAGATCGCGTTGACGTTGCGACTGCTCGGTGGCCTCACCACCGATGAGGTGGCCCGTGCCTTCCTCGTCACCGAGCCGACCATGGCCAAGCGTCTCGTCCGGGCCAAGCACAAGATCAAGGCGGCGCACATCCCGTACCGGGTGCCGTCCGAGGCTGAACTGCCAGACCGGCTTCGTCCGGTCCTGGCCGTCCTCTACCTGACCTACAACGCGGGCACTGGCGGACCGTCCGGCGACGGCCTACGCCAGGAGGCCATCCGCCTCGCCCGTTCGATCGTCAGCTTGATGCCCGACGAGGCCGAGGTCGCGGGACTGCTCGCGCTGCTCCTCCTGACGGAGTCCCGCTGGCCGGGCAGGTTCGCCGCAGACGGCTCCCCCGTCCTGCTCCGCGATCAGGACCGCACCGTGTGGGACCGGACGATGATCCAGGAGGGCCAGGCGATCGTCCGCGCCTGCCTTCGCCGGAACCGTGCCGGCCCGTACCAGATCCAGGCCGCTATCAACGCGGTCCACGCCGACGCGGCGTCAATCGAGGCGACCGAGTGGAGCCAGGTCCTCACTCTGTACGACCAGCTCCTTGCGATCTCTCCCACTCCGGTTGTCGCGTTGAATCGGGCCATCGCCGTGGGCGAGGTGCAGGGGCCACGCGCCGCGCTGGCGCTGCTTGACGACCTCGATCTTGCCGACTACCACCTCTTCCACGCCGCGCGGGCCGACCTTCTGCGACGTCTTGGACGACCGGCCGACGCCGCGCGGGCCTACGCTCGCGCGGCCGACCTCGCACCGAGCGACGCCGAACGTGCCTTCCTTTTCGGGCGGCTGGACGAAGTCGGACGCAGAGGCAGCGAGCGGTCGGAAGCTCTGCGCTCCTGATCCAAACGACGATCGACTCCAGAGTCAACCCGCCGCGTCGCACGGTAGTGTCTCAGTTTGAATCGGCTAGAGGGGGGTCATACAGGGCCAGCTCATCGTCTGTCGGCGGCTGGAAGATGCCTCGATACCGCTCCATGTGACTCTCGGTGATGGCGATGCCGCCGACGGCGTGACGAGCCACGACCCGCCTCATCAACTCATCGTAGGGCGCATCGAGGAAACGGAGTTCGACCGCTACGCCGAGCGCTCGTGCGGCCTGGCGCTTCTCGTCGCGCTCCGAGCGAGCCCAGAAACCCCATTCGAGCACAACCGAGGTTCCCAGCAAGAGGAGCCGCTGCGTAAGTTCCCAGAATTCCGCTTCGAGCCTGGCTTGGAAGCCCTCGTCGAACGGATCAACCTCCAACGCCGACTCCCACTCATCCGGGTTGAGCCGCACCGCGCCATAGGCGTCCGCAAGCTCGCGCGCGAGCATCGTCTTGCCCGATGCAGGCAGGCCGCACAGCAACACCAGCCTCGGTTGCAGCGTGTTGCCCGCCGTCATCCCGGCGCTCCTCATTCGCGGCCATTGTTGCGGGACGGGCGATGCGGGTAAAGACCTCAGTCGAGTAGCGCGGCGATGTCCTCGCATGTCCAGATGTGATCCGCCAGTCCTGCCGCCATCGCCGGGGTCCGCGGGTAGGGTCTGGCGAGCGACTTGTGAGGCCGACCGAAGTCCGTCGCACGTTTCATGCGAGCCCGCGTTGCCAGGGCCATCAGCCAGTCAAGGCGCTGTTAGACCGCATCCACCCTCTGGACCCATTGAGAGCGCCACGCCGGAGCGGCGAACGCGCTGGCGAAATAGTCGGTCTGCTTCGAGATCTTGCCCTCGCGGAACTCGACGATGCTCGTCAGGTAGACGATCTCCCCGCCATAGTCGCCTCGAGCCTCGACGGTGAAGACGTCCGGACCGCCCGTGATTCGCCGGAGTTGGTACGCCGGCGACCCGCCCGGATAATTCTTGTATACGGTCAGGCACGCCTGTCGGCCGACAATCCGTTCGCCCGACTGGGGCCACTCGACCACGGCGTCGTCGGCCATGGCGAGACCTGCAGCTTCGAAGTCGCTGCGGAAGGTCGCTTCGAGGGTGCGCTCCAAGGTCGCTCGATTGTCCTGGTCCATCTCTCCTCCTCGGTGCCTAAGTTGAGGGGTCATCGCTCCTCGGACGCCTATCGGTCCGACAGGTCCCCTGCCGCGGCACCGATCCATCCCAGCGAGTCGCGCACGGACGAGCCATCCAGGTCGCACGCCGTAGCCCGGGAAGGTCCCGCAAAGCATGAGACCACGATATTACGGGTCGCTCAGCGGCGATCGTTGGATCCGGCGCACGCGCGCGCTTGTCCTGCGCTCGGCATAGTCGGTACCCAAATGAGCCTCAGGCGTAAGCTGGAGAAAGAGGGACGGGGCATTCTCGAAAGGCGGACGCCGCAGAATTCGTGAGGAGCCAGTCATGGGTGCTTTGTCTCCCCTGCATCTCGTCATCATCCTGGTGGTCGCGCTTCTGGTGATCGGGCCTGGGAAGTTGCCCGAGACGGGGGCCGCACTCGGTCGCGCGATCCGGGATTTCCGGAACGCCATCGACGGCGGCGAGGAAACGCCGGAGGGGGTCGACCAGGCCGTGACGTCGCAACCGGCAGAGACTTCCGAGACCGACCAGCCGGTGTCCTCTGGGTCCGCGGACCGGCCGACCTAAGCGCATCAGAGTCCGGCCAGCGTCTGTCGAGCCCGCTCTGCCTGAAAGGCGTCGAAGCTCGGGTCGAGGGCCAGGCTTGCCCGCAGGGCGTCGATTGCTCGTCCTCGGTCACCGACGGCAGCCGCGATCATGCCGGCGTGGTACAGAAGCTTTGCATCTCGTGTCCCAAACGCGAGCGCCTTGGCCATCATCGCGTCGGCGTCGCTCGCCTGTCCGGCCGCAAGCAGGGCCCATGCAGCGGCGTCATAGCCATAGACGTCCTTGCGCCCGGTGAGCTCGTTCTGGGCGAGTGACAGCGCCCGCGCCGGTTCCAATCCGTGATTCGCCAGGTACAAAGACAGGGCTCGATCGTAGACGTTGGCAGCTTCCCCGGCGAGTTGCGCGATGGCCTGCACGGTGGCCCTGTCGTCGGCGGCTCGCTTCTGATCGCCCGTCGCGTTTCGAAGAACATAGAGATCCGCGCGTCGGGCCGCAAATTCGGGCTGTGGCACCACCGCAATCGCGTTCGAAAGCAAGCTGATCGCCTCCGTCAGGTCGCCGTTGGCGGCGGCCACCCGGGCGAGTCCCGACAGGGCCAGGAATGAGCGTGGATCCTGCCGTAACGCATCTGCATAGGCGGCCTGCGCGCCGGCTCGGTCGCCGGTCGAAATCAGGGTGTCGCCGAGCTGATAACGATAGAAGGCCGCCCGCTCGCCTTCGGCACCTTCCTGATCCCCCGCGGCAACCGCGGCCCGCGAGTCGGCCAGTGCTGTTCGTGTGTCGCCGACGATGAAGGCAAGATGGCCCTCACGAACCAACAACGCTGCCGACGATCCGAGAGCGACGGCGTTGTCATAGGCGACCCGCGCGCCAGCGACGTCGCCAAGCTCGAGCTTGGCATCACCCAGCGTCGCGAGTGCCGTCTGGTCGCCCGGGTACTTGACGAGCTCGGTCGAGGCGAGGTCGCGAGCTTGTTCGAAACGATGGAGGGAGACGAGCACGCCCGCCTTGGCATCGATGGCGCCCGGGTTGGCCGCGAAGGTCCCAATCGACGCTTCGAAGGCCGCGTTGGCTCGAAGATAGGCCGTCACGTCGCCGGTCTCCCGTCCCAGCGCGATCTCGTTGAGACCCCATTGGTTCGCGCTGACGAAGTCCAGGCGGTTCTTCTGGAAACGCGAGGACCAGAACGCGATGTCGGCGTTGATACGCACCAGGTCCGCAGGGTCGCCGGTCATTCCGCCGGTGCCCGAATCGAGGTCCGCAGGTACGGTTCGAGGCAGACCGGCCCCTGCATCCGCCGGCGGCTGCTGAGCGGGTGCTCGAGGTTGTTGGCCGGCTCCCAAAAGCTGCGTGGCCGCGGCGAGAAGGATCATCGTCACGAGGATGAGTAATGCCCGCGTGGGGAGCGTCCAGGCCCGCGTGAGGGCGGTCATCAGATTCGAGCCTCAGGGTTTCGGTCCCGGGCCGGCGTGGCAGCTGACCCGGGACCAAGGGCTATGGGAGGGACGTGACACCGGGTTGCGCCATCAGTGCGGCGCCGCCAGGTACGGGAACGTCCCTGGGAATGCGACGTCGTTCGCATCGACGCCGTCGCTGGTGATGTGGAAGTTGGTAACGAGCCCGAACTCCGCGTTGATCACGTCGTCGATCGGGCGACGACCGTTCAGCCGGAGATTGGCAAGGGAGGCGCTGCCGTTTCCTGCGAACCACGCGAAGCCGTGGCCGTCAGCAACCTTGTAGGTCAGCTCGTCCGGGAGCAGGACGTGCGCGATCGCGTCGATCTGCGCCGCGCTGTAGGCGGACAGGCTGTTGCTGGTGAGAACGTTATTGAACGCCCCGAGCACGGCCTTGGTCCGCGCCAGCATCTGGGTCCGGTCGTCTCGCGGGCCGGTGACGTTGGCGATGTCCTTCTGTGCGTCGGTCACGTTGAACACGGTGTTGATCGCCGGGCGAGCCATGCGGTCGATCTGCTGGTAACCGCCGTCGATCTGCATCGAGGTGGTTGCCCAGATCCCGATCGTGTGGCCCGAACCTCCGATCATGCCGTTCGGCAGCTGGAGGACGATGCTGCTCACGTTGGTCCCGGCGAACGTGTCGGTACCCGTGAAGCACGCCAGCAGGTGCGCCGAGGGATCGGTGTCCGCAAGCGCGCAGTTGGCTGTTTCGCCCGGCGCTCCGAGCGTCGTCGAGCCAGCCAGCAGCCTTTCCTTCAGGTGTTTGAACCCGACGAGGTCGAAGTAGAAAGGATCGTCTCGCGGGCCGGCGAACGCTTTGCCGCCGCCGAGCACTGGCGCGATGCGCAGCGTGTGGCCGTATGCGGTCGTACTTCCAACCGCGATCGTCGTGCCGGTCCACTCGTGCCGATTCGCGGCCGCGCCGGTGGCGCGTTTGACGATATAGGTCTGGAATCGTGACCCATCGGTCTTCGATTGGAGGTTAAAGAACCGGACTCGATAGGCAACGTCTGCGCGCCCGTCGAGGTTCGTATCGATCTTGAATTCGTACAGAGCGCCTGGCCGGAAGTATGCGAATTTGGTTGACGCGGGACTCGTCAGCGGGTTGACGTTCAATGCCAGGACCGACGAGTTCAGTCCCCAGCGAAATGCATAGAGATCCGTGAGATCGATCCGCCCGTCGATCTTGACGAGCGGTGAATCAAGGTGGTCGGCGCCGGTCACGAGGATGGGGCCGGTGCCCGCCGCCGCGACCAGCCCTGCCAACATGAGCAGGCCGATCGCGATGGCTGCGGTGCGTCGAGAGTGCATGAGGTCGAGCTCCTCCAGCGACGAGTCCAGGCCATGTTCGGCCGGGACCCAATCGGACAAGATGCCTCTTGTGGGGGGACAGCGGTAGACGGCAGTTGACGATGGGCCCTCCTCGCGTCCCAGGGGGCCGGGATTGGGCGCCTCGCAAATCGCTGGCGTTCCCCGGCGACTTCCTTGGAGTGGTTCGCGATTGGAGGGCCCACGGATGACTGCGCCATGCGACGTTCTGCATCTACGCGACGAAGAGGGAACCGCGACCTAGAGTTCGATCGCGTCCCATTCCGGGGAACTGACGTGGTCCGGATCCGTCCCGAGCTGGAGGGCGAAGTCCAGCGCGATGCGCTGGACGGTGGCGGTCAAAGCAAAGACGGAAAGCGGTTCTCCGAGATCGCGAGCAGCGAATCGATGCACGCGCGTACCGCGGGCTTCGATGGCGCTGGCGACTTCGCTGAGCCGCGCGGATGCCGGCCCCCCGCCGTCGAGGCAGACAAGAGCGTCTTGCGGGCCGAGCGCGAACCCCGGCCCATGGCGGAGTTGCTCCATCGCGAGCCCGGAAGTGAACAAGCGCGCCGCTTCGCGAGCCTTGAGCGCGCCCTCTGCGGCGGTCCACTGATTCGGGCCGGCTCCGACGAATTCGAGGCCACGGTCCGGCACCTCGACGATCGTCGCCGGCGATTGAAGTGTGGTCGCGACCGCCCCCGGGACTGCCTCGAGCGGTCCGAGTTCGGCGCCCAAGGCAACAGCGAGCTGGGCAAGGCGGGCGAGCGCGGCGAGATGGCTGGCAGTAAAGGTGGGGGAGGTTTCCTGGGTCACGGTCGCGATGTCGACGCCTGGCGCACCTTCACCTCCGATCGCCACGGTCGGGACCCCATCGCCGCGTGCCCGCTTCAGCACGTCGCTCGTGAAACGCTTCGTGCCGCGATGGCTGAGCAGTACAAGGGCGTCAGGCCGGCTCGGCCGCGGGCCCCACAGAGCGCAATCCGCGGCAGACACCGCCAGGGCGTCGACGCCGGCAAGCCGGAGAAAATACGCGCCTTGATTTGCGGCATGCCAACTCGTGCCAGTGCCGACGACGAAGACGCGCCGCCGCGCGATGCGTTCCACTGCGACCTTGATCGGTCCCCAGTCCGACAGGATCCGTCGCAGCTCGTCGGGTTGCCCATTCATCGTCCTTGCCATCTCGGTCACGGTCGATGTCAACCTACCGCTCTCCTTGGTAGCGCATCAGTTTGAGGAGGCGGAAGATCCGGACGGCTATGCCAGCCGGGTGAGCAGCACGACGGCGATCAGAACCCCCACCACACCCGTCACGGCCGCGGCTCGCGGTCCGGCGGCGATCTTGGCAACGGCGACGAAGGCGGTGACGATCGCCGCCGCAGCGAGGCGCACGACGATCGGGGAGCCGACGTGGGCCGGACCGGAGACGATGTAGTTGACCGCAAGGATCGCGACGATGGTCACAAGGGTGACGAACCAGAGCCTCCTGCCATCAAGGTGCGAGAGCATTGTCACGGGACACGACCTTTCGAGGCCATCATCGCCCCTCGCGGGTCGCCGTCAAACGATGCGTGATCCCCCCGCTGGCGACCAGCACGACGCCGCGTTGACTCATGCCCGTTGGATGAGCAGCGATCTCTCGCTTCCGCGAGTCGAAGCTGGCGAGACCAGAGAAGCCGAGGGTCCCGCTGTTATGCGGTTGACATATCGGATGCGGCCGATGGTCATCCAAAAGTACCGTGGAAGCGTGGTTCCATGGTCGCAAGAACGCTTCGCGGTCACTCCGGGGGCTCGGCCGCCATCCCCAGTGGAGCGTCGGCTGGACGTTGCTCGCCGGCGTGGCGGATCGGTCGACTAGAGTGCCGGCCTCGCGGAGAATTCTGCATGTTCTCTCCATCTGGCCGATTTGGTGCGAGCGGCCCCAAAGTCGCAATCCTATGGTTCGCCCTCGTGGCCCTCGCTGCCTTGAGCTTGCTCGTGCCGGCATCGCTGGCGGCAGGGCCGACCGGCGCACCTGGCAATAACGGGACGGTCAAAGTCCATGACGGCGGTGCCGAGCCGAGTCCCGAGGTTCGGAATCAGCCTCACGTTTGCACCTTCCATCTTCACTTCTTCTTTGCCGATGCCGCGCAGAGCGGTAGCTGGCAGATCCGCTCCTGGTCTCCGACCGGCGATGGTTCGGTCGTCCTGGCGGGTACCTACACCACTGACGCCAATGGCGAGTACCGAACGCCTCCAGCCCCGGATGCCTACACCCTGCCCAATGGCCACTACAAGGTCTTCTGGGAGGGCCGCAACAGCCAGAACATCAAGCACAAGGTCTTCTGGGTCGATTGCCCGGCCGGCGCGGCGCAGGGAAGCGGATCCCAGGAAACGGCCGCCAAGGCCAACGCGCACGCCGGGGCGTCCTTCGGTGCCGCCCTGAAGGCCGAGATCGCGGCCGAGCTGTCGACGCTTGAGGCGATGGCTGGAACGGACACGAGCCTGCGGGCCGAGATCGGATCGGAGCAGGCGATGCTCGCCGTGTCGACTTCGACTCAGCTTGCCGCGGGCGTGAACAGCGCGATCGCGGCGCAGAACGCCACACGAACTGCCCTCGCAAATGCGTCGGGCGCGCTTCAGGCGCAGGTGGCGGCCCAGCGCGCATCCGTCGCTGCCGGCACGACGGCCCAGTTCCATGCCGCTCTGACGGCCCAAGTTCAGACTGAACAGGCGTCCGCCGCAGTCTTCGCCCAGGTGGTTTCTTCGCTCCAGGCCCAGATCCAGGCCGAGCAGGCTGCCGCCTCCGTGTCGACTTCACTCTCGATCAACGGTTCGGCCCAGTTGGCGGGCGCTATGCAGGCCCAGCTGGTCGCCGAGGCGGGCACCATCGAGGCGCTGGGGCAGGCCAAGGCCATGCTCGAGGCCCAAGTGCATGCAGGACAAGCCGCAATCGCTGCGTCGACCTCGGCGCGGATGAAGGCGGCCCTGCGCGGCGAAGTTGCTGCCATCCGGGCCGCTACGAGGTCCTTCGTAGGTCTCGCGACGAACCTGTCTGCGCAAGCCCAGGCCACGCAGACGGCTTCGGCGATCGCGGCAACGATCGCCGCCGGTGCGACAGCGAACGCCGGAACTGGTGGCGCCGGAAACGGCGCGACTGGTGGGGCCGGGAATACTGGACAAGGCCTGAGTGGCCAAGGCGGCACCGGAAGCGTCTTGGGCATGACCGGCAGTCAGGCTGAGACCACTGCCGGTGGCGGCGGAGCTACTCCGACGCCTCCAAACACGGCGACCCTCGAGCGAGCCGCCCCGACGGGTGATAGTCCCTCCCCGACGATGCCCTTCGTGGTGGTGCTCCTGCTGATCGGCAGCATCGGTGCTGTCGCATCCTGGTCCCTAATCGCTCGCCGGCGCCGCTGACGAGCACAATCTCGGACCGCTCCGGCCCAGAGCCGGAGCGGTCCTTTGTTGCCTGGGCCGCTGCCAGCCAAAGGAAGTGCAGCGAGTTGTAGACCAGAACGTCCCACCGAGCCGTCGTGAACCGGTCTACGCTCCGCCCATCCCCCCTAGTCGGTGATCGCTATCGGTTTCCAGGTCGTCCAGGTGCTCGTTGCGGTGAATTGAGCGATCGACCAGGCGACCGCGCCCAGCGGCGATCAGGCGCTCTGCAACCTGCGGATCGATCCGTTCGATGAGCCCGTCGAGGGTCTCGGCCACAGCGAGTGCGTCTCTGGCCGCATCCTCGAACGGGATCGTCCGCCATTGTGGAAACCCGGCGTCGTTGACAAGTTGGGTGTGTGCATCCGCGATCTCGGGCGGGGCTTCCAGCCCGTGCTCGGCAGCTTGGTTCCAACGCGCGTAGACGAAACGGTCCCAGAAGGCCAGATGGGCGAGGCTCGTCGCGATGGCCGACCGAGCGAGGGGAGACCGATCGTGACCGGACGAGGGCGCGACCAAGTCTCGGAGTCGCTGGCGCGAGGCCGCGTTGCGCGCGACGAGGTCTTGTCCATCCATTGCCGGGTCCTTCCAGGTGTGATGCCTACCGACGTTGTTGCCAAGCGAGACCTAATTGAGCGTCTCGCCTGGCTGAAGCTCGTGGACGGTCACGTCGCGGACGCCCCGCGCCGCGAGCTCGTCCCGCAAGGCGGCCGGGGTTCCGGTCAGGATCGGGAACGTCCCGTAATGGATCGGCAGCACGTTCTTCGCGCCCAGCATCTCCACCGCGAGAGCCGCCTCTCGGGGTCCCATCGTGTAGTGCCCGCCGATCGGCAGCAGCGCCAGGTCCGGTCGGTACAGCTCACCGATGAGCCGCATGTCGCCGAACACGGTCGTGTCGCCGGCGAAGTAGAACCGGAACCCGTTCTCGAGCTCGACCACGAAGCCGATCGGATCGCCCAGGTACAGGGTGGTGGCCCCGTCGCCGTTCCAGTCGCCGGCCGAATGAATCGCGGGCGTCATGGTGACCTTGATCCCGTTGGTCTCGACGGTGCCACCGGCGTTCATGCCGATCACGCCCTCGCGGCCGCCGCCCAGGTTGCGGCCGAGCCACAGGCTCAGCTCGTGCATGCACGGCCAGGCTGGCTGGAGCCGGCTTCCGATGCCCACCGCGTCGCCCTGCCCCATGTGGTCGAAGTGGCCGTGGCTGACGAGCAGGACGTCGCAGCGGTCGACGGAGTCGGCCGTCTTCGGGCTCCTTGGATTGCCGAACCACGGGTCGAGCAAGAGCGTCTTGCCCCCCGGCGTCGTCACCTCGAGGCAGGAATGGCC
>WNGJ01009497.1_pt1 | contig 13070 bp, 8 predicted proteins | sample 5400611 | NCBI WGS metagenome assembly WNGJ01 (sample SAMN13153375, study PRJNA577476) | soil metagenome | isolation source: 40 cm soil or saprolite under Garry oak tree replicate 1 | place: USA:California | collected 2016-06-15
TGAAGCGGAAGACTCCCACGCTTACGGCGCGTCAGCTCGCGGCGCGGTGTCAGCCCGCGGCGGCCGACACGATGCGGAAATTCCATGCGTTGGCGGACCCGCTGTACCGCCTTGGCGTGCAGACGTACCAAGCGGGTTTGGTGAAGAACCCGTACCATCGTGACGCGCTCTACAACCTCACCGGCATCTCGTTCGTGCTCAACGACACCGCCAAAGTGCTGCTGCTCGCCCAGCGGCTGTACGCGGTAGATCCGATGAACCGCCTATCGCTCACCAAGCTGGCGGGCGCCTGGCAGCTCGCGGGGAAGAAGGACTCCGCGTTGTATTACCTGACGTTGGCGGACTCGCTCCAGATTGAAGTCACCGTCGGTAAATTCGTCGCGAACGAGCAGGGCGTGGCCCTGGAAGGCCTGTACTCGAACTTCCACTCCAAGCCCTCACGGCCGGTGAAGGTCACATTCGAGTTGCTGGACGGGAAAGGCAACGTCGTGGCATCGCTGCCACAGGACATACCCGCGGTCGAAGCGGGTGCGAATCAGGCGTTCAAGCTGAAAGCGACCCAAACGGGGGCAATTGCCTGGCGGTACAAGCGATCGTAAGGGCCGGGTTGATAAAGTGGCCTAAACTTGGCACACTTCCTGCCACGTTAGGCCTTTCGCGGGCGTAATTCAGGGGTAGAATGCCAGCTTCCCAAGCTGGACGTCACGGGTTCGAATCCCGTCGCCCGCTCTGCCGGTCGTCGTAGCCCTGGGAGCGTACGTGGCGTTCACGACCAGTCATCGTCCCGCCGGCGAGGATGGTCCTCGCTCGAGCCCTTCGCTCGTGTCCTCGCGCGATTCGCCGCAGCGGATTCGGGAAGGGGATGAGGCGGCGTTCGAGGCGATGTTCCGGACGCACTACGATGGCTTGTGTCGCTACGTCGCTGGCTACCTGGGCAGCCGGGACGCCGCTGAGGATGTCGTCCAGGGCGTGTTCGCGCGGATCTGGGACGATCGGGTGCACTGGGTGGTCGGTGACTTGCAGCGCTACCTCTACGCCGCCGTGCGCCGCCGTGCGACGAGCCAGTTCCGACGAGCCGCCGTGCGCCGTCGTGCGGCGCCACTGCTCGCCCTCGAAGCAAGCGCTCGCGCTGGGGCCGCGGCCGACGCCGAATTCGAGGCCGAGGAGCTGCGGCGGCGTCTCGAGCGGGCCCTCACCGCTCTTCCCCCCCGCACCCGGGCCGCCTTCGTCTTGAGCCGCCGTGAGGGCTTGAGCTACGCGGAGGTGGCATCGCGGATGGCCATCTCGCCCAAGACCATCGGGGTCCACATCAGCAGAGCGCTGACGGTCCTGCGAAAAGCGCTGCTCCCTTCCTAGGTAAGCACGCCGCCTCTCTGCGGCGTCATACAATTATGCTCACGCCTCGCCGTGCGTGGATTACGCTCGTGGTCGGGGTGTCCTGCTCGTGCGCAGGCACTCCCGAATTATCGCGTGCCCGGTGGCAGCTCGTGTGGCACGACGAGTTCGACGGCACGGCCCTCGATGCGGGAAAGTGGGTCCGCGAGACCGGGGGCGGCGGCTGGGGCAACGCGGAGCTCGAGTTCTACACCGACCGCACCGAAAACGCGCGTGTCGCAGGCGGCAACCTCATCATCGAGGCTCGCCGTGAGACGTTCGGAAATCGTGACTATACGTCCGCCCGACTCAAGACCCAAGGGTTGGGCGCGTGGCGCTACGGCCGCATGGAAGCACGGATTCAGATCCCGCGTGGGCAGGGCCTGTGGCCCGCCTTCTGGATGCTGGGCGACAACTGCGTCACGGTCGCCTGGCCCGCGTGCGGCGAGATCGACATCATGGAGAACATCGGCAAGGAGCCGCGCCGGGTGCACGGCACGGTGCATGGCCCCGGTTACTCCGGTGCACAAGGTGTCACCAGCACGTACGAGCGGAGCGCGGGTGCCTTCGCCGACACGTTTCATGTCTTCGCCGTAGAGTGGGACCCGGGCGCGATTCGCTGGTACGTCGACGATACGCTGTATAAGACCGTCACTCCGAATGACCTGCCCGGACCATGGGTGTACGATCATCCATTCTTCATGATTCTGAACGTAGCGGTCGGAGGGTCCTGGCCCGGCAACCCCGATACGACGACGGTCTTTCCGCAGACGATGCGGGTGGACTATGTGCGCGTGTATCGGAAGATCGGCGGGGGAGGCGGAGTGGCCGGTCCCGCCAAGGTCCCGCCGCAGGATGCCGTAGACGTCTGGACGACGCATGGTCTCGAGAACGTCTTGCACGACGCCCTACCACCCATCCACGCACCCACGACCATTCGATTGGCCGCCGCCCGTGGTGAGACCGAATCCGCGCAAATCGTCGTGCGGGTGCGGGCGGCTTGTCTCGACTCGGTTCACATCGAGCCCTCCGGGCTCGTATCGAACCGTGGTCGCCGGCTGGGCACCGATGCCGTCCGCGCCGATTGGGTGGGGTACGTGAGGTTGACCCGCAATTCCGACAGTACGCCCGCCGGCGAGCTCGTGCGCCGTGCGCCCGACGACTTCCCCGATCCGCTGCTCGATGAGGCGAGTCTCACCGTGTGCGCCGGCTCCACCCAGCCGGCGCTGGTGCGTGTCACGATCGCCCGCGAGACGCCCCCCGGTGTTTACCACGGCACCCTCACGCTTCGAGCCGGGGCTATGCTGCTCCGTACCGTCCAGCTCACGGTCGAAGTGTACCCGGTGACGTTGCCGCGGATCCCGTCGCTCAGGGTCACCAACTGGTTCAGCTCGCGCGCCATCGCCCAGCAACACCGGGTGGAGGAATGGAGCGATTCGCATTGGAAGCTGCTCCAGGCCTACGCGGACGACATGCGCGCGCATGGCCAGACGATGTGTTCGGCTACAGCCTGTTCGACCGCTGGGTGCGGCTATTCCTCTCCCGGGGCTTCAGCGACATCGAGCTGATGCACGTCGGGCGCCGGACGACACCGTGGGCCTGGACTAACCCGTTCGAGCCCGCCCCACGCCCTGCGACCGTCTCCGCGACCGGCGACACGACGGAGGTCTCCCTGGACGTCTTCCTGGCAGACCTCCAGCGCCATCTGGTCGAGCGTGGGTGGGTCAAGCATGCGTTCCTGCATGTCGCCGACGAGCCGATTGCGGAGAATGTCGAGTCCTGGCGCGCGCTCTCACGGCGCGTGCACGCCGCAGCCCCCCGGTTGAAGCGGATCGAGGCCATCCAGGCCCCGGACATAGACGCCGATCTCGAGATCTGGGTGGTCGAGGAGAGCTATTTGGACCGTTGGTACGACGGCTATCGCACCCGGCAGCAGGCAGGGGGAATTGAGCTGTGGCTCTACACGTCGTGGCTGCCCCAAGGGGCGTATCCCAATCGCCTGATCGACTACCCCCTGCTCAAGACGCGCCTGCTGCCTTGGGTGGTCATGCGGTACGACGCGAGCGGATTCCTGCACTGGGGTCTGAACCAATGGCCCAGCGATCTCGATCCCAGCAAGGGCCTATTTGCGCCCGGCGATGACTTCATCGTCTACCCGGGCCGAGACGGACCGCGTTCCAGTCTGCGCTGGGAGGCGTTTCGGGACGGCGTCGAAGATCATGCGTTGTTCATGCTGTGGCGACGGCGCGATCCGGCCGCGGCGCTGCGCGCCCTGCGTGAAGTCGTTCCCACGATGACCACGTACCCGCGCGATCCTGCGGTCCTCCTCGCCGTGCGCCAGCGGGCCTTGACCGCGCTCACGAGTAAGTAAGCCCTCCGCTGCGGCGTCATTAGGGTAAATGACGCCTCCCTCGCCCACCATCGATCTCGGCGCGCTCTCCCGGTACCTCGACGGGACGGCCAGCCCCGAGGACCATGCCGCCGTCGAGGCCTGGATCGGAACGGATCCCGCACGCCGGGCCGCCGTCGCAACGCTGCAAGCCGCTTGGGACGCGGACGCCCGGCGGCTCGGCGCGCCGTACGACGTGGACGCGGCCTGGCGCCGGTTCGAGACCCGGTATGGCGGGCCCAAGCGATCGGGGCGGTGGAACGTCGCCATTGCGGCCGCGGTCGTCGCCGCCGTCATGGCCGCTGGCGCGGCCTGGTGGCTCGGTCGCGATGCACGCTCAGTCGCGCAGGCGCCGGCCATGCGGGAGTACGCCACTCCTCGGGGCCGGCGCGCCGTCCTGCGGCTGCTCGACGGCACGGAAATCACCCTCAACGCGGACAGCAAACTGCGGGCGCCGGTGACCTTCGCGGCCCGACAGCGGGACGTGTACCTGGAAGGGGAAGCGTACTTCAGCGTCGTGCATGATGCCGCTCGCCCTTTCATCGTGCACACCGCAGGCGGAGCGATTCAGGACATCGGGACCAGGTTCGGCGTCCACGCCTACGGCAACGCGGAGCGCGAGCGTGTCGCCGTGGTGGACGGCGCCGTCGCACTGGCCGGGACGCCGCTCCGCGCTGGCCAGGTGGCGACGCTGTCTCGGACGGGCACGATCCGCGTTTTGCGCAACGCCCGCGTGACCGACGAGGTGGCCTGGACCAGAGGACGCCTCGTCTTCACGAACGTCCCCCTCGAGGAGGCGGCGGAACGGCTGGGCCGGTGGTACGACCTCGACGTCCGCGTCATCGAACCCGCGCTCGCTCGCCGCCCCGTCACGGGCTCGTACGGCGACGAACCGGTCGCACAAGTCCTCACGCTCATCACCGCCGCCGTCGGGGCCCGTTACGAGTGGCAGGGCCGAACGGTGGCCATCTCAACGACTCAAAGGGCACGCTAGCGAGAACGGGAGGCCGCGTATGCACACGGGAGTGAACGCACGGGCACAGTGGGGCGCTGTCGTCGCCCTCGTTGTGGGGATCACCACCTTCGGCGCGATCGGAGTCGCGCAGGCTCAGGACCCGGGGGATGGAGTGGTGCTTGGCGCTTCCGGCCCGCGTTTCCTCGCTATGGGAGCCAGTCCCTCGCGCGACGCGGCGCCGCGGTGGCGGGATGCGAGCAACGCCGCCGTTTTTCGGAAGACCATCTCGGTCGACCTGGAGGACGTGCCGCTCGGCGAGGCGCTGTCCACCATCGCACAACAGGCGGGCCTACGGCTCACCTACAGCGCGGCGGTCGTCCCGCTCGACACGCGGGTCACGTTCAGCGCGTCGAACCTGACCGTGGGCGCGGTGTTGAGCGCCGTGCTGTACGACGCCGGTGTGGACGTCTTGCTCACGTCCAACGGGCAGGCGGCGCTCGTCAAGCGCGGCGCGTTGGACGGATTCCAGGGCGGCACGGTGACCGGGCGGGTCACTGACTCGCTTAGCGGGCAGGGGATCGCGGTCGCGACCGTCACGGTGGTGGGCACGGGGCTCAGCGCCCGGTCCGGGGACGATGGCAGGTATCGCATCGCCGACGTCCCGGTGGGCGAGCACACGGTCCGGGTCGTGCGGATCGGATACGGCGCCGTCACCAAGCCGGTCACCGTGCTCCCCGACCAGGAGGTCACGGTCGACTTTGCGCTGAAGGGCCAGGCCACGCAGCTCGAGGAGGTGGTGGCGATCGGGTACGGGACGGCGCAACGACGCGAGCTGACGGGGGCGGTTTCGTCCGTCACGGCGGAGCAGGTCGGCTCGGCGCCCGTCACTTCCCTCGATGAGGCGCTGTTGGGACGAGCGGCGGGCGTCGAAGTGGTTGCCTCGAGCGGACAACCGGGCGCCGGGGTGATGGTACGCATTCGTGGCGGTAATTCCATCTCCGCAGGCAACGATCCGCTGTACGTGGTCGACGGGGTGCCGGTGACCACGAACCTCCAGGATGCCACGACGGGGAGTCTGCTTGGGGAAGGGATGCGGGGCCTGAATCCGATCGCGGGTCTGAGCCCGAGCGACATCGAGTCGATCGAGGTCCTCAAGGATGCGGCGGCCGGGGCGATTTACGGCGCGCGCGCGGCGAACGGCGTGGTACTGATCACCACCAAGCACGGGCGCACCGGACAGAATGCGGTGTCGTTCGGCTCGTACTACGGTATTCAGGAAGTGCGGCGGACGCTCCCGATCCTCAATGCGACGCAGTTCGCCCAGATGGTGAATACCGCACGCGCCAACGCTGGCCAGGCTGCCTTCTATACGCCAGCCGAGGTCTCGGCCTTGGGCCAAGGGACCGATTGGCAGAGCGCGATCTTCCGGAACGCGCCGATGCGTAGTTACGACCTCGCCATGTCGGGGGGCGACACGAGCACTACGTACTATGTCTCAGGGAGCCTGTTGCAGAACGACGGCGTCGTGATCGGCTCCGACATGACTCGCGGGTCCTTCCGTCTCAACCTCGATCGCAACGTCAGCCGCAAGTTCCGGATCGGAAACCGCCTCGGCCTGAGCCGCTCGCACGCGCACGTGTTGCCGAACGGCGGCGCGGCATCGGTGATTTTGGATGCCCTGACTGCTTCACCCACGCTTCCCGTCAGGGTGACGGGGGGCGAGTACTTCAACGGGACCGATCCTCTCACCGGGCGTCCGTTCACGAATCCGGTTGCGACCGCAATCGCGATCACCAACGAGGAGCGCGACAACCGGGTGATCGGCAATGCCTTTGCCGAGTATGACGTCCGCGATGGGCTCACGCTCCGGAGTACGGTGGGGGTCGATTTCCTCAACTCGGTACAGGACTACTACTCGCCCTCGACCGTGCTGCCGGGGCTCAACAGCGGTGGGGAAGGGAGCCGCGGCGAGGCAGAGACGCTGAGTTGGACCTTCGAGAACACAATCCACTACCAGCGGCGGCTCGGGACGCTGCACAGCCTCGACGTCTTGGGCGGCACGACCATGCAGCGCTCGACCACCGCGCAGATCGCGGGGTCGTCGAGGACCTTCCTGACCGACGCCCTCGGCGTGAACGGCCTGAACACGGCGAAGACGTTCCTGAGCGTGTCGACGCCGGCGCCGCACTCGTCGCTCCTGTCGTACTTCTCCCGAGTGCGCTGGAGTATTGCCGACAAGTACCTGTTCACGGTGTCGGGCCGGGTGGACGGCTCCTCGAAATTCGGCGCCGGCCACCGCTACGGATTCTTCCCCGCCGCGTCGTTCGCGTGGCGCGCTTCAGACGAAGCGTTCGTGAAGCGGCTTGGCGTGTTCGACGACCTCAAGCTGCGCGCCAGCTACGGCCGGACCGGGAACCAAGACATAGGGAATTACAACTCGCTCGCTGTGCTCAACAACACCGTGAGCGTATTCGGCGGCGAGCGGGCCATCGGCTTCGCGCCGTCCACCCTCGCGAACCCAAACCTCAAGTGGGAGACGACCGACGGAGTGGATTTCGGCATCGACGCCACAGTGCTCCGGAGCAGGGTCTCCGTCACTGCCGACTACTACCACAAGAAGACACGTGACCTGCTGTACTACGTATCCGTCCCTCAAACGACGGGATTCTCGACGTCGCTGCAGAACATTGGTAGCGTCCAGAACCGTGGATTCGAGGTGAGTCTGACCACGAACAACCTGACGGGGGAACGACTCGCGTGGCAGACGACTCTGAACCTCGCCTGGAACCGAAATAAAGTGCTGAATCTCGGCGGGGACGACATCATCGTGGGAGCCTTCCCGTACGTGGGCGGCGGCGCGCACCAGAACCCGACGGTCCTCAAGGTGGGAGAGCCGATCAATTCGTTCTACGGCTGGGTGTACGCGGGCCTGGCGCCTGACAGTCTAGGTCACTTGCGGCCGGTGTACAAGGACCTCGACGGTGACGGGCAGGACAGCCCGGGCGATCGGAGGATCCTCGGCAACGCGGAGCCCAAGTACACGGGTGGACTGAACAATCGGTTCACTTTCCGCAACTTCGAGCTTTCGGTGTTCCTGCAGTGGTCGGTGGGAAACAAGATCTACAACATCAATCGGTCGCTGCTCACCACCGCCGGGGGCACGGAGAATCAGCTCCAGGACGTGATGACCGGGGGACCCGGCATTCCAGACCCGAAGATCGGCAACACGTTCCAGAGCCGCGAATCGAATCTGTTCGTCGAGGACGGCTCGTACCTGCGCGGCAAGAATCTCCGGCTCGGCTACAATGTCCCCACCGCCTGGCTGGACGCGATGCATCTGGGCATGACGCGGCTCCAATTGTACGTCAGCGCGCAGAATTTCTTCACCGTCACGAACTACACCGGCTACGATCCGGAGATCAGCGAGTACGCGACGACCAACTTGGCGCAAGGGATCGATTTCGGGACCTACCCGCAGGTGCGACAGATCACCTTCGGCTTCTCGGCCGGCTTTTAGGCGAAACGGAGCCATCTTATGCGACCGACTACACGATTCTCTGCCTTTGGCGCGCTGGCGGCGCTCGCCTTCGCGACGTCGTGTGACAGCTTCCTCGACCCGAGCCCGTCCGACGTGCTCACGCCGGAAAACTTCTACAAGACCTCGTCCGACGCGGTCGCGGCGACCAATGCCGTGTACGAGTGGACCAAGTGGTCGTACTGGCTGGGGTTCTGGTACATCTCGGACATTGCCACCGACGACATCTTTGCGGGTCCCCGGTTCGGGTCCGACGGCCATCGCATGGCAGATTACATCTTCGACTCCAGCGAATGGCCGATGGGCGACATGTGGGGCAGCGCGTACGGGATCATCAACCGCGCCAACACAGTGCTCGATCGCGTGCCTGCCATCACCATGGATCCCACGCTGCGCGACCGGCTCCTGAATGAAACGCGCTTCCTGCGCGCAAACGCGTACTTCAATTTGGTCCGCTCGTTCGGGGACGTGCCCCTAGTCGAGCACGAGGTGAAGTCGCTGGACGGGCTCCGGGTATCACGCGCGCCGGCGGCCGACGTGTACGCCCTCATTGTGAGTGACTTGCAGCAGGCCGCGGCGGGACTGCCCGCGTCCTATAGCGGCAGTGACGTCGGCCGCGTCACGAGCGGGGCCGCCCGGGCCATGCTCGCGAAAGTGTACCTGACCCGCCAGGACTGGGCCAACGCGGCGCAAACAGCCGGGCAGTTGATCGCCACCGGCCGCTACACCCTCCTTGCGAACTGGAAGGACTGCTTCAAGATCGCGACCAAGGTCACCAATTCCGAGAGCATCTTCGAGATCAACTACGACGGCCTGCTCGACCCCGGCGCCGGCAGCGTGCATACGCTGTTCAGCCTCCCCTCCGGGTTCCCCGGTGGGGACGCGTACGGACTCATGACCGTCGCGCCATCGCTCGCGCGCCTCTTCGCCGCATCCGACACCCGCGGTCTGGGCGGGACATTCATCGATTCGGGGTACGTCGACGCACTCGGCGACACCGTCAGGTGGACCGATCCCCCGGACACGCTCGGTCCAGCGTTCATCAAGTACTTGGACCAGACCGACTTCCAGAACATGCACCAACGGGCCTGGGCGAGGCAGTCGAACGACTGGATCGTGCTGCGCTACGCCGACGTGCTGCTGATGTATGCGGAAGCCGTGAACGAAGGTGGTGCTCCCGTCCCGGCCATGACCGCGGAGCAGGCGCTCAATGCGGTGCGCACCCGAGCAGGGATCTTACCGGTATCGGGGCTGTCGACCGCGGCGTTCCGGGACTCCGTCTGGCTGGAACGCCGCCGCGAGTTCCTATTCGAAGGGCAACGCTGGTTCGACCTGTCGCGCTGGGGAGCCCTCAATAGCGCCATCACCGCCAAGACGACGGAACTGGGGACCATCGCCCCGGGTGAGACGACTGTGCACGGCGCGCAGAGTAACCTGCTGCCCATCCCTCAGGGGGAGCGAAACAAGAACCCGAACCTGACCCAAAACCCGGGTTGGAACTGATGCGGACGGCGGCGTGGGCACTCGGCGCCATCGCGGCGTGCGGGCGCCTCGCGCCGGGAGAGCCGTCCCCCGGCCCTCCGCCCCCGCAAGGCCCCGCCGCTCAGGTGTGGCTGACGACGGGCACCGGGGCGAAGCTGTTGTCCCGGGAGGCAGACGTCCACTTCGATTCCAGCGTGCCGCCGGCGACCCTGCTCCGGATCGTGGTCGACGAGGGAACAGCGTATCAAGAGATGGTGGGCTTCGGGGCCGCGATCACGGACGCGTCCGCGTGGTTGATCCAGAACAAGCTGACGCAGTCCCAGCGGGAAGCGCTGCTGCAGGAGCTGTTCGGCCCGAGTCCCGGGATCGGACTGAGCTTCACGCGCCTCACCATGGGCGCCTCCGATTTCTCGCTGCATCAGTACAGTTACGACGACATGCCGGCGGGCCAGACCGATTCCAGTTTGGCGCATTTTTCGATCGATTCCAATCGCGCCTATGTCCTGCCCGTTGTGCAGCGCGCGCTCGCGATCAACCCGCGGCTCAAGATCATGGCGTCGCCCTGGAGCCCCCCGGGCTGGATGAAGACGACGGGCAGCCTGATCCAGGGGACGCTCCGCCCTGAGGCGTACGGACCGCTGGCGGAGTACTTCAGGCGCTACATCGAGGCATACAGCGCGGAGGGGGTGCCGATCTACGCGATCACGGTGCAGAACGAGCCCCACTACGAGCCGCCGACCTATCCCGGCATGCGGCTCGAGCCTCCCGCACGCGCCACCTTGGTCGGTCAGTATCTCGGACCGCTCTTCGCGCGTAGCGGCATCGGCACGCTCATCCTGGATTGGGACCACAATTGGGACGAGTACCAGTCTCCGCTCCAGGTGCTCGCCGACACTGCGGCGCCTCGCTACATCACCGGGGTCGCGTGGCACTGCTACGGCGGAGACGTGTCCGCACAGACCCTGGTGCATGACGCCCACCCGGACAAGGATGCCTATTTCACCGAATGCTCGGGCGGCGAGTGGGCGCCGAACTTCGCGGACAACCTCAAGTGGTTCACCCAGACCTTGATTATCGGGGCGACGCGCGGCTGGGCGAAGGGGGTGCTCCTCTGGAACCTCGCGCTGGATGAGAACCATGGACCGCATACAGGCGGCTGCGGGGATTGCCGTGGCGTGGTAACGATCACGGCGGCCTCCGGTGCCGTCACGCGCAACGTCGAGTATTACGCGCTGGCGCATGCCAGCCGGTTCGTACGACCCGGCGCGCGGCGTATCGCGTCGACCTCCGGCATTGCCGGGCTCGAGAGTGTGGCGTTCCGGAACTCCGACGACGGCTCCAAGGCGCTCATCGTCGTTAATACAGAGGCGCAGGACCGAGCGTTCACCGTGCTTTGGGGCAACCAGTCCTTCCGCTACACCCTCCCCGCCGGCGCCGTCGTGACCTTCTTCTGGAGCTGACGCCGGCCTCGCCGGCCGAACGCTGCACCAGATTGCGCGGGGAGCCTAGCCGAGGGGGTTAGCGGCTGGCGCGATCGCGTTTCCCAAAGCATATTTGATAGCTTTTGGAAGTCACGGCCCGCGTTGGGGTTGCGACGTCAGGCCTCACAAAGTCCTTGAAGGGTAGGGAAGTGCGGTGATTCGCGTGCAGTCGGTAGCACCCGACTCCATCGGCGGCGAGCTGGGGCTCGCGCCTGGAACCGAGCTGTTGGCCGTCAATGGCCGGCCGCTCGAGGACTTCCTCGACTGGGAGTTCCTCACGGCGGACGATCGCTTCCTCTTGGCGGCGCGTCTGCCGACGGGGGAGGCGGTCGAGTACGACATCGAGCGCCCCGAGGGGCTCCCGATGGGCGTGACGCTCGAGCCGCCCCGGATCAGGCGTTGCGGGAACCACTGCGACTTCTGTTTCGTGGATGGGAACCCGGACGGCTTGCGGGCGCCGCTGTACATCCGCGACGACGACTATCGGCTGTCCTTCCGCTACGGCAACTTCGCGACGCTCACGAACCTGAAGCCCTGGGACATGGAGCGCATCGTCGAGTATCGGCTGTCGCCCCTGTACGTGTCCGTGCATGCCACCGACCCCACGATCCGGCGGTGGCTGCTGCGCAACCCCGAAGCGCCCGACATCATCCCACAGCTCGGCTGGTTCGCCGAGCGGGGGATCGCGTTTCACACCCAGGTCGTGCTCGTTCCGGGGGTGAACGACGGGGTCGAGCTGGAACGCACGCTCGCTGCCCTGTACGGTCTTGGTCCCGCGGTGCTGTCCGTTTCGGTCGTCCCGGTGGCCCTCACCGAGTTCTCGAAGCACGGTCTGGTGCGCGAGCTGACGCGGGGCGAGTGCCGGGCGGCGCTTACGGCCGTCGACCGGATGGCGACCCGGGCACTCGCCGAACGGGGAGCACCGTGGTGCTATGGCGCCGACGATCTCTACCTCCAGGCGGGAGAGCCCCTGCCGGGCCCCGCCTGGTATGGGGATTTCGAGCAACGCGAGAACGGCGTCGGCTCGGTGCGGTTTCTTCAGACCAGGATCGCGGCGGCCGTCGAGCGGCTTCCCGACCTGGCCGGGAAGCGCATCGGAGTGGTGACCGGCCGGGCCATGGGTCCGCTGATGCCGCAGGTGCTGGCCGACGTCGCGGCGACTACGGGCGGCCGTTTCGAGCTGGTCGTGGTCGAGAACACGCTGTTCGGATCCTCGGTCACCACGGCGGGCCTCCTCCCCGGAGCGGCCATCGAGCGGGCACTCAGTGATCGGCGGGACCTGGACTTCGTCCTGCTTCCGGCCGAGGCCGTGAACGACGACCTGGTATTCGTGGACGACGTGAGCGCCGACCAGCTGGCGGAGCGGCTGCCATGCCCCGTTCACCTGTCGTACGACTTTGCGGACGTCTTGACCGATTGCGGATTGCGGATTTCGGATTGCGGATTGGACGTGAAAGCCGATACGCAATCCGCAATCGCCAATCCGCAATCCGCAATCGGGGAGGGGCAGGGATGAAGGGCGGCGCTCCGACGGTCGCCATCATCGGCCGCCCCAACGTGGGCAAATCCACGCTGTTCAACCGGCTCATCGGGGGCCGGGATGCGATCGTGGACCCTCGCCCGGGCGTCACGCGCGACCGACACTTCGGCGCGGCCGAGTGGAACGGACGGCGGTTTTGGCTGGTGGACACGGGAGGGATGGTCCCAGGCGCAGCAGACCAGCTCAACCGCGCGATTCGGACGCAGGTCGAGGCGGCGGTGGCGGCAAGCGACGTAGTGCTGTTTCTCGTCGATGTCGAAGCGGGCGTGCATCCCGCCGACCTGGAGATCGCCCAATACCTGCGGAAGGCCAGC